>Ga0209579_10000760_pt1 | contig 29419 bp, 26 predicted proteins | sample Coa_R1_2_FD_187152 | JGI IMG/M metagenome (GOLD analysis project Ga0209579, IMG submission 187152) | Surface soil microbial communities from Centralia Pennsylvania, which are recovering from an underground coalmine fire - Coalmine... | ecosystem: Environmental > Terrestrial > Soil >... | reverse complement strand
AACCCTGCGCGACCAGCGCCACAATCTCGCGCTCGCGCTGGCTCAACAGGGAGCGTTCGCGTTCACGGCTGCTGGAAGCCGGAGCACCCCCCGCGGCAGGTTCATCCGCGCCGGTCGCGAACTGCCGCATCACCGCGGCCGTAGTGTGCGAATCCAGCCAGATTTCGCCGGCGTTCACCTTTCGTATGCTCTTGATGAGCAGGTCCGTGGCGCTCTGTTTCAGGACAATACCGGAAGTGCCCAATTTCATGGCCTGCACGAACTCGTTTTTGTCCTCGGAGGCGGTCAACACGATGACCCGGGTGCGGTGCTTGCTGTTCTGCAGCCTCTGCAGCGTGGCCAATCCGTCCAGGCCCGGCATCTTCAAGTCGAGCAATAGGATATCGGGCTCGTGCTGCGTCAGCACATCCAGCACCTGCCGCCCGTCCTGAGCCTGCGCCACGACTTCGAAATCCGGCTCCAGGGAGAGCAGGCGGCATAAGCCGTCGCGGAATATGGGATGGTCATCAGCTACCACGATCCGGATCTTTGCTGCTCCCGCCGTTTCCGGAACCGAGGACCCCTCGAGGGAGCCGTTGTTTTCAGGCATAAACATCCAGTACTAGGCTTCATTTTAGAGTTCGAATAGTACTAAGTCAATCAATATATCCGAATGTAAGCATTTTCATGCCTTTCCGCGCCAACTCCTGAGACCGAAATCCGGTGACAGACTTCTGAATCGGGGTCTGCTATTGTAAGGGACTATGAGCGAAAAATGGGCTGAAGGGGAGTTCCAGCGCTTCTGGAAGCGACTTCAGCAGCTTGGACTGAACGCGTACGAATCCCGCTCGTATCTGGTCCTGTTAGGGCATCCGCGGTTCAAGGCCCTGGAACTGGCGGCCCGGGCGCACGTGCCGCGGCAGAAGATCTACGAAGTGCTGGACAGCCTGACGGAAAAGGGCTTCGCGCAAGTCGTGCAGGAGCGCACCAAGCTCTTCTCGGCGGTCGAGCCCAGCCTGGCCTTACCCGCCTATATGGCCCGCAAGCGGCAGCTCCTCGACCAGGAGTGGACCGACCAGGGCCGCGCCAGTGTCGCCCTGATCGACGATTTGAAGTCGGTGTACTCGGAAGGGCAGGGAGGCCGCGGGACACTGGATTTCCTGCGCATCGTGAGCGATCCGGCCCAGACCGCCGCGGAATATCGGCGGATGTTGTCGGAAGTGCGCTCGCAATACGTCGAATTTTCGCGGCCTCCGTACGCAGTGGATCCGCTGGATGAAATGCTGGTGAAACAGGCGCGCCTCTCCGGCGTGAGCTGCCGGCTGCTGCTGGAAGGCGGCACACTGGACGACGGCCACCGCCAAAGGCTCCAGGACTACGAAGCCGCCGGCGTGGAAGTGCGCCAGGCGGACGTAGTTCCGATGAAGCTGGCGGTGTTTGATGGACAGCAAGGCATGATCGCGCTGCTTGATCCGGTGATCACGCGGCCAACCTGGTCGGCCGTGGTTTTCAACCATGAAGCCATGGGTGAGGCGATGGCAGGCTTGTTCGAAGACCGCTGGCGCCGCGGTCGCGCGTTGTAAATCACAGTGCACTACCGCGTGATCAGTTTGGCCATCACGCGCGCCAGCGGCGAGTCCGGCGGAGGCGCGGAGTTGCAGGCCGGCGATACGCGCTTCCAGAGTTCCTCCGCGAGCAAGATGTTATTCTCGGCGGCATCACTCAATGAGGACGGATGCTGCTTCGCCAGCGCTTTTTGCGCGGCGGCCGGCGGCTCTTTCAAGGAGGGCGCCTGGCACTGGCCTAGCGCCTCGACCACACCGCCCAGCAATTGGCTGCTCCGACGGAACCGTTCAAAGGCGCCGAGTCCGCGGCGCGTTGGATCGAGCGCCATGATCTGCTCGCACGCTTCCAGGCGCTTTTCGGCCGCTGTGTCGTTGGGATTCAGCTTCAATGCGGCGCGCAGCGCATCGCGCGCGGCGGGATAATCGGACAGCGCGAATTCCGCTTCGCCAAGCCCGGCGAAAGCGGTCCCGTCCCGCGCGTCGCGCGCGGTGATCTCGCCGAACAATGCCGCCGCTTCCTTCGCCAGCCCGTATTGCAGCAGCAGGGGGGCGGTGCGCTTCTTTTCGTCGATGTTCACCGGAATGGCCAGCAGCGCCAGTAACTCGGCCTGCGCCTGCCGCCGCCGGCCCGCATTGCCCAGCATTTGCACCAGCTCCAGCCGCGTGTCGATGCGGTGTGCCGCGGCTGTCGCGGGCCACACGCCATCAATGGCCCGGTGATAAAAGCTCAAAGCGTCGTCGATGCGGCCTTCCTGGGCCGTCACCCGCGCCATGCCGAGATTGGCCGGGGCGCTGTTCGGCTCGCTGCGCAGCAGTTCGTTCAGGTAGATGCCGGCCTCGTTCAAGTGTCCGGCCTTGGCCAGGGCCAGAGCCAGCGCCAGGCGGTATTGACTGTTTTGCGAAAGCGCCAGGGCCTCGCGGTATTCGCCAATGGCTTGTTCGTAGAGGTCCTTGCCGAGCAACTGATTGCCTTGGTCGTAGAAGCGCTGCGCCCGGCCGGAACGCTGGGCGCGATAGTAGTAGCTGAGGAAACCGCCCAGCACCGCGAGGGAGATCACGGCGGCGAGCACTCCAGCCAACAGCGCGACAGGCTTGCCGGTGGACGGTTCGGATGCGGCAGCGGGCGCCTTCCCCATGGCGTACGCCGACAGAATATCCGGCATCGAGACGACGCCCTGCAACTCGTGGATATTCATCCGGCTCACCACCGGGAGGACTGGCAGGCCGCTTTCCGCGAGGCGCTGCATGGCGATGTCGAGGGTGTGATCGGGATGCACATGCGGAAGGTCCGCGTTAGCGGAAACGATCTGCGCAAGCGTGTCTTCCGGCCGGCTCTCGCGCGCGGCGCGATCCAGCTTAACGGCCGTCAACATACCGCGCAGGCCATTCTGATCGATGACCAGCCAGGCGCCGTCTTCCGGTTTCACTGAGGCTGCCGCATCGGCAATGCGCAGACTGGCCGCGAGCGGAGCGGCTGGCCGCATGGCGTTAGCCACCATCAGGAGTACCTGGCGGGCGCGGGCGCCCGTAGGCAAGTGAATGCCGTCCTGATGCTGCAGGGCCTCGTAGATCGGTTCCCGCTGCAGGCGGCTGGAGATGAAATAGCTGATCAGATTCGCGATCATCAGCGGCACGATGATGGAATAATCGCGGGTGATCTCGAAGATCATGATGACGGAGGTCAGCGGCACGCGGATGATGCCTGCAAATGCGGCGCCCATTCCGACCAACGCGTAGGCGCCCACGCTGCCGGTATAATCGGGCAGCAGGGAGTGCGCCACTCCGCCGACCGCGCCACCCATCATGGCGCCCAGGAAGAGGCTGGGGCCGAAGATGCCGCCGGCATTGCCCGAAGCGTAACAGGTAGCGGTGGCGATCAGCTTGAGGAGCACCAGCAGGGCCATGGTGCGAATCAGCATTTCGCCATTCAGGGCCTGGCCCACATAGTTGTACCCGACACCCATCACGCCCGGAAAGAACCAGCCCAGGATGCCGACCGTCAGGCCGCCCGCCACAGGCTGCCAAGCCACCGTGGATTTCGGCAGCGCCAGGAAGCGCTTACGCTGCCAGAGCAGCAGCTTGACGAATCCGATGGAGACGAAGCCGCCCACCGCGCCGAGCACCGCATAGATGAGGAATTCGAGTGGATTGACCAGTTGATACGCGGGCACATGGAAGAGTGGCTCGTCGCCCAACAGCAGGTGCAGCACGATCCAGGAAGTGGCGGAGCTTAGGACGATGGAGCCGAGCACCGGGGCATGCATATCGCCCATCACTTCTTCGAGCGTAAAGAGCACGGCGGCGATAGGGGTGTTGAAGGCGGCAGCGAGCGCAGCCGAGGCGCCTACCGGCAGCAACGCCTTTACGCTGCTCTGGCTGAGGCCCAGCTTGCGCCCCAGGACGGAGGCGATGCCCGCGCCCACCTGCACCGATGGGCCTTCACGCCCCAGGGCGATGCCGCTGGCCATGGTGACGGACGAAAGGCCGAACTTGCCGAGCACCGTGCGCAACGCGATGAATCCATCGCGAATAAATAGCGCGACTTTGGTCTGCGGAATGCCGCTGCCGCGCGCGTTGGGGAAGTAGCGCGCCAACAGAAAGCCGGCGGTCAGCGAGCCTATCACCGGAATCGTTAAACGGCGCCACGCAGCTCCATGCGCCGGGTAAAGGCGGGCGCCCAGGTTCTCGGTAAGCAGGATAAACGCCACCACTACGAGGCCTACAATGGCGCCGATGACCAGCGTCAGCAGTAGGAGAACTTTATCTTCGTGGTGGCGCGCGCCGGTCATGGAGCGGTCGGGAAGGTACGCGAAAGCTATACCAACATAATAACTGGCTGGTACCCGATCAAGCCTGCTTGCTAAAAGGTGGTGGACCTCAAAGGTGTTAGACAAGGACGTGCCCGCGTTGCGCGGTGCTAACGTGCAGGGATGAGAAGAGTCGCCTGGAGAGCCTTAACTGAGATGGGTTTCATAATCTTCCTCTTTTATTCCAATCTTTTGATGGGGGAATTTACGCGCTCCGGCATGGTGCGCGGAAGGGGCTTGGCTTGGGCCATCTTTGATATTTTTACCGAGGTCAATTTTGGCATTGCGGTGGTCGCGGCGCTTATCGGTTATCTTGTTGTGGAATTTCTCCGGAAAAGACTCTGAGCCCCGAGCCCCCGGCAACATCAAGCTCTGCCCCGTACGGATTTCCGGCGCTGCCGCGTCGTCGCCTATATAAAAAAACCGGCGGGCACTCGGAGGAGCGTGCCCGCCGGCCGGTTCCGCATCCTCGGATCCGGAACCTAACTCGATGAGGGGTCGTTCAATTTAAAGGACGTACGGAATCTCGGGACAGTTGCAACTGAGTTGCAACACGAAGGGTCACCGCATGTAAAATAAACTGAGGCGCGGTAAGCCCTCGTTTTCCAAAAGGTTGCGCTCCAGGTATTGTTTTTCCAGCATGGCCAGGTGCTCGGCTGACATCTTGGAGCGGTAGGGCCGCAGCTGGGCATCCAGCTCGCGGCGGGCCTGCAGGAGCTGCTCGGCGGACTGCCGGCTGCGCGCGGCGGCGATGGCCTTTTCCTCGAGTACCGTGAGGCGGCGCTCCAGATCTTCCAGATCCTGATAGTGCTGCGCGGCCTCCGCGGCCAACTGCTCCAGTGCGGCGGCGATTTCGCCGTAAGGCGCACCGGCGTGACGAACCGCGGCGGCGTTGCGGGCCAGGTAATCCCGCAGATCATCGAGCGGAAAGGGGGGCGCGGACTGCCGTGCGGCGGGGCGCTCGATCACGCCGGCCATCACTTGCGCTTCGGTGAGCACGGCTTGCGCGCAAAACGCCAGCGAGTTGACCATTTGGGTTTTAGACTTGCGCGCGCGCCAGTTCTCGAAGGCCGCATCGATGCCGCGCAGCACTGCTGGGAGCGGCACACCGGCATTCTTCCAGCTCTCGATCAGCGCCCAGTCGAGCGGCGACAGCAGGAACAGGCTGGTGCCGCGCACCGTCTGAAAATGCTGCTCGATCTCCGTGTAATAGTTGAAATAGTTGTAAGTCCAGTCGTCACTCACTTCGCCCGATTCCGTTCCCAGATGAGCCGCAGCCCTTCCAGCGTCAGGTGCTCGTCGATGATTTTGAGATGGCGGGAACCGCGGGCGATTAGCGCGGCCTGGCCGCCGGTGGCGATCGACTTGGTATCGGGACCCAGCTCGGCGATCAGGCGATCCAGTATGCCGTCGATCATGCCCAGCGCGCCGTAGTACAGCCCCGACTGCATGCTGGCCACGGTATTGCTGCCGATGACCTTGGCCGGTTCGCGGAACTCGACCATGGGCAGGCGCGCGGTCTTTGTGAACAGCGCCTCGACCGAGATGCCGATGCCGATGGCGATGGCGCCGCCCAGATATTCGGCCTTCGCCGAGATGACATCGAAGTTGATGGTGGTTCCCAAGTCGACGACCACGCACGGGCCGCCGTATTTGTCGAATGCGGCGACCGCGTTCACCAGTCGGTCGGCGCCCACTTGGTTGGGATCGTCGTAGCGGATGGCCATGCCGATATCGGTTTGGGGCGTGACGAAGAGTGGATCGACGCTGAAGTAGCGCTGCGCCATGGCGGCCAGGCTGGCATCCAGTGGCGGGACCACGCTGGCGATGATGATGCCTTCGACGCTGGGCAAATCCAGAGATGCGAGCGCGAACAGGTTGCGCAGCAAGATGCCCCATTCGTCGGCGGTCTGCCCGTGTACCGTGCGTAGCCGCCAGTGGCTGGTGAGGCGGCGCTGGTCGAAGGCGCCGATGGTAATGTTGCTGTTGCCGACGTCGAGGGCGAGGAGCATGATTAGGCTGGCCGGACTCCACCAGCGAGTATAAGGGATTCCGTGCCGTCGGCGGCGCGCAATTTCAGGAAGCCGTTGGGATTGAGGCCCGCGGTGATGCCCTGGAGCATGCCTCCGGGTTGATCGACCTGCACCTGTTTGCCGGTGACGTAGCTGGAATGCCGGGTGAATAGATCGAGAATCGTCTGGCGTCCGCCTTCCGCCAGCATGTGGCCGAAGCTGTCTATGGTTGGTAGCAGCGTAGCCAGCAGATCTTCGCGGGATTGTTCGCGGCCGGTTGCGAGACGCAGCGAGGTGGCCAGCCGCGCGATCTCAGGCGGGAAGGCGTGGTGATTCACGTTGATGCCGATTCCGGCGATGGCTGTGGAATCGATGAGCTGGACCAGAATGCCGGCGGTCTTCTTTTCGCCGAGCAATACGTCGTTGGGCCAGCGCAGATCGGGTTGGAGGCCGGTGACCCGGAAGATACTGTCGGCGACGGCCAGCCCCAGGGCCAGCGTCAACACGGGGAGAGAATCCGGTGGGAGGGGAAGGCGCAACACGACGGAGACGTAGAGTCCCGCGCCCTGTTCGGAATGCCAGGAGTGGCCGTGACGGCCTTGTCCGGCAGTCTGTTCCTCGGCTACTATTGCTGTTCCGGAAGGGCACCCGGCGGCGGATAGCGCGGCGGCTTCGTGCATGGTGGACGTGATCGACTCGAAGTGGGAGATCTGGCGGGTGGGGAACCGCCGGCGGACTGAGGCGATGTTAAGCGTCGAAGCCATTGACGATGCGCTTCCATTCGACTTTGGCCTTTTGAAAATTAACTAAGAGGCACACGGCGAGACCGGAGGCCTTCAGGTAATTGAGGCACTGCGCGGTGTGTTCATTGGCTAGCCGGTCGACACACTTTAGCTCGATAACCAACGAGTCTTCGACCAGGATGTCGGCGAAATAATCGCCGACAGCTTGGCCTTTGTAAGCTACTTTAAATGACGCTTGGGTGGTGGCTCGGATGCCACGCAGGTTGAGTTCTCGGAGCAGCGCACGCTCGTAGACCTTCTCCAGAAATCCGGCGCCCAAGGTGTTGGAAACTTCAAAGATCGCGCCTAAGACTTGCTCGGTTAAAGAATCCGAACATCGGCGTTCATCTGCGTTCATCTGCGGCCAATATATTTGTTGCGCTATGGCCCGAGAGTTCTCAAAACCGTTATTGGCCGCCGATGAACGCCGATGAACGCAGATAAGCAAGAAACTACTCCAGGGCCGTTATGATTTTGGCCAGCTCTGCCTCGTATTCAGTTAGCTTGGCTCGCATCGACGCCACCACATGCTCCGGCGCGCGGCTTAAGAAGGTCTCGTCGGATAGTTGACGCCGCGAGTTGGTGATGTTCTTTTCCAACTGCTCCTTCTGCTTTGTGAGGCGGCGGCGGTCAGCTTCCGTCATTGGAACCGGGGCATCCGGGGCGGGCATGTCGCCCACGATGATGGCCCCGGACAGCCGGCGGATGGTATCGGACCAGCGTTGGCCGACTGCCTCCTGCTCCGGCGCCAGCGGCGAATAGAATGTGGCCTTGGGAGGAAGGTTCAGGGCGATGCGCGCGTTGCGCTTCTCCAGGACGATCTTTTGCAGTTCTTCGATTTCGCGCTCGGCGGCATGATCCACGTGGTCGCGGCGATACTGCGGGTACTCGGCGAGCGCGATCGACACGGGACGCGGGGCATTGTCCTTCAGGCGCTGCCATAACTCTTCAGTAAGAAACGGCATGGCGGGATGCAGCAGCCGCAGAGCCGTTTCGAAGGCCGCCAGCACGTTGCGCCAATCGGCGTTCAGGCCAGAGTTCTCCTGGAAGCAAGGCTTCTTCAGCTCCAGGTACCAATCGCAGAATTCGTGCCAGAAGAAGTGCCAGAGCAACTGCGCGGCCTCGTGATAGCGATACTGCTCAATGGCGCGATTCACCTGCTCGGCGCAGGTATTCATGCGGCTGAAGATCCACCGGTCCTCGATAGCGACTTCGATGCTGGGTCCGGCTTCGGGCCGGAAGGTTTCGAGGCGATTGGGCAGCCACGGCTCGACGCCGGAGCGTTCCATGTTGACGAACAGCAGCCGGGCGGCGTTCCAGATCTTGTTGGCGAAGGCGCGGGTGCTCTCCATGCGGTCCTCGGAGAGCACGATATCGGTGCCCGGCGCGGCGCCCAGCAGAAGCGCCATGCGCACCGCGTCGGTGCCGTATTTTTCGGTGACTACCAGCGGGTCGATGGTGTTGCCGCGGGTCTTGGACATTTTCTGGCGCTCGGCGTCGCGCACCAGCCCGTGAATGTAGACCTGGCGGAAAGGGATTTCGCCCATGAACTCGCAGCCCAGCATGATCATGCGGGCCACCCAGAAGAAGAGAATGTCGAAACCAGTGATCAGGAGCGATGTGGGGTAGAACAGCTTCAGGTCTTCGGTTTGGTCGGGCCAGCCCAGCGTGGAGAACGGCCAGAGCCCGGAGCTGAACCAGGTATCGAGCACGTCGGGGTCCTGCAGGAGTTGGGAGGAGCCGCACCGCGCGCAATTGGAGGGCGCTTCGCGCGCCACGATGATCTCACCGCACTCCTGGCAATGCCATGCCGGGATGCGATGGCCCCACCACAACTGGCGCGAGATGCACCAGTCGCGAATGTTGTACATCCACTCGAAGTAGGTCTTGGTCCAGTTTTCCGGAATGAACTGGATGCGGCCGGTTTCGACCACCGCGATGGCTTTCTCGGCGAGCGGCTTAGTGCGCACGAACCATTGCGTAGAGATGAGCGGCTCGACGATGGCTTTGCAGCGGTCGCAGCGGCCGATGGCCAAGGTGTACGGCTCGACCTTTTCGAGCAGGCCGAGGCGCTCGAGATCTTCGACCACGCGCTTGCGGGCCTCGAAGCGGTCCAGGCCGGCGTATGGGCCGGCTGCGGCGGTCATACGGCCGTTCTCGTCGATTACCCTGATGCGCGGCAGATCGTGGCGTTTGCCCGCTTCGAAATCGTTGGGATCGTGGGCGGGGGTGACTTTGACGGCGCCGGTGCCGAACTGCGGATCGGCCAGATCGTCGAGAATCACCGGGATCGGCCGGTTCATCAGGGGCAGCTCGACGGTGCGGTCGTGCAGGTGTGTGTAACGCGGGTCCTTAGCGTTCACGGCGACCGCGGTGTCTCCGAGCATGGTTTCAGGACGCGTAGTGGCGACGATCACATGGGCGGCGGCCGAGTCCGATACCGGATAGCGGATGTGCCAGAGGTGTCCCTGCGTCTCGATGTTCTTCACCTCTAAGTCGGACAACGCGGTTTGGCATCTGGGGCACCAGTTGACCATGTATTCGCCGCGGTAGATCAGCCCTTTTTCGTAGAGGCGGACGAAGACTTCGCGCACGGCGCGGGAGAGGCCGGGGTCCAGCGTGAAACGCTCGCGGCTCCAGTCGCAACTGGCGCCCAGGCGGATCATCTGGCGCTTGATCTGATCGCCGTATTGCGCTTTCCATTCCCATACGCGCTCGATAAACTTGTCGCGTCCCATGGTGCGCCGGTCGAGACCTTCTTCGGCCAATTTGCGCTCGACAACCATCTGGGTGGCGATGCCCGCATGATCGGTGCCGGGCAGCCACAGGGTGTTGTCGCCGCGCATGCGATGCCAGCGGATGGTGACGTCGATTTCAGCGTGCTCCAGCATGTGCCCGATGTGCAGCGATCCGGTGACGTTGGGAGGCGGAATCACCAGCGAAAAGACGCGCGGATGCGGCTTGGCGGAGGCGTGGAAGACACCGCTGTCGATCCACCACTGAGCCCAGTGCGGTTCGAACCGCTGGGGCTCGTAAACCTTCTCAATTTGCATGGGAAACTACTATGATATCAGGGACCCGGATCACGCCAGCGCGCGGCGGCAATACTCGTAGCACTTGCGCACTTCCGCTACGGTGTCGCCGCCGTCATACTCGTATTCGATGTTGGCCGGAATCGGATACTTCTTGCGCTTGAGCAGTTGCAGCACGTCGGTAATGGGAGTGTCGGCCTCGCCGAAGGGCATGTTCTTCCCCTGGTTCTTGCCGCGGTCCTTGATATGCAGCGTCACGATGCGCTCGTGGTGCTCCTCAATGTAGGCCACCGGATCGTAGCCGGCTGCCCAGAAGTGCCCGATATCCAGGTTCACGGCGATGTATTTGGACATCTTCATGGCGGCCTCGAAGCTCTCGGGCTTGGCGAATTCGTTGGGGTCTTTGATGTTGGAATGGCCGTGCATTCCCACCACCATCTTGTACTTCTCGGCTTGCGCCGCGATGCGCGGAGTCACCGACAGGGTGGCGGAAGTGGTGATTGCCTTCACGCCCAGCGCCTGGGCGATGTCGAAGCCGCGCGCGATTTCCTCGTCGGTGAAATCGTCATGCATGTTGTAGGCGTAGGCGGAGAGCCCGATGCCGGCCTTATCGAATTTGCGCCGGATGGCGCGGATGTCGTTAAGCGAGACGGAGAGGCGCCATTTGCGGAGCGCCTCGCGGCCCTCCGCGCCGCGCGGCATCTCGGGCTCGACGTGTCCCATGGACAATTCGCAGGAGCTGAGACCCACGTCGATGAAGCCCTGAATGGCCGCGTCCAGGGGCCGGTCGCGAAAGCTGTAAGACTGCGCGCCGATCAGCACGCCGTTGACGCGCGAATCCAGCTTGGCATAGGCGCGCGCCAGGGGCAGGGAAGCCAGGGCCAGGCGCCCAAAATTCCGTCGAGAATACATGGCAGACTCCTCAAACACAAGCACCATTCTAATCGGGTTTTTTTGTTATGTTGCAGAGATGGGCGAGGCTGGGACGTTACTGGAAGTGCTGGATGCCGCCGAAGGCGCTCGGACTGCGATGGTTTTGCCGGACTCGGGCTCGCGCGTCACTTACGCGGACTTGAGGAGGCGCGTGCGCGGCATGGCGGCCGGCCTGAGCCAGGCGGGCATCGCGCGCGGCGATCGCGTGGCGCTGGCGCTGCCGAACGGTCTGGACGCCATCGCAGCCTTCCTGGCGGCCTCGACGGCCGGCACGGCCGCGCCCCTGAATCCGGGATACAAGTTCGAAGAGTTTTGTTTTTACCTGGCGGACACGCAGGCCAAAATATTGATGGTGCCGCCCGGCGAAGGCGCCGAGGCCCGCCGCGCGGCGGAGCATGCCGGCATCCCGGTTCTCACGCCGGAGATCGACGGCGCAGGCGCCGCTCCCGAGCCCGGCCCGGATGACATCGCGCTGGTGCTGCACACCAGCGGCAGCACGGGAAGGCCCAAGCGCGTGCCGCTGCGCCATCGCAACCTGGCGGCGTCCACGCGCACTATCGCGGGCACATATGCTCTCGGTCCGGAAGATGTCTCGCTCTGCCTGATGCCGCTGTTCCATGTGCATGGTCTGATGGCGTCGACGATGGCCACGCTGCTGACGGGAGGAGCGGTGGTGGCGCCGGCGCGGTTTAATCCCATGGCGTTCTGGCGGACGGTGCGGGATCATGGCGTCACGTGGTACTCGGCGGTTCCGACGATCCACCAGCTGATCCTGACCCGCAAGGGTGGCGGCGATCACCGGCTGCGCTTCGTGCGCTCGTGCAGCGCGGCGCTGGCGCCCGACCTGATGCGCCGCATGGAGGAGTATTTCGCGTCGCCCGTGCTGGAAGCTTACGGAATGACGGAGGCCTCGCACCAGATGGCCTCGAATCCCCTGCCGCCCGCCGCGCGCAAGGCGGGGTCGGTGGGGCCGGGCACGGGCGTGCGCATCTCGATCCGCGACGAGCAAGGCGGGGAACTGCCCGGCGGGAAGGCGGGCGAGGTGTGCATCGACGGGCCCGGTGTGATTCGGGAATACGAAAACAATCCGGAGGCTACTGCCAGGTCGTTCTTCGGCGAATGGTTCCGGACGGGCGATCAAGGCATTCTGGACGGGGACGGCTATCTGCGATTGACAGGGCGCATCAAGGAGCTGATCATCCGGGGCGGCGAGAACATTGCGCCGCGCGAGATCGATGAAGTGCTGCTGGCGCATCCGGGGGTCGCGGAAGCGGTCTGCTTTGGCGTGCCGCATCCAACCTGGGGCGAGGAAGTGGAAGCCGCGGTGGTTCCGCAGCCGGAAACGCCGTTGGACGAGGCTGCGCTTATCGGTTTTTGCAGGGACCGGTTGGCCGACTTCAAATGCCCGAAGAAGATCCACATCGTGACGGCGATTCCGCGCACCGCGACAGGGAAGATCCAGCGGCTGAATGTGGCTGCCACGCTGGGCGGGGCGCGTAAGTGAAGTTCGTGATCGCGGGCGCCGGTGCTGTGGGCGCCCACCTGGGGGCGGCCATGGCGCGCGCCGGAGTGGATGTCACGCTGCTGGCACGCGGCGCGCAGCTGCGGGCGATTCAAGAGCGCGGCGTGCGCGTGATCAGCCCGGATGGGGACTTCGAAGCGCATCCGAGGGTGACCGGCGACGCGGAATCCATCGGGCCGGCCGATGTGGTTTTCCTGGCGGTGAAAGCGCACAGCCTGCCGCAGTTGGCGCCCCGCATCGGTTGTCTGCTAGGTCCCGAGACGGTTGTAGTCAGCCTGCAGAATGGCGTTCCGTGGTGGTTCGCGCCACTGGATCGCGTGGATCCCGGGGGAGCGATCGCGGCGGCCATCGAAGCACGCAGTGTGGTGGGGGCGCTCGTTTATTTCGCGACGGAGATCGCCGAACCGGGCGTGGTGCGGCATGTGGAAGGCAGGCGCATTTCGATCGGCGAGCCGGATGGATCGCGATCCGCGCGCTGCCGGGCCATCGCGGAGACACTGATCGCGGCGGGGCTGCGCTGTCCGATCACCACGCATATCCGCGAGGAGATGTGGGTGAAGATTCTGGGCAACGTGGCATTCAATCCGATCAGCGCGCTGACCGGCGCCACGCTGGCCGGCATGACTGCCGACCCAGACGTGGCCGCGCTGGCCCGCACGATCATGGCCGAGACCGAATGCGTCGCCACCCGCCTGGGGATGAAGCTGCCGGTGAGCATCGAGCAGCGCATGGCGGGCGCGGCTAAGGTCGGTGAGCACAAAACGTCCATGTTGCAGGATCTGGAGGCGGGCCGGCCGCTCGAACTGGAGGCGGTGGTGGGCGCGGTGCTGGAGTTAGGCGAGCGTGTGGGCGTCGCGATGCCCGCGACGCGCGCGGTGTATGCCTGCACCAAGCTGCGCGCCGCTTTGCGCTAAGCCGGGACCACCGGCGAAGTGCAGAAGGCGCAGCGCTTTGCCTGGATGGGAATGGTGCTCAGACATTCCGGGCACTGCTTGGTGGTGGGATCGGGCGGAGCCTGGCCGCGGCGCATGCGCGCCATTACGGCATTGACCGGCACCACCACGAAGAAGTAGACGGCCGTGGCTACCAGCAGAAACGACACCGCGGCGTTGATGAAATCACCGATCAGGAAGAGGCTGCCGTTCACCGTGAACTTGATAGCGGAAAAGTCGGGTTTGCCGACGATAGCCGCGATCAACGGGGTGATCAGGTCCTTTACCAGCGCGGCTACCACGGCGCCAAAAGCGCCGCCGATGACTACGGCGACGGCCAGATCGATTACGTTGCCTCGCAACAAAAAGGTCTTGAAGCCTTTGAGCATACTTCCTCCGTGAGGCTTATTGTAGCGAGGATGTTGGGGTAATGGTCTTTAGTGGTGGCCGCCGCCGCCACCGCCGCCGCCGACGCTGCCACCGTGCGAAACCGGCGCGCTGCCCACGCTCGAAGAGATGGTGCCCGAAGAGACGTTCCCTACGCTGCCCACGGAACCGCCGCTATGAGATCCCGCGTGTCCCACGGAAGCGGAACTGCCAGATCCAACGGAGCCGATGGAGCCCGAATGCGAAGGCGACGGAACGCTGCGGTAGTTCACCGCATTATAAACACCAGAGTAGCCGTTCCCGTAACCATACCCCCCCCCGTAATAAGGGTTGTAGTAGTAGCCCGGCATGTAAGCCATATACACATTGAACGGGTTCCAGAAGGCATATCCATAGGGGCTGTAGAACGGGCTGTACCCCATGCCGTTTAGGCCTGGGACAAAGGTGTACATGCCAAAGAACGGATTGAAATACCAACCGCTCGAGAAGAATGGATCGCCGGAGAACATGGAGGTTCGCAGGCTGTTCGCCGCCGAAACATTGGCCATGGAAACGTACTCGGCGCGCCGTTCGCTCCAACGGTTCAGTGCGTCGGTAGTGGTTTTGTCGAACCGGTGCACGGCCATGGTGTCGAAGGCCAGCAGGTGGCCCTCCTTCACTTCGACCGTGTTGCCGCCGGAGGTGACATCCGCCAGGCCGTCAAAAACGCGCAACTCAGCGGGAGAAGCGTCGATCCGGTAGAGTCCCTTCTTGGCCACGTGGACCGTGGCGTCCTGGTAGACCACCGTGATGGAGTTGTCTTTCAGGATGTCGTCGGCCTCGATGATCGCCGAGCCGGAGAGGAACTCGAGGCGCGTGTCGATCAGCCGGTTGGTGATCATGCGGAAGGAACTGTTCTCCGCCAGACGCAGAAAAACGCCGGGAGTGAGAAGCACCTCGGCGCGCCCTTCATCGGTTTTAAGTATTTGGTTTTCTTTTACTTCCGGGAAGCTGCCGAATTTGCTGTCCACTGCCTGGTCGCCCACGTAGACTTCGCCTTCCACGTAGTGGATCAAGCCGGAGCGAGCTGAAATCACCGCCGACTGGCCCAGGGCGGCGATACTGCCAGCCGCGAGGGCCAGAATGCCTACCGTTAGTCTTCCTGCCGGTCGCATATGAACTCCTTACATCAGCTTCTGCCGCGTTTCGACGTTTGTCAATGGTCTACCGTTACTATAAACGGACGATGTGAGGAGAGTTCACACCTTTCAAGGCGTTCCGGGTGTCCACGATGAGGCGGGAGGCGGCGGTGATGGCGGCGTAGTCGAAGGAGGAATGATCGGTGAGGATAGCAGTGCAGTCGGCTTCACCGGCAAGACTCTCGGGCTGGGCCTCCAGATCGATGCCATCCAGATTTAGCCGCGGAACATGCGGGTCGCTGTAGGAAATGCGCGCACCCCGGCGTTTCAGGAGCAGCATGACGTCCAGGGCAGGGGATTCCCGGAGGTCCTCGATATTCTTCTTATAGGCGACGCCGAGGATGTGAACGTGGGATCCCTTCACAGGCTTGCCGGCGTCGTTCAGGGCATTTTGAATCTTATCCACGACGAAGTGGGGCATCTGACCGTTGATATATCCAGCAAGCTCGATGAAGCGGGCCTCGATGCCGGCCTGCTTGGTTTTCCAGGAGAGGTAGAACGGGTCGATGGGGATGCAGTGGCCGCCCAGTCCGGGGCCGGGATAAAACGGCATGAAACCGAAGGGCTTGGTGGCGGCGGCCTCGATCACTTCCCAGACGTTGATGCCCATGCGATCGCACATCAGGGCCATTTCGTTGACCAGGCCGATGTTGATCATGCGGAAGGTGTTTTCGAGCAGCTTCACCATTTCGGCGACCTGCGTGGAACTGACCGGGACAACGGTCGAGAGAGCCTGTGCGTAGAACAGGCGGCCCATCTCGGTACAGGCGGCAGTGGTGCCGCCGACCACTTTAGGAATGTTGGCGGTCTGGTATTTCGGATTGCCGGGGTCGACGCGCTCCGGCGAGAAGCACAGGAAGAAGTCGCGCCCGACCTGGAGGCCGGATTTTTCAAACATGGGCAGGAGCAGTTCGTCGGTGGTGCCGGGGTAAGTGGTGGATTCCAGGATAATGAGCATTCCCTCGTGGAGATTATTCAGGATCTCCTGACAGGAGGAGACGATAAAGCTCATGTCCGGATCCTTGGTCTTGCGCAGCGGGGTGGGGACGCAGATGTTTATGGTGTCCAGATCCTTAACCGCGCTGAAATCGGTGGTGGCACGCAGCTTACCGTTTTTGACGAGGGGGGATAGGACGCTGCTGGAGATGTCGCCGACGTAGGAATCGCCGTCGTTGACGCGCTGCGTCTTGTCGGAATTTACATCAATGCCGGTCACGTGGAAGCCGGCCTTGGCGAACTCGACGGCCAGAGGGAGGCCCACATAGCCGAGGCCCACGATTCCGACGCGCGCCTGGCGCGAGCGGATCTTCTCTTCGAGCAAGGCGGCGGTAGCGGCAGGAGCCGTGGTCATATTTCTATGATACAGAGGAACTTTATTGGCGGAGGGTGCGTTAACATTAATCAGTAGAAAGGCCTATCTATGCGTTTACGCCTTCTGGCCGCCGCAGTTCTCTCCATAGGATTAATGTGCGCCGCAGATCCTGAACTTCTCAGCCTGGCTCCGCCCGATTCGCAGGTGATGGCCGGGGTTAACGTCGAGCAGGTGATGCTTTCACCGCTCGGCCAGCATTTGTTGATGCAAGCCGAGCAACAGTCCGATTCCGGACTGCAAAAGCTGATCGACACTACCGGCTTCGATCCGCGGCACGATCTGCGCGAGATCCTGGTGGTCGGAAGGCCGGCCGACAGCTCGGGGATAGTTTTGGCGAGGGGCACGTTCAACGTGCCGAGGATCATGCAGGCAGCTCTGGCGAATAAAGGGACGGTGGAGAGCTATAAGGGCGTGCAGATCGTGAAAGGGAGTTCGCAAGAGAAGCAAGTAATCGCGTTTCCGGATTCGACGCTGGCGATTATGGGCGAGGCAGCCGACGTCCACGCGGCGATCGACAGGAAGTCAGCGCCGACGGCGGTCAGCGCGGCTCTGGCGGTGCAGGTGAACCTGGCGAGCACCACGGGGGATGCCTGGTTCGTCTCGATGGTGCCGCCCGCGCAATTGCAGCCCAAACAGAACGGGAACGCCGGCGCCCAAAACCAGGGGCTGAATCCGCTCGCGATGCTGCAGAACGTGCAGCAGCTCAACGGCAATGTGAAGTTCGGCGCCTATGTGGTGGTGACGGTGAAGGCCATTTCGCCGACCGCGCAGGATGCCTCGGTACTGTCGGACCAACTGAAGGGGCTGCTCGGCATGGCGGCGATGGCCGCCGGGAAAGAACAGGCCACGACGCCCGCGGTGGCGCTTTTGCAGAAACTCAACATATCGTCCGATGGGACGACTACAACGGCATCGCTCAGCATACCCGAGCAGCAGATCGAAGGGATGATGAAAATGAGCGGGCCTGCCGCGGTGACGCCGCCGGCGCATGGCCGGCGGAGGTAGATCAGGATCCGGCCAGCTCGTTCATACGCTCGACCTGCTTAACCAGGAACTGCATATCCGAGAACGGATCGCCGCCGAAGCGCGCCCAATAGACGCGTCCTTTCTTATCGATCAGGATGGTGGCGTGCAGCTCGATATCCTCGAAATCGTCATATGAATGGAAGCGGCGGGCCGCGGCGTGATCTTTGTCGGAGAGCAACCGCGCGGGCAGATCGCCGAACTGTTTGAGCGCTTCGCTGTTCTTTTCGGGCGGCGTGGAGCTGACGGCCAGCACCACGGTGTTCAGGCGATCCCATTCATCCTTGTTCTTGCCGATGTCGTGTAGCTGGCGCAGGCAGTGCGGGCACTCGGGCCCGAGGTAGAAGACCAGCAGCACGTTCTTGCCGCGGTATTCCTGGAGATTGACGGGCTTGCCGGAAGAGTCGCGGACCTCGAGCGCGGGCGCATCGTAGGGATCCCATTTCGGCGGACCGAAGTGATCGAGCGGCACGCGCGCGTAGTTGCGCTGCGGGGCGGGGGACGAATCCTGCGGCTCGGCCGTGACGCCGGTGGCTTTGGCGCGCTCCAGCAGTTTCAGACCGGCGTCGGCATTGGATGCGACGAAGAGCAGGCGCGCCATGGCGTGCTGGGCTTTAGCTTTCTCATCGAGCCTGGCATACGTGCGCACGAGGCCGGACAGGGCAAAGATGTCGTTCCTGGTTAGCTCCAGGGCCTTTTCGAACGCCTGGGCGGCGAGCACGGGACTGCGGGCATCCAGGTACGCTTCGCCCAGGCTGTTGTAGAGCGATTCGGGATAGAACGGCGGGTCGGCATATTGTTTTTGCATGGCGTACTCGCGCTGGGCGGCGTCGGCCAGCATCGCGAGGCCGGTGATGGTATCGCCGCGGGCGATGGCCAGGCGTCCTTTCAGTTCCGGCGACTGGATGCCGTAGACGTCTTCGAAATCCTTGTTCTTATCGAGGTCGGCCTTGAGATCGGCGTGCGCGCTCACACTCTTGGCGGCCTTGTCGAGATCGCCCTTGCCGAGCCAGGCGCGCGCTTCGACGTAAGCCTTGTCGATCTTGTCCTGATAGGTGTCGCGCCAGGGGATGGTTTTGGGATTCAGCAGATCGTCCCATCGCTCGTACTTGAGCAGCGCCCGTTGCAGGGCTGCCATGCCCATGGAGTGCGTGCTGTATCCGCTGTCCTTGTTATCGACCGGATCGAGGGGCGCATCGATCATCTGGCGGGCGCCGAAGATGGCGGCTTCGGCCATGCCCAACTGCTCCTGAATATAAGAAAGGTAGTTGCGATTGTGGCCGTAGTTCCAGTTGTTGAAGGGGAAGGTGAGGCTGGTGCGCATGTACTGCTTTTCGACGCGAGTGGCCGCATCCATGGATAGGGCGGCCTCATGCCACATGCCGACGATGGCGTAGATGTGTCCGGGCATGTGCTGGGCGTGGCCGATGGCGGGGACCAGGTCGGTGTAGGCGCGGCAGCTGGCGAGGGCCTGTTCGGGCTCGTGATAGTCCCAATTGTGGATGCGGTAGTGATGCGCGCCGGGATGGTGGGGGTCGCGCGCCAGGACTTCGCGGATGATCAGCTCGGCGCCGTATCGCGAGTCGCCCATGTTGACGAGGGCCAGGAGGGCGCGGGCCTCCATGTCGTCAGGGTACTTGATGCACAGGGTCTCGAGCTTCTTCATCTCGCGGCGGCGGAGCTCCTGGTAGTCGGGCTTGGCGGCGGCATCGCGCACGGGATCGGGCTGGGAGGCTTCGAGGGCTTCGATGTAGAGGCGCTCGCGCTCGGTGACCTTGTCTTTACGCTTGACGGCCTCGCGCAGGAAGTCGGCGGAGCGGTCGCCTTCGGTGGAGCGGGCGAGTCCCCAGTAAGCCATGGCGTTGTCGGGCTCCAGCTTCAGGCACCAGCGGAAGGCGCGCTCGGCCTCGTAATACCAGAAGGAATGGAGCAGGGCATTGCCCTGATCGAACCACCGCTGGACCTCGGGGTTGCGGGCGGTGATGGGGAATGGGGCGACGCCGATGCCGTCCATGGGCCAGGGCTTCTGGCGGGGGCCGACGTCGAAGGCGGAGCCGTGGGCGGAGTGGCCCTTGTCGATGGGATCGGGCTGGGCGGAGGCGGCGAGTGCGGCCGCCAGGATGAGGATGAGGGTTCTCAACGGCATGGATGACAGTATCGCATGGCGGGCGGGGCGCGAGGGGCGAGGGGTGGAAATCTAACCTATTGATAATAAAGGCACTACTAACCAGGAATTGGGTTTGTTTCGTTTTTTTGGTTCTCTTTCGCGCGTTTTTCCGTGTACTGCGCGGGTTAGGGCGGGGAACAGCCGAGGGCCGTTACTCGTAATTATACATGAACGAGGCAGCCAAATGTTCTGCACACGATGCGGAGTGGAGATCGACGAGAAGACGCGCTACTGTCCGCAGTGCGGGCACGGCACGAAGCTGGCGGAGGCGACGGCCAATCCGTACACGACGCCGCGGCTGGCGCTGGACACGGAGCACAAGAAGATCGCGGGGGTATGCGCGGGTTTTGCGCGGTACCTGGGGGTGGAACCGCTGCTGATCCGGATTGTGTGGCTGGCGCTGGCGCTGGGCGCGGGGGTGGGGTTTGTGGCGTACCTGATTGCCTGGATTTTGATGCCTAAGGATGCGGCAAGGGGGGCGGTGGATTTTGCGCGGCAGGGTGGTTAGAGAGCGGGCCGGCGCCGATACGGGCGATGTGAAGTTCAAGCTTGACGAAAACCTACCTGTGGAGTTGGCCTCGGAGCCGGCTCGCAATTCGTCCCTGCCCGGGCCTGGAATTTTCATGGGCTGTCTGGCCAGCCTTCGTCAGGTGGATTGGGGCCGGCGAGGGAGCCCCTTTGCCGAGGCCTCGGAGCCAGGTGGTTCACGGAACGGTTCCATAGAAATGCGCTCGTAACGCACGTCCAGCACGGTCAGATATTCTGTACCGCGCGGCGCATGGAGAACTACTTTGTCGCCCGCAGCCGACTTCATCAGCGCGCGTCCCAGCGGCGACACCCAACTAATGTGGTTGCGGTTGGGATCGACCTCGTCGGTGCCCACGATGCTCACCACTCGCTCCGCTCCCGCGCCATCGGCATAGCGCACGGTCGCTCCGAAGAATGCCGTGGTGGCCGCTTTCCCCGCTCTGGGAGTCTCCGGGTCCACCACTTCGGCGGCTTCGATGCGCTTCGTGAGAAAGCGAATCCGCCCATCGATCTGTCGCAGCCGCCTCTTGCCGTACTGATAGTCGGCGTTTTCACTGCGATCGCCGTTGCTCGCCGCCCAAGTCACCACCTCCGTCACGGCGCGGCGTTCCCTGGTGAGCAGAAACTGGTGCTCATCTTTAAGGCGCTGCAGTCCGCCCGGCGTGATGTAGTTCTTGAGTGGCGTGGCGGGCTCGTCCGGTTGTGGTTTTCTGGTAAACCCTTTTCGCATCTTTACGCAGAGACGTACGTCAGCCGAATGATGTCATCGGCGATTAAATCGCTGGCTACCAGGTGGAGCGGCGGCCGGGGGCCGGCGAAGAATGGCGTGCCACCACCGAGCACGACGGGGCGGAGGTAGAGTTGATACTCATCGATCAGACCGGCCTCGGTCAAGCTTTGCGCCAGGACCGTTCCGCCGACGTGGATCTCGCCAGCGAGCTCAGCCTTCAGCCTGCGGATCACGGTCTCGAAATCATCACTGATGAGCGTGGCGTTAGGACCAACTGAGTTGAGCGAACGCGACACCACCCACTTCGGCTTGCTCCGCCACGCCACCGCGAAGTCGCGGCCGTCGGCGTCCCAATCCGGAAGGTCATCGTCCCAATAACGCATGATCTGGTACATGCGGCGACCATAGATGACGCCCGTCAGGCCACGCACCAGCTCGACGAAGTGACGGAAGGCCGCGGGCACAGGCGGCCCAAGCTTCATGTGGTCGACGTAGCCATCCAGAGACTGGTTCAATCCATAGACAAGTTTTGCCATGCTGCAGATCTCCCTTAAATTATAGTTGTCCTCTACTCATGGATCTTCGCATTGGGATCAGGAGCCGGAGTTGGGATGCGTGGCAGCATCTCTGCGCGGGTCGCCGCGTTGTAGACAAACCACGCTTGTTTTGAAGAACACGCGCAAGACGGGGCGATCCGCGCCGCTTGAATCTAAGGTTCGTCACAAGAATTCGTGGGTCGATTCCGGCTCAGGTAATTTGCCAAGTGAGTGATAGAGCGCAAGTTCGGGGCAGCGGAAGGTGCGGAAACCGTAGGATTTTCTCATGGTGACTTTAGCCTTGTTGTTCAGACCCTCGACAACTCCGCTGGAAAGCAGCTTCTGAGCGCGGAAATAGTTGAGGATCAGTTCGCGGTGCTCGCGCAGGGACCGGGGGATCTTCTTCATAGGCTCGATGCGCGAGCGCATCACCTGCCGACACCAATCATCGAGGAATTTTCCGGCCCATGCGGGGGAGCTGTAATCCCAGAGTTGCTGAAAGGCTTCCTTCAGAAGGTACGCGCGTATGGTCTTCAGGTTGTAGCGGAGGAGGTCGCGTAACCGGAAGCGCTGTTCCGTTTTTAGATTCTCTTCGCGTTTGAGCAGCAGCCAGCGCGACTTCTTCAGCACGGGCACGCCGCCCTCGCTCGCTATGCGGCGCGATTCTCCAGCACGGACTTCGTCCAGCGCCTTGTTCATTTTCGCTACGATGTGAAAACGATCGAGGATGTGAAGCGCCTCGGAGCATTTCTCGCGAATGACCTTCAGATAGGGCTCCCACATATCGGAGCAAACGAACACGATCTTTGAAGCCAGTTCGTCGCCGATGACAGCGAAGAATCCCCGAAAGGATTCGATGGTTCTTTCGCGGCCCACCCAAAGCAGGCGCGTGACGTCGAGATCGATCTGATAAACCAGCGTCAAGTACTTGTGGCCTTTGGCATATTGGATCTCATCGACGCCGATCGCATCGATTTGGCCTAGCACCTGGTGCTCCAGCCCGAATGTGACGACGTGTTCCACCGCGTCGAAGACCTTGTCCCAGGAGGTGCGAAAGGCCTCCGCCGTCTCTTTCCATGACAGTCGCCGCGCCCAACGGGCTAGGAAGAGCATGTAGGCTTTGGTCAGTGTGCGTTTGCCGTCGCCCCAGGGAACTTCTTCGACAGCCACAATGCCACAGCGGCGACAGTCGACGCGCCGCATGGTGTACAGAAGGAAGACGAGAAATCCCCACAGGGGAATGAACTCAAAGCGCCGTTCGGCGAGTTGGTCGTAACCGGGCGCCGGCAAATGGCAACGAGAGCAGACTGCGGCCGAACCCTTGCGCGGCCGCACGGCCACTTCGATGCTCTTCTTGTCGGCACTGAAGTGGGCGTGCTGGTAGACAAAACCCCGGAAACGATGGCAGCGGTTTAGAATCGTGATCAGTTCCATGGCGCGGAAGTGGGCGGCGGCGAATCTCTACCATAAACCGCTCCAGACCCGTGAGCCGCGGGATCGATAAACGCTGCGCGACCAGCCAGGGGTAATCCGCCGAATCGGCGCGACTCTATTCTCTGGGGATTGTGCTGGACACCAAGGCCGCGAATTCGGGTACGGTCGCGGTCAGGATATTGGGAAGCGACGCAAACTACGACCGCGCGGTCGGCTGCCTGTTGCTCCAGAGGCTGAGTCGCGCCGTTAACGACAAGCTCGGAATTGAGCCTGAGTGCGGCTCGTAATTGCTCCGGTTTCAAGGTTCAGCGCCCGGTAGCGTTTGGGAATTCAGTGTGATAGTGGGAAGGTGGATGAACCCACGCACATCCGAGAAACCCACCGACCAAGGCACCAGCCAGCGCAAAGACCGCAGATTCCCAGAAAAGCATGCACTCCAGGGTCCAGTGAGCGCGGTTCGCAGAGAGGCAAACGAGAAAGACGAACAAGCCAGCCGCGTACACCAAGACCATGGCTGCCTGTCGTTTTCGATGAGTGAGGGCGACCGCCAACCCGGCGGGTGCACAGGTTAGAAAAGCCTCCAACGCAGCTACGATGGTGAAGGAAGGCCACCACCCGATCAGCGGGGTAGTACGGTAGAGTAACCATCCGACAAGACCCATTTTGCTTACGAGGGCATGGGATATGTTGAGGAGCAGAAATGCCACCGCGAGAGCACGGCATGCCAGGACCCAGTGATGCCGAACATCCCGCACGACAGCGATTGCGACGGCCGTCGAGACTTGACGCCAGTACCACGCTGATGATCTGCGCTGCTGGTACTCCTCCGATAGATCACCTGCGACGGCGTCGCTCCAGGCGCTGTAGTCCGTGAGCCCCAATAGCCAGGTCGCTAGCGCAGGTGGCTTCAACGGGGTCATCGCACTGCCTCCAATCGAAGGCCGTCCCACATGCTGCATAAGGCGCGCTGCGACTCTCGAACCTTTGCCAGGCCATTCGGCGTGACTTGGAAGTAGCGCTTGGCCCGCCCGCCACGCTCTGGTGTAGCCTCGCCGACTGCCGAAGAGACAAGTTCGTGGGATTCGAGCCGCTCCAGGGTCGCATATAGACTGCCAACTGCAACTCCGCGGCCACACCGCCGCTCGATTTCCCGAGAGACCTCTACGCCATAGGCCTCGTGACCGAGGCGGAGCAACGCTAACATGACGATAAACTCGAACTCGCCCAAATATTCACGCTTAGCCATTTGCTCAACTATGGCGAGGAAATCGCCGCGAGCCAAGTTCTCTTTGGTTAACCGTCGTGAGCGCCCAAGACGCTTCGCTAACGTGGAGGGCGCAGCCTGCACGGAAGCCCGCCATGGGCGGCTGCGCTGAATGACCGGCTTCTCGCACGGTGGCCCACGCCGGGCGAAAATATGGGGAGTCGATCCGATTACCCGCCAAAAACGGCGCACCGTTTACCGGAGAGGGCAAACTAGTTCGAAAGGCAACTGGCTACGAATAGGAAAGGCTGAAGCCGCGCTATCCCACATCGGGTTCGCGGGCTGCGCGAGCCGAGCTTCCGGCGCCCATTGAAGCATATCGGTGACCCACAGATTTCTCCGACGAGGCGAATCTGAGGCGTTCCTCGCTTATATGGCGGCGCGGCAAAACGCGCCCCTTTGCGCTCTTGAGGAACACGCGCAAGACGGGGCGACCCGCGCCGCTTGAATCCAAGGAGTTCGTCGTCTTTCTGCACGCGGTCATAGGTGTCCGCGTTGGAGTGGGGGCAGCCTGCCTGAAGCGGTGTAGATTCATGGAGATTCTCGCCTTCTCCGGTACCTGGCCTCCCCTAAATGGCATTCGAGGGAGCGTGCCCGGATAGGACAAGAAGTCATTTTCGCACGCCAATTGCCCAGAAGTCCGCTTCTGGGAGTTCAACCGCTACTAACGGAGCAGCATTGAGCGCCGCCACTCGATGAATCATCGGCGACCCGGCCAAAGGCGGGCGCCAGCCGGATGGGTTCTCTCAAGCCGGCCAGCATTCCGGAACTGTAGATCGAGCATGTCCGCCGATTTCTCCGGGGATCGGGACGGGAATGCGCCGCGTGGCCAGAGCGCGAATCGGACGACAAAGCATGCTCTTGACTTCCCGTGCGAGCCGCATACATACTGGTTGGTATGTTGTTGCCGAAGAAGCTGCAACGCAGGGCGGCCAGGCCGCGCGATGCCGAGGGCACACGACAGCGCCTGTTGCAGGCAGCGTTTTGCGAGGTTTACCGATACGGGTTCCAGAGCGCCGGGATCGATACTATTCTGGCCGCCACCAACGTCACCAAAGGAGCGCTTTACTACCACTTCGAGAGCAAGGAAGCTCTGGGCCACGCCATTATCGAGGAGATCGTCGCAGAAATCACCAAGGACCGGTGGTTGCGTCCTCTACGGCAGAGCAAAGGCAAGAACCCTATTGATGCTTTGACCGCCATCGTACAGGCGATACCCGCCCGGCCAAGGGATATAAAGCGCGGTTGTCCCCTGGTCCATTTGACGCAGGAGATGTCTCAGATCAACGAACCATTCCGAAAGCGATTGGAGAGAATCTTCAAGGCCTGGCAGAAAGGCATTGCCACCGCTTTGCGGGAGGGGCAGCACACGGGGACAGTCCGCCTTGACCTGGTTCCGGAAGAGACCGCGAGCTTTTTGATCGCGATGGTCGACGGCTACGAAGTGCTGGCAAAGAACACTCAGGACGCGAAAGTGTGGAATATGGGGATCAAAAATATCGTGAGATGGTTGAGTTCTCTCCGAGCGCCGGGCAATGGCAAGTGTCAGCGTGGCGAGGGCCCGAACATCACATCAGGAAAGGAGAACGAACAATGACGAGGATGACAGTGTCGCGGAGGAGGCTGTTCGCAACGGGAGCGGGCGTGCTGGCGGGTGCGGTGGCTCTGCCGGGACCGGAAAGAGCCAACGCATCGAGAGGACAAAACTCAGTGAACGAGGAGATCGTCCGTAAATGGTACGCTGCGTGGGAAAAGAAGGACTTGGGTACGTTCGATGCCCTGCTCGCCGACAACTTCACCTTTACCAGCGCGGCCGGCGACGACCACATCAGCAAGAAGACCTTCAAGTCGCAGTGCTGGGACACACAGGTTGATTTCATTGCACATTTTGACTTGGAGCAAATCAGCACGGGTGCGGACGACGCTTTTGTGAAGTATCTTTGCCACACAAAGAACGGTAAAGCGTTCCGGAATGTGGAGTACGTTCGAATCGCGAGCGGAAAGTTGGAATCAATTGAGTGTTATTTCGGCGCGCAGTCCAGCTTCCCGTCCGCGGTAAGCGCCGGGCAGAAGTCTTGAGGCTGGATAATGCCGCGGGCAACTTGCACAGACGGTGCCTGGCGGCCTGGCTCTCGCCGATGACAGGGGGGAATGAAGTAAGCGGGACGCGCTGAGAGCGCGTCCGCGGGAATGATTGGCGGGCTGGGGCCTGAATCCACTATCGACTACTACCGATACAACGGTGATTCACGTGGAAGCCATCGTCGGCGAGTTGCTGAATCAGGTGAGATAGAATTACGTGGATGCTTTTAGAAGATGCCTTTCGGGCGGACGACGCGCCCGCGGTTGCCCGGCTGCTGGGTAGCGATCCGCTGCTGAAAGCCCGGCTCAACGACCCCGTCGGCGAGTTCAATTCGCCGGCGATGACACGCGTGCGAAGCCGGGCGATGCTCGACGTCTTACTGGACGCCGGCGCCGATATCAACGCGCGCAGCCAGTGGTGGGCCGGCGGATTCGGTCTTCTGGATACGGCCAGCCCGGAGCTGGCCGCCTACGCCATCGAACGCGGCGCCACGATCACGGTTCACGCCGCGGCGCGCCTCGGTATGCTGGAGGAACTCCGCACGCTGATCGATGCAGATCCCGCCCTGGTTCACGCGCGCGGCGGCGACGGGCAGACGCCGCTGCACTTCGCCTCCACTGTGGGGATTGCGGAATACCTGCTGGAGCATGGCGCCGGCATGGACGTTCGGGATATCGATCACGAGTCCACCCCGGCGCAGTACATGGTGGCCAAGCGTCAGGAAGTCGCGCGTTATCTGATCCACCGCGGTTACCAGACGGATATCCTGATGGCAGCGGCCCTGGGCGATTCCGGCTTGGTTCGCCGGCATCTTGACGCCGACGCCGACTCCATCCGCATGCGGGTCAGCGACGAGTACTTCCCCATGGTCAGCCAGCGCAATGGTGGAACCATCTACCAGTGGGAATTGGGATGGTATGTCTCGGCAGTGCAGGTTGCCAGATCATTCGGGCACGCGGAGATTTTCGATTACTTGATGCAGCGCTGTCCCAACGACGAGAAGCTGCTCAACGCCTGTTGGCTGCATGACGAGGCGGCGGTGAGATCTCTGCTGGCGCAACAGCCGGACCTGGCTGCGCAACTGACGCCAGCGGGACGCCGCCAGCTGGCGCACGCCGTGCGCAACAACGACACCATGGCCGCCCGGCTGATGCTGGAATCCGGCCTGCCCGCAGACACCTACACGCAACATCACGCCACGCCATTGCATTGGGCCGCATGGCACGGCAACGCGGAGTTGGTTCGTCTGATCCTGGGACGTAACCCACCGCTCGACGATACCAGCAACGATTACAAGGGTACGCCCGTGGATTGGGCCAAACATGGAGCGGAGAGTTGTTGGGACCGGCAGAATGGCGACTACGCGGCGACGCTCGAGGCGCTGAAGAGCAGGATCTAGGGGAGAGTCATCTCCATGCACACGTCGGACCTGACGTAGGGGGAGGGGACGATGCGGTGCGGAGGCACGGGCTTAAATCCGACCGACTCATAGAGGCGGATGGCGGGCTTGAGGACGTGATTGGTTTCCAGGTAGAGGCGCCGGGCACCGGCCGCGCGGGCCGCTTCTATGGCGGCGCGCAGCAAGTTGCGTCCAATGCCGGCGCCCCGGCATGAAGCGTCGACGGCCATCTTGGCTACCTCAAACTCGTCGGCGGCGGAACGAAGCAGGGCGCAGCAGCCGACGCAGCGGCCCGAGATATGGGCGAAGAAGATGCGGCCTCCGGGAGCCAGGATGGTGGATTGCGGGTCGGCCAAGGCCCGCTCGTCTTTCTCTTCCATGCGGAAGTAGCGGGTAATCCATTCTTCGTTGAGTTTGCGAAAGGCCATCTCATCGCCGGGCTGGAACTCCCGGATGGCGGCCTGGTGAGGGGAAAGAGACACGTTTTCGAATCCTCCGGCCTATCGTAGAGCCAATGAGTGATATATGTCCAATATCTGAATAGTCTATACTAGGACGAAATAGATATGAATCGAGAAATCGAAATCCGGCATTTGCGCTACTTCCTGGCGGTGTGCGAGACGCTGCATTTCGGAAAAGCCGCCGGGAAGCTGGGTATGGCGCAGCCGCCCCTGAGCCAGCAGATCAAGAACCTGGAACGCAATCTGGGATACGCGCTGTTCGACCGGACCACGCGCGGCGTACGGATGACAAGAGTCGGCCAGTTCTTTGCGCAGCGGGCGCGCGATACGCTGGCCAGGCTGGCCGACGACACGGAAATGGCGCGGCGGTTGGGGAGCGGGCAGGAGGGTACCCTCACGGTGGGTTTCAGCGGCTCCACGATGTTTACGGCGCTGCCGAAAGCCATCGAACAGTACCGGCGCACGAATCCACAGGTGGACTTGCGGTTGCGGGAGCTGGTGACAGCGGCGCAGGCGCCCGCTCTTCTGGACGGGACCCTGGATCTGGGATTTCTGCGCGACGGCGAGGCGCGAGAAGGGCTGACCATGCAGACGATTTTGCGGGAGCCGTTCGTGGCGGTGCTGCCGGCGCGGCATAAGTTGGGAAAGAAGGCTGCTATTACCGCGGCGGCATTGAAGGACGAGCGATTCATTCTCTTTTCGCGGGCGATGGGCAGCCTGGCGTATGACAGGACGGTGGCGTGCTGCGAGGCGGAAGGATTCCGTCCAAATTTCGTGCAGGATGCGCCGCAGTGGCCCACGGTGCTGCGTCTAGTCGCGGCGGGGCTGGGGGTGTCACTGGCGCCTGCCTGTGTGGCGAGCCTGGCGATGCCGGGAGTGGTTTTCAAGAAATTGCGATCGCGGCATTGGACCTCCGTGGATATCGGCATGAAAGCCAAGCCGGACAATCCGGCGGCAGCAGTTTTCCTGAAGGTTGCGGGCAGCTACTTTTCGAAGGCCGGCGGCGATTCGCGCGGTTGACGCCGACGATTTGAGGATGATGATGAAGCCTTCGATCCTGGCGCTATCGGTTGTGTTTGGGTGGAGCAGTTTGTGCGCACAGAAGCCTGGCTGGCAGCCGATATGGCCAGGCGCCGCACCTGACGCGCAGTTCGGCCCACCAGCCAAGACCGAAACTACGGAAGCGGGAGAGGTCCGCAACGTGTCACGACCCACGATGGCGGTTTACGCGCCAAGGGGAAAGAATACGGGCGCGGCGGTGGTCGTGTTTCCAGGCGGGGGCTATGAGGTCCT
>Ga0209579_10000759_pt1 | contig 29437 bp, 21 predicted proteins | sample Coa_R1_2_FD_187152 | JGI IMG/M metagenome (GOLD analysis project Ga0209579, IMG submission 187152) | Surface soil microbial communities from Centralia Pennsylvania, which are recovering from an underground coalmine fire - Coalmine... | ecosystem: Environmental > Terrestrial > Soil >... | reverse complement strand
CCCTTGCCTTGGTCTTCAACTTGAACGCTAATCGACTCCGCATTTCGAGAAATCTGAATGAAAGCGGCCTTGCTGCCCGAATGCCGATGGATGTTGGTCAGGCATTCTTGCACCAGCCGGAAAATCATCAACTCCATTTCGCTGGGCATTCTCCCAAAATCGTCCGAGATGTCGAGATTTATCGCCAACCCGCTGCGCTCGACCAAACCCTCGATGTACCAGCGAAGCGCCGAGGACAGCCCGCTCTCATCCAGCAGCGGAGGATGCAGCAGATACGAGGCGGTGCGTATCTCGCGATGCAGTTGCTGCACCAACTCCTGGATCTTTTCCGCTTCGTTAGCAAGCCCCGGCGCCTCACGAGCCGAGCTTTGCACCAGCATCGCCAGGTTCATGCCTAGCACCGCGAGGGTTTGCCCCGCGCTGTCGTGCAGTTCACGCGCGATATGGCGGCGTTCCTGGTCCTGGATCTGCAACATCTGCCATGAAAGTTCGCGAAGTTGCTCCGATTGGCTCAGCACCTCACTAGTCCGCTGTTCCAGTTCTTTAGTACGCGCTCGAACTTCGATATCCAGCTTTTCTGCAAGTTTTCGGTAGTTCTCTTCGCCCTGACGCAACGCCTCCTGAATGCGCTTTTGTTGGGTGATGTCGCGAGCGACCTTCGAAGCTCCGACGATTCGACCGCCTAAATCTCTAAGCGGAGAAATGGTCAGCGAAACATCCAGAAGCCTGCCGTCTTTGCATCGCCGAACGGTATCAAAGTGATCGATTTGCTCCCCCCGGCGCAACCGGGCAAGGATCTCAGTTTCTTCGTCCCGCCGATCTTCAGGAATAATCAATGTAATGTGCTGCCCTACAGCTTCTGTCGCGCTGTAGCCGAATATCTGCTCCGCGCCTTTATTCCAGCTGGTGATCACGCCATCCAGATTCTTGCTGACGATGGCGTCGTCAGAAGACGCCACAATGGAGGCCAGTAGCTCCGAGTTCAGCCGCAACCGGCGTTCCACGTCGGCCCGCTCCGATCTCATGCGCTCCATGGTGAGATGGGATCTGACGCGCGCCAAGAGCTCCCGCGCCGAGAAAGGTTTTATCAGATAGTCATCGGCCCCGGCGTCCAAACCTTCAAGCCGCGCCTCCTCGCCGGCACGCGCGGAGAGCAGAATGACCGGAACATCCTGCACATCTTCATCTGCGCGCAGCGCCTTCAGCAAACCGAAGCCGTCCAGCTTTGGCATCATGATGTCGGCAAGGATCAAATCCGGTCGGCGCTTGCGCGCGCTGCTGATAGCCGCTTCGCCGTCCACCACGGTTTGTATCTCATATTCATTGTGCAGGAGCCGCTGCACATACTCGCGCATGTCTGCATTGTCATCCGCAAGCAGGACATAGGGACGCGTTCCCGGCATCGCATCCGGCGCAGACACTGGTTCCGGCGAAGAAAACAAGGACGTGTATTCGATATTCTCCGTACCCTCTTCAGCGTCGGGCAACCAGCGTAGAGCTTCTTGCACGTAGGCTTTGCCACCCAATGCGCTGACGTCCAAATTCTGCGCCGGCACAACCCGGCCGGCGGGAAGATGCGTCTTGCCGAACGGAACCGAGACGATAAAAGTGCTGCCTTCGTTTACTTTACTTTCGACTCGCACGCTACCTTCGTGCAGTTTCACCAGCTCTCGAACCAACGAAAGTCCGATCCCCGATCCCTCAAAGGTGCGGCCCTGAGCATTCTTCACGCGATAGAAACGTTCAAATAAGTGCGGCACATCCTTTGCTGGAATTCCGGTTCCGCTATCGCGCACCGTCAGTTCCACCGAGCCGTCGACTGCTCGCAGAGTAACTCCAATTTCACCTTCAAAGGTAAATTTGAACGCGTTCGACAGAAGGTTGAAAACAATCTTCTCCCACATTTCACGATCGACGTAAACCAGCTCAGGTATATGCGCGCAATCGATCGTTAACTTCAGGCCGGCTCGATCCGTTGCCGACTGAAACATGCTGGCTAATTCAGCCGTGAAGCCCGAGAGATCGGTGGCTTGGTAGCATGCCTGAATACGTCCGGCTTCAATGCGAGAAAAATCGAGAAGCGTGTTCACCAGCCTCAGCAAACGCAAGGAATTGCGGTGCGCCAACTCCAACCGTTCCTGTTGCTCAGGTGCCAGACCGTTTCCCGTCGCCAGCGTGTCTTCCAGTGGCCCCAGCAACAGGGTCAATGGCGTTCGAAATTCGTGGCTGATATTGCTGAAAAACAGCGTCTTGGCACGATCAAGTTCGGCGAGTGCTTCCGCTCGTTTATGTTCTTCGTCGTGAGAACGTGCGTCCGCGACATTGCTTCCGATCTGACGGGCAACCAATTGGAAAAATGTGCGATAGCTGTCATCGAGTCCCTTGTGAGGACTCACCGCTGCAACCCACACGCTCGAACCCCCGGATTGTCCCCGATCGGCAATCGGTAACAGCAGCAAAGCCTTAGGAGCCACCTGCCAGGGGCCATGTGGCAGGTCACCGGCCAGATCCTCAATGTTATTGAGTTCGCAAATTTCATTCGCACGCACCGTCTGCAAGACATGCTTGTGCACTGCTGACCCCGGGTTCTGCAAGGATCTGCAAAGAATGTTTCCAGAATCAATTCCGGCCGTGCTTCGTACCTGAATCTCGTCCTCTGCTCCAACCTGGCACAAGACTGAAAACGGGATGTCATGCAGGTTGTGCCCCAGCGTCACCGCCGCGATCCGACATGCCTCCGCTTCCGACTGGGCATCCACCGCCCCAGCCGCTAAGTCGCGAAGGATCTGCAGGCGCCGTTCACCAATGACTTTCTCTGTGGTTTCCATAACTGCAGTGAAAACGCCACCAACTGCGCCGGTCTCTATGCGGATGGGGCTAAACGAAAAAGAAAAATAACACTCCTCCGAATAGCCATGCCGGTGCAGCATCAGTAGGAAATCATCCGACCACGTAGCCTGAGCCGAGTTCACAACCCCATCGAGCATCGGCCCGATGGTGTCCCAGATTTCCGCCCAACAATCGCGGCAGCATTGACCGAGAGCCCAAGGATGCTTGCTCCCAAGGATTGAGCTGTAAGCGTCGTTGTACAGAACTACGTACTCCGGCCCCCAATACATCACGATCGGAAACCGCGAAGCCAGGCAGATGCTGACCGAGGTCTTTAAACTCTGCGGCCATTGCTCAATGGGCCCGAGCGGTGTACGTGACCAATCCTTGGCACGTACCAGCCTCGCCATCTCGCCGCCACCCACTAGCCAATCGAACCCTGAGTCATTGCTAATGCTTGCCGTGGGCACGATTGCCCTTGGCTCGCCGGTGGGCTCCGATACCGCCTTCTGGATCAGCGGCACTAATTCGCGTGCAACATTACCTTTGGTGACATAGCCGACGATATCCGACTGCAAGCTTTCTCGCGAAACTGTCCCAGGCTCATTTTGGCTGACGATTATGACTTTCGATCCGGGTATTTCATTGCGGATAACCCGTGTGGCTTGTATTCCGTCCATGCGGGGCATGGATATATCCATGAGCACGATATCCGGCCGCAGCTCTTTTGCTTTTTGGATTGCCTCCACGCCATCGGCCGCTTCCCCACAAACACGCCAACCCCTATGCGATTCGATGAGAGTTCGCAATGTCCGCCGCATGAACGCGTGGTCGTCAACGATAAGGATTTGGATGGTGCTCATCTACTTTTCAATTTCCACAAGCAGGAAATACAGGACGACGTTTCTGTCGAGACCGGAAAGGAACTACGCGCCGCTTGGTAACTTCCCGAACCTGAGTCGCAATTTAAGAATGCCTTATGTTTCCAGGCCCATAAATACGGTAATTACTGTATTGGCAGCTATGCATTACAACATACCGCACGGCCCCTTCGGGTCAATGCCGCCAGAATTTCCCCACTCCGATCCGCACCTGTAGCGTGTTAATACCGGGATTGGGATTACTAAGCCCGGCATTGGAGATATGCATGTACCGCGCTTCCACGGTCCAGGCATATTTGTTACCCAAGATGTGCACTCCGAACGCAGCCGCAGAAGTGAAATTCACGTCGGATGTACCCAGTGGCACATCTTTATTCGTAAACAACGTTCCGCCGTTCAATTCCAGATAAGGCGCGAATTGTCCGCGAGTCGCAAAGTCCCACTTCAATCCCAGCGGGCTGAACCCGCCACCATAAGCGGTGTTGTGCCTCTGCCAAACCACAAACGCCGGAGTGGCATCCAGCACATACTCGAAACGCCCCTTTAGAAAAAACGGTCCGTGAGGTCGAGTCAGAATCCATCCGTAGCGCACGCCCGCATTCCAAACGTTTGTATGGGACGTCCCACCAGGCACCGAGTGTCCGCCACCGGTCCAGACTTGAAGTTCCGTGGCGCCATCTTCCGGACGTCCCTGCGCTAGTACCAGCGGGCCTGCAAGCAATGAACCGATCACCAGCCAATATGCCAATACGCGTGCCATTCGAGACTTGCACCATATCGCAAAGTCTCTGTGCGGACAAATCGCATCCAGTTTCATTGTCATCCCGTGCAAGGCTTGGGCTGTCGGGTCGCGCGTAGCCCGACAACGGCTGCCCCACCCTTCGCGCTTTTCGAAGGATGGGAGTAAACGGACTTCCATGCGAGCTGATCTGGGACAAAACCACAAACTATGACACAATTCACGCGAGGAGCTTTCATGCCGAAATTCGTGATCGAACGAGAACTGCCCGGCGCCGGAAAACTGACGCCCCAGCAACTCCAAGCCATATCCCAGAAATCCTGTGGCGTCCTGCGCAACCTGGGACCCGAAATCCAATGGGTCCATAGCTACGTAACCGCCGACAAGATTTACTGCATCTACAATGCTCCCAACGAAAAGCTCATTCGCGAGCACGCCAGCCAAGGTGGATTTCCGGCTAACCGTATCTCGAAAGTGGAATCGGTCATTGATCCCACAACCGCCGAGTAAACCCGACTAGAGGCTCAGGCCGCCATCCACGGTCAGGATCTGCCCGGTAATGAAATGAGGGGCGGTCGCGAAAAACAAAACCGCGGCCGAGATGTCTTCAGCAGCGCCGTTGCGCCGCATCGGAGTCTGTCTGCTCATGCGCTTCATGAAGGCAGCTGCGGATTTTTCTCCCAGATCGATCATGCCAGGTGCGACGCAATTCACAGCAATCTCCGGCGCCAGCGCCTTTGCCATCACCCGAGTGAGCATATGGAGTGCTGCCTTTGAAGAACAATAATGAGCGTGCGTAACCCAGGGCTGTATCCCGCCGAGCGAGCCCATGTTAATGATTTTTCCCTTGCGCTTGCGGAGATACTTTTCCGCCTCGCGTGAAACCAGAAATGGCCCGCGCGTGTTGGTGGCGAAAATCGCATCCCACTGCCTCAGCGTCAGCTTCTCAAATTCCACGGTTTCATAATTCGCCGCGTTGTTTATCAAGATATCGATGCCGCCAAAAGCTTCGACTGCTTCTTTGATCGCAAGTTTCACGCTTTTTTCGTCAGTCACGTCACATCGAATGCTGAGAGCCTGAACACTGCGTTTTTCCAGATCCTTGACCGTCTCCCGAGCCTCGCCCGCCGAGCGCAAGAAAGTGATGGCAACTTCCGCCCCTGCTTCAGCCAGAGCTAGGGCCATGGCTCTTCCTAGGCGCCGCGCACCCCCTGTGACCAGAACGGTCTTTCCCGTTAGCGGTTTTCTGTTAATCACGATGCGTCTTGTGTGGTGAGGCCTTGCGTGTCGCCCTGGATCGCGAAGATCAGTGTAGCGCGGACATTCTTGTCCGCATCGCCCAGATCGCGAAACGCGCCAATGGTCCGCTCTTCAGACCAATTTGTTGCCGCTTTCGCCCTAAAAAACATCTGCTACACTGCCGCCATGTCGGATCTGCGGCAGGTCATTGTTTATTCGCGCAAGGGCTGCCACCTTTGTGAAATCGTCAAAGAAACGGTGGCCAAGCTCCACCGCCGCGGCGGCTTCAATTGGCAAGAAATTGATGTCGACTCCGACGACGATCTCCGCCGCCAGTTCACCGACGAAGTTCCCGTGGTCTTCATCGACGGCCGCAAAGCTTTCAAATACCGCATGACCGAGCAGGAATTCCTCCGCAAGCTCGCCGGATAGCATTCAGTTTGCTTTGTCATCCCGAGTTGCACCGGCTGCCCCACCCTTCGCGCTTTCGAAGGGTGGGAATCAACGCTTCCCTGTCATCCCGAGCGAGGCCTGCGCGACCCGGTCGCGCCGAGTCGAGGGACCTGCTTCTCGCGGCTACCCCACCCTTCGCGCCTTTTCGAAGGGTGGGAATAAATCTCGAATGTCGGCCACCCGCCCGGGTAACCTTTCGACCAACTTTCCGCTACAATCTACAGCCGCATGTTGCGAACAGAGCTTTACGCCGATCCGCAAGACCGTTTCGTCCACGACTTGGTCCTCAATAGCTGTCGCCAATTTCCCACGAAAACCGCTATCGTAGACACGTCCTGTAATCGCCGGTTCACGTACGCCGAGTACGGTGAACTGGTAGAAACCGCAGCGCGTGGTTTCGTTGCAGGGGGATTGCGTCCCGGCGAAGTCATCGCGATCTTCCTCCCCAATTCCTGGGAATTCTGTGTCGCCTATCATGCCGCCACGCTGGCCGGAGCCATTCCCACTCTTCTGAATCCCACCTATCGCGAGCGCGAGGTTCGTTATCAGCTGGAAAATTCCGCAGCCGCCATGCTCGTCAGTGATGCTCCGAACCTTGAGGGCATTAATCTCTCCGGTCTCCCCGAGCTCCGGCGGGTTTATCACGTCAGGCAACAAGCATTAGGAAGCGACCCATTCGCAAACTTGCTCCAGAGAACCAGCCTGTCTTTGCCCGCAACAGAGCGTTCGTCGAGTGAAACGCTTGCCGCGCTTCCCTACTCAAGCGGTACCACCGGACTTCCCAAAGGCGTGATGTTATCCCATTCCAATCTGGTGGCGAATGTTTTCCAGCTTCTGGGCCCGAATGGCTCGGCGATGAACCCTGAAATGGTCTCGCTCTGTTTCCTCCCGCTCTACCACATTTACGGCCTCAATGTCGTGCTCAACCCCGCACTCACTCTGGGCGCCACGCTTGTGCTGATCCCCAGGTTTAATCTTCCGCAAGTCCTATCCCTGATTTGCGAGCAACAAGTCACAATGATGGCGGTCGTTCCTCCCGCTCTCAATGCCTTATGCCAGGCCGCCGAAGCCGGGCAGTTCCCGCAAGGTCACGTCCTCCACTGGGTAAAATCTGGCGCGGCACCGCTCGCGCCTGAACTGGCCCGCCGCTTCACCTCGCTCACTGGAATTCTGGTCTGCCAGGGTTACGGCATGACCGAAGCCTCTCCCGTCACGCATGTGGGATATCTGGAGCCTGATCTCTATCGCCCGGAATCGATCGGCCAGCCCCTCGCTCAGACAGACTGCCGCATCCTCGATGAAAATGACAATCAAGTCGCTGACGGGAGCCCGGGCGAACTCGTGATGCGCGGCCCGCAAATTATGTTGGGATACTGGCGGGAGCCCCAAGCCACAGCGGCGCTTCTGCGTGATGGATGGTACTGGTCGGGCGACGTCGTAAGCCGCGACGCCCATGATTTTTATTACGTTCTGGACCGTCGCAAGGAAATGATCAAGTACAAAGGATTTTCGGTTGCGCCGGCGGAAATTGAAAGCGTTCTGCTCGAGCATCCCGGCGTCCGCGACTGTGGGGTGGTGGGCCAACACGACACTGCGGCCGGCGAAATTCCGGTTGCGTTCGTCGTTCTGCGCGACGGAACTGTAGCATCGGACAAAACTAAAGAATCGCTCTGCGGCTTCGTCGCCGATCGCCTCACCCACTACAAGCAGCCGCGCGACGTTCGTTTTGTGGACGCCATCCCGAAAACCGCTTCCGGCAAAATTCTTCGCCGCGAGTTGCGAAAAGCTCTGAGCTGACCTAGACCGGCGGCATAAACCGTTTCGGGAAAAACCAATAAAACGGTATCGATTCTCTTATTTCGGCGACGGCGCGCCGGGCGAAAATGACTTTGAGAGCTCTGTGGAAGCGCACGGCTTCAGCCGTGCGACCGGCCGCATAGAGAAACGTGGCTTCAGCCACTGTGCTATGGACGCCTTCTGCAATCGCACATTCTTCGTGACGTCCGTTACTTGGGAGAGAAGGCCCATATTTCTGTCAGATCGTGCCGCACAACTATTTCTCGCCACTTTATTCGAATATCGTGATCGCGATGTCTTCCGCTTATACGAATTCGTTATCATGCCTGACCACATCCACCTGCTCCTCGCTCCAAAGCCAGGCATCACATTAGAACGCGCGATGCAATTCATTAAAGGCGGATACTCGCATCGGTTCTCGAAGGAGACTGGTTCAAGAATGGAAATCTGGGAGCGCAGCTTTACGAATCACCGCGTCCGAGACAAATGCGACTACGAGCGGCATCGGCGCTACATACACAGCAATCCGGTAAGGGCAGGGCTAGTGGAGCTTGCAGAAAACTATCCATCTTCCTCGGCGTATCCTGGATTTGCCCTGAACGAGGCTCCACAGGGGCTAAAGCCGGTCGCTTAGTACTCGTCAACGGCACGGCTGAAGCCGTGCCCTTCCACTAACTGTTCACCTGGCAATAGTCTTGCGCGCCGGGTTCGGCACACACCATGTGGGGACAGCCGCCCCCGGCTGTCCGGTCGAGCCTAGCCCGACACCCTCTGTCATTTTATTCGCGGTAAGAACCCCGGCACCCTTCGCGCATACTCGTCGAATCTCGCACCGAAAGCATCGCGCAGCAATTTCTCCTCCGCGCGAATGCGAATCTGATTTCCTGTTAGAAAAAAAATAATGGCAAGCAGCAGCGCCCACCACGGAGTCAACACCAGGCCGGTCGCGACCATGAGACCAAACATCCCGAGGTAGATCGGATTCCGCACCACAGCATATGGTCCTTGCGTTACCAGTTCATGCCCTTCGATCACTCTTGCCGCATAGGTCCACTGCTTGCCTAGAGTCTGCACCGCCCAGTAACACCACCAATTGCTCGCGTAGGCTAGCACCACCGCGATCCCAGCCAGAGTGATCTCAGCCCCCAGCCATCCAGAAATTGGCCACCAATCGCTTCGCCGGATCGACCACACCAAGGCGAACCCACAACCTTGCAGCACCATTCCCCACGTCGCCGCAGGATCCCGCTTGGCTTCCTTCGCTTGCGCCGGTTTCTTGCGCAGCAGAAAGATCACCCCGAAACTTAACCACGACAGCGCAACCAGTATGAGCGCTGTCAGTCCGATGTAATCAGTGTCGATTTTGTGACTTGGCATCAGCCGCTAGCCTTGATTGGGTTTTCTGCAAGACTATCGTACGGACCAGATCTTCAACTGCGATCCGGACGTGCTGGTGATCAGCACATGTCCATTTTTGGAGAACCCGCTGCCATTCGGAGTTACACCCGGCTCCGAAAAATTCGTTTGGATCGATTGGCCAGCGATGTCCCACACCAAAGCCGGAGCGGGATTTCTGAAACTCTTCTCATCGAAGTAAAGCGCAACCAGGAACTTCCCATCGGGCGAGCGACGTAAATCGCCTACGACGAAAGACTGCTTGGGAAATGTTCCTGCAACTTTTCCGCTGCCCACATCAATGACCGAAATTGTTTTATCCGCCCCGCCCGCATACAAATTTTTGCTGTCCGCAGAAAAAGTAATTGCGAAAGTCTCGAGTAGCAGATCATTCGCCGTCGCGCGAATCGCGCCGGTACTCGCCTCGTAGATCCGTATCGCGGTATCGGCATCGGCCGAAGCCAGCCGCTCCCCATCCGGAGAAAAAGCCAGCGCCAGCGAGCCCGAAAATTTCGCCGGTAGATCAGTCAGCATCCGGCCCACATCCAAGTCCCACAATTCGGCTGCACGCTCGTGCGGTGCAACTGCCAGCAGAGTTTTGTTGGGAGAAAGGGCCAGCGCATTGATCTCGTCGCCCACTTTAATATCGTGTTTCAACGTGCCCGAGGGAATTGCCCAGATCTTTACCGCCCCCCGATTCCCCCCGACCGCAAGCAATGTCCCGTCATTTGAAAACGTCATGCTGGATACGAGCTGATCCTGCAGATTGAAAGCTTGCCGCAACTCACCGCCAGGTAGAGTCCATAAGCGTACCTGTCCGTCCTTGCAGGCGCCGGCGATGAAATCGCCTTTAGGGGAAACTGCCGTGAACTTCACGTCTGCCCCGGGAGGGACCGTGATAGTTCTTTCCGGCTTGGCGCTGGTTGCGGCAAACAGCAATGCTGGCACAAACAGCATTGCCGCTGCCCTGTGCAAGCCGCGCATCACAGCAACTCCAAAACAATCTCGAATCGCACCACCGCCTGAATTGTCTTGGGATCCCCCGACAGAATCACCGGCCGAACTAACTCGCGGCTATGAATCAGCGGGTCACGTCCGAAATTTCGATCCGGATCGCCTTCGAACACCGGATCGGTCGAAAAATATAACTGCGTCACCAGCGGCTTGTGCCCCGGCGCCGTCACCAGATAATGAACGTGCTGGCATACCCGGTCCGGATAGTGGCCGGGCATCACCGAATCGAACTTGTAGCCGCCATTTTCGTCCACGGTTAATTTGCCGCGATAACGATATCCCTCCAGATCGTAATGCCCCAGATGATCTGTCTGCCAGACTTCAACCACAGCGTTCCCGAGCTTATCCGCACGCGTATTGAACACCTGGCCGGACACAGCCAGCGGCATTCCCGGATCACCGTCCCCACGCAGCATCGCATTCTCTGGGGTGCGCTTCTTGTAGAACGGACCAATCTCATTCGGCGGCGTCGGTCTGCGATGTTCCAGCTCCCGGTCCTGCATGGCTCCAAGCATCGCAGCTGCAGGAGTAGACGCCGCAATCGCAAGCGATCCGAGCGCTAAACAGTTTTCCAGAACTTCCCGGCGAGTGAGCGCAAAACGACGAACCGGCATTTGGAGAGCTCCCCTTTTGTAACTGGGAAAGATACTCGAACGGAGGCAAAAAGACCACAACTCCGCCCATCGCGCTGGATGGATAGCTCCGCGAGCCAGACGCGAGCTAACCTGGGGAAGTTGCTCTGTCATCCCGAGCGAGGCTTGCGCGACGCAGTCGCGCCGAGTCGAGGAACCTCCCGGATGCCCCACCCTTCGCGCCTTTCGAAGGGTGGGAATGCGCGTGGTCTTCACATTGGGTTTGGCACGAATTACGTGGGGAGACAGCGCACTTACCGCAGCTCTTCCATCACTTGTTCGAGCACTTCCCGGCCCGGACGAACCACAGTCTCTGGCAGCGTAGCCAACGGTTCGTCCACCACATTCAGGACGTCCATAAAGGTCGGAGCTGTCGGATTCACATAGAAGACCCCAGTCAGCACTTCGCCCTTCTCGTGCGCTTCGTGCAAACGCGCGATGGCGCGAATACGGTCGGTCGGATCGTAGTCTTCTTCGATCTTGTGCAGTTGCAGGCGAGAACCGTCATGCATCGTGACCTGCACGGTGGCCCCGGCATCATAGTCGACATTAATTTCTTCAAATGCCGGGATGAAGTTGATGTCCTGAATCGGCTCTTCGTGGTCCTTCATGTATTTGTAGGATTTTGTCGAACCTTCATGGTCATTAAAAGTTACACACGGCGAAACCACGTCGAGCATCGACGTGCCCCGATGCGCAATCGCCGCCTTCACCATGCTCAACAGCTGTTTCTTGTCGCCGGAGAATGACCGTCCCACAAACGTTGCGCCAAGCTCAATGGCCATCGCGCACGTATCGATCGGCGGAAGATCGTTGATCACTCCGGTTTTCAGCTTCGAGCCAAGGTCTGCCGTCGCCGAGAACTGGCCCTTGGTCAACCCGTAAACTCCGTTGTCCTCGATGATGTAGATCACCGGAAGATTGCGGCGCATGAGGTGAACGAATTGCCCAATACCGATCGAAGCCGTATCTCCGTCACCACTGACACCCAGCGCCACCAGCTTATGATTGGCCAGGATCGCGCCCGTCGTCACCGATGGCATGCGGCCATGCACCGCGTTGAAACTATGCGAGCGGCTCATGAAATACGCTGGAGTCTTCGAGGAGCAGCCAATCCCGCTCGGCTTGATCACACGCTCGGGTTGTACCCCCATTTCGTACATGGCATCGATGATGCGCTCCGAGATCGCGTTATGTCCGCAGCCGGCGCAAAGAGTCGTCTTGCTCCCGCGATAATCCAGCACGGTCAGCCCAATGCGGTTCGTTTTTGGCGGCGGCGTACTTGTCGGTGTCGTTGCCATTTACTTCCCCTCCATGCTCGTGAGTTCGTCCGTAACGGACCGCGCGTCTAGCGGCAGGCCATGAATATGAGCAATGCTGCGCAGGCGCGTCACCAACTCCGGTTTCACATCAAGCTTGAGCAAGCTCAGCATCTGAGCATCGCGATTCTGCTCCACGACATAAAGCCGGTCGTGCTGTTCGATGAAATCGTGCACCTCGCGAGTGAACGGGTAGGCGCGGAGGCGCAGGTAATCGGTCTCCATACCGTATTCGTCTCGAAGTTGGTCACGCGCTTCGACGATTCCCCAGTGCGAAGTGCCGTAAGCAATAATCCCGATCTTCGATTTGCCGGTGTTCACCACCTCAGGCCGTGGTACGAACGAGCGCGCGGTCTCAAATTTTCTATTCAGGCGCTCCATATTGCGTTCGTAATCGTCAGGCCGTTCGCTGTACTTAGCGAACTCGTTGTGCCCACTGCCACGGACAAAGTACGCGGCCGCAGGGTGCTCCGTGCCCGGCAAAGTGCGATAACCAATGCCATCGCCGTCGATATCCTTGTAACGCTCAAACTTGCCCAGCCGATCGAGATCTTCCTTGCTGAGAATCTTGCCGCGCTTAATGGGCGTCGTCGGATATTCGAACGGCTCCGACATCCAGTTGTTCATGCCAAGATCGAGGTCGGACATCACGAACACCAGAGTCTGCAAATGATCCGCGAGATTAAACGCATCCTGCGCCATGCTGAAGCATTCCGCCACCGAATTCGGGAACAGCATGATGTGCTTCGTGTCCCCGTGCGACAGAAATGCAGTCGAAAGAATGTCGCCCTGCGATGTCCGAGTGGGCAAACCAGTAGAAGGACCGACCCGCTGGATATCCCAAATTACCCCAGGAACTTCCGCGTAGTAGGAAAGTCCGGCGAACTCCGCCATCAGCGAGATGCCCGGGCCGGCAGTCGCAGTCATCGAGCGCGCACCCGCCCAACTAGCGCCAAGCACCATTCCAATCGCCGCCAGTTCGTCTTCGGCTTGAACAATCGCAAAAGTCGCCTTCCCATCCTTGGTGATGCGATATTCCTTCATGTAATCAATCAAGGTTTCTACCAACGAAGACGAAGGCGTGATCGGATACCACGTCACCACCGTCACTCCGGCAAACATGCAGCCAAGGGCAGCGGCGGAATTGCCATCGATGATGATCTTTCCTTTCGTCTTATCCATCCGTTGGATGAAATATGGATCCTGCTTCGTCAGGCTCGCGGTCGCATAATCAAAGCCGGCTTTCGCCGCTGCGAAATTCAAATTGGCCGCTTTTGCCTTCGACGCAAACTGCTTGCGGATGGCTTTTTCCACCTCCGCCATATCCACTTCGAGCAGCTTGGCCATCACCCCGACATAAACCATGTTCTTGACCAGCTTACGCAGCTTGGCTTCCGGACAGACGGGTGCCACCAGTTTGTCGAATGGCGCGGAGTAAAACGTCACATCTGAGCGCAGTTTGCCGAGATTAAGCGGTTCGTCATAAAGCACCGCCGCGCCAGGCGCCAGCGACATCACATCTTCCTGCGCTGTTTCCGGATTCATTGCTACTACAAAATCGATTTCCTTCTTGCGCGCGATGTACCCGTCTTTGTTCGCTCGAATCGTGTACCAGGTCGGTAATCCCGCAATGTTGGACGGAAACAGATTCTTGCCCGAAACCGGCACGCCCATCTGAAAGATGCTGCGCAATAAAACCGAATTCGAGCTCTGCGAGCCGGAGCCGTTCACTGTCGCCACTTGAATGCTCAGATTATTTACGATACGTTTCTGCCCCGTCCGCTGAGATGCATCACGGAGCGCTACATCGGTTGTGGCCATTCCTGTCCTTCCTTTGATGGGAGCAGGGTCGCGCCTGCTCGAATGAGGTGGATTTTCAGTTCGTATTTATGATTATACGGCACGACAGCGGGGGTGCGCAGGTGCGGCCGCGGTCCGGTGAAGGGCAGTGTACCTGCTTTTTCACCCCTCCGCGCGGTAGAACTGCGCCATGTTACGGAACTTATTATATCGTGATGCGACCAATTCCTTGATCGGAATCTTTTGCAGTTCCGAGAGATGCTTCTGCAAGGCAGCGTCCAGCAGTTTGGCGGCTGCGTCGAGATCCGTATGTGCGCCGCCTGTTGGTTCAGCGACGATCTCATCGATGCAGCCAAGCTCGCTCAAATCCTTCGCGGTAATGCGCAGCGCCTGCGCCGCGAGTTCTTTTTTTCTGGAATCACGCCACATGATGGAAGCGCAGCCTTCCGGAGAAATTACCGAGTAGATTGCATTCTCCAGCATCAGCACGCGGTCAGCCACGGCAATCGCGAGCGCGCCACCGCTGCCGCCTTCCCCCGTGATCGCCGTAATGATCGGGACTTGCAGGCGCGCCATTTCTCGCAGATTGTGGGCAATCGCTTCCGCCTGACCGCGCTCCTCCGCGCCCAGCCCGGGGTTTGCTCCCGTAACATCAACCAAAGTGATGATCGGACGTGAGAATTTTTCTGCGATCTTCATCGCCCGCATGGCTTTGCGATACCCTTCCGGGTTGGGCAGGCCAAAGTTTCGGTACATTCGCTGCTTTGTGTCCCGCCCCTTTTCAGTACCCACCAACATGACTTCTTGTCCATGAAACCGGGCCATGCCACAGATCATGGCGGTATCGTCGCCGAAAACGCGGTCACCATGAATCTCGCTGAATTCAGGAAACAGGCGCTCGATATAGTCGAGCATGTGGGGACGTTGTGGATGGCGAGCCAGTTCCGTTCTTTGCCAGGCATCGAAGTGCGCCGCGATTTCGGTGCGCAGACTGTGAACCCGCTCATGCAGCTGCTTCATTTGCCGGCGGGCATCCTCATTTTGTCCCGCAAGCGTCTCTAACTTCGTAAGCTGTTCTTCAATCTTCTCTAGCTCTTGCCGCGCCTTCAGTTGCGATTCCATCTTCCTGGAGTCGCCATTGCGGGAAGTCCAGCGGTCCTCGACCATCGTCAGCAGCAGTTCGGCGCCTTTGAGAGCCAATTCCGCGTCGCTGGCTGCAGATGCGGGCGCGCTTTTTGAACCGAATGCTCTTGGGCTGGCTGTCATGTCTAAGCGGTCTTATTCAACAATGCGTACGGCGCCCCGGCCACATAGCTCTTCCACGCGAGCCATGAATTTGCGGTCTGGTTGCACATTATAGCCTTCCGCCTCCATCACCACCATGAAATCGCCCTGCCGTTCGACATCAAATAAGACCTTCGCCTCCCCTTTACGCTGCGCAAAAAGATTATGGAGATCGTCAACAATCGTGTCGCTTCCCGCATCGGCGGGAATCCGGATCCGAAGCGCTCGCGGCAACGGAACCTTGGCATCTTCCAGCGGAAGAATGTCATTGACTGTAAGCTTGGGATTCACTCCCTCTTCGATGCGCAAGCCGCCGCGTACCAGCACCGGAACTTCCAGCTTCACTTTTTCCTGCAGTTTGCGGTAAGCTTCGGGGAACACAATCATTTCTACCGAGCCTTCCATATCCTCGAGTGCGCCCTGCGCATAAAAATCGCCTTTCTTCGACTTCAGCACCCGAACGTTGGTGATGATCCCGGCTGTGGTGATGTTCTCGTCTTTTCCCGTCGACGCCTTGACTGCAGCAATTTCGCTGGTGCTCAGAGCGTGCAAATCTTCCAGCTTTTCCTTGTACTTTTCCAGTGGGTGCCCGGTGATAAAGAAGCCCAGAATTTCTTTTTCGGCAGCCAGGCGGGTGTGTTCGTCCCAATCGGGGGTCTCCGGAAGTTTGTCGTTGTTCGCGTGCGATTCTTCCTCTTGGAAAACGCCGAATAGTCCGTGCTGACCGGATTCGGCATCGCGCTGCGTCTTGAGTGCGCGCTCGATAGCTTTATCAAGTACTGCCATGAGCTGCGCGCGCCGCCCCAGGGAATCCATCGCGCCGCTCTTGATAAGCGATTCCAGCACACGCTTGTTCAGCAGGCGCAAATCCACTTTTTCGCACAACTCGTAAATCGATTGATAACGATTTTCTTTTCGACCTGCGATGATCGATTCAATGGCATTGTGACCGACATTTTTTACCGCGGCCAGGCCGAAGCGAATAGCCTTTCCGTGCGGCGTAAAGTTGGCATCGCTGAAGTTGATGTCCGGCGGTTCGACCGCAATTCCCATCTCGCGGCACTCGTTGATGTATTTCACGACATCATCGGTGCTTCCGGTCACCGAAGTTAACAATGCCGCCATGAACTCGACGGGATAGTGCGTCTTCAGATAAGCCGTGTGATAGGCAAGCAGCGCGTAAGCGGCGGAATGCGATTTGTTAAAGCCATACCCCGCGAACTGCGCCATCAGATCAAAAATCTTCTCGATCTTCTTCTGCGGATATCCACGCTGGATCGCGCCCTGTACAAATCGCTCTCGCTGCTGCGCCATTTCTTCCGCCTTCTTCTTACCCATCGCGCGCCGCAGCAGATCGGCTTCTCCGAGAGAATATCCCGCCAGCCGGTTAGCGATCTGCATCACCTGTTCCTGATAAACAATGACTCCCAGCGTCTCTTCGAGGACTTCTTTGAGTTCCGGCAGTTCGTACTCGACTTTCTTCCGGCCGTGCTTGCGATCGATGAAGTCATCAATCATCCCGCCCTGAATCGGTCCGGGCCGATACAGCGCATTCAAGGCCGTGAGATCGCCGATCGTATTCGGCTGATAGCGCCGCAACACGTCGCGCATGCCGTGCGATTCAAACTGAAACACGCCCGAGGTCAATCCGCTGTAAAAAACGCGTTTATAAGTTTCGCCGTCGGTGAGCGTGATGTCATCGAGCGAAATCTGGATTCCCTGTGTCTGCGCAATTAGCTTGAGCGCGTCGTCGAGAATGGTGAGCGTGGTGAGCCCGAGAAAATCCATCTTCAGCAGGCCCATCTTTTCGATCGCCACCATGTCGAATGCCGTAACAATTTCGTCGTTCTTGGTTCGATGTAACGGCACTAATTCAATCAGCGGCCGCGGCGAGATCACCACCCCGGCAGCATGAACCCCGGCGTTGCGTACCAATCCTTCCAGCTTGCGCGCGGTATCGAGCAACTGACGCACTTGCCCGTCACTCTCGTACGCTTGCTGCATGCTGGGCGATTCTTTGAGCGCATGCTCCAGCGTGATATTGAGTTGGGTGGGCACCATCTTCGCGATGCGGTCGACATCGCTGTAGGGTATATCCATGGCGCGCCCGACATCTTTGATGGCCGCCTTGGCCGCCATCGTACCGAATGTGATGATCTGCGCCACGTTTTCCCGCCCGTATTTACGCGTGACGTAATCGATCACTTCGCCGCGCCGATTCATGCAGAAATCGATATCGATGTCCGGCATCGATATGCGTTCGGGATTCAGGAAACGCTCGAACAGCAACTCATGCTGCAGGGGATCGAGATCCGTAATCCCCAGCGAATAAGAAACCAGCGAGCCCGCCGCTGAACCGCGTCCCGGCCCCACGGGAATGTTGTGCTCTCGTGCGTACCGGATGAAGTCCCACACGATCAGGAAATATCCCGAGAACTGCATCTGCTGGATAATGGAGATTTCCCGCGACAAACGCTGCTCGTAATCGGCCACGCTGTGCTTGAGCTGGCCTTGATCCTGCAAGGGGCGCAGCGTTTGTAGACGCCTGGCAAAACCCTCGCGCGTGACATGTTCAAAATAACTATCGAGCGTGTACCCGTCAGGCACTTCAAAATGCGGAAATGGGCTGCTTACTTTCTCCAACCGCACGTTGCAACGCTCCGCGATTGCCAACGTTCGCGAGAGCACGTCCGGCGCATCTTTGAAAACCCGGTACATCTCGTCATGATTTTTGACGTAGAAATCCGTGCCCTGAAATTTCATGCGGTTGGTGTCCTGGATGGATTTGCCGGTTTGGATACAAACCATCACATCCTGGGCATGCGCGTCTTCTTCGCATAAGTAATGACTATCGTTGGTGGCGACCAGCGGCAGGCCGAGTTCATGTTGCAAGCGAAACAAGTCCGGATGAATGCGCTTCTCCATCTCCAGACCCTGGTCCTGAATCTCGAGAAAGAAATTATTCTTTCCGAAAATGTCGCCATACGATGCTGCCGCATTCCGTGCAGCTTCGTATTTCCCGTCCGTGAGAAATTCCGCCACCTCGCCTTTTAGGCAACCCGAAAGTCCAATCAACCCTTTCGCATGTTCCGCCAGAAACTTCTTGCTCACCCTCGGCTTATAGTAAAAACCACGGAGCGAGGCTTCGGAGGTGATCTTTACAAGATTGCGATAGCCCTCTTCATTCTCGGCAAGCACCAGAAGATGGTTGTAACTATCGCCCTCGGGCGGTGTGCGCTCGATGTTGTGGTCTTCTTTTTTGCAGACGTAAAGCTCGCAGCCGATGATCGGCTTCACTCCGGCTTTGTGTGCCGCGTTCACGAAATGCACGGTGCCGAATATATTGCCGTGATCGGTCATTGCGACCGCCGGCATTCCCAGTTCTTTCACCCGATGACAGAGCTTCTCCACGTCACAAGCGCCGTCGAGCATCGAGTAATCAGTGTGTAGGTGAAGGTGAACGAATTGCGACATTAGAGCTCTAGGTTGATTTTACTTGGGCTGATTGTAAGCGGAAAGTCGCGGGGCCGGGCAGGAAGAGTTATCCACAGATTGTGCGTTACTTCGGCAACGCGAAATCCACTCCACGATCTTCATTGGCTCTTTTGGTTGCGGCGAGATCGAGATCCGCAATCGGAATTTTTCGCGCGCGATCTGCGGACAAGACCCACAATGTTTGTCCCACGATCGCGTAGTTCTGGACTTGCTCCGTGTGCTTATCGCGGAAAACTAAATCAGTGGGTTCGGATGAAGCGTGCTGCTGATTGCCACGCTCCCGTTGTTGATCTTCTCGCAGACGAGCAACTTGATCGTTCAGTCGATCAATCTCCGCTTCCTGCTGCTGCTCAACCTGATTATTTTGGGAGTAATAGCCGGATTGATAACCCTGATCAGGTGCGTACTGCGCGTAGGAGCCATTATCGTAGCCGTTGTAGTACCCGTTGTCGTACCCGTACCATCCCGTGTCGCCATACGCCCACGGATATCCATAGCCCCAGCCCCACGGCCAACCCCAACCGCCTCCCCATCCCCAACCACCTCCCCAGCCCCAGCCGGGGTAAAAGCCTGGACGATTGTTAAAGAATGGGCCGCGACCGTATCCGAAACCGGGGCGAAGCCCGGGACGTGCACCACCAAATCCGTTTCCGTGGAAGCCCATGCCTGGACCGCCAAAGCCGCCAGCATGACCACCCCCTCCAACGTGACCACCAAAACCGCCGCCATGGCCGCCGAAGCCACCGCCTGCGTGTCCGCCAAAACCACCACCGCCATGGCCGCCACCACCATGTTGCGCCCAAGCTGCCGCGGTCATCAAACCCGCTACCAGAGCCGCAACTAGCAGCCAATACCGCATGCCTAAATTATAGCTCTAACTTCGGACAGTGATTGTCAATTCTCTTGGCCGGCGCCGTGTTTCGCCCGACAGAGTTTGCAAAATGTTGCAGCTTCGCTGTTGTCTACCCGATGCTTTACGGGTTTGACGGTTCGCAGATAAGCAAACATTGCTTTCAGATCATCGTCGGTGAGGCCTTTGAATTGATCGACTGGCATCAACGCATTCAGCTTGCGCGCTTTCACATAGCCCGTGCGCAACACCTGCAAGAATAACGACTCGTCGTAATACCCAATGCCAGAGGCATCGGGCGTAATGTTGGCGCTGGCGACCGTGCCATTCCAGCTTCCTTGAAACACCTGCCCACCGGCATATTCGAGCCCGGCAAGGGGCTGGCCACGATCCATCGGAGTATGGCAATCAATACAGCCGCCTAGATTGACGAGATAAGCGCCCCATTGCTGTTGATTCGTATGATCGGGAGCACTCACTGCGGTCGTGATCGGCTGCGGTGCGGAGCGTATCAGGTACTTCACCGGGAAAATAATCTCCGTTTTCGGAAGCTCATGATGAATTGGCGGCAGCGTGCGGATGTAAACCACAACCGACGCCAGGTCTTCATCCGACATCAGCCGGTAATGTTCATACGGCATCATGGGGAACAGAGCGCGCCCGTCGTGTCCGATGCCCTCGCGTATTGCGCGGGCCAGTTGATCGTCGCTCCAGTTTCCCGCGCCGGTTTGCGGGTCAGATGTCAGATTTGGCGCTACCACTCGCCCCGGCAGATCGGTAAACGGCATCACTTCTCCCGAGCCTCGCATGCTGGCGAGCACCAGATGATCCGCCCCATTCGGATCATGCTCCGAGTGGCAATCAACGCAACCAGCCATATGGTTGAAGATGTAGCGCCCGCGCTCCAGCCGTTGCGGCGTCGCCTCAAATTTTTGTGCAGTGAGAGGGCGAGCCTTCGCGCCGATGATCGGCCGCCAGCCAATGGTGAAACTTATCGCGACCACTAACAAAACCGCCAGCGCCGCAAGTGTTACCAGAATAATTTTCCCGAGTTTCCCCATATACGCCGGAGTTTACAAGATTGACGGAATTATCGGAAATCCGCCGGGGGGGTCCGGGTTCGCGAGCGTCGTTTGGAAGCTAACCTGGGTTCACAGATCTCTGACTCTCGCAAGGCAGCCCAGCTGTATTCTGAGCGCAGCGAAGAATCTATGCATTTCGGGTGCCCCACCCTTACCGAGCGTTCTTTGCGAGGCTAGGGTGGGGTTGTTGCGCCCCGTCCCCCCTTGTCATTCAGCCCCTCACGTGTAATTTCCTCGGCATTGTTTTTCCATTTTGGGAAGTTTCTCACTCTGCGCCACTTCGCCCACGTTTTCCAAAAATCTTGTCAAGCCCTCAAGCTCGGCAAATTTTCTTTAAGCTGCTCATTCGATGAGCAAAAAATTTCGGCGAAACGTGTCATAAGACCCCGGTCAAACTTGCTATTCTGAAAATAGAGACACAAATTCAGGGCGCGGCCGCTGGCTGCGCCTTTTTTTCGGTGGTGGGCAGTTTGAAACTCCTCTTGCTGCGTCATCCCGAAGCCCCCGCGTTTTCACCAGCGGGGCGAAGGATGACTGCCACTGGGAGAGAATTCAAACTGAGCCACCACCCTTTTTCTGGTTTGCCCGGAAATGCACAGATCCTTCCTCGGTGATCGCTCGTACCGAGCGATGACACCTCGTCAGGATGACAACTGAAATCGGGAATCGCTCGCAAGCCGGCGATTCACAGGTAATCAAGACAAGGAAACCCAAGGCGCGGAGAAATCCGCGCCTTTTTGTCAAACATGGAAAAAGAATCGAAAGCGGACACAATCGACGCGACCAAATCCGCCAAGGGCTACATGGTCAAACAGCGAGGCGAAGCGGCCGAGGCGGCGTTTCTCAGTAAAGCCGCCAGCCTGGGTTTTCAGGTCGCCAAACCTTGGGGCGAGAGCTCACACTTTGATTTCATCCTCTACACCGGATCGCGCTGCTGGCGGGTGCAGGTAAAATCCACGCAATGCTCTCGTCATCAGTACTACTCGGTAATGCTAAGGCGCGGCAATCGCGGCTACACCGAAGACGATGTCGATTTCATCGTTGTCTATCTCGTGCCGCTGAATGCCTGGTATGTATTCCCCATCGAAGTGGTTTCCGACAAGGGCAGCCTGACCTTCTCGCCGCGTCCCGGGAGCAGATCGCGATCTGAACCTTATCGGGAAGCGTGGTGCCTCATGGCTTGTCCTCGCGATGGCAGATGTAATCCGGAGATTTCAGTGAGCAGGCACTGTGAAGCATCGGATGCGGGGGAGTGTCCGTTTGCTCTGTTCCCAGGTTAGCTCGCAAAGGCAGCTCGCGAACCCTTCGGCTTCGCTCAGGGCAGACTCCGGGCCACCGGACTATTTCTGAAGCGAAACCGTTAGAATTCCCCGAGACGTTGTCTCCGAGATTTGGGAGGAAAGGGATCTTTCGACGGCACGTTTCAATTCGCAAAGCGAATCGAAACGCTCCGCTCAAGATGACAAAGCTTTCTGATTTAAACTGGCCCGCTACTACCGAATCGTTTCGCACCCTTCGAACACCGCGAAGGGTGGGGCAGCCAGTCTTCCTACCGCTTCTTTTTGCCCTTGGTTGGCTTGACCGCCTTGGCGGGTTCCTTTTTCGCGGGGATGTGCTTCTCAGGTTTGTGCTTGTCGGCAGTGGGATTCTTCGGAGCCACCGCGGCTTCGGCCTTTGGTGGCGGAGCCTGAGGAACTGCAACAGGAACTGGTTTCCCTTTTTTCTTGGGTCCCGGAGTTCCCGCTGCGGCAGCGGCGGCAGCTTTCGCCCCTCGTCCTCGTTTTACCGGAGGCGGTGGTGGCGGAGGTGGTGGGGCAAGTGGCTTCAGAAATTTGAGAATTTCGGTGCGGGAACGCAGCTTGCCATCCAGCAGCAGCATGAAAACGTCGTGCGCGATCTTCGGATACTCCGGAAGCTGAGGAGTGATGTGCAGTTCCGTCATCTCCGGCAATGGAATCTTCTGCTGAACCTGCCGCCACTTGGTAAAGAAATTCTTGATTTTTTGTGCGACCGCCTGTTGCCGGGCTGTTACAGCCAGGAACAGCACCATCTCGGGACGAGATTCCGAGAGCAGCTTCCACGTGCGCGACGGAGTGGCTGCTTCTTTTCCGGTCAGCCGCTTCGCCAGGTCCTTGGCGTTGTCTTCCAGATCTTTCCACGCGGCAATCAGATCCTTGCGCGGAATCGATTTCCGCATGTCTGCGATGTCTTTATCCCCAAGCCGCGCCGTCAAAAAATACAAAACCGCTGGAGCCGGGTCGGGAGTGTATCCCAGTTCATTCATCTGCTGGCGCGTCTTCAGCAACTGGGCGAGCCCGTTGGTATCGACTTTCGCTGAACTCCAATGCGGGTTCAGCACCTTCAGCCAATCTTCTTTCTCGAGGGAGCGCAGAACGTGCAGCGGATCATCTTCATAAGCGATCTGCTCAAGTTCCTGCCCAATGGCACGGTCGGTAATGTGCTCGATGTAGTTGTTCTCTTTTGCCGATTGATAACGAGCTTGCGTTCGTTCTTCTAAAGGCCAATGGAAGCGCGCGGCAAAACGCGTAGCGCGGATCAGACGCGAGGGATCCTCGACGAATGCGTAGTTATGAATCACGCGGATGAGCTTCGCTTCAATATCCGCAGCGCCGTTGAATGGATCCATCAACAAGCCACGCGATCCAGGATTGAGGGAAAGCGCCATGGCGTTGATGGTGAAATCGCGGCGGCGGAGATCCTCGATGATGGTGGCGGGCGTAATAACCGGCGGCTTGCCAATCTTGTCATACCGCTCGGTGCGAGCGGCACTGATTTCGGCGCGCACATTGCCCGGCAGCACCAGATAAAGAGTTTTCAAATCGTCATCAGAAGAGGAGATGAGGGCGCCCGCACGTTCGAGTTCCTTTTGCAGCTTGAGCGGATTGCCCTGGACGGTGAAATCGAGATCGCGAATCGAAAATCCGCTGATGATATCGCGCACCGCGCCGCCGGTCAGGTAAATGTTCATTCCGGCATTGCGGGCGATATCCTGAACCAGGGTGACGCCCTTTAACTGATCAGGGGTCAGCCTGATTTCCATGGTGTAGATGTAGTCAGCCATGCCTCGCCCAGCGCTGCCTTGCTAACCTGGTAATTCAGTTTGGGCCGAGATTTCCACAGGGAAACCCGCAAGCCATCCGCAACGCCGAGCAGCCTCCTCATAAACTACTCTGCACAATAGACTTATACCAAATCAGATGGATTCCGGCAAACTACAAAAAATACCACAGCGTTGACAATTTGGCTACTAAGAATGCAATGACACATCATGTTCACGGCGGAAATGTGAGAATCTGGTTGAGCGAAAACTGCCCCAGCCTCACTGCCGGCGGGTTTCAGCAGCATGCCGTCGACCCACAAAAAAGTCGTGATTCGCAAGCTGGACCGTGATTCCGTGAATGGCTACGTGGCCCCTGCCAATTTTGTGCGTGAGGGCAAACTGGAGCTACTGAATACGGCAGGGAATGTCGTCGCCATCGATCTTCGAGACATCAAGGTGGTCTACTTTGTGCGGGAGTTCGGTGAGACCGAGTCACTGAACCGCAAGACGTTCACCACCCGGCCGCGCACAGAAGGCCTCTGGGTGCGGATCAAATTCAAAGACAGCGACACAATTGAGGGCTTGATGTCGAACGATCTTTCGGCGAATCTGGCCGAAGGGTTCCTGATCAATCCTCCCGATCTGCGATCGAACACTCAGAGAATGTTTATACCGAGAAATGCTTTGGAGTCTTTGACGGTGCTGGCGGTTATCGGGGCTGGCCGGCGTCATCGGCGCGGCTTGGCCGCAGATACTCGGCAAGTACCCATGTTCGGAGAATGAATTCCCGATGGCAGCGAAGGCTTTATGCATGGGAGCCGAAATGCACAATCCTTCGCCGCCGCTCCGCTCGGGATGATTTTTGTCAGGAACTGGTTCGACTTACGCGGCGCGAGCCACTGCCTGGATTGGACGATAGCCGCTCTCCGCTGCTTTTTTCATCGCCGAGACCGCTTCCTGCTGATTCAGCAAAGGAGTCGTGTGCACGCTCTTGCAAGCGCCTCCGCCGGCGAATGCGATCGCAAGGGCGGCCGCGCTGATATTGTCCGGCATTTCCGTGATGGCCACGATATCGTAATCCCCAAAAGCAAACCAACCATGAACGAGTTTTCCGCCAAGTTTTTCAATAGCTGTGCGCACCGCTTCCAGACGGTCTTGCGGTTGCGCAATCAGCGCCTGCCAGCTTTCGGTTGTGTACGCGACCTGATGCAAGTAATTCGGCATATTGCCTCCTTAGTTGATGGTGTGGCGCGAATCATACACCGGGGGAAATGCAAGTCAAGATTCTCTTTTGGCGGCCAAAATGGCTCTTTCGGCAGCCGGATTTTTGCGACGCGCATTTTATTGGATTTACGGGCGTTTTGTTCGGTAAAGGACTGAGCGGGAAGGCTGGTCAGGTTATAAACCACGGTCGCGAGCCATCGCACCAAACCCAAGGGTATGCCCGACCAACAACTGATCAAATTATGCGAGAACATCAGCAAAGAAACCGATCCTGCCAACATGACAGCATTGCTCGATGAGCTAATCAAGTTGCTCGACGAAGAACAGGATGCGATCCGGACCAAGATCAATGCGAACCTGAAGAAAAACAGCTTGCCATAGCATTGCCCTCCGCTGATTTTTGGCCGGCGGCATTTCCTCGCAATCAGCGCTTAACCGCCGCCTCCGTTACAATCACATCGAATCTAGTAGTTCGGAAAAATCCATGAAACTTGCCGAGATCGCTTCTGCGCTGGATGCACGCCTGGAGAACGGATCGCCGGAAACTCACATCAGCGGCGTAGCTGGAATTGAAGAAGCGGGCTCCGGACAAATCACATTCGTTGCCAATCCCAAATACTCAGCTTTGGCCAAAAGCACAAAAGCATCCGCAGTCATCGTGGCCGAGGATTTTCCTATACTCTCAACCGCCACGCTGCGGAGCAAGAATCCGTATCTGGCATTCGCGCGCTGCCTCGCACTTTTCTATCAGACGCCACAATATTCACCTGGAATACACGCAACTGCCGTGATCCATGCGTCAGCCAAGATCGGGGCCGGAGCCCACATCGGACCTTATGTAGTGATCGATGAAAACGTCGAGATCGGAAATCATGCGGTACTGCTCGCGCATGTCGTGATCTATCGCGGCGCCAGGATTGGAAATAACTTCTTTGCCCACGCTCACGCTGCAGTGCGCGAACACTGCCGGATCGGCAATGACGTGATCTTGCAGAATGGTGTGGTTGTCGGCTCGGATGGATTTGGCTTTGCCAAAGATGATTCCGGGAGATGGCACAAAATTGTGCAATCCGGCCCGGTCGTGATCGAGGACAATGTCGAGGTGCAAGCCAATGCCTGTATCGACCGCGCGAGTGTTGGCGAAACGCGGATCGGCCGCGGAACGAAGATCGATAATTTGGTTCAGGTCGGACATGGCTCGAAAGTGGGCGAAGACACTTTGCTGTGCGCGCAGGTCGGTCTGGCCGGCTCAACTGAAGTGGGCAGCCGCGTGATCCTGGCGGGACAAGTCGGGGTGGCGGGACACTGCAGGATTGGAGACGGTGCTATCGCAACCGCCCAAAGTGGTATCCCGAACGATGTGCCTGCGGGGACGACCGTCAGCGGCTATCCGGCAATCGATAACAAACTATGGCTCAAGTGCTCGGCTATTTTCAAAAAACTGCCGGAAATCGCGAGAGGGATCAGAAAACAGTCCGCCGATGCCGCGAAATAAGTGGCTTAAGGTGGAGGACATCTGTCGGCCGTTGCACTGGCAAGAATACCCGCCGTACACCAACGGAATAGCGTGGCCCCTTAGTTCCGCAATGCTTCAAGTGGATCGGTTCGAGATGCGCGCCAGGCCGGAGTCAAACTCGCGGCGACCGAAATGATCGAAAGGATCGCAACGGCAGCGGCAAACGCAACCGGGTCATGCGGGCTTACTTTAAAGAGCAAGTTGCCCATCAGTCGCGTTAGGGCGAGTGCTACACCCGCGCCGACCAGCACACCGGTCATAGTCAACAACACTCCATGCGAGATGATCATTCGCAAGAGATCGACCGGACGAGCACCGAGAGCCATGCGCAAGCCCAGTTCGCGCGAACTTTGTGACACCGAGTAAGAGGTTACGGCGTACAAGCCGACTGCGGCCAACAGTAGCGCCAATCCTGCGAAGATGCTGAGCAAAGAAACAGCTCCCTGTTGCGACGATAAAGCTACTAACTCAATGCTCTTTCGCATGGTAATAATTTCGCTCGGAGCCAGATTCGCATCCAGTCCCTGGATAACGCGGACAAGCGCGGGTGCTAAGGTTGCTGGATCCTGGCGTGTTCGAATGTTGAGCGTCACACGGATCGAGAAATTCTGGCGCAGCGGAACATAGAAAAACGGCTTCGGGGCCTCGGCAAAAGTGTCGTACTTGGCATTCTTGGCGACTCCAACTACGCGCATCCATCGCCCCTTCAGTTGGAGCCTCTTGCCCAACGGGTCCTGGCCGCGCCAGTATCGGGCGACCATCTGTTCATTCACGATCGCAACGGGATCGGCGGTTTCGTCGTCGGCAGAAGTGAAGTCGCGACCCGAGAGCAGAGGAATCCCCAAGGTGCTTAAATACCCGGGGCTCACCTCGTTGTACTCCGCGCGAGGCTGCTCGTCAGGCGCCGGCTCATATTGATCGACCGCAATCGGGCCCGACGAGTACGGGTTGTAGCTGAGCGGCCTGACTCGCGCCAGGGCAGCCGAGTCGACCCCCGGCAGCGATTCCACCCGTTGCAGCAGGGTGTCCTGAAAATTTCGGGCGCGTGGCACATTGTAGCCGGCCGCGACCAGGTCAATCCCCGTGGTCAGGACATCCTGAGTCGAAAAACCGGGATCAGCGGTGTGAATTCGCTGCATGCTCTTCATCAGCAGGACCGCACCCACCAACAAAATAAAGCTCAGCGACATTTGCACCAGAACGAGGCTGGAGCGTAGCCGCAATTTTCTTCGCCCCCCGAACACGGAACCTGACTCAGACTTTAGCGAGCCGGCCAGATCGACATTGCTGGTCTGGATCGCAGGGACCAGAGCGAACAGAAGGGTTGAGATCAGGCAAACGGCAGCATCAAATACAAGCACCCGCCAGTCCAAGTCTCCCTGAAAATGCGTCCTGCTCGAAGAAAAGAATACGACCAGCAAATTGCGGCACCAATACGCAACCAGAAGTCCGGCCACTGCCGCAATGCTCGACAGAATGAATCCCTCGGTCACGAGCTGTCTCAAAAGCCGCCCCCGCCGGGCGCCGACCGCCAACCGAACGGTCATTTCGTGCCGCCGCCCGAGCGAACGCGCAAGCAGCAGATTGCTGACATTCGCACAGGCAATGAGAAGAACGAAGAACACCACGGCGAGCGTGATCCGAAGTATCGGAAACAAATCGCCGGCCGCGTTGAATGGGGCTTTCCAAAGCGGAAACAGTTTGACGCCCCGTCCGCGATTGGTTGCTACATATTCATCTTGCATGCGGTTCGCAACCGAGGAGATCTCCGCTTGCCCCTGTTCCAAACTGACTCCCGGCTTCAGACGGGCAAAGCCTTCAATCCAAAGACCGCCTCGATCTTCCAGCTGATATCCGCCAGGCACGAATCTTTCCTGCATCGATACCGGCACCCAGAACTGAATCGGCCGGCCGACAAATGTGCCATAGAAACCTTCGGGCGCAACACCGACAATCGTGTGTGGCAAGCCGTTGAGGAGTTGCACTCGGCCGATGATGTTCGGGTCTCCGCCGAAACGCTGTTTCCACATCCAATAGCTGATCACCGTGACAGGATGCGCATTACGTCCGTCATCCTCGCCGCGTTGAAAGCCTCGCCCGAGAATGGGGTGCACTCCGAGCGCTTCAAAATAATTGGCTGAAACCACGCTGCCGGCCACCTGCTCGGCTCGCTCCCCGATGCTTAGTGTCGTCCCCATGATTTTGTCGGCAATGAACGCGTCAAACAGCGTGCACCTGCGCTGAAAATCGAGCCAGTCGAGCCAGGAGGTATCGTCATATTCGTCTGCGGTCGCTCCTCGGGCGTTGTTCCCAGTCAGCTTTGTAGACACGACAGCAACCAGCCTGTCCTGATCAGAAACCAACGAAAATGGACGAAGCAGTACGCCTTCGATCCAACTGAATACCGCTGCATTGGCCCCGATTCCTAGTGTTAGGCATAACACCGCTATTGCAGAAAATCCGGGAGTACGCCACAACATGCGGGAACCAAAGCGTAGATCCTGCAGGAAGTCTTCAAGGAAGCGCACGTTGCGCGCATCACGACACTCCTCTTTGACCTGTTCAGATCCTCCCAGGGAACGCACAGCAGCAATCCGCGCGGCTTCCGGACTCATGCCTGAGGCAATGTATTCGTCGATCTGTGCCTGGAGATGAAACTGGATTTCATCGTCGAGTTCGCGCTCAACTTCCGACGTGCGCAATAGCGAACGCAATCGTAAACGCAATTTGTGCTGCCATCGCATGCCCGATCCCTCCGGCTAAGTCCTCTCCAGCACCAGATCGATAGCACCCGACAGCAGGTTCCATTCCGCCTGTTTTTGTTGCA
>Ga0209579_10000757_pt1 | contig 29486 bp, 30 predicted proteins | sample Coa_R1_2_FD_187152 | JGI IMG/M metagenome (GOLD analysis project Ga0209579, IMG submission 187152) | Surface soil microbial communities from Centralia Pennsylvania, which are recovering from an underground coalmine fire - Coalmine... | ecosystem: Environmental > Terrestrial > Soil >... | reverse complement strand
CAGGTCGGAGACCCGTATGGCCCGCTCGATGGGCCCGATCTGCGAAGAGTCCCAGGGCGAGATGGTGATCATGCTGGGCTCCGGGACGTGCAGCGTGGCCACCTGGTTCAGAGGCGAAGGCGTGCCGTAGTAATCCACGCGGATGTGATCCAGAAGGCTCAGGGTAGCCCTGCCCGTGCGGATGGTGGCCATTTCGTGCGCCAGATCGCCGAGCGCCTTTTCCATGCGTCCCTTAATGTGATTCTCGACTTCCTTCACGGAGTTGAATGCCGGCCCGGCGGGGTCGGCGGTGTGTTCGGTTTTCATAAGTGGACCTAATGAATGAGCGTGCCGATCGGCTCGCCCTTCGTCATGCGCATTATATTGCCGCTGGTCGTTAAGTTGAAAACAATAATCGGAAGCTTGTTATCCCGGCACATAGCGATGGAAGTGGCATCCATGACGCCCAGCGCCTTGGACAGGACTTCCAGGTACGACACTTCACGGTACATCACCGCGTCGGGGAACTTCAAGGGGTCCTTGTCGAAGACGCCGTCCACCCGGGTGGCCTTGGCGATTACCTCGGCCCGGATTTCGAGGGCCCGGAGCGTGGCGGCGGTATCGGTTGAGAAGTACGGGTTGGAGGTGCCCGCGGCGAAAATGCACACGCGGCCCTTTTCCAAATGACGCAGCGCGCGCCGGCGGATGTACGGCTCGGCTACTTCGTGCATCTCGATGGCGCTCATCACCCGGGTATGCACGCCGATCTGTTCCAGGGCGTCCTGCAGGGCCAGGGAATTGATCACGGTAGCCAGCATGCCCATATGGTCCGCCGTCACGCGGTCCATTTTTTGGGCGGCGGCGGCCACTCCGCGGAAGATGTTTCCGCCGCCCACCACCAGGCCGATCTGGACGCCGCTGGCCGCCACCGTGGCGACCTCCGCGGCCAGTTCCTTCACCCGCTCCGCATGAATGCCGAAGGAGGCCCCGCCGGCCAGCACTTCGCCGCTGAGCTTGAGCAGGATTCGCTTATACCGAGGCACTGGCTTCGGGCGGCTCCTCGCCGCCGGCTTCCACCGCGGCTATGTCCCCCACCTTGTACCGCGTAAACCGCGAAACCGTGATATTCTCGCCCAGCTTGGCGATCTTGGTCTTGATCAACTGTCCGACCGTCAGGCTGGCTTCCTTGACGAAAGGCTGATCGAGCAGGCAAACCTCTTCGTAGAACTTGGCCATGCGCCCTTCCACGATGCGGTCGATCACGTTGGCGGGCTTGCCCTCAAAGGCCGCGCGCCCGCGCTGGATCTCTTTTTCCCGCGCCAGCGCTTCCTCGGGCACATCCTCCTGCCGGATATACTTCGGGTCGGCGGCCGCGATGTGCATGGCGACGTCGTGCACCAGCTCCTGAAAATCGCCGGTGCGCGCTACGAAGTCGGATTCGCAGTTCACTTCCACCAGCACGCCGAGCTGGCCGCCCGAATGGATGTAGCTGCCGATCAGGCCCTGCTTGGTCACCCGCGCGGATTTCTTGTGCGCGGACGCAATGCCGCGCTTGCGCAGAATCACTTCCGCAGCCCCGATGTCGCCGCCGGATTCGATCAGGGCACTCTTGCAATCCATCATCCCCGCGCCGGTGCGCTCGCGGAGTTGCTTCACGAGTTGAGCGGTGATTTCCGCCATAGTCTAATTACCTGAATGGAACCACGGATAGAGACAGATGCACACAGATAAAAACCGGGTTCTTATCCGTGTTCATCTGTGTCCATCTGTGGTTAATGTTCTAGTGTCCGCTCTCGGTGACCACTGCTTCGTGCTCGGGTTCGGCCGTCTCCGAAGCAGGTCCCTTGCGCGGAGAGACCGGCGCCGGCTCTTCTTCCATCAGAGACTCGGCCATGATCTTCTCAGCGTACTTGGGATCCACGTATTCGGTGTATTCGGGCACTTCCTCGACCGGCGTTTCGTCGGTCACGATCTTCTCCGCCGTGAACTCCTGCTCGCTGGCCAGGGCGCGGCCTTCCACCACCGAGTCCGCGATCTTGCTGGCGAACAGGCGAATGGCGCGTAGCGCATCGTCGTTGCCCGGGATCACGTAATCCACCTCGTCCGGATCGCAGTTGGTGTCCACGATGGCTACCACCGGGATGCCCAGGCGGCGCGCTTCCTTCACCGCGATGGCCTCTTTGTTGGAGTCGATCACAAACAGAACATCGGGCAGGCCCGGCATGTCCTTTATGCCAGCCAGGTTCGAATCCAGATGCTTCCGCTCGCGCTCCAGGCGAATGATCTCTTTCTTGGGCCTGCCGCCGTAGCCGCCTTCCTGGGTGGACATGCCTTCCAACTCTTTGAGCCGCTTGATGGACTTCTGCACGGTCAGCATGTTGGTGAGCAATCCGCCCAGCCAGCGCTGGTTGACGTAGAACATCTGGCAGCGGAGGGCCTCTTCGGCGATAGCTTCCTGAGCCTGCCGCTTGGTCCCCACAAAGAGCACGTTCTTGCCTTGCGCAGCCATTTCGCCCACGAAGCGGGCGGCGTCCTTGAACATCTTCAAGGTTTTTTGCAGGTCGATAATGTAGATTCCGTTGCGTTCGCCGAAAATGTATTCCTTCATTTTCGGATTCCAGCGCTTGGTCTGGTGCCCGAAGTGAACACCGGCTTCGAGCAATTCCTTCATCGATATTGCGGGCGTAGACTACCTCCTAAATATTCCGTGCCGAATCCGCCGCGCGCGGTCCAAAGCGAGATTTGCGCGCGGATAACCCGGCACACCGACTGCATGCCTAAAAACATTACCGCTTTGAGAACTGGAAGCGCTTGCGCGCGCCCTTTTGGCCGTACTTCTTGCGCTCGTGCTGACGCGGGTCGCGCGTCAAAAATCCGAGCTTCTTCAACCGGGGCCGCAACTCGACGTTGAACTCGCACAACGCGCGCGAGATTCCATGACGCGCGGCGCCGGCCTGGCCGGAAATGCCTCCGCCGGTGATCGTCATCAGGATGTCGAATTTGTCCGCGGTCTCCGTCGCCAGCAGTGGCTGGCGCACAGATGCGCGGGCGGCTTCCGTCGGGAAGTACGATTCGAAGGACCTGCCGTTAATGGTGAAGTCCCCTTTGCCGGGCCGAAGAAATACGCGGGCGACCGACTCCTTTCGGCGGCCCGTACCGAGATATTGAACGACTGTTCCTGCCACTAATCAACCTTTCGCGATTTAAAGGCCAGCGCGGTCGGCTTCTGCGCCGCATGCGGATGCTTGTCCCCTGCGTAGACCTTCAGCTTGCGATACATCTGTTTGCCCAGCTTGGTCTTGGGAAGCATACCCTGCACAGCCTCTTCCACCATGCGGATCGGCCGCGTGGCACGCACGCGCCGCGCGCTGGTCTCCACCAGCCCGCCTGGATAACCTGTAAAGTGCCGGTAGACTTTGTTTTCTTCTTTCCGGCCCGTAAGCCGCACCTTCGCGGCGTTGACGACCACCACGTGATCGCCGGTGTCTATAAACGGGGTAAATATCGCTTTATGCTTACCCATCAACAGCATGGCAACTTTGCTGGCGAGCTTGCCAAGCACCACATCTTCGGCATCCAGCACATGCCACTGGCGTACAATCCCGTTCTTGGAGGGGAACTCGGTACTCATCGACACACGTCTCCACTTCGCTGCTACAAACTATTTAGAGTACTAGGACGGGAGCGAGATGTCAAATCGCTTAATAGCCCATCCAATGCGGCGGCGCCGTGGTCAGCGCCGGGACATACGTAATCAGCAGCACGCCGATCAACAGGATGACATAGTACGGCAGCGTGGCCCGGTATACCTGCGACATCGGCCGCTCGAAGCGATACGCGGACAAACACAGGTTCATGCCCACCGGAGGCGTGAGATATCCCAGTTCCAGGTTCGCCAGAAAGATGATGGCCAGTTGCACCGGATCGATGCCGAAGTGCACGCCCAGCGGAGTGATCAGCGGCACCACCACGATGATGGCCGAGAATACATCCATGAACGATCCCTTCACCACCAGCGCCAGGTTCAGCAGCAGCAGGAAAACGTACTTCGAATGGATATTGGCCTGCACCCAGGCGATCAACACGCCGGGCACCTGCGCATCCACCAGGTAATTGGTCAAGCCCACCGCCACCCCGATGATCATGAGGACGCAGCCCACCACCGTCGAACACTCCAGAGCGACGCGCGCATAATCCCGGCGCACCGAGAATTCGCGGTAGGCGAATCGCTCCACCAGGAAGCTGTACAGCACGGTAATGGCGCCCGCTTCCACCAGCGTCCCGAAGCCGCCGAACAACCCCACCAGCATGATTACGGGCACCGCCAGCTCCCACTTGGCCTCCCAGATCGCCAGGCGCGCTTCCCTGCCCGAAAAGACCGCCCTCCCGGCGCGATTCCGGATGCCCTGCCACGCGCCGTAGGCGCAAATCATCGCCACCATCACCAGACCCGGTAGAAATCCGCCTACGAACAGGCGGTCGAAACCGATGCGCGCGTACATGGCATAGAAGATGACCGGAAGACTGGGCGGAAACAAGAGTCCCAGCGAGCCTGAGGCATTGATCAAGCCGATGGAGACCGGCTCGGGATAGCGGGCCTTGACGAGCATGGGCAGCAGCAATCCGCCCAGCGCCAGGATGGTCACGCCCGAGCCCGCCCAGGTGAAGATAGCCAGCGCCAGCGCAGTGGTCACCGCCAGGCCGCCCGGCAGCCAGCCCAGCAGCGCGGTGTAAACTCGCAGCAGCCTGCGGCTGGCGCCGCCTTCCACCAGCAGGTATCCGGCAAAAGTGAACAGCGGAATGGATGGGAAGATCGGCGAGGCCACCAGGCGGTAAGTCTCCACTGGAACCGAGGCCACCGGCACGCCCCGATTCCAGAACAATAGCAGCGCCAGCCCGCCCAGAGTCGCGAATATGGGCAGCCCGAGCAGCGCCGCGGCCACTACCACTGCAATGCCGGTCCACAGCACCGCGGAGCCTTCCGGCGGCGGCGCCAGAAAGAATACCAGCGGCACCACCAACCCCAGACTCGCAACCAGCCGGCCGCGCATGGATGGCGACGCGCTCCACACCGCGCGCACCGCCACCAGCAGAAAAGCCGCCGGCATGACGCTGAGCGCCACCCACTTGGGGATACCGGCTCCCAGCACGGCGCCGCCCTCGCGCTCTGCCAGCACAAACTCGAGACTTGCCCAAGCCAGGCTCAGCGTGACCGCGCCGGCCACTCCGGAACTGAAGATCCGGACGCGCGGGGCCCATTTTTCCGACAGAAACGCATTGGCCGAGAGCGAGAGCAGACGGCCCGAACCCGCCGCGACGGCCGCGCCCACAAACGCCACCCACAGGGTCAGGTGCTGCACGATAGCGCCCGCGCCCGGAATCGACGGCCAACCCAACTGGCGCGAAATCATCTCCGCCGCCGGCAGGAGCGCCATGAGCGTGAGAGCCGCGATGGCTACGGCCTTCTCGGTAGCACTCAACCACCGCATGGCGAATCTCAATGGGTGCCGCCGTGCGCTCTGAACTCGTCGCGCAGCCTTTTCACTTCGTCGAACAGATCGGCCGGCACGGTCTTGCCGCGCAAGGTGGGGTAGACGTTTTCGGCTTCCTTCCGCCACTCCGCCGTCACCCTTTCATCGGCATGCACGACCGTGAGCCGCCGCTTCTGCATGGTGGCGATGGAATCGTCGCCCATCTGCCGGATTCCGCCGCGCAAGTCCTGCCCGGCATCGTGCGCGATCTTGAGCATGGCCTCCCGGTACTCCGGCGGCACCTGCTCCCAGGCAGATTTCTTCACGATGGTGGCGCCCACCAGCGGCGCCCACTTGATGTCGTTCATATACCGGGTGAGCGCGAACGATTGGTTCCAGAGCGCGTAGAGCGGCGTGGTGGGCACCGCTTCAATCAGTCCGGTCTGCAGACCCGTGAGAATGTCGGTGGCGGCCAGCGGCACGGGCCGAAAGCCGTTCGCCTTCCATAGCTGCAACTCGTCGTCGTAGCCCGCCCACGTGAATAACTTCAACCGGCGCAGATCGTCCAGCCGCACGGCGGGGGTCTTGGTGAAGAAGTAGACCCACCCGGCATCGCCCCAGTTGAGCACCAGGAAGCCGCGCGCCTCGATGATCTTCTCCAGGCGCGGCGCTATGCGGTCGCGCACATAGTCCAGCTCCGCGTAGGAGTCGAACATCATGGGGATCTGCAGGCAGGCTACACCTTTGTCGATGTCCTGCATCCCCGCGCCGGAGAGCGCCACGGCCTGAATCTGGTTGATGCGCATCTTGTTCACCAGGTCCGGCTCATCGCCCAGCGCCCCGCCGGGATACAGCACCAGCTTGACGCGCCCGCCCGTGATATCCCGCCAGCGCTCCCGGACGCGCATCAGCACGTCATACCAGGGCGATCCCTCCGGCGCCAGCGTGCCCATCTTAATGGTGACCGGCAGCGAAGCGGCGGATAGGCCGGCGGCCAGCGCCAGCATCAAAATGATTTTGCGTAGCATAAGTTCCTCCTGAACTAATTAGTCGGTGCAACTTCCAGGAACAGTTCGTCGACGCGGCCCAGCAGCCAGCGCGCCCGCCGTTGGGCTACCAGGTTGGCCAGCCGGTTCTCCGGCTTCCTGTCCGCATCGATGGCCAATGCCTTGCCGATCATCTCCTGAAACCGCGCGCGGTCCTGCGCCGGCACGCAGGCGTCTTCGGCATACGAGACATATGTGGATGCGTGTTCGCCCTTCGACAGCGCCAGCGCCCGCTCGAAATCCTTCTTCATGCGCGCCTGCTGCACTTCCGGCTTGACGCCGGCGCGCGCGCTCTCCAGACTGAGGATCGCTTCCCAAACGGCGCCCGCCCCAAAACCTTCATCCAGTTCCTGCACCCGCCGCAGCATGGCGTCCACCGCCGGCAACTGCACGATCATTTCCGGCTCGCTCTTCGAATTCGAAATGGCCAGCCCCAGCGACGCGGCCGTCCAGTAGAGCAGCGCGATATCCGGCTTGCGCACCCGCGCGGCGGCGGCTTCCGGCTCGTTATCGAGCGCCGCCGCAATGCCCGGATACGATACTTCGAGACCCCGCAATCCATACCGGTTGGCCCGCAAATACAGCCGCCGCGCACGGTTCCGCAGATACTTGCCGCGATCCACGCTGTCGCCCATGGCTTCATCGGCGCGGGTGTCCACGAAGGCATACCCGTATTCCGTAAACCCGCTGGCCGCGGCCTGCAGCAGGCCCTTGCTCCTCGGCGACTCCGCCAGCAGGCTCTCGATCAGCTTCAGGCCGAACGGCAGCGCCTCGCCCACCAGGTCCGGATCGTCGTCGCTTTCGTAGGTCGACCCGCCCGACGCCAGCGCGTTGCCGAGCTTGTTCACCGCGAAGCGCTTGATCGAGCAGCCCGACGACGCGGCGGCAATCAGCACCGCGGCCGTGAATTGACGCATCTTATGCATGCCGGTCGTCCTCACTTGACCCGCCGCAGTTGCCCTTCATCGCTGAAGGCGCGGTCGTCGCCGGCATACGGCAGCAGAAACTCGCGCAATTCCGTGGGCGATGCCGTCAACAGGATTCGGTGGCTGTCCTCCTCCAGGGTTTCATGCCGCGGTTGGCCGCGGGTCTTAATCTGCTCCATCAGCCATTGGCTGTCCATGCTGGCCACCCAGGCCGTGTCGTTCTGCCTGCGCAGCTTGAGGAACATGTGCACCGGAGGCGACGGGCCGTCGCTGGGACAATCCACGTCCAGCAGGTACCGGCCGCCCACCTTGAGGAGACGCATCGTATAAGTAGTGCCATCGCCATCCACGGTCACGCTGTAGGCGGAGTCGTGACCCGTAACGTTGAATCTGGTTCCCGCGCCATTGCCAGGGGTATCCACGTCTTCCCACGTGCCCACCAGGGCGGGATCGAAGACGGCGTCCTTATCGTCCGGCCCAGCCAGTGGATGCACCGAGATGACCGCCGCGCATCCGGATAGGAGTAGCAGCATGCATGGAATTGAAACGACTTTCAGCGTCCGCATCGTACCCTCTCAATCACTGGGGCGCGAAAATGCGGAAAAAACTGTCAAAAACCGTGAATATTGCACGGCCGGCGGAACCGGACGCCTCAGCCCCGTATGTTATTCTTAGACCCATGAACGCCCCGGGCCGAGGGGGTTACATCGCAAATCCTTCAGCCAATGAAGTAACCGGTCTGCTGCAAGCCTGGTCCGCGGGGGACGAAACGGCGCTGGATAAGCTGGTCCCGCTGGTTCACCAGGAGTTGCGCGCGCGGGCGCGGCACTACATGGCCGGCGAACGCTCCGGTCACACCCTCCAGACCACCGCCCTGGTCAATGAAGCGTATCTCCGTCTGGTGGATTCCCCCGCCCGCAATTGGGAAAGCCGTACGCATTTCTTTGCCGTGTGCGCGCAGCTGATGCGCCGCATCCTGGTGGATTTTGCGCGCTCCCGGAATTTCGAAAAGCGCGGCGGCGGCGCCCGCGATCTGCCGCTCGAAGAGGCCATGAATGTCTGCCAGGAGTCTCCCGCTCAAATCGTGGCCGTGGACGACGCTCTGAAAAGCCTGGCCGCCATCGATCCTCGCAAGAGCCGCGTAGTCGAGCTGCGTTTCTTCGGTGGATTGAACGTCGAAGAAATCGCCGAAGTGCTGAAGGTCTCTCCGGAAACGGTGATGCGCGACTGGAAGATGGCCAAGGTGTGGCTGCTCGGGCAAATCGACCGGAGTCAGTCCCGTGGAGCCTGAGCGTTGGCGGAAGATCGAAGAGCTGTACCATGCGGCCGCCAGCCTCGCCGCCGATCAGCGCGATGAATTCCTGGATCGCGCGTGCGCCGGCGACGCGTCGCTGCGCTGCGAAGTCGGGACCCTGCTTTCCATGGAAGAACGCGCCGCGGGATTCATCGAACTGCCCGCCGCCGAGATCATGGCCCGGTCTATCGCCCGTAACCAGGCTCCACCCTCCGATCGCCTTCCCGGCAGCTTGATTTCCCACTACCGCATCGTCGAACGCATCGGCGGCGGCGGCATGGGCGTGGTCTACAAGGCCGAGGACACCCTCCTGGGCCGCTTCGTGGCGCTGAAGTTCCTTCCGGACAACGTGGCCGCCGATCCGCCATCGCTCGCCCGCTTCCGCCGCGAAGCCCAGGCCGCCTCCGCGCTCGATCATCCGAACATCTGCACGGTCTACGAAATCGCCGAGGATCAGGGCCATCCGTTCATCGTGATGCAGTTTCTGGACGGCCGGACGCTCAAGCATCTCATCGGCGGAAACCCTCTGCCGCTCGCGCGGACGCTGGAGTTAGGCATCCAGATCGCCGAAGCCCTGGAGGCCGCCCACGCGCAGGGCATCATCCACCGGGATATTAAGCCGGCCAATATCTTCGTCACCGGGCGCGGGCACGCCAAATTACTCGACTTCGGCCTGGCCAAGAAGGCCGCGGCCGCCCAGGACGACCCGCTGCTCACCAGTCCCGGCGCCGCCATCGGCACCGTCGCATACATGTCGCCGGAGCAGGTCAAGGGGCGGGAACTCGATGCGCGCACGGACCTCTATTCGTTTGGCGCCGTATTGTACGAGATGGCCACCGGCCGGCTGCCGTTTAGCGGCGGCACCCACGCCCTGATTTTCGATGGCATTCTCAATCGCTCGCCGGAGCCGCCGCGCAGCCTCAATCCGGAATTGCCGCCCGCCCTCGGACGCATCATCGCCAGGGCCCTAGAAAAGGATCGCGCGTCGCGGTTTCAGCACGCATCCGAGATTCGCGCGGATCTCGCGCGCCTGCAAATTTTGCCTCCCGCCAAAGCGCTCGCGTGGAAACCATGGGCGGCAATACTGGCTGTGTGCGCCGTGTTGGCCCTGGCAATCGCAGCGGCTTACGCACTCCGCGGCGGGCGGGTTTCCCTGCCCGTGTCCGTGACGGCTTCCGACAACGTCCTGGCGGTGCTGCCGTTCCGCGGCATCCAACGGGACGATTCGCAGGATTACTTCGCGGACGGCATGACCCAGGCACTCATCACCAGCCTCGCCCGGCTGGAGAAGCTGCGGGTGGTCTCCCTGGCTTCCGAGGCCGCCGGCCGGCGCGACACCGCCGCGTGGAACACGATTCTTCGCAACCAGAAGGTGCGCCGGGTTCTCACCGGGACCGTGGCGCGCTCCGGTGGACGCGTGCGCATCGACGCGCAACTCATCGATCCCACTACCCGCTCCGTGCTGTGGGCCAACAGCTACGATCGGGATGTGCAGGATACCCTCGCATTGGAATCGGCCCTGGCGGAAGCCATCGCCGGCGAAATCCAGGTGACCCTCACGGCACAGGATAGAGAGCGTCTGCGCCAGAGTCCCGTAAAGCCCGCGGCCCTGGACGCCTATCTGCACGGCCGCTATTTCTGGAACCGGCGCACGGAAGAGAGCCTGCGCCATGCCGCGCAGTACTTTCAACAAGCCATCGACATCGACCCAGGCTACGCGCTGGCCTACAGCGGCCTGGCCGACTCCTATTCCCTGCTCGGATCGATCGAAACCTCCGCCATGACGCCCGCCGCGGCGATGCCTCTGGCGAAGGCGGCCGCGCAGAAAGCTCTGCAATTGGACCCCAACCTGGCGGACGCGCACGCTTCCCTCGGCTACGTGAAGCTGTCCTACGATTGGGATCTGCCCGCCGCCGCCCGCGAATTCTCCCGCGCGTTGACCCTCAACCCTAACTCCGCCACGGCGCGCCATTGGTACAGTCACTACTTCATGGCGGTGGGTGATCTCCCCAGAGCCACGGAGCAAATGCGCCAGGCGCTGCAACTGGAACCGCTCTCGCCCAGTATCAACATCGGCATCGGCTGGTGCCTGTATTATTCGCGCCGGTACGACCAGGCCATCGAGCAATTCCGCGCGGTCACCGAAATGGATCCGAGCCTCCCCCTGGCGCATCAGACGCTGGGCATGGCCTATCAGCAGAAGGGACAATTCGACCAGGCCATCGAAGAATACAAGCGCGCGGCCGCCTTTTCCTCCAACAACCCCGCATCCGTCGCGGCGCTGGCCAGCATCTATGCCGGCCTTGGGAAACACGCGGAAGCCGCCCAGGAGCTGAACCTGCTCCGCGACATGGCGCGCACCCGTTATGTGCCGTCGTTTTACTTTGCCTCCATCCGGTACTCCATGGGGGACCTGCCCGGAACGTTCCGCTGGGGTTGGAAGGCCGTGGGCGAGCGCTGCGACTACCTCATGTATCTGCACGTCGAGCCGCGCGTAGGCAAGCTGGCGCTCAACCCGGAATTCATTCGGGGAATGGCGACACTCCATCGATGAAGTCGCGTTATATGAGCGCCCTCCTGGCCATGGGACTCTGCGCGCCGTGCTGGGGCGCGCGCTGCACTACCGTACTCGACCCGGCCATCCTGCGGGAATACCAGGACTATGTGGCCCGCGTCCGGCAGGCCGCCGCTAGCCGCAACCCGGTGGAGTTGTGGTGGGTTCCCCAATCGGAGTCGGCGGAAGCCGCGGCCCGCCTGGCTTCCGGCAAAGTCGTACGATCGAATATCAGCGATGCGGCTCTGAACCGCCGGATCGCCCGGCAAAACGGAACCGTAATCCACTGGATCGGGGCCGTCCGCATTCGCGGCACAACCCTGGCCGCCCTGAAATCCGTGCTGGAAGACTACAGCCGCTACGATCGCATCTACCGCCCCCTGATTTTCGACTGCAAAGCCGAACGGGCCGCCGAGGGGCCGCCGGCCGCCTATCATGTGACCTTCGGCCTGCACAGCGCCTACCGCTTCGCCTCCATTTTCCTGCAGCATTACACCTTTCGCGTGGATGCGCGCATCGAGCACTCCGGCATCAACCCCCCGGATGCCCCGGAATTGCGCGTGTACCTCGCCGCCAATGAAATCCGCGAGTCGGACAGCGGCGTGCCGGGACGCCACGACCTGCTCGCGCGTTATCACGATCACGGCATCATGTGGGATATGACCGCATTTTGGCGCGCCCTCCCCAGCGGGCCGGATGTTTACCTGGAATTCGAAACCATCACGCTGGCGCGCTCCGTGGAATCATTCGCGTGCAACCTCGGAATCATTCCCGTGCCCAGGTCGGTGGTGGCCGCCGCCATGGATTCGCTCCCCGCGCAGTCTGTCGAAACCATTCTGCAGGGGACCAAAGCGGAGTGCGAACGCGCCGTCGCGCGGCCCGCCCGCGAGGCATCCGTCCCATGATCGCGGCGCGCCTTTCCGAGCTTCTGGTCGGGACCACGTTTCGGCTGGTCACCCGCGCGCTGTTCCGCGTGCGGGTCCTGGGTCGGGAGCACGCCCCTACCGATGGCCCCGCCCTGCTGGTTTCCAATCATCTGACCCATTTGGACGCCTTCCTGATCGGCGCCTGCTTTGAGCCGCTGGTCCGCTTCCTGGTCTGGCAGCCGTACTACGAGCTCAAGCTGCTGACCTGGGGTTTCCGGCTGGCCCAAGCTATCCCCATTTGGGAGCGGCCCCACAGCGCCGCGGAAGCCATCGGCCGGGCCCGCCGGGAGCTCGAGCGCGGTCACATCATTTGCATTTTTGCCGAGGGCTCCATCAGCCGCACCGGCGATCTGCTCCCGTTCAAGCGCGGCCTGGAAGCCATCGCCCGCGATCTGAACGCGCCTATCGTGCCGGTGCATCTCGCCGGGCTATGGGAGAGCATGTTCAGCTTCAAGGGCGGCCGCTTTCTAGGCAAGCGCCCGCGCCGCTGGAGGCATCCGGTAGTCATTTCGTTCGGCCCTCCCATGCCCGCATCGTCCACCGCGCATGAGGTCCGGCAAGCCGTCGAACAGCTCAGGCAGACCGTCGGCGCCCGTTAGTGCGATCCACCCGCCAGTTCGCGCACCAGGTCGCCCACGAACGCTTTGGCGTCGCCAAAAAGCATCAAAGTCTTATCCAGGTAATACAGAGGATTGTCGATGCCCGCGAATCCCGGACTCATGCCGCGCTTGATCACCATCACCGTCCGCGCCTTATCCACATCCAGAATGGGCATGCCATATATTGGGCTGCCCGGATCGGTGCGCGCCGCCGGATTGGTGACGTCGTTAGCCCCGATGACCAGCGCCACATCCGTCTGCGGAAAATCCGCGTTGATGGCGTCCATGTCCAGCAGCTTGTCGTATGGAATGTCGGCTTCGGCCAGCAGCACGTTCATGTGGCCCGGCATGCGGCCGGCCACCGGGTGGATGGCGAACTTCACGTCCACGCCGCGCTTCATCAGGGCATCGTAAAACTCGCGCACCTTGTGCTGCGCCTGCGCCACCGCCATTCCGTAGCCGGGAACGATGACTACGGAGTTGGCCGCACCCAGGATCGCGGCGGCTTCCTCGGCCGTGGCGCTGTGCGCCGTCCTCGCTTCCACCGCGCCCGCCGCGGAAGTCTGCACCTGCCCGAACGCTCCAAACAACACGTTGGTGAACGATCGGTTCATGGCCTTCGACATGATCACCGACAGGATGAAGCCGGAAGATCCGTCCAGCGCTCCGGCCACGATCAGCAGCTTGCTATCCAGCACAAAGCCCATGGCCGCCGCCGAAAGGCCGGCATACGAGTTCAGCAGCGAGATCACTGTGGGCATGTCCGCGCCGCCGATCGGCATGATCATCATCACTCCGAAGACCAGCGGAATGCCGATGATCAACGGGAATAGCCGCGTGTGGCCCGGATCCAGCACCAGCATCACCGCCAGCGCCACCGCGATCCCCAGCAGCGAGAGATTCACCAGGTTCTGTCCCTTGTACGTAATGGGACGCTGCGGCAGCACTTCCTGCAGCTTGCCCGCCGCCATCAGGCTGCCGGTGAAAGTCAGGCCGCCCAGGATCACTTCCATCGACAGCACCGCCATCATGAAGCCCGGCACGTGCGGCGCGCGCAGATAGTATTCCGCCGTCCCCACCAGGGTCACGCATAGCGCGCCGAATGCGTGGCTCAACGCCGTCCGCTGCGGGACCGCGGTCATGGCCACGCGCCCTAGTGGCACGCCGATGATGGTGCCCAGCACCAGCGCGATGGCGATCGTCGTGTAATCCACGATGCCCTTGTGGAGCAGCGTCGCGCAGATCGCCAGCAGCATCCCCAGTTCGCCGGCCCACACGCCATGGCGGGCGGTGGCCGGCGCGCTCAGCCACTTGAGCGACAGGATGAATAACGCCGCCGAGATCAGGTAAATAATCTGAATGATCCGGTCTGGCGTGGCAAGCTGGCTCATGGCTTTTTGGGCTTGCTGGTCTTGAACATCTTGAGCATGCGGTCGGTAATGATGAAGCCGCCCACCAGGTTGCTGGTGGAGGCCACGATGGCGATGCCGCCCAGCACCGCCGCCAGGCCGCTCTTGTGCTCCCCGGCCAGGATGATGGCGCCCACCACCGCGATGGCGTCCAACGCGTTGGTCAGCGACATCAACGGTGTGTGCAGCAGCGGCGAGACTCGCCGGATCACTTCGAATCCGACGAAAGCCGCCAGCATGAATATGTAGAGGCTTGCTATGAGATCGGTCATGTCCCTAATCCGAAAAACTCCCTCACCCGTGGATTCACAATTTCGCCGCCCTTCACCACCAGCGTTTCCCGCGCGATCTCGTCGTCCGTGTTCGACCGCAGGTGCACCAGGAACGCCGTCACGTTTCGCGCATACATCTGGCTGGCATGGTACGGCACGCTGCTGGCCAGATTAATCGACCCCAGCACGGCTACTCCCTGCTCCACCACCACCTCGCCCGCCACGGTGATCTCGCAATTTCCGCCGCGCTCGGAGGCCAGGTCCACGATCACGCTGCCGGGCGCCATGCGGTGCACCATCTCGCGCGTGATCAGCACAGGCGATTTTTTTCCTGGCACCACCGCGGCCGTAATCACCACATCGCTCTGCGCCACCTGGTTGCCCAGCAGTTCCGCCTGCCGCTTGTAGAATGTGTCGTCCTGCGCCTTGGCGTATCCGCGCGCGTCCTGTGCATCGGCCACTTCGATGGGCAGTTCGATGAAGCGCCCGCCCACGCTGAGTACCTGTTCCTTGGCGGCCGCCCGCAGGTCGTAGGCGGAGGTAGCCGCTCCCAGCCGCCGCGACGTGGCGATGGCCTGCAACCCAGCCACCCCGGCCCCGATCACGAAGACGCGAGCCGGCGTAATGGTGCCCGCGGCGGTGGTCAGCATCGGAAACATCCTGGGCAGCCGGTCCGCGGCCAGCAGCACGGCTTTGTAACCGCAGATGGTGGCCATCGACGAGAGCGCGTCCATGCTCTGCGCCCGCGTGATGCGCGGCATCAGCTCCACCGAATATGCCGTCACGCCCGTGGCCGCCAGCTCCCGGATGGTTTCGATCGTGCCCAGCGGACGCAAAAATCCAACCAGCATCTGGCCGCTGCGCAGCAGCGCCAGGTCGGCTTTCCCCGTGCGATCGTTGGAGCCGTAGCTCAGCACCTGCACGATGGCGTCCGCCTGCGCGAAGACCGCCGCCCGCTCCGCCACGATGCGGGCGCCTTTGGCCGCGTACTCCGCGTCCAGGTACCCGGCCTCCGATCCGGCGTCCGCTTCGATCACAACTTCAAACCCGGCCTTCGCCAGGACCGGAATCACGGCGGGCACCAGCGCCACGCGGCGCTCGCCGGGAAAGCTCTCACGGGGTACCCCGAGGACCATAACTAATTATGGTCCAGGACCGGCGAAGCGGCGCGGTGGGCTGCCTTACAAACCGTCCATCCACCCGTTAGGTCGACGCATAAATTTCCGACCTTCATCGCTTTACCAATTTAGAAATAAATTAGGCGGCGTCCATTGAGCGGGGGCCCATCCTTGAATCACAATCCCAGACAATCAGGCGTAACGGCACAGGGTGCAACGGAGCTATGAGGTACCATGCCATCGATAGCCAGGTGCGGTGTCCGCACTGCGGCCGTACAAACGTTTTGACGTATGCCAGTACTGGGGTGAGGGGCGATCTGTACCGCTGCGACGCGTGTTTCGGGCGGGCAGTTCACCGGCGCCGAAGCGGGGGCGCTTGCGTACTCACGCCGCTGCTGGAGTTCGGGCGTTTTGGGACGTCGCGGGCCTGCCTGGCGCGAACCAGGCAGGCCGCGGAACTGGCATCTTCATCGGTGTAACGCTTACGTCGCGCGCTTGGCGGTGCGCGCCGTGACTTCGCTGCGCTTGATCTGCGCGCGCCGCCGTCCGGACGCCAGGTTCTTCGCCGCTTTCTCTTTGGCCGCCGCGCTCACCGCCACCTTGTTCACCACCTTGATGGCGCCCGCACTCTTGGCGAGCCGCGTAGCGGTGCCCTTATGCTGCAGCACGTCCGTCTGCCCCTCGATGGTGGCCACCCCCCCCTGCACGTGAACCTGGAAATGGTGCGTCGAGATCTTCGACGCTGAAAATCGCGCGCGAATAGCCTTCTCGATGGTGGCGTCCGGTATGGACGCAGGCTTGGCCTTCGGAACGGCCGCCGATTTGGTGGCGGCATGCGCGCAACCGATCGTCAGGGCCAGCACGATCGGCGCTAAGCATCGATACGACATAATAAGACCTCCTTAACTGGAATTGTGCCCGGCACGCTCATTAGTTCTCAAGAAACGCGATATAACTAACGAATGCCCGTCTTCGGAGGAATCGAGTGCGGCGGCACCAAGTTCGTGTGCGGCATCGCCGGCGAATCCGGCGAGCTGCTCGCCCGGACCGAGTTTCCGACTACCACGCCGGCCCACACCATCGGCCGCGCCATCGAATTCTTCCGCGCCCAGCCGCATCCGGTCGCCGGCATCGGCATCGGATCGTTCGGCCCGGTGGACCTGAATCCCGCATCGCCCAAGTTCGGCTTTATCACCTCCACGCCCAAGAGCGGCTGGCGCGATACGGACGTCGCAGGCGCGCTGCGGCTGGCCACCGGCCTGCCCGTGGCGTTCGATACCGACGTGAACGCCGCTGCGCTGGGTGAGGCCCGTTGGGGCGCCGCCCGCGGCCTGGATACGTTTCTCTACCTCACCATCGGCACCGGCCTGGGCGGCGGCGGCATGGCTAACGGCCGCCTGCTCCACGGCCTGGTCCACCCGGAGATGGGACACATCCGCGTGCCGCACGACCGTGCCGCCGATCCCTTCCCCGGCTGCTGTCCCTTCCACGGCGACTGCCTGGAAGGTTTAGTCTCGGGACCCGCTCTTGAAGCCCGCTGGGGTCAGCGCGGCGAGACCCTGCCGCCGGCACATCCCGCCTGGGACCTGGAAGCCCGCTACATCGCCCTGGGCCTGGTCACATGGATCTGCACGCTGTCGCCGCAGCGCATCATTCTGGGTGGCGGCGTGATGCGCCAGGCGGCCCTGCTCCCGAACATTCGCGAAAAGGTGTCGGCGCTGCTCAACAACTACATCCAGGCGCCCGAGATCGTGCCGCCCGCGCTGGGCGCCGACGCCGGCGTCCTGGGCGCTATCGCCCTGGCTCAATAACCCCACCGGGAACTTTCCTGGACTCGGCGGTGTCTGAGCCCAAATAAGATGGTCGCTCCGAGCGAGGTGGAAACCCGCGACTCAGCGAAGCCGGTACAATACCGCTTGCAGATGACCTTCTGGCTGGACGTGACCCTGCTGGCCTCGGTCTGCGCGCTGCAGACCGTTTCCTTCACCGGACTCGTTCTCCACGAGTGGCTGGGACTCGCGATGGTGGGTTTGGTTTTGGCTCATCTCCTGCTCGCCTGGAGCTGGATCGCTTCGCAGAGCCGCCGCTTATTCGCCTTGCAAACCGTCCGCGCGCGCATCAACTACCTTCTCAACCTGAGCCTTTTCGCCGGCGTCACCGCCGTGATCTTCTCCGGCATACTGATATCGCAGAAGGCGATTCCGGCGCTGACCGGCACGCAGGCCGCGCCGGACATGGACTGGCGCTGGGATACCCTTCACAACCGGTTCTCGCAGGCCGTGGTCATTCTGGCTGGGCTTCACTTGGCGATCAATTGGGACTGGGCGCTCGCCGCCGGACAGAAGGTTTTCCGCCGCGTCCGGGAAGGCCCGCTGTGAAATCGGTCCGCGTACTATCCCGCATTGCGCTTCTCTCGCTGGTTGCCGCTGCCTTTGCCGTGTTGACGGCAATTTACGGCGGTTCCGCGCGGCCTCCTTTGCCAGGTCCGCGCTGGCAGGCGGGCCGCCGGCATCGTCCGTCCGCGCCGCGGCTCAGTCAGTTTCCGGAATTCATTGGTGAAGGCGTGGTAGTGGCAGTCTGCGCCGTGGCGGGACGTCTGGTGTTGCGGCTGCGGCTCTCCCCTGCGTCGCGCAGCCAAGGGCAGCCGATATTGTTGGGCCTGCTCCGGGAACCCTAAGACTGCCGAAATTCCCGCTCTGGAGACCGTTGGCGGGCATCCTGGGTGGTAACATAACAGGATTCATAGAAACGCTGCCTTGAACAGGAGACGTCCACATGCCATCGATCACAAGTGTCGCCGAAGCTTTCTTTGCCGCCTGCGAAACGGGCAAAGGCTGGCAGACTTGCAGCGCCTACTGCGCACCCAACGCCACTTTTTCCGCACAGGCCGAACCTCTGCTCGACGTGAAGACGCTGGCACAGTACACCGACTGGATGAAGGGTATCCTAACCGTTCTGCCCGACGCAAAATATGAGGTGAAGTCGTTCGCTACGGATGCCGCGCGAAACAACGTTGCCGCCTACGGCGTGTTTCATGCTACTCATACAGGCCCCGGCGGCCCGGTTGCGCCTACGGGTCGTCGCACCAGCACCGACTATGTCTATGTAATGCAGTTCGAGGGCGACAAGATCGTGCACATGACCAAGATATGGCACGCCGGTCTCGCGCTGAAGGATCTCGGCTGGGCTTAAGCGGATCAAGTGCTGCCGAACCTGTAAGCTGTGATCCGCCGGCCGGTTCTGCCGGATTTTCGGGCGGCCTTGGGGGCTCCTCATCGGGATGGCGCGAAACCAACCAGTGCCTGGTCGGCCGCGGCGCTCCCTCGTACTGGCAAAAGCTGGCCCCGCACGTCCTGGGCGCTATCGCTCTGGCGCGTGGCCGCGCGCCAGAATCGTCAATTGCGTGCGCTCGCCGCGATAGAGAATATGCAAGCCTTCCGTGCGAATGAAGTCCTGGAAGTTGTCGTAGGGCAGCACGTAGATCTCTTTGCCCCGCGGTGGAGGCAGGGTCCAGCAAAAGGTTTTGAGGTTGCTCTCGTGAAAATACACCCGGTAAAAGTTGAGCGCAGACGCATAATCCCATGCAGTCGGGATATCTCGCACGCCATAACGCTGCGCGACTTCCTGAATTACCGGGTAAGCGGCTCGCACGTCGGCCGCGGACGACCACTCGAAAAAATGCATCAGCCGCAAGCTGCCTACAAAGTAAGCCGCGCCTACGAACCACACTACCAGACTAAGCCGCTGCAGAATCCGTCCCGCACGGTTCTGTTTCTCCGCGGCCGTTACGGCTCCCCACACAACCATCGTTAAAGGCGCAAAGAACAGCGCCGTTCGATACATAGGCAACGGCACCCGCGCCACCTTGAACTGTAGCCAGTGTAGGGTGAGTGTCAGGACTACAACGCCGCCCCCAAAAGCCGCGACTTGCAGTAGCCGCGAGCGTTTGGCGGAACTCCTCGGCCACCCCGGAACTACAAACTCTAAGACGCACAAGACTACGGCCAGCCATGGTAGAAAATCGCGTGCGTTTTGCAGTATTCGCGCGAGCAGAGGATTGACTATGGCGGTATTCAGGCCGGAGAAGCACGAGTCGACGACGGACTTCCAGGTCTCGGACAACTGTCGCGCGCCATAATAAAGTTGCGACTTCGGGTAGCTGATCACTGCCGATCCGACAACTAGAAAAGCAACCAGAAATCCCGGCGCCACACACCACGCAAGAAGACGGCCGCATTTCTTGGCCGCCTCGCAACTGCGGCCATGAAAGGTCCACATCTTCCAACAAGCCCATACCCAAAAAACCAGAATGCCGGAACCATCCGCGTAGGCGAAAGAGAAGTTCGCGGCAAAGGACAGCGCCGCGCAAACCGAGGCCATCATGCAGTCACGGCGCAAGGCCGCCTCGCCCCCCGGCTCGTAGGTCACAATCTGGCGGGCCAACAGAAAGATCTCCATCATCAGGAACCCGACTGCCAGGCCATAGCCCCGCGCGGCGACCATATAATCCATCACGAACGGATTGTAGACGAACGAGACAAACAGCGGCCAAACAAAGAGTTCCTCCTCGGTCATCAACAGGCAGAGCCTGAACACAGCCACCATGTACACGGCGCCGCCAATCAGCGCCGGCGCCCGCAGAGTGAGATGTGACAGGCCGAACAACCAGGTAAAAAGACGAATGAGTATCGAGTTGAGCACGTGATTGCCCGAACTGGGATACCATTGCGAGGCCCAGGCGGGCGCCACGAATTGAAGGTATGAATCGGCCTCATCCACGGTTACTGATTGCAGGTGAGCGCGAGAAATAACCCAGATCAACGCAAAGCCACCCATGGCAAGCGACGGCCAATGACGTCGAAGTTGCATTGACGCGCACCACTATATCACGTACTAACTGCCTTACCAAACCGGTGATATAAACTAGCCTTGCGAAGCTATTCTAACCGCGCTGCTCTTATGCGCGGCTGCGGCCGGCATCCGGGATCGCGCCCGCGATGGAACGAGTTTCTGCATCCTCGGGACCCGTCGGCGAAGCAGCTGGCGTCAGCGCTGCGCATGCCTGTACGGCGCATCAGCGACATGGTGAACGAAGAGGTGGCGGAGGATCGACTGGGCGATGCGGTCATGACGTGAGGTGCTCCCCCGGGACCGCCTGAATTCCACCGGCTGGACCAACTACACATATGTGTAGAAAAATAGCCGCTTTTCTTCCCGATTTACAGGAAGAAGTCGCGAGTTCGCGTTTTCTAAGTAAAGAACAATGTGCGCTGAATTCACGGATACAGCTCAATTCGAGGCTCTCAGCCGTATCGCCGTCTTCTCGGCCGGAGTGCGCGGACACCAGTTAGCGGCCTGGCAGGCCGCGCCAGACTCCGCCACGGCGAAATGCGTGGTGTGCGGTTTGAGCGTTACGGTGCGCGCCTCCTTGTGGGAACCGGGCATGGATGGCGCCGCCCTCGAAACCTCGTGCAAGGCCGATTCGCGCGATAGGGTGGCCTGAGTTTGTATGAAAGGGAATGTTATGTCGGCTAACCTGCAGGTTCTATCTACCCGCCCGTTTATCGGGCCGATGGGTGGTTCTGATTCTCACCTGACTCCGTATGAGTTACGTTTGCTGAGGCTGCTGGTTCAAGGCCACCGCTACAAGACGGCGGCCGTGGCTTTGGGCGTCACGTCGCACACCGTGTCCTTCCACCTGCGCCGTGTTTACCTGAAGCTGGACGTCCATTCCAAGTCCGAAGCGGTGAGTAAGGCCTTGCGGCATGGCTTGGTATAGTCCCTCCGCGAGTCGATCGGGTGGTGGCCTTCTTGCGAATGACGGCGGCGATGGGCGCATCAGCCGGGGTCCTCGGGCTCAAACATTGCCTGCGAGGCCCTGAACCTGGCTATCCGCAATCTCAGACAGGTTCCTGGGCCAACAGTTGATCGGCGCCGGACATCGGCCCAACAGCATCATGCGCGCCTCCGGAGCAAGCCGCCATCATGCACAAATTGGGCGCGCGTGAATAGTTATCGCCGTCTATCGGCGTGAAGCGGCGGTTTCAAAACCTCAAACTCGAACCTGATAACCTTCCCCCGCACCACGTAACAAAGGTAGTGCTCCCAAAACAGCCGGTACCGGGGGAACCGGTTCACCAGGAATTCGAAACCCAGCCACCTCCAGAACGCCAGCAGCTTCACCTCCACCGAAACCTCGCGGAACTTCGCCCGCGTGTAATAGCCGAAGCCCCCATGATCTTCGCCGAAATACCGGAACGAAAAGCTGTTCAGGTGGCTGCGATGCGTCGGATCGCAGAACGAGCTGAAATCCGTATAGTGCGGCGTCTCGATGCGCACCGTACCGCCCGGCCGCACCAGCCGGTGGAACTCTTCCATGGTCCCCATTACGTCGCCCACATGCTCGATCACGTGGATCGCCAGCACCCGGTCGAAGCAGTCATCACGAAAAGGATAGGGAAGGCGGTCCAGGTCGCAGAGAACGTCGGCCCGGCTGGCGGGATTCCGGTCGATCCCCACGGCTCCCGTCTGCTTATGTATACCGCAGCCGACGTCCAGGATTCTCAAGCTTCGCGCATCGCCAGCGTCAGGCACTCTTCCAGAGTATCCAACGCGAAGTCGCATTGGTCGCGCGTGATGATCAGCGGCGGGCAGAGCCGCACCGTATTGTCGCCCGCGCCCAGGATCAGCAGCCCGCGCGCGAACGCCAGGTCCACCACCCGGTCGCGCAGCTCCGGCGCCTTCGTCTTGGACTGCTGGTCGCGCACCAGCTCCACACCCAGCATCAACCCCAGCCCGCGCACATCGCCCACCACCGGGAAGCGCGCCGGCCATTCCCGCATGCGCGCCATCAGGTGCGCGCCCATGCGCGTGGCGTTGTCGAGCAGCTCCTTCTCCAGCAGCTCGATGGTGACCAGCGCCGCGGCGCAAGCCACCGGGTTGCCGCCGAACGTGGAAGCATGTGCCCCCGGAACCCAGCGCATCAGGTCTGCGCGCGCCACGGTGGCGCCCAGCGGCAGCCCGCTGGCGATGCCCTTGGCCACCGACATAATATCGGGCGTGAGCCCAAAGTGCTCGGACGCCCACATCTTGCCGGTGCGCCCCATGCCCGACTGCACCTCGTCGCAGACCAGCAGGATTCCGTGCTTCTCCGTGATGCGCGCCAGCTCGTCGAAGAACTTCTGCGGCGGCACCACGTACCCGCCCTCGCCCTGCACCGGCTCGATCACCACCGCGGCCACTTCTTCGGCCGGCGCAATGGTCTTCAGCAGTGTGTCTTCGATGAACTTGGCGCATTCCACCGCGCAGTTGGCGGGCGTCTGGCCGAACGGACACCGGTAGCAGTTGGGGTACGGCGCATGCACCACGCCCGGCACCAGCGGTCCGAAGCCGCGCCGCTGTACCGCCTTGCGCGCGGTCAGCGACAGTGCCCCCATAGTGCGTCCATGAAACGCGCCCAGAAATGCGATGAATTTATCGCGCCCGGTCGCATAGCGCGCCAGCTTCATGGCTCCTTCCACCGCCTCCGCGCCCGAATTGCAGAAGGAAACGCGCCGCTCCACCCCGCCCGGCGCCAGCGACCCGAGCTTCTCCGCCAGGTCCACCAGGATCTCGTAGTAGAAATCCGTTCCCGACATGTGGATCAGCCGCCCGGCCTGTTCCCGGATAGTTTCCACCACCCGCGGATGACAGTGGCCCGTGGCCACCACCGCGATGCCCGCGTTGAAATCCAGGAAACGGTTGCCGTCCACGTCCTCCACCATCGCGCCCTCGCCGCGGCTGGCCACCAGTGGATAGCCGCGCGTGTAGGATGGCGAAACGGAACGGTGGTCGCGTGCCATCACCTCCTGCGCCCGAGGTCCGGGCAGCGGCCCGGTTAAATGCGGCAGATCCAGCCGGATCGCCTCCATGGTCTTGCTCATACGAAACCCTCCTTACAAATTCACTATTCTTAGGCCAACAGGCAGGGATAGAAATATTGCGGAGGGGTTAATCGGAGCCAAACAGACCGGGACGGCAAATGGACGGCTGAAAGAGCATAACATTATTGTATAACGGAAGTGGCGGGCGGGAGGCTGGCTAACCTGGAGAGTGAGCCGTTTTTCGCGCGGCGGTGGGCTGCGCCGCACCGCAGAAGTTCCTCCATGCACTGGTGAAACTCCTTCTGGACTTTCTCCTCGTACGAAGACAGCTTCGAAATCAGGTTGGGCCCTTCAACGTCTCTCATGAAGGCATGCGCCAGCGCGTCCGGCGAGTGGTCTCCGCCCGGGTCCTTCCGCATGCCTTCTTTCAGGATCTCGGCTTCCATCGCGGCGCAGCCTCGCCACCGCCACGACGCGTCCGCCAGGCGCGCCACCAGGGCCTCCTCATAGCTGCCGGATGGCTGATACTCGGCGCGGAAATCGTTGAGTAACTCGCCATACCCGTCCGGATCGATCCGGCCCAGCAGATCCGCCACCATGACTTGCATCTGTACCCTTCGTCTCACGCCGCGTCTCTTGGAATTCTTCAATTGCCACCCCCCGTTTCGATTTTACAAACGCGCTTCCAGATTTGCCCACCCGGATACCGATTTCGGCGGCAAGTCACTGCTATAAAAAGTAAATTTTTATTTCGCGAGGCGTCACCGCTGGGTCAAAACCGCAACGTGGCCTTCAGCCTTACCGGGTCGAGCAGCAGATCGATAGCCTTATCCGCACCCGCGACAAACAAATCCGCATTGAGCAGCGCATCCCGTGCGCATCCCTCGCCGTTATCCACCGCAATCGCCAATCCCCCGCCCTCCCTCACGGTTTTCAGCAGCAGCCGGTCGTTGTTGCCGTTGCCGAAAGCCGCCACGTGCGCCAGATCGAATTGACGCGCGTAGTCCGCCTTTTCCACATCCTGCCTGCGGGTGCGCAGCAGATGCGGCGTGGCGATGCCGGTAAGTTCTCTCTTGGCGGTGCCAAATGAATCGGCCGTCACGATGTGCAGATCCACCAGCCGCGCTAATTTTCTTAACTTCCTCTTTACAACTGAGTTAATTACCCCAGCCAGCGAGTGCGTTCCTGTATAATCGCTCACAACTGTGTGGATCGATCGCCGCCCAAAACCCGGAATTTCGATGGTGAGACCCGTCTTATCCATGTAGCAGTAGTTACAATGACACTTACCATGAAACTCGCATTCATCGGCGCCGGTAATATGGGTTCAGCTATGGCCCGCAACCTGCTACGCGCCGGACATCATCTTGCTATTTATAATCGTACCCGCGCGCGTGCCGAGCCCCTGCGGCACGATGGCGCGGTGCTCGCGGATTCTCCGGCAGATGCCGCCCGTGATGTCGAAGCCGTCATCACCATGCTGGCTGACGATCCCGTCGTCGAGCAGGCGGCCGGCGGCATCCTCGAGACCCTGCCTCGTGGCGCCATCCACATCGGCATGAGCACGGTCAGCGTGGCGTGCTCCAAATCGCTCGCGTGTCAGCACGCCGACCGCGGGCAATTCTATGTGGCTGCTCCGGTCTTCGGCCGCCCGGTGGCCGCCGCCGCTGCAAAGCTCTATATAGTGGCCGCCGGTGACCCCGATCAGGTCGAGCGCTGCCAGCCCATCTTCGATGCGCTCGGCCGCCATTGTTCGGTAGTGGGCGCCGATCCCTGGCTGGCCAACGTCGTAAAGCTATCCGGTAATTTTCTGATCGCCGCGGCACTTGAATCGCTCGGCGAAGCTTTTGCGCTGGTACGCAAGTCCGGCGTGGATGCCGGCGAGTTCCTCGAAATCGTGAACAGCGCGCTCTTCAATTCACCGCTCTATGGCGGCTACGGCGGCGCGATCGCCAAAGGTCAATTCGAGCCGGCCGGCTTTAAGATGCGGCTGGGCTTCAAGGATCTCTGCCTGGTGCAGGAAGCCGCCAAGGCCGCCGCCGTCCCCATGCCGCTCGCCGGGGTCCTCCGCGACCGCTTCCTCGCCGCGCTGGCCCGCGGCGAAGCCGAGCTCGATTGGGCCGCCATCGCCCGTATCGCGGCTGTCCAGGCCGGCCTATAGCGCGCGGTCACGCGTCTTGCTGAAATTTAGGCCCTCATAGATTCAATTACCTGCGTGCCACTGCACCCGCCGCGGGTGTCAACCGAAAGACGCTGCCGTGCTATCGTCAGATCGGAATTGCATGCGCTTGCCGCCGGAGCTCATGCCAACCACTGTGAAAAAAACGAAACGAAGCCAATTATGATCAGACATAATCATCTTTTGGAGGAACCCATGTCACCGGCCGCTCACGATCGAAGAATCTTCGAAGCTCTGGACGTCTTCCGCATCGAATTGCCCTCCTGGGGCTTCGCCAATACCGGGACCCGCTTCGGCAAATTCCAGCAGCCCGCCGCCGCCACCACCACCGCCGAGAAATTGAGCGACGCCGGTCAGGTGCATCGTGTCACCGGCTGCTGCCCGACCGTAGCCGTGCACGTCCTTTGGGACTTCCCGGACGGCAGGTTCAGCGTACCTGAAGTCATGCTCACAGCCGAGCGCTACGGCGTCAAGATCGGCGCCATCAACCCCAACGTCTTTCAGGACCAGATCTACAAGCATGGCTCGCTCGGTAATCCCGATCCCGCCATCCGCCGCACCGCTCAGCAGCACATTCTCGACTGCATCGAAATAGCCGGCGCCACTGGCAGCCGGGACATTTCGCTGTGGTTCGCCGACGGCTCCAGCTATCCCGGCACCGCCAACATCCGGCATCGCCGCCGCTGGTTCGAAGAAGGTCTCATCGAAGCCCACCGCCATCTCGAGCCCAACCAGCGCCTCCTGGTCGAGTACAAGCCGTTCGAACCCGCCTTCTATCACACCGACATCGCCGATTGGGGCATGTCGCTGCTCATGGCGCGCAATGCCGGCCCGCAGGCCAAAGTCCTGGTCGATACCGGCCATCATTATCAGGCCCAGAACATCGAACAGATCGTGGCCTGGCTGCTCTCCGAAAACATGCTGGGCGGCTTCCACTTCAACGACCGCCGCTACGCCGATGACGACCTCACGCTGGGCTCCATCGATCCCTACCAGATCTTCCGCATTTTTCACGAAATCGCGCTCTTCGAATGGGAGACCGGCCGCCGCGCCGAAATCGCCTACATGGTCGACCAGAGTCACAACCTGAAGGACAAGATCGAAGAGATGATCCAGACCGCCGTCACCGCCCAGGAACTCTACGCCAAGGCCTCCCTGGTGGATCGCGAAGCCCTGGCGCGCCACCAGGCCAACTCCGCGCTGGTGGACGCCGAAGAGTGCCTGAAGGATGCCTTCTCCACCGACGTCCGGCCCGCCATCCGCGAATGGCGCAAAACCAACAACCTCCCCGCCGACCCCCTGAATGCCTACCGCGAAAGCGGCTATCGGGAACGCGCCGCCCGCGAAAGAGGCGCCAAAAACGCCGCCGCGGTAACCAGCTATGCGTAGGTTCTTATCTGCGTTCATCTGCGTTCATCTGCGGCTGATGCCTCTTGTCTTAACCGCGGCCAATCCGGACCTGCTTACCCATCCCTGGAGCGCTCGCTGGATCTCCGTGCCCGCCACATCGCCCTTTGATTACGGCGTCTATCACTTCCGTCGCACATTCGATCTGCCCAGCCAGCCCTCTTCTTTCCTCATCCATGTAACCGCCGACAACCGCTACAAACTCTACGCAAACGGCGACATGGTCAGCTTAGGTCCGGCCCGCGGCGACTTACAGCATTGGCGCTACGAGTCGGTCGACCTGGCCCCGCATCTGAAACCCGGAAAAAACGTCCTGGCCGCCGTAGTCTGGAATTTCGGCGAGTGGTCGCCCGAAGCCCAGATCACCAACCGCACCGGCTTACTCGTTCAAGGCGACGGCCCGGCCGAGCACATCGTGGACACCGGTAAGCAATGGAAAGGCGTCCGGGACGCATCTTACTCGCCCGCGCCCAAAGATCCGGAGATGTCCCGTTTCTACTACGTGGCCGGCCCCGGCGAACGCATCGACGCCAAACTCTATCCATGGGGATGGGAACAGCCCGCCTTCGACGACTCCGCCTGGACGCCCGCCGCAGCCGGGACTCCGGGATCGCCGCGAGACGCCCAGGATGGACCCAACCGCTGGATGCTGACCCCCCGCTCCATTCCCCCCATGGAATTAACCCCGCGGCCCATCACCGTCCTGCGCTCGGGCAACCCGGCGCACAACATACCGCCGCACTCCAAAGCCGTCCTCCTCTACGACCAGACATTCCTCACCACCGGCTATCCCCAACTCACCGTCACCGGCGGAAAAGGCGCGCGCATCGACGTAGGCTATGCCGAATCTCTCTGGCTCCCCGGCCTCCACGATAAAGGCAACCGCAACGAAATCGAAGGCAAGCAATTCATCGGCGCGCACGACACCTTCATTACCGATGGCGGCTCCCATCGCCGCTTCGAGCCGCTCTGGTGGCGCACCTGGCGCTATCTGCGCCTGACCATCGAGACCCAGGACCAGCCCCTCAGCATCGACCATCTCCACGGCATCTACACCGGCTATCCCTTCGAGCGCAGAGCTCGCTTCGACGCCGGCTCCCCCGGCCTCCAGAAGATCCTCGACACCGGCTGGCGCACCGCGCGCCTCTGCGCCCATGAAACCTACATGGACTGCCCCTACTACGAGCAGTTGCAGTATGCCGGCGACACCCGCGTGCAAGCCCTCGTCTCCCTCTACACCACCGGCGACGGCCGCCTGGTGCGCAATGCCATCGAGTTGCTGGATTCCTCGCGCACCGCCGAAGGCGCCACCTATAGCCGCGCGCCTTCCCGCCTGCAACAGTACATCCCGCCGTTCTCGCTTTGGTGGATCGGCATGCTGCACGATTACTGGATGTATCAGGATGATCCCGCGTTCGTCGCCCGTATGCTGCCGGGCGTGCGCGCCGTGCTGTCGTTCTTCGCCGCGCGCCAGCATGCGGATGGCTCGCTCGGCCGCCTCCCCTGGTGGAACTTCGTGGATTGGACCCGGGAGTGGGGCGACGGCGTGCCGCCTGCCCTTGCCACCGGGAATTCCGCGCCGCTCGATCTGCAACTGCTGCTGGCCTATCAATGGGCCTCGGAAATAGAAGCGGCCCTCGGCAACCAGGCCCTCGCCGGCCAGGACCGGCAAATCGCCGAGCGCATGCGCCAGGCCGCCCGCAGCCTCTATTGGGACGAGCGACGCAACCTGTTCGCCGACACGCCCGACAAATCCGCATTCTCGCAGCAGGCCAACGCCCTCGCCGTGCTCGCCGGCGTGACCGAGGGCGACGAAGCCCGCCGCCTGATCGATAGCGCCGCCGATGACCACTCCATCGTGCAGTGCTCCATCTATTTCCGCCACTACCTGCACTCCGCCATGAACAAGGCGGGCGCCGGCGATCGTTACCTAGACATGCTAGGCACCTGGCGCACCATGCTCGACCGCGGCCTCACCACCTGGGCCGAGACTGCCGACCCCACGCGATCCGATTGCCACGCCTGGGGCGCCAGCCCGAACTACGAACTATTCCGCACCGTGCTCGGTATCGATTCCGCAGCCCCTGGATTCGCGCGCGTCATGGTGCGGCCGTTTCTCGGCAAGCTGACCCACGCCTCCGGTTCCATTCCGCATCCCAAGGGCGAAATCGCGGTAACCCTGAAGCTCATTGATGGCAGGCTGGACGCTGCCGTAACGCTGCCGGCCGGAGTGGACGGCCAGTTTCAATGGCATAACGAAACCCGTGAACTACACCCGGGAGAAAATCATCTGACACTATGAACCTGATCGTAGGAGCAACCGGGCTAGTCGGTGGCGAGATCTGCCGCCGCCTTGCCGCCAATCAAAAGCCGGTGCGCGCGCTGGTGCGGCCCACCGGCGACCCGTCGCGTATCGAGGAATTGCGCAAGTCCGGCGCCGAGTT
>Ga0209579_10000755_pt1 | contig 29523 bp, 28 predicted proteins | sample Coa_R1_2_FD_187152 | JGI IMG/M metagenome (GOLD analysis project Ga0209579, IMG submission 187152) | Surface soil microbial communities from Centralia Pennsylvania, which are recovering from an underground coalmine fire - Coalmine... | ecosystem: Environmental > Terrestrial > Soil >... | reverse complement strand
GATATAGGGCTTGAGCGCCGGCGCGGCGAAGAGCCGGCGCACCGCGCGCAAGCCGCCGATCGCGGCGCGCCGGTCGGTCTCGTGCGAAAGATAGCGCGGGTTGATCGCCGGCGCCGCGCGCGGGTCCGGCGATTTCGCCTCGACATAGCCCACCGATAAGGGGCGCATCTGCCACATGCCGCCGGTCATCCCAGGCTTGTCGTCGAGCCGGCGAATGGGGCCCGGCGCGAAGCTGCCGTTGGCGAAGAGGATCTGCACGTCGGGGGTCGCCGACTCCTCCAATACCTTGACCGACGCCGCGACGAGCGAGGCCGCGTAGGTCAGCATGCCGGTGCCGCGAAAGAGATAGCGCATGATCTCGCCGGCGAACGGCAGGCCGCGCGACTTTTCGTTCAAGGTCGGGATGCCGGTGACCTCGGCGGTGACGCGCGCCAGGAAATGGTCCTGCAGGTTTTTGCCGACGCCCGGCAGCGCGTGCCGTACCGCCACCCCGATGCGACCGAGATGGTCCGGGTCGCCGACGCCGCTCAGCTGCAACAGATGCGGCGAGCCGATCGCGCCGCCCGCCAGGATCACCTCGGCCAAGGCGTCGGCGCGCTCGGAATTGCCGTTGCGGGTGAATTCGACGCCGGTCGCGCGCCCGCCGTCGAAGACGACGCGGTGCACCAGCGCGCCCGTCACGACCTGCAAATTGGGCCGGCGCAATGCCGGGCGCAGGTAGGTGCGCGCCGCGCTCTGCCGCCGGCGGCCGCGGCGGGTCTGCTGCACCCAGCCGATATTGTCGCCGGCGCCGGGCGGCAGATGGTTGACGTCCTCGTGGTATTCGAGGCCGATCTCGGTGCCGGCCTCGATGATCTTGTGGCAGAGCTCGGGTTGGTCGGCGGTGCGCGAGGTCAGGAGCGGCCCGCCGTCGCCGTGGAATTCGTCCGCGCCGCCCTGCCAGCCCTCGGCCCGCTTGAAATACGGGAGGACGCCGTCCCAGTTCCAGCCGCGGTTGCCGAGCTGGCCCCAATGGTCGAAATCCTCGGGCTGGCCGCGCACGTAGATCATCCCGTTGATCGAGGAGGAGCCGCCGAGCACGCGGCCGCGCGGATAAAGGATCGCGCGGTTGTTGACGCCGGGGTCGGGTTCGGCGGTGTAGCCCCAGGTCAGCGTCTTGTGGTCGAGCAGCTTCATGTAGCCGGCCGGGATGTGAATGAGCGGGTTCCAGTCGCGCGGCCCGGCCTCGATCAGGATGACCCGCGTCGCCGGGTCCTCGCTCAGCCGGTTGGCCAGCACGCACCCGGCCGACCCCGCCCCGACGATCACATAATCCGCTTGCATCTTCCCTTCCCCGTCATTGCGAGCGCAGCGAAGCAATCTCGCGCCGCCGCGCGCTCCACCGATCGAGATTGCTTCGTCGCCTTTGGCTCCTCGCAATGACAGCCTGTGCTAGGCCGCGATTCTCTGCCGCGCCGCCGCGCGGATCATCACCGCGCCCTTCTCGGCGATCATGATCGTTGGCGCGTTGGTGTTGGTCGAGGTGACCGACGGCATCACCGAGGCGTCGATGACCCTGAGGCCCTCCAGCCCATGCACCCGCAATTCGTCGTCGACGACGCAATTGGCCTGCGGCCCCATCATGCAGGTGCAGCTCGCGTGGTAGACCGTGTTGCCGTTGCGCTTGGCGTAGTCGAGGAGCTCGTCGTCGGTCTGCACTTGCCTCCCGGGCAGGCGCTCGTCGCCGACATAGGGCGCCAACGCCGGGGCGGCGAAGATGCGGCGGACGAATTTGAGCCCGCCGATGATCGCGCGGCGGTCGCTCTCCTCGGTCAGGTAGCGCGGGTTGATCGCCGGCTGCAGGTGCGGGTCGCTCGATTGTGCTTCGACGTAGCCGCGCGAGGAGGGCCGCATCTGCCACGGCCCGCCGGTGAGGCCGGGGTCCGATTCGAGCTGGCCGATCTGGCCGTCCTTGAAGCTGCCCGGCGCGAACGAGATCTGCACGTCGGGGGTCGCGGATTCTTCGAGGATTTTGACCGAGGCGGCGATCAGCGAGGCGCTGTAGGTCAAGACACCGGTGCCCTTGACGAGGTAGCGCAGCACCTCGCCGGCGAGCGGCAGGCCGCGCGCCTTCTCGTTGGCGGTCGCCATGCCGTGGATCGGATAGGTGACGCGGACCACGTAATGGTCCTGCATGTTGCGCCCGACGCCCCTTAATTCGTGCACCAACGGCACGCCGATGCGGCCGAGATGCTCGGGGTCGCCGACGCCGGACAGTTGCAAGAGGTGCGGCGAGCCGACCGCGCCGGCCGACAGGATCACCTCGCGCGCCGCGTCGGCCCGCTCGAGATTGCCGTCGCGCGAAAATTCGACGCCGGTCGCGCGCTTGCCGTCGAAGACGATGCGGTGCACCAGCGCCTTGGTCACGACTTCGAGGTTGGGCCGCTTCAGCGCCGGGCGCAGATAGCTGCGCGCGGTTGAGGCGCGGCGCCGCCCGCCGCGGGTCTGCTGGCACCAGCCGATCGAGTCGCCTGCACCGGGCGGTAAATTGTTGACGTCCTCGCGGTATTCGAGCCCCAATTCGAGGCCGGCCTCGATCACCTTGGCGCAGATCGGCGAGCGGTCCATTTCGGAGGTGAAAAGATAGCCGTCCTTGCCGTGCACCTCGTTGGCCTCGCCCCCCCAGCGCTCGGCCTTCTTGAAATAGGGGTAGCAATCCTCCCACGACCAGCCGCGGTTGCCGAGCTGCGCCCAGTGGTCGTAATCCTCGGGCTGGCCGCGGATGTAGATCAGGCCGTTGATCGAGGATGAGCCGCCCAGCACCCGGCCGCGCGGATAGATGATCTCGCGCCCGTCGCCGGCCTCGGCCTTGAACCCCCAGGTCAGGCTCTTGTGGTCGAGCATCTTCATGAAGCCGGCCGGGATGTGGATGAGCGGGTTCCAGTCGCGCCCGCCGGCTTCGATCAACAATACCCGTGTGCCGGGGTCCTCGGTCAGCCGGTTGGCCAGGACGCAGCCGGCCGAACCGGCGCCGACGATGACGTAATCTGCTTGCATGCTGTGCGCTCCTCCGGGCCCGTTGCGCCAGGCCGCCCATTCGAGAGGCACACTCTAGCGCATCGGCGCGGCACCGGAAGAGCGGCTTAGGGGTGGCCCAGAGAAAGCGCCGCCTCAGCGGTTGTCGGCGTCGTAGCGCTGATCGCGGTCGCGGTAATGTTTGCGGGCCTCGTGGTGACCGATCGCGCAGCCGACCGCGGCGCCGAGCAGCCCATGATGCGCGACGTAATGGCCGGCGACGCCGCCGACTACCGCGCCCTTGACGCAGCCCGCCGCCTGCGCCGGCTGTCCCCAGAGGAGCGCCGACCCGCAGATCACCGCCGCCGCCAATGCCAGATGTTTCAAATTCGCTCTCCCGTGCTCGACTGTCGGCACGCTCAGATAAACAGCGCGAGGCGGCCGGCGTCCCGCTTTTCGCGCAATCGGCACGCTGTTAGGCGCGGCACGCCCGGCGGTTGGGAAATTCTGTCCGTCACCCCCGCGCAAGCGAGGGTCCAGAGCAAGCGACACGTCGGTTGCCCCTGGATTCCCGCGGGCGCGGGAATGACGATTTAATTTGGTCGGGTAAACGCGTTAGGCGGCGTTGGCGGTCGGCTGGTGGAGTTGCTGGCCGCGCTGGGTCGTGTGTCGGGCGGCGGGGACGGCGGCGGCGATCGCGGTGACCAGCGTCGTCAGGTCCTCGAAGCGGAACGGGCTGGTGTGCAGCCGCGACGGCTTGTCGCGCTTGTCGCCGCCGGGGCGGAAGCGCTCGCCGCGCAGCGTCAAGAGGGGCAGGCCCGGAATGAGGGCGAGGAGGTCGGCGGCGCCGCGCTCGGCGAGCACGAGGTCGCTGGCGAGCACGTCGAACCGGCCCCGGCCGAGCGAGCGCCGGGCGTCGCGGGCGTCGTTGCACTGTTCGACGTGGTGGCCCAATTCGGCAAGGATGCCGGCGATGAACTTGCGAATGCGTCGGTCAGGCTCGACAACAAGAACCCGGGCCATGAATTGTACTCGGCAGCGCGAGCGGGGGTGGTCTCGCAAGCGGCAATAAAACACGGTTTGACTTAACAAAGCGTGAAAGCGACAGTCGCGCCGTTCCCCCTCGCGGAGCCTGCCAGCAATGGCGATCCCGATCCGCAAATCAGACGCCGCGTGCGGCGCCGAAATCGACTTCGACCTGTCGCGGCCGCTCGACGGCGCGACTTTCGGTGAGCTCGAGCGCGCCTTTCACGACAATATCGTCGTGTGCTTTCGCGACCAGCACCTGACGAGCGAGCAGCACATCGCGTTCAGCCGGCGGTTTGGCGAACTCGAAATCCACATCGTCAAGAAATACCTGCTGCCGGGCTATCCCGAGATTTTGCTGATCTCCAACATTCGCGACGACAACGGCGAGCATATCGGCCTCGCCGACGCCGGCTTCACCTGGCACAGCGATACCTCCTACCGCAGCCGCCCGAGCCGCTGCTCGCTGCTCTACGCCAAGGAAGTGCCGCGGCGCGACGGGCAGCCGCTCGGCGACACGGTTTTCGCCAGCACCGTCGCCGCTTACGACGCGCTGCCTGAGGCGATGAAGCGGCGGCTCGCCGGCAAGCGGGCGATCCACCGCTACGCGATGCGCCGGCGGATCGAGGACAGCCCGCGCCCGAAGCTGACCGCGGCGCAGCTCGCCGAAACCCCCGACGTCGCGCATCCGATCGTGCGCACCCATCCATACACCGGCCGCAAGGCGCTCTACGTCACCGCCGGCGAGTGCGTCGGCATCGCCGGCATGCCCGAGGACGAGGCGCTCGAGCTCATCGCCGAGCTCGATGCGTTTTGCGTGCGGCCCGAGTTTTGCTACCGCCACCGCTGGCGGGTCGGCGATCTCTTGATGTGGGACAACGCGAGCGCGATGCATCTGGCGATCTGCGACTACGCGCTGCCGGAGCGCCGGCTGATGCACCGCACGACGGTGATCGGCGCGCCGCCGGTCTAATGGAGGGCGGTATCGCCACCGAGATCGAACTCAAGCTGGCGGCGCGGCGGCGGGACCTGCCGGCGTTGCGCCGCGCGCTGGAACGGCGCGCGGCGAGCGGGCCCCCCGGCCGCGCCCGGCTGGTCAGCACCTATTTCGACACCCCCGACCGCCGGCTGGCGAGCCAGGGCCTGGCGCTCAGGGTGCGCGCCAGCAACGGCAAGTTCGTCCAGACCGTCAAATCCGCGCAGGGCGACGGCCCCTCTGACGGCCCCTTTGGGATGGTGCGCGGCGAGTGGGAGGACGCCGTGCGCGGCCCGGCGCCCGACCGCGAGGCGACCGCCACCGGGCACTTCATCGGCGGCGATATCGCCGGGCGGCTGGTGCCGCTGTTCCGCACCGAGATCGTGCGGCGGCGGGTCGCGCTGGCGCCGGCCCCCGACACCAGGATCGAGGCGGCGATCGACCGCGGCCGGATCTGCGCCCCGGCCCGCGACACCGTGGAACCGGTCAGCGAACTCGAGCTCGAGCTGAAGAGCGGCCCCAATTCGGCGCTTTACGATGTGGCGCTCGACCTCCTCACCGTCGCGCCGCTGCGGCTCGACTGGCGCAGCAAGGCCGAGCGCGGCGACGCGCTGGCGGCGGCAGCGACGGTCGTATTTGCGCCGGCGGCGCCGGCCGCCGTCCATGCGACCGAGGTTCGGCTGGAGCCAGGCTTGAGCGGCGACGTTGCGCTGCGCCGCATCGGCATCGCCTGCCTCGACCAGTTGCGCCGCAACGAGCCGGCGGTGCTCGCCGGCGACCCCGAGGGGCTCCACCAGATGCGCGTCGCGGTGCGCCGGCTGCGGGCGATCCTCTCGGCCTTCGGCAAGCTGTTGCCCGCCGGTCCGCGCCGCGAGGCGTCCTCTGAGCTGCGCTGGCTGTCCGACGCGCTGGGGCGGGCGCGCAACCTCGACGTCTTCGCCCAGACGCTGCTGCCGCCGGTGCGCCGCGCGCTGACCCGCGCCGAGGGCATCGCGCTATTGGGCGGCGCGGTCGAGGGCTTGCGGCTCGCCGCCTACGCCAAGGCGAAGCAGGCGGTATTGTCGCCGCGCTACACCTGGCTCTTGCTGCGGCTGTTGCGCTGGTTCGACAGCTGCGGCTGGCAGGAGGGCGCGGGGTCGCCGGCGCTGCGCCAGCCGATCGAGGGCATCGCCCGCGAGGTGCTCGACCGCCGCCGGAAAGTCGCGCAGCGGCGCAGCCGGGGCTTCGCCAAGCAGTCGGCGCCAGAGCGCCATCGCCTGCGGATCGCGCTGAAAAAGCTGCGCTATGCGGCCGAGCTCCTGGCCGCGCTCTATGATCCCGGCGAGGTCGAGGGCTTCGTCCGGCGCCTGAAGCGCCTGCAGGACGATCTGGGCGACGCCAACGATCTGCGGGTCGGCCGCGACATCGTCGCCGAACTGGTGCGCTCGCGCCGCCGCCCGGGCGCCATCGCGGCCGCCGGCGACGCGGTGCTGGAATGGCACGAGCACCGGCTCGCCAACCACGCGCCGAGGGTGCGCCTGCACCTCGACGGCCTGCTCGCCGCGCCCCCGTTCTGGGCCGGCTGAGCCGCAAGTTCTGGACCGCACAAGCGGCAAAAGATTGCGGGTTTTCGAGATCGGGCGAGACAATCGGGCGATCGGCGCTGTTTTCCTTTCACCGCCTCGCAAGGCAAAACCCTATTGGTGAAGGAAAAGCTCGGCATGCCTCAAGGAATCCTCCAGGACCTGCACCGCGATCACCAAGAAGTCGCCGCTCTTCTCGACCAGATGATGAAAAGCGATGACGGACAGGAACGCGCCGCGATCTTCAAGAAGATGATGAGCGAGTTGCTCGCGCATTCCCACGCCGAGCAAAGCGTGCTGTACCGCAAAATGGAAAAATCGGGCGACGAGAAGGTGCGGGGTTTCGCCTACGAGGGCGACAACGAGCACCAGATCGTCGAGGCGCAGTTGCAGCAGATGGCGCGCGCCCGCAACAAGGCCGGCGAGCAATGGAGCGCGCAGCTGCAGGTGCTGCAGGAGCTCGTCAGCCACCACATCAAGGAGGAGGAAAGCACCGGGTTCAGCTGCGCGCGCAGCGAATTCGACGCCGCGACGCTGGAAACGCTCGGCGAGCAGTTCCGCCGCCAGAAGGAAAAGCTGCTGGCCGCCGCCTAGCGCACGGTTCAGCGCAGCGTCAGGGTGCGCACGGCGGCGCCGAAGAAGGCCTGCGGCCGCGACGGCAGCACGGCGAGCGATTTCTCGCGGCGTTGCACGCAGCGGAGGTTGCGCCGGTAGGTCGCCCGCCAGCTGCGCTGGTGCGCCAGGGTGGCGAGGAGGCATTCGTCGAAGACGGTGTAGGTGTAGCCGGCGGCGCACCCGAAGGACGGGCGGTCGGCCCGCGCGGCGGTCAGGATGATGCGGTTCGCTGCCTGCATCGCCCCCTCGCTGAAGGCGCCGCTGTAGCAGCTCGACACGATGACGACGCTCGGCGCCGCGGCGCAGCCGAGCGCGAGGGCGCGGGCCAATTCGGCCGGGGTCAAAAATTCGCCGCGGTAGGCGAGCCACAGCCCCTCGTCCCGCTTGCCGTGCGACGTCATGAAAATGAGGCAGCGCTCGCCCGGCCGCGCCGCCAGATCGGCGATGGCCTGCAGCACCCGGCGGCCCGAGGCCGGCTCGATGCTCGGGTCGCGCGCCGGCGGGCTGGCGCTGAAGCGGTGGATGTCGCCCGGTTTGACGCCGCGCCCGGCGAGCCAGAGGGCGACCGCCGCGACGGCGTTGTCAAACACCGGCTCGGCATTGTCGCCGGCGACCAGCACCGCCTTCCACGGCGCCGGCGCGGCGGCGCCGGCCGGGCCGCCGGCGAGCGACAGCAGCAGCGCGCCCGTGGCCAGCGCCTGGGCGAGGCGGCGCGGCGCCGGCGATCGCGTCATGCGCGCGCCTTCAAGAGGTCGCGGATCTCGGTCAGCAATACCTCCTCGCGCGGCGGCTCGGGCGGCGGCGGCGGCTCGGCCGGGGTGCGGTCGCGCGTCAGCCGGTTGATCTGCCTGATCAGGATGAAGATCGCCAGCGCGACGATGACAAAGCGGATGACCGCGTTGATGAAGATCCCGTAATTCAGCGTCACCGCGCCGCCGGCCTTGGCGGCGGCCAGCGTCGGGAAGGCGCCGCCCTTCAGGGTCACGAAGAAATCGGAGAAATCGATGCCGCCCAGCGCCAGGCCAATGGGCGGCATGATGATGTCGTTGACCAGGGAGTTGACGATCGTCGTGAACGCGGCCCCGATGATGATGCCGACCGCGAGGTCGACGACGTTGCCGCGCATTGCAAAGTCGCGGAATTCGCGCCACATGGTTGCCCCCCTTGTTGCGGTCAGAGATTAGCATGGAACCTCCGAGTGCGGGACGCCCGGCGCAGCGCTACACGGTCGTCGTCCGCGGCCTCGTTTTGATGTGCAGCATCGGCATCCGCTCTGCCGAGCGCGAGCGGCCGCAGCGGGTGCGGGTCTCGGTCGAGCTGACCGCGACGCCTGATGCGGGCTTGCCGCGCGACGAGCGGCGCCGCGTCATCAATTACGAGAAGGTCGTGGCGGCGATCCGCGAGATCGCCGGTTCCGGCCATATCGATCTGTGCGAGGGCTTCGCCGCGCGAATCTGCGATGCCTGCTTCGCCGATCCGCGGGTCGCGCACATCCGCGCCGAAGTCGAGAAGCTCGACATCTTCGCCGATGCCGAGGCGGTCGGCGCGATCATCGAGCGCGACCGCCCGGCGTGACGCGATGCCGTCGCCTCTCCAAAGCCCGCTGATCGTCGGCATCCTCAACATCACCGCCGATTCGTTTTCCGACGGCGGCCGCTTTCTCGAGTCCGAAGCGGCGATCGCGCAGGGGCGCCTGCTCATCGCCGGCGGCGCCGACATCGTCGAACTCGGCGCCGCGGCGAGCAATGTCGCGTCCGAGCCGGTCGCGCCGGAGGAAGAAATCCGCCGGCTCGACCCGGTCCTGAATGCGCTCGCCGGCGGCGGCGCGGCGCTCTCGGTCGATACGCTGCAGCCCGTCGTACAGCGCTTCGCGCTCGCCCGCGGCGTCGATTATCTCAACGACATCCAGGGCTTTCCCGACCCCGCGCTCTATCCCGAATTGGCGGCGGCGCGCTGCCGGCTGGTCGTCATGCATGCGGTGCAGGGCGCCGGCCGGGCGCAGCGCCGCGACCTTGGCGCCGGCGAAATCCTGCGCCGGATCGACGAATTTTTCGCCGAGCGGCTCGCCCGCCTGGAAGCGGCCGGGATCGCCCGCGAGCGCCTCGTCATCGATCCCGGCATGGGTTTTTTCCTCAGTAGCCGCCCGGAAGCCTCGCTCCACGCGCTGGCCGGGATCGCGCGGCTGAAGCGCCGCTTCGGCCTGCCGGTGATGGTCTCGGTGTCGCGCAAATCCTTCCTCGCCGCGCTGACCGGCCGCGCGGCGCCGGGCGCCTTGGGAGGGGCGACGCTTGCGGCCGAGCTTTACGCGGCGGCGCAGGGCGTGGACTTCATCCGCACCCACGATCCGGCCGCCTTGCGCGACGGCCTCGCGGTAACCGCGGCGCTCGGCGCTACTCCGAATTGACCGCGGCGCCGCCGCCGGCGGGCGGCGTCTGGCTCAACCGGGGAGAACCCCGGGCCGGCGGCTCGATCGTTTCGCTCCAATGGGCGAGCCCGCGGCCTGGCGCCGCACCCGGACCGGCCTGCGCCGGTCCGGCGCCTTCGGGGACGCCCTGGGGCGGCTGCGGCGCCGGCTCGGCGAGCGAATAGGCCACCATCCCCCAGGCCGCCGCCGCGATGACCGCGAAGGCGACGGCGACGCGCTTCAGGCTGTTCATGCGGCTCCACTCGCAAACTTCGTGCGGTCAACAAGCGGCAGGCCCGAGCGTTCCCTCGCCCCCCTCAGGGCAGGTCGAGCCGCACCGTCACCGCGGCGCTGGCGATGATCGCGGCGTCGCGCGCGCTCTCGTCGGGAACGTCGAGGCCGCCCTTGACGATCCGCACGCTGACTTGGCCATGCGGCAGCGCCGCCTTGACCCGCGCCGCATCGACCCGCTCGGGCTGCTGCACCCCGACGGTGACCTCGACCTGCATCGTCGTGCCGTCGACCCCGAGGGTGCGGATCAAGGACAGCGAACTGTGGTGGATCGCGTCCTCGACCGCGCGCACCGCGGCCTTGGTATAGTCGCCGCCATGCAGATCGTTGCCGCTTCCGAATTCGGTGATGACCCGCTTCAATGTCATGTCCGTCCGCCCTCCGGCAGGTCGAGCCGCACCACCGCGGCGGCGTTGGCGACGACCGATGCGCCGCCCGCATCGTTGGCGATTTCGAGCCCGCCCGCGACGAGGTTGACCGTACCGCTGCCGTGCGGCAGCACCGCCAGCACGGCTTCCTTGTCGACCAGCTCGGGGTGCGGCACGCCGATCGTCACCTCGACCCGCATCGCGTCGGCCGACTGGCCGAGCGCGCTCGCCACCGGCAGCGAATTGTGCCACAGCGCGTCCTGCAGCGCCCGCACCGCCGCCTTCGTATAGTCGCGGCTGCGGATGCTGGTCCCCATGCCGATCTCCAGCACCATGCGTTTCCAGGCCATCTGCGCCTCCTGCGTTATTGCGCTGCGACCCCCACCCTAACCCTCTCCCGCTTGCGGGGGAGGGAAGCGCCGCCGCTGCTGCCTTCCCCCTCCCCCGCAGGCGGGGGAGGGCCGGGGTGGGGGTGCGCCCGGGCGTAGTGCAGCAGCGCGTCGTCGGCGACCGGCACGATCGGGGTGAAGTCGCGGTGCGCGATCCATTCGGGCCGGGTCGGCGTGCGGATGTAATTGGAGAGCGCGCACAGCGTCAGATAGACGATCTTCCGCGGGTAGGGCGTGATGTTGGCGGTCGAGGCGTGCACCAGGTTGCCGTGGAACATCAAGACCGCGCCCGGCTTGCCGACCGGCGCGACGATGCCGCCCCGCGGGGCCGCGGCATCCACCAGCCGCGATATCGTTGCGTGGTCGAGCGTCCATAGGGGGTAGGAGGTCGTCGCCTCGTCGTGCCCGGCCGGCAGGACGCCGGCCTTGTGGCTGCCGGGGATGAACATCAGCGGGCCGTTGATCGCCATGACCTCGTCGAGGAAGACCGAGATGTTCATCGCCCGCGGCTCGGGCATGCCGTCGTCGCGCGACCAGACGCCGTAATCCTGGTGCCATTGCCATACATCGCCGTCGAAGGCGGCCTTGGCGTTGACCTTGTACTGGTGCATGTAAAGCTGTTCGCCGAACAGCTGCTCGACCGGCTCGATGAGGCGCGGATGCGCGCCCAAGAGGCGAAAGCCCTCGTTATAGAGATGCGCCGCGAAGGCGGTGCGCGGCGCCCCCGACTTCTCGCGCCACACCTCCGGCCGCTCCACCCGGAAGAGCGCCTCCGCTTCGTGCCGCAGCGCCGCGACCTCAGCGTCGGAAAAGCAATCCGGCAGAAAAAGATAGCCGTCCTCGTCGAACGTCTTCAATTGCTGTGGGCTCAGCCGCATCAGAAGCCTCCCCGGCCGCGTTTCCCGATCATGTCACAGCGCGCCACCCGGTGCCAGACGCCGCCCCGCCGCCGCCATCCCCGGGCCGTTTGCATGGCCGGCGCGATCAACCCCCTCCCGCAATGGCGCGCGGGACCGTAAAGTGGCGGACGATGAGCGAGCGCCGCGACCTCTTTCCGCCATTGGAGCCCTACCGCACCGGCCGCCTCAGGCTCGATGGGCGCCACACGATGTATTGGGAGGAGTCGGGCAACCCGCAGGGCCAGCCGATCCTCTTCCTGCATGGCGGGCCGGGCGCCGGCGCGACCCCGGTGCACCGGCGGTTTTTCGATCCCGCGCATTGGCGCATCGTGATCTTCGACCAGCGCGGCGGCGGGCGCTCGACGCCGCTCGCCGAGACCGCCGACAATTCGCCCGATCACCTGGTCGCCGACATCGAGCTGCTGCGCGGCGAACTCGGCGTCGCCCAATGGAGCCTCTTCGGCGGCTCGTGGGGCTCGACCTTGGCGCTCTATTACGCCGAAACCCATCCCGAGCGCGTCGCGCGGCTGATCGTGCGCGGCATCTTTCTGTGCCGTCCGGCCGAGATCGAGTGGTTCCTCTATGGCATCAGGGCGGTTTTCCCCGAGGCGTGGCGCGCCTTCGCCGGGTTTCTGCCGGAAGCGGAGCGCGGCGACCTGCTGGCCGGCTATTACCGCCGCCTGATCGACCCCGACCCGGCGGTGCACCTGCCGGCGGCGCGCGCCTGGAGCGTCTACGAGGGCGCCTGCTCGACCCTCCTGCCCAACCCCGAGACCGTCGCGGTTTTCGGCGAGGACCGCCTGGCCTTGGGGCTGGCGCGGCTCGAGGCGCATTACTTCACGCATCATTTGTTTCCGCCGGAGCGCGACCTGGTGGCGCGGGTCGGCCGCATCCGCCACCTGCCGGCGACGATCGTGCAGGGCCGCTACGACATGGTGTGCCCGGTCAGGAGCGCCGACGAACTGGCGCGCGCCTGGCCCGAGGCGGAATACATCATCGTGCGCGACGCCGGGCACTCGGCGATGGAGCCCGGCATCCGCGAGCAGCTGGTGCTGGCGGCCGAGCGCGCGAGGCGGCGATGATGCGCGCTCGGCTCGCCGCGGTGTTTCTGCTCGCGATGGCCGCCCCGGGCCTAGTCGCCGGCCCGGCCGGCGCGGTCGAGCTGCCGGCCGCCTCCGAGCCGCTGCTGACGGTGCCGCCGGTGCCCTCGGCGCGGGCGCCGCGGCCGGCCGCGGCCGATGCGGCGACCTACGAGCGCTGCATGAGCCTCGCCGGCCACGATGCCGCCGCCGCCAAGAAGCTCGCGCTCGGCTGGCAGGCGCGCGGCGGGGCGCACCCGGCCGAGCATTGCCTCGCGGTCGCGCTGATCGGCTTGCAGCAATACAAGGAGGCCGCGAGCCGCCTCGAAACGCTGGCGCAGGCGATGGTGCGGGCGCCGGAAGCCTTACGCGCCGAGGTGCTCGACCAGGCGGGGCAGGCCTGGCTCCTCGCCGGCGATCCCGGCCGCGCCTACGAAGCGGGCGGCCGGGCGCTGAGCCTGCGCCCCAACGACCCCGACCTCCTGGTCGACCGCGCCGAGGCGGCCGGCGCCGCCGGCTGGTTCGACAAGGCGCTCGCTGATCTCGACCGCGCGCTGAAGGCCCACCCCGAGCGGCTCGACGCGCTGATCTACCGCGCCACCGCCTATCGCGAGCTGGGCCGGCTCGACCCCGCGCTGGCCGATGTCGACGCGGCGCTCGCCCTCGCCCCCGATTCGGTGCCGGCGCTCCTCGAGCGCGGCAACATCCGCCGGCTGCGCGGCGATGTCGAGGGCGCCCGGGCCGATTGGGGCAAGGCCGCTGCGCTGGCCCCGGGCAGCGCCGCCGAAGCGGCCGCCCGCGCCAACATCGAGCGCCTGGCGATCCCGCAACAGCTGCCGCCCGCCGCAAAGCCCCCCGCCGGCGGCGGCTAGAAATCGAGGTCGGTGTAGTGCGGCGGCGGCGGGGCGCCGGGCACGTGGTCGGCGAGGATCGCGCGAAAGCTCGGCCGCGATTTGAGGCGGGCGTACCATTCCTTGGCGGCCTCGTGCGCGTCCCACGGCACATCGCCCAGATAATCGAGGCTGGAGAGGTGCGCCGCCGCGGTGATGTCGGCGACCGAGAAATGGTCGCCCGCCAGCCAGCGCCGGCGCTCGACCAGGTAGCCGATGTAATCGAGGTGGTAGGGCAAATTGGCGTGGCCGGCGCGGATCGCCTGCGAATTGGGCGTCGCGGTCGGCTGCCCGGGCGCGCGGTTGCGCCGCATCATCTTCTGCCCGAGCAGGTTTTCGGTGACTTCGAGGTTCATCTTGACGTCGAACCAGGCAACGAGGCGACGCACCTCGGCGCGGTCTACGGGATTGATGCCGATCAGCAATTTGTCGCGGTAGGCTTCGTCGAGGTATTCGACGATCGCCTCGGTCCCGGCCAGCACCGTGCCGTCGGGCTCGATCAGCACCGGGACTTCGCCCGCTGGGTTGAGCGCGAGAAACTCCGGCCGGCGCTCCCAGGTTTTTTCGAGCTTCGGGGTGAATTCGAGGCTTTTCTCGGCCAAGACGACGCGCACCTTGCGCGCGAAGGGCGACAATGTGAGGTGGTAGAGAACCCGCATGGGCGCGATTGTACCGGCCGCCGCGCGCTCTGAACACGGCCGAGTTCAGCGCTTGCGCGGTCCGAGAATGCCGGCTGGGGATTGCTTCGCTGCGCTCGCAATGACAGCGCAAGGGGTGTCGCGGCGAGCGCCGCGCTCGCAATGACGCCCTTTCTCCTGTCATTGCGAGGAGCGCAGCGACGCGGCAATCCCCGCGCCGCCGACCCTACTCCTTCGCGTTCCCCTCGCGCTTGCGAGGTCCGATGAAGGCGGTGATGACGCCGTGCAGGGTGCGCAATTCCTGTTCGGTGCACCCGGCGCGCTGAAAGAGGTTGCGCAGGTTGCGGGTCATGCTCGGGCGCTTGTCGGGCTGGCGCAGAAAGCCGCTGGCGAAAAGCGCCTCCTCGAAATGGTCGAAAAAGCGAATGAGCTCGGCCTTGTCGGCCGGGCGGCTGTGGCCGGTGTGGAGGGTTTCGGGCGGCGGCTCGGCCTGCGCGGTGAACCACTCGTAGCCGACGATCAGCACCGCCTGGGCGAGGTTGAGCGAGGAAAAGGCCGGGTTGAGCGGCACCGTCAGCACCGTGTCGGCCAAGGCGATATGGGCGTTGACGAGCCCGGTGCGCTCCGGCCCGAAGAGCACGCCGCAGGGTTCGCCATGGCCTAGAAAGCCGCGCATTTCGAGGGCGGCGCGGCGCGGCGTCACCTCGCGCTTCACCATGTAGCGGTCGCGCGCGGTCGAGGCATAGACATGCGCGAGGTCGCCGATCGCCGCCTCGACGCTGGGGAAGAGCCGCGCGTTGTCCAACACCCGGTCGGCGCCGCTGGCCGCCGCCACCGCCTTCGCGCTGGGCCAGCCGTCGCGCGGCCGCACCAGGCGCAAATCATCCAGCCCGCAATTGGCCATCGCCCGCGCCGCCGTCCCGATATTCTCCCCGAGCTGCGGCTCGACCAGGATGATCGCCGGCCCCCCGCTCGCCCCCGCGCGGCTGCTATCGGTGCCCGCCATCTCAGCAGAGCCCCTCTCCCGTAATGCGGGAGAGGGAGGGGCCCGGCGCGCAGCGCTGGGAGGGTGAGGGCGGCCGGCGCCCTGGCATCCGCCCCCTCACCCCAACCCTCTCCCCCGGTGGGGGAGAGGGGGTTTCTTTTGTGGTCAAGCGCGGCGCCATTCGGTCGTGCCGTCCGGCTTGTCTTCGAGGATGATGCCGGCCTGTGCGAGTTCGGCGCGGATGCGGTCTGCATCGGCGAACCGCCGCTCTTTACGCGCTTCGGTGCGCGCAGCGGTTCGCTCTTCGACAATCTCATCCGAGAGCCGGGAAACGCCTACTGCCGCACCACCAAATCTGATTCCGCCCATCGCTACGGCCCGCGCAATGCGGGGTGTCGGTTGCAGCCGTGCGTAGGCCTCAGGATCGAGCAGCCCCATCAACTGACCGCCCGCCTTCAACTCGCTCTTTAATTGGCGACGCTCCCTCTCGTCGTCACAGCGATTGATCGCGTGTGCCAACTCATGCAGCCGAGCGAGTGCAAGCGGCGTATTCAGATCATTGTGCAGTGCCTCAATCACCGATGACGGCGCAGGCACCAACGGCAATTCGGGGTCGCCGGCGCGCCGCTCCCTGTTCAGCGCGCCCGCCAAGCGTGAGTGATCCTGCACTGCTTGGCGCCGCCGGTCTTCAGTCCAATCCAGCGGGTCGCGATAGTGCGTGCCAAGCAAGGCGAGCCGGATCATTTCACCCGGCCATTCCTTCAGCAATTCGTGCACCGTCACGAAATTGCCGAGGGACTTTGACATCTTCGTACTGTCGACCGAGAGGAAGCCGTTGTGCATCCAGAGGTTGACGAATTTTTCGCCGCCATGCGCGGCTTCGCTTTGCGCCAATTCGTTTTCGTGGTGCGGGAAAATGAGGTCGAGGCCGCCGCCGTGGATGTCGAAATGCTCGCCGAGATGGGCTTCGCTCATCGCCGAGCATTCGATGTGCCAGCCCGGCCGGCCGCGGCCCCACGGGCTCTCCCAGCCCGGCTGCTCCGGGGTCGACGGCTTCCACAGCACAAAGTCGCCGGGGTCCTTCTTATAGGGCGCGACCTCGACCCGCGCGCCGGCGATCATCTCCTGCGTGCTGCGGCGCGACAGCTTGCCGTAGCGCGGCCAGGAGCGGACCGCGAAGAGCACATGCCCCTCGGCCGCGTAGGCGTGGCCGCTCGCGATCAGCCGCTCGATCATCTGGACCATCTGCGGCACGTGGCCCGTGCAGCGCGGCTCGACATCGGGGGTGAGCGCGCCCAGGGCCGCCATGTCGGCGTGGAAGGCCGCGGTGGTGCGCTCGGTCAGGGCCGAAATCGGCTCGCCACCCGCGCGCGCCGCCTCGATGATCTTGTCGTCGATGTCGGTGATGTTGCGGACGTATTTGACGTGGGCCGCGCCGTATTCGTGGCGCAGCACGCGGTAGAGCTGGTCGAACACCACGACCGCGCGGGCGTTGCCGATATGCGGCGTCTCGTAGACCGTCGGCCCGCAGACGTACATCCGCACGTTCTGGGGGTCGATCGGGACGAACGCCTCCTTGCGGCGGGTCAGCGTATTGTAAAGGACGAGCGGCATCGGCGGATTGGCGTTTCGTTCCTGGCGGAGCGATAGTGCCTACTAGATTGCCGCGCGCCGGTCCATCACAAGAGCCGGCCCGCCAGCTACGGAGATGCGCGATGAATGCCGCCAGCCAGCTCGCCCCCTATCGCCTGGACGGCAAGGTCGCGGTGGTCACCGGCGGGGCGCGCGGCATCGGCCGCGCCGCGGCGGTGGCGCTGGCCGGGGCCGGGGCGGCGATCGCGCTCATCGACCGCGACGCGGCGAGCGCCGAGGCAACGGCCAGGGCAATCACCGGGGCCATCAGCGGAAACGGGAGCGGCGCGGCGGTCTCGGCGCATGCCGCCGACGTCGGCGACGAGGCGGCGCTGGAGCGCGCCTTCGCGACGGTGGTGCAGCACTATGGCGGCGTCGACATCCTGGTTAACAGCGCCGGCATCGGGCTGCGCCACCCGGCGGTTGATCTCCCGCTCGAGGATTGGAACAAGGTCGTCGCGGTCAATTTGACCGGCGTCTTCCTCAGTTCGCGCATCGCGGCGCGCAGCATGATCAGCCGCGGCGGCGGCGCGATCGTCAACCTCGCCTCGATCATGGCGTTCTCGGGCGGCGGCATCTACCCCAACGTCTCCTACCAGGCGACCAAGGGCGCGGTCCTCAACATGACCCGCGCGCTCGCCGTCGAGTGGGCGCAATCGGGCATCCGGGTCAACGCGGTGGCGCCGACCTGGGTGCGCACCGACCTGACGGCGGCGCTGCTCGACCAGCCCGGCGTCATCGAGCAGATCGCCGCGCTGACCCCGCTGCGCCGCCTCGCGACGCCCGAAGAAGTGGCGCACGCGATCCTCTTCCTGGCGAGCCCGGCGGCGGCGATGATCACCGGCCACACGCTCCCGGTCGACGGCGGCTTCCTCGCGCAATGATGGGCGGATCGGCCTCCGGTGGTTGCGTTGCGCACGCGATCGCGCAACGATCTCTCTGGAATGCGGCGAGATCGGGATACGTTGCTCAAGGTGGCTTATATCCGCGCTCGCGTGAGAGGTGATGACCATGATCTACGTCAGCATCGAGGAGATGACGGCGAACATCGATAAGCTGGTGCAAGCGGTGAAAACCGGCGGACAGCAAATCGTCATCACCGACCAGAACGTGCCCTTCGCGACGCTGCATCCGATCCGCCAGCCCGGATCGAAGCGTGCATTCGGCGCGCTCAAAGGCCAATTCTCTGTCGGTCCCGAGTTTTTCGAGCCGCTTCCGGAAGATGAATTGGCGGCCTGGGAATAGCGATTTCTAAATGCAGGCGCTGCTGGACACCCACGCCCTTATTTGGTGGGTGCTTGGCGATTCCGGCCTGAGCGTGCCGGTTCGGCAGACGATCGCCGATCCCGCGAACGAGATCTTCGTCAGCGCCGCGAGCGGCTGGGAAATAACGACCAAATACCGTCTCGGCAGATTGCCCGCTGCCGCCCAATTGGCGACGAATTTCGCGAAAATCATCCTTGGGCAGGGGTTTATTCCCTTGCCCATTACCGTCATGCACGCGTGCATGTCGGGTTCGCTGCCGGGCCCACACAAGGACCCGTTCGACCGGACGCTCGCCGCGCAGTCGCTTGCGGAGAACATGCCGATTCTCTCCAACGACACGGCATTGGATCAATTCGGCGTTACGCGGATCTGGTGAGCATCGGTTTGGCGGCGCGGCCTTAGCTGCCGCTGGTGATCGCGTCGGCGCCTTCGATGCGTTGGGCGAGGGCGGCGGCGAGGAAGCGGTCGATGTCGCCGTCGAGCACGGCCGAGGGATTGCCGGTTTCGACCCCGGTGCGCAGGTCTTTGACCATCTGGTAGGGCTGCAGCACGTAGGAGCGGATCTGGTGGCCCCAGCCGATATCGGTCTTGGTGGCGTTCATCGCCGCGGTCGCGTCCTCGCGCCGCTGCAGTTCGGCTTCGTAGAGCCGCGCGCGCAGCATCGCGAAGGCGTGCGCCCGGTTCTGGTGCTGCGAGCGCTCGCTCTGGCACTGCACGACGATGCCGCTGGGGTTGTGGGTGATGCGGACCGCGCTGTCGGTCTTGTTGACGTGCTGGCCGCCGGCGCCCGAGGAGCGGTAGGTGTCGATGCGCAGATCCTTGTCGTTGATCTCGATCTCGATCTTGTCGTCGATCACCGGATAGACCCAGGCCGAGGCAAAGCTGGTGTGGCGGCGCGCCGCCGAATCGAACGGCGAGATGCGCACCAGGCGGTGGACGCCGCTTTCGGTTTTCAGCCAGCCATAGGCGTCGGGGCCGTTGATCCGCACGGTCGCCGATTTGAGGCCGGCCTCTTCGCCGGCGCTCTCCTCCAGCCACTCGACCTTGTAGCCGCGCGCTTCGGCCCAGCGCACGTACATGCGCAGCAGCATCTCGGCCCAGTCCTGCGCCTCGGTGCCGCCGGCCCCGGCATGGACTTCGAGATAGCAATCGTTGGCGTCGGCTTCGCCGGACAGCAGGCTCTCGACCTCGCGCCGCTGCGCCTCCTCGCGCAGCGCCTGCAGCGCCGCCTCGGCCTCGGCGACGATCGCGGTGTCGCCTTCGGCCTCGCCGAGCGCGATCAGTTCGGCCGCGTCGGCGACCTCGCGCTCGATGCGGCGATAGCTGTCGATCGCCTTTTCCAGCCGGGTGCGCTCGCGCAACAGCGCCTGCGCCGAAGAGGGATCATCCCACAATTTGGGGTCCTCGGCCCGGGCGTTGAGCTCGGCCAGGCGGCGGTTTGCGACATCCCAGTCAAAGATGCCTCCTCAGCAGGGCCAACGACTTGCGTATGTCGTCGACCACCGCCTGTGCTTCGGCGCCCATGTCGCGTTCCTCGTCCTGTTGCGGTGCTAACGGCTAATAGAGCCCGCCGGTGCCGCTCGCCGGGATGGCGCGGCTCTGCGTCGCGCCGGGCAGCGCCGGCGGCGCGCCATAGGGCGTCGCGCCGTAGGGTGTCGTGCCGTCCGCGGTCGTGCCGTCGGATGTCGTGCCATCGGGGGAGCCCCCGTCCGGCAGCGCGGCTTCGCCGCCGGGCGCCCCCTGCAGCCCGAGGTCGCGGTTGGTCAGGGGGCCGGTGCCGGTCTTGAAGGCCTGCCAGATCGCCGCCTCGCCGGGACCCGGCGGCAGGCCGCTCGTTGGGCTGACGCGAATGAGCTGCACCCCCGGCGGGGTGCGGAATTCGGTCACCGGCTTATCCTTCAGCGCCGCGATCATGAAGTCGCGGAAGATCGGCGCCGCGACGACCGCGGCCTGTTCGCCGCTGCCGAGCGAGACCGGCTCGTCGTAGCCGACAAAGACCCCGGCCGCGAGGTCGGGGGTGAAGCCCTCGAACCACGCGTCGGTCCAGTCGCTGCTGGTGCCGGTCTTGCCGGCGATCGGCCGGCCGACCGCGGCGACCTTGGCGCCGGTACCGCGCTGCACGACGCCCTCCATCATCTGGACGACCTGGAAGGCCGCCGCCGGGTCGGCGATCTGCGCGCGCGCATCGGCGACGACCGGCACCGGCTGATGCTGCCAGTCGACGTCGCTGCAGCCCTCGCAGGGCCGGTTGTCGGCGCGGTAGATCGTCTTGCCGTCGCGGTCCTGCACCCGGTCTATCAGGGTCGGGGTAATGCGCTTGCCGCCGTTGACCAGCATCGCGTAGGCCGTCGTCAGGCGCAGGGGCGTCGTCTCGCCGGCGCCCAGCGACATCGAATACTGCCGCGGCATGTGGTCCATGATGCCGAAATCCTCGACCGTCTTGCCGAGCGCGTCGAGCCCGATGATCGAGGCGGTGCGCGCCGCCATGACGTTGATCGAGTGTTCCAGCCCGACCAGCATCGTGGTCGGGCCGTTGTAGCGGTCCTCGTAGTTGTGCGGCTCCCACAGCGGCAGCCCCGGCCCTTGGCTGAGCGCGATCGGCGCGTCGAGGATCAGCGTCGAGGGGGTAAAGCCGTGCTCGAGCGCGGTCAGGTAGACGAACGGCTTGATCGAGGAGCCTTCCTGCCGCTTGGCCTGGGTCGCGCGGTCGAACTGGCTCATCTCGTAGCTGAAGCCGCCGGTGATCGCCAAGACCCGCCCGGTATGCGGGTCGATCGCGACCAGCGCGCCCGATACTTCAGGGATCTGGCAGAGGTTGTAGAGGTTGCCGGGCGCCTCGGCCGGCGCGCCCTTGCGCCCGCCCGAGGGTTTGGCCGCCTCGGCGGCGAGCTTGGCGACCAGCACGAGGTCGCCGGGCTTCACGACATCGGCGGCGCTGCGCGGAAAGGCGCCGAGCGAACTGTCCTGGCGCAGCGGCCGCGCCCAGCGCATCTCGGCGAAGGGGATGAGCCCGGTGCCGCCGCCGGCGAGCCCGATCTCGGCGCCTGCCGCTTCGGTGCGCAGCACCATCGCGAGCCGCCAGCCCTCGGCGTCGCCGCCGGGCGGCATGGGCGCCGCGGCGAGGCGCTGCGGCCAGCCGGCGCCGGGGTCGATATGGCCGACCGCGCCGCGCCAGCCGCCGCGCGCCCGGTCGTAGGCGATCAGCCCGGCGCGCAGCGTCTTGTCGGCCGCCGCCTGCATCGCCGGGTCGAGGCTGGTGCGCACCGAGAGCCCGCCCTGATAGAGCGCCTTGTCGCCGTAGCGCGCGAGCAGTTCGCGGCGCACCTCTTCGGCGAAATAGGGCGCCGCGACGCTCTCGGCCTCCTCGCGGTGGCGCATCGCCAGCGGCTCGGCCTTCGCCGCCTGGACTTCGGCGAGGCTCGCGTGGCCGTCCTCGGCCATGCGGTCGAGCACCCAGTCGCGCCGCCCGGTCGCGGCTTGCGGAAAGCGCGCCGGGTTGTAGTTGTTGGGCGCTTTCGGCAGGCCGGCGAGGAAGGCCGCTTCCCCGAGCGTCAACTCGTCGAGCGGCTTATCGAAATAGGTCTGCGCCGCGGCGGCGACCCCATAGGCGCCGGAGCCGAGGTAGATCTCGTTGAGGTAGAGTTCGAGAATGCGCTCCTTCGGCAGCGCCGCGTCGATCCGGGTGGCGAGCAGCATCTCCTTGATCTTGCGCGCCATCGTCAATTCGTTCGACAGCAGCATGTTTTTCGCGACCTGCTGGGTGATGGTCGAGGCGCCGATCGGCCGGCGGTTGCTGCGCCAGCGCCCGACATCGGTCAGCGCGGCGCGCAGGATCGACAAGGGATCGACCCCGTGATGGCTGTAGAAATTCTTGTCCTCGGCCGAGACGAAAGCGGCGATGACCCGCTTCGGGATCGCCGCGATCGGCACGAAAACCCGCCGCTCGGTGGCGTATTCGGCGAGGAGCCGCCCGTCGCCGGCCTGGACGCGCGTCATGATCGGCGGCTGGTAATGCGCCAGCTGCTGGTAATCCGGCAGGTCGCGCCCGAAATACCAGATCGTCACCCCGGCGAAGACGCCGCCGGCGACGGCGAGCAGCACAATGCAGACAAAGAGCAGACGTACGAGCTTGATCATCGCGCCCGACAGCGCAGGCTCCCTGGTTACCGGCGAAGCGCCGACGCATCCGCCCCGCGCCGCTGGTTGCCGTTATGCGCCAAGGCTGTGGCTATTCCAAGGCGGATGTATGCGGCCGCCCCTTTACCGCTTGGCCGCCCCGGGGCGGCCTGCCGGGAAGCGGTCAAGGAAAACATTGTGGCGGCCCCGATTGGCCGTTACATTGCACGGTGCGAATCCGCCGCACCGGGCGTGTCGTCCGGTGGCGCTGCGACGCCCTTCCGCCGACCCGGCAATTGGTTTGCCGCAGTGCCGGAAGCGCAGCGCCAGGCTGCGCAGATGTATCGAACCCGAAGCCATGCGTGTTTGCTGACGCGACGCTGATGAAAAATTCCCGCGACGCCATGCGCCGACACGCTATCGGCTTCCCTCACCGCTATTTTTCACACAGCACCGCGTCGCCGGCCGCCCGCAAGGCCGCCGCAGCCGCGCGCCTGGGAGTTCCGCCAGAATGGCAAAGCGCATGCTTATCGACGCCGCCCACCCCGAGGAAACCCGGGTAGTTGTCACGGGCGGCCAACACCTCGAAGAATTCGACTTTGAGTCGTCGACAAAAAAACAAGTCAAAGGCAACATCTATCTTGCCAAGATAACGCGGGTCGAGCCGTCGCTGCAGGCCGCCTTTGTCGATTACGGCGGCAATCGCCACGGCTTTCTGGCGTTCACCGAGATCCACCCGGATTATTACCGGATCCCGGTCAGCGACCGCGATCGCGAGCGCGACGGGGGGCCGGGGTTCGCCGGCGAGGCCAACGGCGCGGCCGAGGATCCGTACGACGATGCCGGGGTGCCGCTCGCCGCGGCGCTGCCCGAGCCGGTGGCGGTCGCCGACAGCGCGACGCTCGAGGACGAGGCCCGCGAGGAAGAAGCCCGCGAGGACGAAGCCCGCGACGATGCGGTCTGGGACGAAGCCGCCGAGGATGCCGCCGCCGAGGCGGCGGAGGAGGCTGAGGCGGCGGCCGACGCGGCGGCCGAGGACGGCGTACCGCTCGGCGGCGAGCCCGCCTTCGTTGCCGACCCGTGGGCGCTGTCGCCGGAAGCCGAGCCAGCCGGCACGGTAGCGGGCGAAATGGCGGGCGACGGTGGCGCGTTGGAGATGGCGTTGCGCGCCGCCGCGGATTCGCAGCTGCCGGCGGAGTTCGGCGCCGAATTCGGCGCGGCCGATGAGCCCAATGGCCAACTTAACGGCGAACTCAGTGGCGAGCGTCATGGCGCGCCCAATGGCGGCGCCAATGGCGGGGCGGAATCGGTCGAGACGCTGGGCGGCGACGAAGTCGAGGAGGTCGAGGAGGCCGACGCCGCGCGCCGCCGCTCGCACTCGGCGCGGCACTACAAGATCCAGGAGGTCATCAAGCGCCGCCAGATCATGCTGGTGCAGGTCGGCAAGGAGGAGCGCGGCAACAAGGGCGCGGCGCTGACCACCTATCTGTCGTTGGCCGGGCGCTATTGCGTGCTGATGCCCAACACCAACCGCGGCGGCGGGGTGTCGCGCAAGATCGTTAGCCTGGCCGACCGCCGGCGCCTCAAGGACATCCTGGAAGACCTGGAAATCCCGGAAGGCATGGGCGTCATCGTCCGCACCGCCGGCGCCGAGCGCTCGAAAGCCGAGATCAAGCGCGACTACGAATACCTGTTGCGGCTGTGGAACGAGATCCGCGAGCTGACGCTGAAATCGACCGCGCCGGCGCTGATCTACGAAGAAGGCAATCTGATCAAGCGCTCGATCCGCGACCTCTACGCGCGCGACATCGACGAGGTGCTGGTCGAGGGCGAGGAGGGCTACAAGACCGCCAAAGCCTTCATGCGCACGCTGATGCCGAGCCATGCCAAGCGCGTGCAGCCCTACCGCGATCCGCAGGTGCCGCTGTTTCAGCGCTTCCAGATCGAGAGCCAGATCGACGCGATCCACTCGCCGGTCGCGCAATTGCGCTCGGGCGGCTACGTCGTGATCAACCAGACCGAGGCCTTGGTCTCGATCGACGTCAATTCCGGGCGCTCGACGCGCGAGCGCAACATCGAGGAAACCGCGACCCGCACCAACCTCGAAGCCGCCGACGAGATCGCCCGGCAATTGCGGCTGCGCGACCTCGCAGGGCTGATCGTCATCGACTTCATCGACATGGAGGAGCACCGCAACCAGGTCGCGGTCGAGCGCCGCCTGAAGGAGGCGCTGAAAAACGACCGGGCGCGCATCCAGGTCGGCCGCATCAGCCCGTTCGGGCTATTGGAAATGTCGCGGCAGCGGCTGCGGCCGTCGCTGGCCGAGGCGTCCACCCAGCCTTGCCCGCATTGCGCCGGCACCGGCTTTATCCGCTCGGTCGAATCGACCGCGCTTTACGTGTTGCGCGCGATCGAGGAAGAGGGCATCCGCCGCCGCTCGGCCGAGATCTGCATCTACGTGCCGACCAACGTGGCGCTCTACATCCTCAATCAGAAGCGCGAATCGCTGGCCCAGATCGAGGCGCGCTATGGCGTCCGGGTCACCGTGGCGCGCGACGACGCGCTGATCCCGCCGAATTTCCGCCTCGAGCGGCTGCGCACCTACGGCGTCGGCGAGGCGCCGCCGCTGCCCACGATCCAGGCGCCGAGCGTCATCGAAGAGCGCGAGGACGAGGAGGACGAAGCCGAAACCGAAACCGACGACATCGCAGACGTCGTCGGCGAGGCGGCGGAGGCGCGCGGCGAATCGCGCGGCGAATCGGGGAGCGAGGAAGATCGCGCGCGGCGCCGCCGGCCGCGCCGTCGCCGGCGGGCCAAGGAACCGCGCGAAGCTCGCGCCAAGGAGCCGGGCGAGGCGCGCACCCAGGAGCCGCGCGAGCCGCGCGCGGCGGCGGAAGCTGCGCCGGTGGCGCCAGAAGCCGGCGAGCCGGGCGAGGCGGACGGCGAAGCCGAGGCCGAGCGCCGCCGGCGGCGGCGCGGCCGGCGCGGCGGGCGGGCGCGGCCGCGGCGCGAGGAGGCGGACGCCGCTACGCCGGCGGTCGCCGCCGAGACGATCGAGGCCGTGCCGCTCGCCGCTGGGCCGGCCGAACACGACAGCCAGCCGGCCGAGTTCGCGGGGGCCGAGTTCGCCGCGGTGGAGCTTTCGCTGTGGGCCGGCGATGCCGGCGTCGAAACCGCGAGCCTGGCGCCGCTGGCCGGCGAATCGGGGTCGCTGCACGCCCCGCAGCACGCCGCGCCGCACGCGCATGAAGCCGAGGCCGCGCCGCCGCCGAGCGCCGAGATCGAGGCCGGCGTGCCGTTCGTCAGCGCCGCGGAACGGGTGTTCGAGGAGGCGATGGCGAGCCCGGCGCCGGCGCGGCACGAGGCGCCGGCCCCGGAGCCCGTGCCGGAGGCGGCGCCGGATCCCGGCGAGGACGTCCACGCGGTCGGCGAAAAGCCGGCAAACCCGCGGCGCGGCTGGTGGCAGCGGCTGCTGCAGTAGCGAGCTGCCAGTCAAGGGAGCGGCGTCGCCAGCGGCGCGACGAGCGTGCGCTTGCCGTCTGCTTGCCGTAATTACACGCTATCGCGCGGCCGGGGTGACGGGGGCGCTCGCGCGATGGTTGGGAAACCCTGGGTGAGTGGGGCGCGGCCGGACTGGTCGTCCGGGGACTGGCGGGTCGCGGGCTGGCGGGTCGCGGGCTGCGTCGTCGCCGCCGCGCTCTACGCCGTGCTCTACGCCGCCCCGGCGGTTGCCCATGAGACCGGTGGCGGCGGGACGCCCACCGGGCTGCGCGACACCGAGATCGAAAGCGACATCCGCACCCTGGCGAGCCCGGTGTGGCGCGCCGCCGGGCTCGATCCCGGCGATGTCGCGGTCTATCTGGTCGACGACGAGCGGATCAATTCGTTCGTCGCCGGCGGGCAGGCGATTTTTCTCAATACCGGGCTGATCGAGCGGGCCGAGAACGCCGACGAGCTGATCGGCGTCATCGCGCACGAGACCGGCCACATCGCCGGCGGGCACCTGCTGCGCATGAAGGAGGAGATGCACAACGCCAGCGTCGAGACGATCATCGCGATGGTGCTCGGCGCGGCGGCCGGGGTGATGGGGCACAGCGGCGCGCCGCTGCTCGGCGCGGCCGGCGTCGGCGAGCGCCATTTTCTGCAGTTCTCGATCGCCCAGGAAGCGACGGCCGACCATGCCGCGATGAACTACCTCGACCGCGCCTGCCTGTCGGCGAAGGGGCTCCTCAAGTTTTTCGAGATCCTGCAGGGCAACGAGATGCTGGCCGGCGACCGCGACGCGCCCGGTCAATGGACCCGGACGCACCCGCTGACCCAGCAGCGCATCGAATACCTGCGCGACCATGTCGCGCACGCGCGCTGCTCCAACGCGCCCGACCGGCCCGGCGCCGACGCGCTGCTGCGCCGCATCCAGGCCAAGATTCACGCCTTTCTCGATCCGCCCTCGGCGACCCTCGCCTCCTATCCGGCGAGCGACAATTCCGAGGTGGCGCGCTATGCACGGGCGATCGCCTGGTACCGGCTGCCCGATCTAGCGAAGGCGCTGCCGGCGATCGACGCGCTGATCCACGATTTCCCGAGCGACCCCTATTACCGCGAGCTGAAGGGTCAGATGCTGTTTGAGAACGGCCGGGTGCGCGACGCGATCGGGCCCTATCAGGACGCGGTGCGCCTGATGCCCTCGGCGCCGCTCCTTCGCATCTCGCTGTCGCAGGTCTATATCGAGACCGGCGACCCGGCGCTCAACAAGCGCGCGATCGCCTATCTCGACGACGCCAGCCGCCAGGAAGGGCGCGACAGCCAGGTCTGGCATTTCCTCGCCGTCGCCTACGGGCGCGACGGCCAGATGGGGATGGCGGCGTTGTCTCTGGCCGAGCAGGCGCTCGCCACCGGCAAGAAGAAGGACGCGATGCAGGAAGCCAACCGCGCCGAGCACCTGGTGCGCAGCCCCGGGGCCTACTCGCGCGCGATCGAGATCAACCGCGAGGCCAAGGAGCTCGACGACGATTGAGTCGCGCTCGCGCCCTCGCCGCATTGGGAGTTGTGATGACGATAGCAATGTTCAGCCGCCGTGGCCGCCGGCCAAATTTATCGGCCGCGCCCAGGGCGGCGCGGATGGTGGCGCTGCTGGCTGTGCTGATTCTGGGCGCCTGCCTCCTCGGGGCGCCGCCGGCGCGCGCCGCCGCCGACTTCACCCCCGAGCAGCGCCAGGCGATCGAGGGCATCATCAAGGATTACCTGGCGAAGCACCCCGAAATGGTGCTGGAGACGCTGCAGGCGGCCGAGGACAAGGTGAAGAGCGAGGCGCACGACAAGGCCTCGACGGCGCTCACCGCGCGCCGCAAGGAGGTCTTCAACGACCCCGACGCGCCGGTCGCCGGCAACCCCAAGGGCGATGTGTCGGTGGTCGAGTTCTTCGATTACCGCTGCCCCTACTGCAAGCAGGTCGAGCCGGCGCTGGAAAAGCTGCTCGGGCAGGATAAGGAGCTGCGCTTTGTCTATAAGGAATTCCCGGTGCTGGGGCCCGCTTCGGTGACCGCCTCGCGCGCCGCGCTGGCGGCCCGCGAGCAGGGCAAATACGACGCCTTTCACCGCGCGATGATGGCGCTCAAGGGCCAGATCGACGACGATGCGGTCTATAAGGTCGCGGGTTCCGTCGGGCTCGACGTCGAGCGCCTGAAGCGCGACATGACGGCGCCCCAGATCGACACCGCACTCAAAGCCAATTACCAGCTCGCCGAGGCGCTCGACATCCGCGGCACACCGGGCTTTGTGATCGGCGACCAGATCGTCCCCGGCGCGATCAGCCTCGACGACCTGAAGGGGCTAATCGACAAGGCCCGCAAGAAATAGCGGCGTTCAGCCCCGGTCGGCTCAGCCGAAGGGGGCCTTCTTGAAGTGCTTCGAGAGGGCGAGGCCCTGGCGCTGGTAGGAGGAGCCGATCGCGCCGCCGTAGAGCCGGTCGGGCCGCGCGATCAGCCGCTCATAGACCAGCCGGCCGATGATCTGGCCGTGCTCGATGACAAACGGCACCTCGTGCGAGCGCACTTCGAGGACCGCGCGGCTGCCGCTGCCGCCGGTCTCCGGCATGCCGAAGCCGGGGTCGAAAAACCCGGCGTAATGCACCCGGAACTCGCCGACCAGCGTGTCGTAGGCCAGCATCTCGGCCGCCTGGTCGCTCGGGATCGCGACCGCCTCGCGCGACGCCAGGATATAGAAATCGTCGGGGTCCAGGATGATGCCGTTGCCGCGGCGGGTCAGCACCGGGGCCCAGAATTCGCGGATGTTGTAGTGGTTGACCCGGTCGACATCGATGACCGGGGTGTGCTTCCTTGCCTTGTAGCCGACAAAGCCGTTGCGCCGCGTGCCGATGACGTCGACCGAAACCGCGAGGCCGCCCTCGATCAGCTCCTGGCGGATCGGGTGGCCGGGCGGGACGATCTCGAACCCGACCTCCTCGTGCAGCCGGCGCAGCGCGGCGTTGCTCGAGGTCGGCCGGCCGCGGCGGACCCGCAGCTGCACCAGGCGCGAGCCCTTGCGCACCCGGATGCTGAACGAGCGCGGCGACAGTTCGACGTAGAGCGGCCCGAAATAATTCGCCCGGATCGCGTCGAATTCGGCCCCGTGGTCGGTGATGACGCGGGCGAAGACGTTGAGCCGGCCGGTCGAGCTCTTGGGGTTCGCGGCGCCCGAGGTGCGGTAGCGCAGCGCCAGGTGCTCCAAGAGGGGCACGATATAGACGCAGTCTTTTTCGAGGACCGCGCCGTCGCGCAAGTCGAGCGTGTGCAGCTTCAGGGCCTGCAGCTTCTCGGCGACGGTGTGGTCGGGGCCGGGCAGAAAGCTGGCGCGCACCCGGTGCGCCACGTCGCCGAGGCGCAGGTCGACGCTGGCCGGCTGGATTTGATCTTCGAGGATCGGCTCCAGCGAGCGGATCTCGCGGGTCCGCTCGATCGCGTCGCGCAACAGCTGCGCCGGCAGGATGCCGGTCGCATGTTCGAGTTCGCGCGGCTCGGGCGGCGGAAAGAGCTCCCCCGCCGCACGCTCGCTTTCGGGCATCGGAAACAGCGTGCCCGTGTGCGCCTCGCTCATGCCGGCTGCATCCCTTGCCCACGTCCCTTGGCTGCGATCCCCTCCGTTCTAGAGCGTTACCCGACCAAATTGAATCGTCATTCCCGCGCACGCGGGAATCCAGGGGTTGCCCACCCGTCGCTTGCTCTGGACCCCCGCTTGCGCGGGGGTGACGGGGACGTGTTTCGATCTTATCGGGTCATGCTCTAGGGTCGAAACCCAATCAGACGATTGACGCAAGGAAGGAGGCGTGATTCAAGCTGGAAACTTCGGGAGCTTGGATCATGGCGGGGGAATTCTGGCTCGACGATCGGCAGTGGAC
>Ga0209579_10000754_pt1 | contig 29523 bp, 21 predicted proteins | sample Coa_R1_2_FD_187152 | JGI IMG/M metagenome (GOLD analysis project Ga0209579, IMG submission 187152) | Surface soil microbial communities from Centralia Pennsylvania, which are recovering from an underground coalmine fire - Coalmine... | ecosystem: Environmental > Terrestrial > Soil >... | reverse complement strand
GATGCCGAACGTCGACGTGCGAGCCATCTTTCAAATTCAGACGAAACGCCTTTCGAGGCGGCTTGTGAAAAAACTGAACGAGTTGCTGTGCGCGCATGAGTTTCACCTCCACAATTCAGTTCAAGCCCGGGTCTGCCACATCGCTTCGAGCTTTGCGGCTAACGTACTCAACGCGGACGACATGTATCAGAACAATTCGGATTTCGTCGTCGGCGATTTCCGGATTACGGCCAACCACATTCACGATCATACTACGCCGTAACACACGCGCCAACTCCGGGTGCATGATTATTACTTTTTCGCCGTCCGAAAGACACAGGCGCATTGGCTTGAATGGTTTCTCCGACAACATCGCACGCATTTCTTCAGCGTCCATTCTGCCTCCCGGCCGCGAATCGGCTCTTTAAAACCGGCGAAAATCTCAAAGAAACTTCTTACGCATCTCAGGCAAACGGGAGCGCTCATCGCGCCCCCGTTTTCAAAAACGACAATTCGAAGCCCAAGCGCGCCGCCTACTTCAACTCCACCGTCGCGCCTTCCTTCTCCAGCTTCGCCTTCATCGCTTCGGCTTCTTCCTTCATCACGCCGTTCTTCACCGGCTGCGGCGCCTTGTCCACCACGTCCTTGGCTTCCTTCAAGCCCAGGCCCGTCAGCTCGCGCACGATCTTGATCACCGCGATCTTCTTCGTCGCGTCGGCGACCTTGACCAGGATCACGTCGGCCGTGGTCTTCTCTTCGGCCTTTGGCGCTGCCGCCGCCGCCGCGCCGCCGCCGCCGGCCATCATCACCGGCGCACCCGCCGCGGCTTCGATGCCGTGCGCTTCCTTCAAATAATCGCCCAGCGCCTTGGCCTGCAACAGCGTCAGGTTCGCGATCTTGTCTCCCAGTTCCTTTACTTCGGGGGCGAATTCCGCCATGATTGCCTTCTCCTTTTTTTAAACAGCGCGGTTTCGCGCGATTAAACATTCTCGCGCGCCGCTCTTTTTCTTTTAACTACGGGTCGTTCCGGTCGGAGATTCTCGCTCCGCAATCCGGCCAATCCCCCGGTCCAAATCCGGCGCTTCGCAGCGGCAAATCTGAACTATTTCTCCTCGCGCGAAAAATCCCGCGCGACCCCATGCAAGCACAGCCGTAGAAGCCCGGCGCTGCTTGAAAATTCAAAATTAAAAATTAAAAATTAAAAATGAAATGCCAAGGAACGCGCGTGTTCCATTTTGCATTTTGCATTTTTAATTTTTCATTCAAATTCTCCATCCTCATCCCGCAGGAGCAGCAGCAGGTGCCGCCGCCGCTTCCGCAACCGGCACCGCCGCCTTCTCCAATTTCTCCACCAGCGCCTTGATCGCGCCGGCCACCCGGCCGCCGGGCCCTTTGAGCGCCGCCGCAATCCGTCCGCCTGGACCGAGCGCCAGTCCCACGACCTCGCCCAGCAACTCCGGCTTCGATTTCGATTTCGAAAGCGACTTCACTTCGTCCGGCGAAAGCAGTTTGCCTTCAAGCAATCCGCCGATCAGCTTCACGGCTTTGGCGTACTTCTCGGTCAGCTCGACCGCGGCCTTCGCGTTCGCCACCGGATCGTCGCCGTTGATGATGCAGGTCGGCCCTTTGAACAGATTCGCCGAATCTTTCAAACCAAGGTCGTTGAATGCCTGCATCGTCAGCCGGTTGCGCACCGACGTGAACTTGATCTTCTTCTCGCGCAGGTTCGAGCGGATTTCCTGATTCTGCTCGCTGTTGATTCCAAGATTCGTGACGACGATCAAATTCGTCAGCTTCTCGTATTCCGTCTTCGCCTTCTTCACGAGCAGCCGGTTGATCCGATTCGGATTCCCCGAGCCCTTCGGCTTCTTGTCTTTCGGTCGCTTATCAGCCATTTCAATTCCTCTCCAATCTTTAATTCAAAGTTCAAGATTTAAAATTCAAGGTTCAAAATTCAAGATTCGCGAACCAACCTTGAATCTTTGAATCTTTGAATCTTGAATTTGGAATTCGCCGTTACACGGCGATTCTGAGCCCCGGCCCCATCGTGCTCGTCAGCGTCGCTTTGCGGAAATAATTCCCTTTCACCGCCTGCGGACGCAGCGCGATGATGTGGTCGAGCATCGCTTTGATGTTCGCCGCCAAATCTTCTTTGCTGAAACTGAGTTTCCCGACAACGACGTGAATGTTGCCGAACGTGTCGTTGCGGAATTCGATTTTGCCGGCTTTAAATTCCTGCACAGCTTTCGCTACATCGGTCGTCACGGTTCCGGATTTTGGGCTGGGCATCAAGCCTTTCGGGCCGAGCACTTTTCCCAAGCGCCCGACGTAGCGCATGGTCGCCGGATGCGCGATGGCCACGTCAAACTCCAGCCACCCGCCTTCGACTTTTTTCGCGAGGTCTTCGCCGCCCGCTTCAACCGCGCCGGCTTTCCGCGCGGCTTCGGCGATGGCGCCGTCGCCAAAGCAGATCACGCGCAGCGTCTTGCCCGTGCCTTTCGGCAGGGAAAACGAACCGCGTACGAGTTGGTCGGCTTGTTTGGTGTCGATGTCGAGCTTGATCGCCAGATCGACGGATTCGTCGAACTTGGTCTTCTTCTGGCCCGACTTCAGGATCGTGACGGCCTCGTCAACCGAATAGGATTTGACGGGATCGACTTTTCCGGCCAATTCACGATAACGGCGTGACGGCGTGTAACTGCCTTTCTTACGAGGCATTCCTTGTCTGCTCTTTCTGGAGTCCAAGCGAACGGTTAGTCACCGCTCTCCTCCGAATTTGTCCACTTCAAATCAAGAACAAAACTTTTAACGCATTTGATCACGCAGTCAAGAGAATTCCTAAATTCGCCCAGCGATTCAAAATCCGCGTCATCGCGCCGCGCGCCATTCGTCAATCTCCCAACTGGCCGGAAAGTCACAACGACTTCGGCGAAATCCATAGGAGAATTGGCGATGAATGCGAACACGGCGGAACTGACACAAGAGCAGCGCAAGGTACTCTCGAACGCTTATTTTCGGCACATGATCGCCGGCATTTTGTGGTGCGTGGGCGGCGCAGTGTTGACCGCGGTGACGCTGGCGCTCGGCAAGGGCACCGGCTTGATTTTCTGGGGCGCGATTGTGTTTGGAATCGTGGATTTCTTCCGCGGACTGTTCGGCTGGGTTCGGTACATGCTTTAATGCAGTGTACGAGAGTATGAGAGTACGAGAGTAACGATTCGCGTTTCGCACCCTCATACTCTCAACTCTCATACCCTCTTACTCTCTGACTTCCAGTTACTGCTTAGTCATGTCCATGACTTGCACGCCCGCCGGAGGCGTGAACGTGAAATGATCGGCGGGAATGCTGGGATTTATCTTGATGTTGCTGAATTTGGTCGTGCCGGTCGTTTTTCCGTCGGCGCCCAGCGTAAGCATCTGGACTGTCATTCCGTTTTCTTTGCTCAAATAGTATTTCATCGCCGAAGCGCCGGGCGTTTTGGATTTGACTTCGAGCACGTACGCGGCCTGGCCATCCACCGTTTCATCGGGCAGCACCGACACGTCGCCCGATTCCTTCAACGATTGAATCATGCCCTTGCCGCCCGCGCCTTTGGTGTACGCATCGGGCTTCATCTTCATCACCATCTTCTGTCCGGCGGTATCGGTCATCGAATACGCAGTCTGGCCGTCCACGACCATCAAGCTGGTGCTGTCCGATTTGGTGCCGTTCATGTTCTGGCTGGTCTTCGATTCCATGCGAATCTTCCATTTATCGCCGTCCTTCGCCATTTCATATTTCGTGTTGGAGAGCATGGTCATCGAAAATCCGGCCTGCGACATGTCCGCTTTCATTTCCATGTCATAAGAAGCCGAGGTGAGCTTGTCGAACTTTTCGCTGATGGCTTTCTCGACGCCGTCCAACGTTTCCGCGCGCGCCGCCGTAAAAATCAACGCAGCCACCGCCGCCAAAACGCACAGCCCCCGCACTCCGCGAACGATCGTGTTCATTATGAATCTCTCCATTCCGCGCGACGTTTTACACGAAAGCAAGCGCGCGGATGCGTTGCTCGTCGGCCGTTGGATTCACGGTCCAGTGTTGTGTTCCACGCAGGTAGTAAGCGGATGGGCGGGAAATATTACGAGGAATCTTCGCAGGGCGGAAATGACTAGCGTGCGAAATTTGAAAATAATGGCTCAAGGGCCGCAGAATGCAACCCTTGAACCTTGAATCTTGAATCTTGAACCTTGAACCTTGAATCTTGAACCTTGAACCTTGAATCCTTGAACCCCTCTTTTCATTTCGCCAATTCCGTCAGCGTCTCATCGTAAAACTTGATGCACTTCGGCAGGTTCTCGTCGAGTTCCTTTACACTGCCGAATTCGTATTCGATGGACGTGTAGCCTTTGAAGCCTTGCGCTTTGAGCTGCGTGAGCATGCCTTTGGCGTCGCCTTTGCCGGTGCCCCAAGGCAGGTCGTGCACGCCGGGGCCGTCTTTGTCGTGGGTCGCGTCTTTGATGTAGCTATAGTCGTTCAAATCCTTGAAATGGCAGTGCAGCACGCGCGCGCCGAGTTTCTTAAACTGCTCGACCGGCACCAAACCGCGGCGCATGAAATGCCCGGTGTCTGAACAGGATCCGATCAACGGGCAGCGGTCCTTGCACGCGGCCAGCACTTCGTCCGGCGGCCAGCTCTTCGGATGATTGTGCAGCGCCATTTTGATGTTGAATTCGGTGCAAAGCTTGTCGTGCATTTCGGTGGGCTTCGTTTCGGTGACGAGCACTTCGATGCCCATTTTCTTGGCCCATTCGTACATTTTGCGCGCATCCTCTTCCTTTGGCGGGATGGCGGCGACGCCGTACGCGACGAGCTTCAAGCCGCCGGCTTCGGCCAGTTTCTTTTTGATTTCGTCGATAGCAGCGTCGCTCATGCTGCTCCATTCGACTTTGGCGGTGCTGGCGGGGGAGAGTTTCTGGCCCGGATAGATTTCGAGGTACTTGATGCCCATCGCCGCGGCTTTGTCAACGGTTTCGAAGAAGGTGATCGCGCGATACGTGTAGCATTGCAGCGAGAGTTTGATGCCGAGCTTTTCGGACGCGGAGTCGTCACGTTTGGGCGCGTCGGCGGCGCGGAGCATGGTTGATAGACAGAGGATTGAGACGAAATACGGAAGCCAGTTCGAACGCATGAGGAGTCCTTTCAAGGATGAGGTTGATGGTCTATACACCGAAGTGCGATGTTCGTCTCTGGCAGACCGGAATGTCTGCCCCACCGCGCCTATATTAATTTTCCGTTTTGGTTCAATAAACATGCGGCAAATCCGTCTCCATTACGCAGTCGCATCCGTTCGGAGCTATCCTTGCAAAACTTAAACTGTCGCCGCGTGCTCGCGTTCGCCGCAATAATAGTGGTGGTCCAATTCGCCGCGTTTGCCGCCGAAAGCAACAGCTTCGCCGGCGCTGCCGCATCGCTGGGCGGGTTAAGCGAGCCGGCGAAATGCGCAGCGAGCGTCTCGGACGGCCGCATCTGGATCACGGCGCAGATCAACGCGCAGCCGGTCAAGCTGGCGTTCGATACCGGCGCGTCTTCGACGGTGCTGTTCCGCTCGTCGGCGGAGCGGCTGGGATTGGGAATTCGTGAATTGCCGCGCGGCGCGATGCGCCGGGATTGTCCGGTTGGGATGAGCCAGGCGGACGAATGCACGCTCACGTCGCCGGCGGGCGCGATGAAGATCAGGCCGCAGGTTTTCAATTGCACGCCATTTTTGCCGGACGGCTGCGACGGCGTGCTGTCGTGGAATCAATTGAAAGATTCACTAATCGAAATCGACATGGCGCAAAATTGCGTGAGCGTGCTGAGCGCGCTCCCGCGCGATGTGAACGAATGGACGGCACACAAGCTCACGCCCGTGGAATGGATGCTGGGTTTTGAATGCAAGAGCGGCACCGAAACCGCGCGCATCGGCATCGACACGGGTTCGGCGGATGGTGTTTGGCTGAGCCAGCCAAAATGGGAGAACTGGTGCGCGGCGCATCCGGGGCGGTGTTGCACGCTGGATTGTTTCAGCTCCGCCGACGATGGAATGGTGATCAGCCCGGTGGCGCATGCGCGCAAAATTGCGCTGGGCGGAATCGCGCTTGACGATGTGCCGGTGCGCTCGTTCACGGCGTCGGAGGCGCGCGCGTTGCAGCGCTGCGATTGCGTGTTGGCCACGTTTGCGCTGAGCCGCTTGAAGCTGATCGTGGACGCGAAGAATGGAATCGTTTACACGCGGCCGAACGAGAAGGCGGCGACGAGTTACGGATTCAATCGCGTGGGCGCCGTGTTTGTGCGCGATTGGGACAAGCGCGCGGATTTGGTCGCGCATGTCACGCCGGAAAGCCCGGCTTATGCGTCGGGCATTCGCGACGGCGATATGCTGCTGAAAGTGGGCGCGACCGACGTGGCGAATCCGCAAAACGGGCCGGGGCCGTCGCTGCGCGCGATTTTCTGCAATCAACCCGCGGGCACGAAACTGCACCTGACCCTGACGCGAAATGAGAAGCGGTTTGAGGCCGACGTGACACTGAAGGATGTGCCGGCGGCGGAGTGACGGTAATTGTGGTGCAGGCTTCCAGCCTGCCACTTGTTCCATGCAGGCTGGAAGCCTGCACCACAAAACCGCCGCTTTACTCCGAAATATCTTTGAGTTCCCAGCCCTTGCGGAACTTCGGCATCACGTACTCGTTGGCTTTGTCGTTGTTCGTGAAACGCAAATTCTTGCCGTCCCACATCAACTTCTCATTGGGGAAGCGCCAACTGATGCCGCCTAGCAGCATCCATTCGGTGTAAGGGCCGGCGATGCTGAAGTCGGAGCACGAAGGGTGGCCGCCTTCTTTGCAGGCTTGAATCCAATCCTTGAAATGGCCCGGTGAGCGTTTGATCACGGGAGTGGGCTTCTTGAAGTCCTTCATTAACGATTGCGGAAGCATGCGGAAACCTTCGCCGCGTCCGGTGGTGCCAAGCAGGCCTTTCGTGCCGATGAAGAATTCGTTGATGTCCTTGAGGTCAGCGGGCGTGAGGTCTTTTGGCGGCGTGAATTTCTTGGTTGCGTTTCCTTCGTACCAATTAATGGCCACCGGAGGCATCTTCCCGGCGGGAACGTTCGCGTTTGGCCGCTCGGGGAATTCCATCTTGCATGAATAATTCGGATAGGTCACCGGGTTGGCGCCTTCGACGAACGTACACTCGACGCTCGTCGGTGCTCCCAGTTGCAGCGCCCAATTGGCCGGCCCGAGGATGTGAATGCCCCAGTCGCCGATCATCATCGTGCCATAGTCCAGGAACCCGCGCCAATTGATGGGCGCAATCTTTGAGCTGTACGTGTGATCCGGCGCGCGGCCGGTCCAGAGGTCCCAGTTCAGATTCACCGGCACGGGTTCTTCCTTCGGCCATGTCGTGATGCCGCGCGAGAAGCCGCCGCCATTCATGGCGTGCACTTCGGTGACGTCGCCGATGTCGCCGCGCCAGATGATTTCGCAGGCGGTGCGCGTCGCTTCGGACGAATAGCCCTGGTTGCCCATTTGAGTGGGCACTTTGTACTTCCGGGCGGCCTTGGTAAGCAGCCTCGCTTCCCAGACGGTTTGAGTGAGCGGCTTTTGGCAATGCACGGCAATGCCGCGCTCCATCGCCCACAACGCCACCGTGGCGTGCATGTGGTCGGGGATGGTGATGGTGATGCCGTGAAGATTCTTCTGCTCCTTGTCGAGCATTTCGCGGAAATCGCGATACTGTTTTGCGGCGGGGAATTTGGCAATGGCTTTTTCCATGTGCTTCGTATCGACATCGCACAGCGCATAGATGTTCTCGCTGCTGACGCCGTTGACGTCGCTGAAACCTTGCATGCCGCCGACGCCGACGCAGCCGAGGTTCATTTTCTCGCTGGGGGCAATCTTGCCCGGACCGCCGAGCACGTGGCTGGGCACGATGCTCACCGTCGCCGCTGCGGCGGCAAAGCCGAGGAACTGACGGCGGCTGAACTGTTTTTGCATACGAAGTTGCTTTTTCATAGCTGTTCTCCTTAACACAGAATCTTAACGCAGACTTAAAGGGCTGATTATTCATACACCACGACGAAACCAAGAAATGTTTAAACAACGAATCGCGCGAATCTTCGCGAAGGGGATTTAGAGGAGGGGCCGGATAGGGCCTATAGGGCTTCACATTTGTCCAAAATGTTTGCGGAATTCATGGGAGAAAACGCTTGCATGACCGCGAATTCTTGTGTCGCCCTTTCAGGGCGAAGATTCACTCTCGATCCGCCAACCCAGGGCGGCGCGCTAAAGCGCTTGCCGTGCGCTAAGATGTTCTGCCGCTTCGGGGCAAACGGCGGCAACTTGCTTAGCGCAATTATTTGGACAGCAGTGAGGGTCCTGTGGGACCAACGGGCAAACATCGTCCCTGGGAGGCGGTCTAAGGAAAGCGGCGGCGAGAGTGCCGCCGCTCCTTTGCTAATTTTTCTTCTTGGGCGGCGGCGGCGGTTTGGGCGTGTTGGCGGCGGGCGTTGTTCCGGCTTTGCCTGCGCCTTTGTTGTCGAGGTTCTTGGTTGAGGTGAACTTGTTCTGCAGGACGCGTTCCAACGCCGCTTTGGTCATGCCGCGGATTTTGCCGTCCACTTGCAAGACGTGATGCACGAGCTTCCAGTTGCCGGTGCCGATGTCTTTTTCCAGGCGCGTGGGCTGCTTTTCGTACATCAGGATTTCGCTGCCCAAATCCTGCAGGGTGTGATTGGCGACGTAGACGAGATTGGTGAGGTCGGCGTTGTCCACGTCCTGCGGGGCCGCCAGCGCGCCGCGGTTGAAGGGCGATTCGAAGAGATTGATGCGCTTCATGTCGATGTAGCCGGTCGAGACATTGAGGCCGGAACTGTTCGACGAGAGCAGATCGGAGAGCTGCGGCGGGTAGCGGTCGAAATCGGCGGAGTACAACTGCAGCGCGAGCATGATCTGCTTGAATTTCGAATCCACGTCGTCGGAGATGCTGCGCTGGCGCTGCGTGGTAATGGCCGGCCACGCGACGGAGGCGATCAGCGCGGCCAACGAGAGGTTGCCGGTGGGCGACGAGTATTCGGTGAGGATGCCTTCGCCATTGGACGCGGCGGAGCGCGCGGCGGCCAGTGCGAAGAGATGCGGGCGGAGCGCGTTGGCGCTGGGGTATTTGTCGATCGATTCGCGATCGATCAATTCGGCTTTGGTCATCAACGGCATCAACTGGTTGTAAATCGTGGAGAGTTTGACGAGGTCGAAGTACGTGATTTCGCTGCGCGCTTCGCGGAATGATTTCATCACTGTTTTGAAGCGCTGGTCTTCGTACAACGACGTGCGCGGCGAACTGCGCTGCGACATGGCTTTGCGCAACGACGGCAGATCGTCGGTGAGCAGCACGAAATGGCGCTGGCCGGTTGAGCCTTCGGTGTCCATGTCCACTTTCGCCCACGCCGCGAAGAATGGCGTGGTTTTGGATTCGGTGTTGCCGAGGTTGTCGCGCAGGCCGAGCTTGAGCGCGCTGGGGTCTTCGCCTTTCGCGGCGCCGCGCTGGTAGCGGATGATCGAGCCGGACGTGTTCGTGGTAAGGTATTGGATGCCGGTGCCGTTTTCGAGTTTTGTCATCAAATCCTTCAATTCGCGCTCGTAGTTCACGTTGTCCTTGTCAATTTCCATGCAGATGACGTACTGGAAATTGCCGAGGATGTCGCCCCAGGTGGCGATCTTGGAATTGCGCGGGGCGTAATCGAGGAAGAGCGAGAATTCACCTTTGAAGAGGTCGAGTTTCTTCTTCAAATCGGCGGGGTCCTTCGCGCCAATGGCGCCGGAGAGGCGCGATTCCATCGCGGCGGCGCTGCCGAAGAAAGAGCCGAGCGATTCCTTGCTTGCGGCGAAGATGTCGGAGAGATTGCCCAGCGAGGCCCAGTAGAAGAGTTCGTCGTTGGCGACAAAATTGGCGCTCAAGCCCTTGCAGCCGTCGGTGATTTTGGGGATGTCTTTTGCGGCGGCGCGGACGAACAATTTTTCGCGAATGGCGGCGTCGTTGCCGTCGGGGACGTTCATGCCGAGCGCGAGGAGCGGGCGGGCATTTTCGGCGCCGAGCGAAATGGCGCCGGCGAGGGCTTTCATCCACGGACTTCGGTCGGCTGCGCTGACCAGCTCCAGCGGCTGGAATTGCACGAAGACCAGCGCTTCGCCTTTGTCGTCGCGCCCGACTTGTTTGTAGGCGCTTTGATAAGAGGCGTTGAGCGCCATGGAGCCGGCGCCTTTTTTGGTGGAAAAGCGTTCGATCGCGTCTTCGACGAGGCCTTTGCCTTGCGCGTAAATGAAGAGGTTTTCGACGAAGGTCCAGGATTCGTAAATGCCGAGGTCGGTGTTTTCGAGGCCGTGGATTTTGTAGACACCGCGGTCGGAATCGAAGTCGCGGTAATGCGCGTCGATGGCCAGGCGCCCGCGGTACTGGTCGAAGGCGTTTTCCATTTCCTGCTGGCGCAGGCTGCCCGCGTCGCCGGGCGGCATGGAGGCGATGAGCATGAAGCGCGGCAGCTTTCCGCTGCTGAGGGAGTTGAGCGCGGCGGCATCGGCATCGACGACGAGCGTGACTTGCGATTCGAGCATGGGCATGATCTTGAGCAGCATGTCCACTTCTTCGTTGCGGCGTTTGAGTTCCGCTTCGCCGCGCGTGCCGTCGCCTTTGACGTACGTTTCGCGCAATTTGCCGAACGCGGCGTTGATGGGCGTGAGGATTTCGTCTTCGGAGAGCAGGCTTTTGAAAGCGGTGTGTTCAAACGCCGCTCGGGCTTTTTTGACGTCCGGCGTGGAGAGCAGGAGCACCGCGTTTTCGGGCGCGAGCAATTCCGGGCGCACCTGGCGGGTGAGTTTTTTGGCTTCGGGTTTGTCGCTGTCGTCTTCAGCGCGAACGGCGCAGACGGCGGCGAGGCAGAGTAAGGGGAGCAGCAGTCGCGCGAAGGCGAAACGCGGATGTGAATTCGGCTGAATCATGAAACCAAAGACCTCCATAGGACCGGACAAAGCGCTTTCGTCCAAAGTTACGCAACCGCTTTTTAGGCCCGCAATTATGGATTGCGATGCGCGTAAAAATCCTACTGAAAATAGCGCATAATCCATTATCGGACGGAGAGGCGGAGGAGTTGAGGCGCGGACGTTTTTAATTCACGCGGGACGATTTTTTCACGCGGAGGCGCAATGGCGCAGAGGAGGGCGCGGAGAAGCAAGAACAACGAATCTCACGAATCTTCACAAAGGGGTTTGAGGAAAAACGCAGTTAGCCGCCAGCGCGGCTAAGAGGGTGTTTAAAAAGTGGGTGCGAGCGGAAAACGAGCGATTTTTGTTCGGATCGAGGCGCGAACTTCATGCGCTATCCGAAGGAGATAACGCTTGAAGTTCGCAACGAAGAGCCGGACAAAAAGCGCCGTTTTACGCCGCGCTCCCTTTTTAAACACCCTCTAAAGAATCGGCGATGAAATCTTCGCGCAAAACAAACATTTAAACTGTTAGCAAGGGGCTCTGTTGAAACCCTCTGCGACCCCTCCGAGTTTGTGAATGAATTGAAAAATGCCGTTTTCAAACCCTCTCGGAGCGCAACTTTTGTCGAAATACCGTGCCTACCGATGCGGTTTCGGGGGCCGAAAAATTGCAAAATTAATTTATTCACAAACTCGGAGGGCTTATTGAACATTATCGCGACCGCGGAAATGTGGCGTCGAGCTGTGGAAAATCGGCGGCGCCAGCGTTGCCGGTGAACGCGAGACGCTCGCCGCGCAAGACCGCAGCGCTCCGCCCGACAGCAAGGAACACGCGGTGAGCCTTACCGTTAAGGACGCGGGATTTTACAAGCTGACTCTGGATGACGGCAACGACCGCACACTGCTGAATTGGAGCTCGGCTCTGCCGATGACGTTGAAGTCCGCGGCCGGCGATTCGATGAACGACACCTATGCCGATATGTGGCTGCTGTATTTTTATGTCCCGAAAGGCACGAAAACGATCGGCCTGTTCGGCGGCAACAGCGGCGAAGTGAGAAACTCCGCGGAACGGACTGTGTTCTGGCGGAACGGCCGCGCGCCGAACTACTACAGCTTTGCGGTGCCGGGTGGCGAAGACGGAAAGCTTTGGAGCCTGAAACACGGACGCGGCGCGGTGCGCCTGCTCACAGTTCCTCCCCGTTTCGCCCACAGCGCGGCTGAATTGCTGCTCTACGCGGAAGTCATCGCGAATGACGCAGCGAAGGAATGATGATTCAGTTTGCCCGTCGCGGAACTATATGCCTGGAGACCGGAAAGCGCTGGTGTATTCACCAGCGCAATAGCGTCAGCGCCCCGAGAGCAGTTGAGGGTCAACACGATGCGCCAGCCAACAATCTCGATGTTGCGATGGCAGGCTCTTTTCATTCTCGTGCTTCTGATCGGCGCTTGTGACGGTGGCGAGCCTGCGCAAAAGAATCCCGTCTGGGTCCGCGTGACGCTGCTGGAGCCGGCGGTCGAATGGCGCGTCGCCATCACCTCGCACTGGGCACAAGGCAAACAGGGCGCCGTCTTCGCCGGCAAAACGACGGGCGCCAAAAGCGACGACGCTCAATGGGTTCCTGCACACGAAAGCTCGGCATGGGTGGATTTGAGCGCGTGGATACCCAACGGCGTCGCGTCGGTGATTTTTCGTTTTGAAACGAAAGCAAAGCTTGACGGCGGGATCAAAGCGAGAATCGATGTCGCGACTGCCAGCGATGACGATTCGATTGTGCGTTCCATTACCGAAACCGACACGGGCCGCGTGATTTCGCTGCGCATTCCCGCGAAGCTCAAGGAAGATGCGGCGCGGCTGGTCACTATCCGCGAGGACTCCACGCGCCGATTGAATGAAATTAAGGCGCTCAATCTCCCCGGCGGTCCACTGCCGAACAAGATCTGGTGCATGACAGGCTTTCGTTCAAACGGTGAGTTCTACACCGATCCCGCGATTGCCGAGATGGATTTCGACTGCGCGCGCCTGCTCGGGATGAACGGCTATTGGGAGCAGAACGGCGGCCAGCCGCAGCAGTTGCGCGCGATGGCGGAGGCGCGCGGCTTGAACCGCAGCACCGTGTACTGGCGCGACGTTGAATCGCCGCCGAGAACGAAAGCCGGCCGCATTGCGCTCGATTGGGACGTGCTCAGCAAGTACATCGACGACACCTATCGCCGCGCGATTGCGAACACACGCAAAGCGCATCCCAACGGCATGCCCGCGGTCATCGCCGACCTGATGGACGAGCCCGCGGGACAGCCCCTCGGAGGTCCGGAATACCAGGCGGGCTTCCGCGAATTCATTCAACGCCAGGGCTTCGAGCCGCGTTTTTTCGGCAAGGAAGATTGGCCGCACGTCGAACCGTTGGAGTTCAACTGGCGGCAGTTTTTCAAGCTGCGCGCCGAGGGTGATCTGAAGAGCGTTGAGCAGCGCCGCTTGTTTTATTGGTCGCTGCGCTTTTGGAATTATTGCACCGCCCGCCTGTACGCAATGGCCACGCGCAAAGTTCAGGAGCTTGCGCCCGGCACGCAAACGCGCGTGAACGCCGGCCCGCCGTGGTGGTACGATTACGGCACGCTCCCGCGCGGCATCGACATTTTTGAAATGGGCCGCCTGCGCGGCGTCACGCTGGGCTTCAACGAAGACTGGTGCGGCACCGGCAGCGCACGCCTGCCGCTGGAACTGAACACGCTCCTCGTCGATTGGTCGCGCGCGGCGATGCGCCCGGGCGAGGCGCTGCTGGGCAGCTACATCACGCGCGATGCCGACCGCGCTTCGGTGAAACTGCGTGCGTTCGCGTGCCTCGCGCGCGAATGCAAAATCTTCGATTTCTACTATTACGGGCCGAGCTACACGTTCTTCGATCACTGGAGCGACAATGCGTCGATGGTGCAGGGCGTCGCCGAACTCGCGCGGGACATCGGCCAGGCCGATGAAATCCTCTGGGAGGGGCGTGCGCCGCGTGCGGCCATCGCGCTGCTCTATTCGCGTGCGTGGCCTGTGTGGAAAGAAGACGACACCGAACAGTGCGAACAGATGATGGTGTACCTCGCGCTGCTGCACGCAGGCATTCCGGTTGACATCGTCGAAGACGCAGAGATCACCGATGGCCGCTTCGCCGCGCGCCGCTATCAATGCCTCTACGCCGTCAACGAATCGATCGCGAGCGCCACGGCCGCCGAAATCGAACGATGGGTGCATGGCGGCGGCAAACTGTGGCTCAGCGGTTGGGCCGGGATGAGGGACGAGTACAACACGCCGACCGACGCATGGAATTCCATGCTTGGCGTCAAGTCGCGTTCGTGGAAGCCGGCCGGGGATCTCAAGCGGCTCGGTCAAATCATCGAACCGGCTGATTACCGGCGCCCGATTTTTCAGCGCGAAGTGGAACTTACGCCGCCGGAGACTGTGCACAATTACGGCGCAGGCGAAGTGCAAATCGTTCCGCGCACGGCGGGCGTTGATTACATGAATTCGGCCAAGGAGCTGAACGGCACGCTCGGAAAGGCGATCGTTTTTCCGGCGGGTCCCGCGCGCGATGCGATCGTCGGGTTCGCGCAGAGTGCGAAAGTGTCCGCGCCCGCCACGACGAACGTCAATCAGATTCTCGCGTGGCCGCTGTGGACGCAACAAAGCGGCGTCATCCTTCTCGCCAATTTCACGGGCGAACCGGCGAAGGAGGTTACCGTTTCGTTCACGGCGCCCGTTCCGTTCAAGACGCTGCGTTCGCTGCGTGCGGGTGATTTGACGAACCGCGTGAAACGCACCGGCGCGTCGCGCATCGACGTCACGCTGCCGGTCAGCGGCGTGACCGACATGCTTATTGCAGAATAGGGAGAGCGCGAACGTATGGCGAACATCCCATCGACCCAGGACGCGGCGGATTCGCAGGCTTGGGCGCCGGGTTGAATCGATCTAATTTTCCTGATTTTGACACACTTCTTTCATTTTTGCTACATTACTTGGACAGGAACGCGATCCTGATCTCAAATTCATCGCCGGCGGTGGACGGCCGCGTGCCTTAAATTGCGCACCCCAAAAAAATCGAACGCAGTATACTCACGCGCGCTCAAGGGCTTTCATCCTCGGTGTGACAATGAGCAGCCGTAGAACAGCGATGACCGTGTGGCCTCCAACCCAGCATCGCGGCGTCACGCTGATCATGGTGGCCGGAGTGCTGTCGATTCTCGCGGCCACGGGCACTGGATTTTATTCGCTCGCCGTCTCGCAAAGCAAAACGGCGCTTCGATATGGCGACAGCGTGCGCGCCGCGATGATGACGGACGCGGGATTCGCGTATGCCGTCGCGAACCTGCGGCGCCTTGCCAGCGAGGATACGGAAAACCCTGAAGCGCCGTGGTACCAGGTCGATTATCTGCACGGGGCTCAACGCAGAATTTCCTTTGCGGCGAAGAATCTCAAAGACGCCCAACCTGCGGAATACAGCGGCTCGCTAAGCAACACCGCGGGAGACAAAAGCGACCGCTTCACGCTGCTGGTGGAAGACGCCGCCGCGAAGATCAACGTGAACGCCTGCGACAATCTCGCTGTCGTGCTCGACAATTTGTGCCGCGTGATCGGTGCGCCGCTGGTCGCCGCCGATCTGGACATGATACAGCCCAAGCGTTGGGCCGACGAAGGCGCTGACGCCGGCCTTTACGGAAAAAATCAAAAAGACACGGCAGACAAAGTGGACCTTTACTATGAATTGGATGGCCAGGGCCGTCCGGTACAAGGCAGCAATGGCGCCGCGCTGTATGGCGATGGCTACGCCATTGCCGGTTACCGCGCCAAGCACGGACCATTCGGCAGTCTCGACGATGTCAGGCAGGCGCTGACTTATCTCGAGCGCGACGGCGACGGGCGGCCAAATCACCCGCTCGAACGCCTGGAGATCGAACTCAAATTTGCCGCGCTGCGCCCGTACATCACCGTCGATTCCTGGGTGGATACGAATACTGTTTGCGTTGGCAAATTCGAATGGGTTTCTGATACGTCGGTGAATGGCGTGTATTATCAGGTTCTGATCGACCGCGACAAAAGCTGGATCGCCGACGATCTTTCCGGCGATCCTCAGAACTTGCGCGGTTCGCTGCGCGGCAGTTATGTTTCCATCATCAACGGACACGGCGCGGGTCAATTGCGCCGCATCGCGACCAACGGTGCGGATTGGATCGCGATTGCCGAGCAAGACAAGATGACCGTCGCACCCGGCCCCGTCAGCGCGTACATTATCATGGCCGCGGAAGAAGCGCAGCTTGAAGATTTGGATGGGAAAACCTTCACCGACTTTCCACGGAAAATGCCGCCAGCGGGATATGTTTATCTTCCGAAAACCAACCCGGACGGCTCGTTTGTTCCGAATCCCAACGTCAATTACAAGCGCCACCCGCTCTGCATTCATCGAGCGCCGGTCAACATCAATACGGCTTCGGACAAAGTGTTGGCCGCGCTTTTTATGGGCATCAATATTCAGCACGGCAGTCCGATGGCGGTGGGGACGGACGCGGACCTGGCCAAAATAAAAGCGTCCTGGTACGCCAACAATACCGATCCGCAGAGTTTCGATTTGGAAGCGCGCTTGACTACCTATAATGGATTGAAACGCTTGCCATCCGATTCCGGAAAGCCCGTGTTCAATCGTCCGATGCCAGTTACGCCCGCGAGCGCGAAGTACGACTTCAGCTATTTGAACAAATACGGCTCGCTCGACCCGGCGGGATCGCTGGGAATTAATGAAGCGCAGGAACTGGCGTACCGCATTTTGCTGGCGCGCGACAAGGATCCGAAATTCCCATCGCTCGACGTGGTCAATCTCATTCCGATTGCCGGCGCGAGTGCCGGCGACCGCCACGTCTATCCGCGCGGGCCGTTTCGCACGTGGGACGATTTTTATTTCCGCGTCGTCAAACCCTGGGACGATCTTAGAACCAATTATGGCGCTGACGAGCACAAGGCATCCGTCGCGCGCATGGTGATGGCGCATTTCAACCCGAACACCGATTTGCTGAAATTCAACCCGAACATCGAATGGATCAACCGCTGGGGCCGGAACTTCAGCGAGATGGAACCGGTGATGATTTACACGAACAAACCGGGCGGCACGACCGTGGCCGACCCGGTGACGCCGGGATGCGCGCCCATCTTCATGCTTGACGACTACATCAGATCGTCCAAACGCGCTCCGCCCACGCCGCCCGGCGCGTTCGTGACACGCAACTACCGTTACAAAGCTGACGAGATGATCGACAAATCCGACATGAATCGCTCGACCACCGAATTCTCCTTCGACTCGAATGGCATTTACGAAATCCGCTCGATCGGACAAGTCGTAGCCAACGGGCAGGTGCTGGCCGAGCGTCAGGCCACGGAATTGGTGAAAGTTTACGACGTGTGGCGGGAAACGACGCAGCGGCAATTCGTGCAGGGACATATCACCACGGCGACCGGCCAAACCGGTTCCACCTACAGCGGCCAGGTCACGCGCGACGCATTCAATCAAGTGGACCGCCTAGCGCTGGTGACGCAGCCAGAGCCGCTTGTGCCGCTCGGTTATACGGTGCGCAGCCCAACGTCGGGCAAGACCAACTCGCACAACAAAGAGGTGGTGGATCCGGAAGTTTCCGCCGGACAGAAGCGCAACGCCTACACGCGGCAGGTCGATGTCAACACGCCGGATGTCGTGGCCAATCGCATTATCCCCGCCGCGTACGACGGGCAAATTCTGCTGGCGACAAACACGTCGGCTTACGATCCCAACAACGACAAGGATACGTTTCTAGCGTCGTTCGACGGCGATTTGGACACGGCCGATTGCGTGGGCAACGGGCACGAACAGGCCAAGATGCCGCACGTCGGCACAGGCACTTTTACAAATAAGGGCCACTACTTCCGCGTGGTGGATACCACCAGTTTGCTGGGCGTGATGAACGACACGATCGTGGTCAACGATCCTGGATTGCCTCCCTTCAACGCGGGCGATCCCAACAGCAACCGGCTGGTTTATTATTTCGTGTCGCTGAACGCCGCGCTGACTGGATTGAATCCCAAATATTATTGGAACAACGTGACGCTGCGGCAGGGGAATCTGCGCACCGACGGCGTGTACCTGTCCGGACCCGGTGTCTCCGGGAACACGGCGACGCTCAAGTACCTCTTTGGCGACAACAAGGAAAACTTCAAGCCCGATTCCGCGGACGGCAACGACATCAGCATGTGGGTCAAGCCCGCGTGGGACCAGGGCGATTTCCGCACGCACGAATTGTTCAACGCGTCGAACCCCGGCTCGCAGCAGCGCTGGGCGCGCGGGCTTTATCTTTTCAAAAACGGCCAATACTTCTTTTCGTTCAGCGACCTAAGCCCGGGCGCCGGCCACAGCGCGAACCGATATCGGACCAACGACCTCGGCGCATTCTGGGAAGGCGACGCCAACGGCGTGCTGGACTTTGATTTCGGCGGCTACTTGTACGGCGGATGGGATTGGGTGCCGCACGCCAACAACACCTCGCAGGAATCGCCCGCGTACCGCGTGCAGCCGTTTCGCTGGCACTTCACGGGCATACGCCGCAATTTTTTCACGAAGGATATTGCGTCAGCAACGCCCGGTGGCCCGACGGGGCATCTGCGGCAGGAGCCGAGTCAGGCCGATTACAACAGTCCGGGAAATTTGAGCACAATTCAGCACCACGTTCGCCCCTTCATCGACACGCAGTTGAATATGGAGGGCGCGAACACATGGAAGCCGAACTTCTTCTGGTGCTTCCGTTCGGCGGTGGGAATCAACGATATGCCCGGCGTGCTGGGCAACCCAGGACCGCTTGATCCGAACGGCAACACAGGACAGGACGTGAAGTGGGATTGGGCCGATCCGCCGGGCGTGACCAATCAAGCCAAAGTGTTCAGCATTAATAATCTGAATTACGGCGGCAAGACGCAAGGCGCGGGATTGAATGACTTATTTTACCACTATCGCTACATGCCCGACGACGGCACGTACGGCGTGATTGACGAATTGAAAATTTCCAGCCGCGACCGCGTGCTGGTTGACTCCGGCCAGCCCGATTGGGCGAACGACCGGATTGTGCGCGAGCAGAGTTTGAGCCGCTATTACCTGCCGCTCAATCCGGCGGACAAAGGCAGCGCGCCGACGTTCACGTCGCAGTCGATGCTGCAGTCGCTCAATGGCGCGGGATTGCAAACGCTGGCCAAAGAGGAAGTGGTTTTGGCGCGCGCGTCGTGGACGGTCTTCACGCCGCGCTTCATGCATGAATACAAAACGACGAGCGGCGCAAAATTCAACCGCATTGAACACATCACCTATCTGGGCAGCTCGCGCCAGAACGTCAAGATGCCGTTCAAGGGACCGTTTGACTACGAGTTGTACAACGACGACAGCGTCGTGGACGATGCAAGCAGCGACGGAAACGGGCGCCAAAAACGCGATGTCAGCGTTGACCGTCCTCCGCCGTCCGCGTACGCGGTGCAATCGTTCGATACACAAGGCGTGGAAGTCGAATTGGTGGACGACCCGGCAGGAAACAGCGACACGGGCGGCAAAGTCCTGGGGCAGACGCTCACCGACCCCAACGCGCTCAATCGCATCGGGACCGACACGACGCCCGTCCGCGTTTTGACAAGCCACCTGCGCTACCGCGTGCGATTCTTGTATCCCGTCAATTTCCTGATCGATCCGACGGCGGGCAAAACCGTGGACCCCTCTTCGCAATATTTGTTGGATACTCCGGTCTTCGATGATATATCCGTGACGTACATGACGCCGCCGAAAGTTCTGGATTACCATAGGGATGCCGAGTAATTGGGGCGCAGGCTTCCGGCCTGCAATGACGACACGAGCCGCGACCGCAAGGAAGCGGGAACGCCAGCGCGTGAGTGTCGTACAGGTTTTCAGCCTGCAAGGGCAATAGAGGAGTGTGGCAGATGCACCGACGAAACTTCAGTCTTCTCTCAGTGTCAATTCTGCTCGTGGCATGCGCGTGCGCCGGCGCGGAAGAAACCAAGCCCAGCGCCGAGGACGAAGCGAAGATCGCGGCGAAGGAAGACGCGGCTGGCGACGACAACATGGACAAAGACAAATCCGTGTTCGTCGGTTTGGTGGCGCTGGAGAACAGCGGCGCGGCCGACGATCACGGCTCGATCGGAAAATTTGCGGCAAAGGACGGCAAGGTCTACGAATTAAAGGCCGCGTCGAATGAGATTCTTGAAAAACTCAAGCCGCTGGATAAAAAGATCGCGACCATCGCCGGGAAATTGCGCGTCAATGGAAAGTACCTCGTCGCCATGGCGGTCGTCGCCGGCGCGCCCAATGACATTCAACGCGACAAGCGCAAGAAGAGTGGACTGTAGCAGCCGTTCTGTCATTTCTCCGAGTTTTACAAACTTACCGCGCTTGTAAAAACCTATCTGCAACCGCAGTGATCGCTAAAAAACTAAAGTCAATTGCCAGCGTCCGATTCCAGTGCGTGAACTTCGCGTCAGTGAAGCGCCTTCCGCGAGTGGCTCAAGACCATCCGAAGCACATAGCTGCTCCGCCGCTTTCCCGCGGCATCCACAATGCGCGCGCCGCTCCCGAAGTCGGGGAACGGCGATTAAACTGCCGGCGTGGATTTTTGTGAAATTTGGACGCGCATTTCCGATGCGGGCCGGCTGGAAGCCGGCGCTCCGATGCAGGTAAGGCCGGCGCTCCGGCGCGCGCGTCTTATTCGCCTGCCGCCAAGGACGGAACCGGGACGGGTTGCGGCGCGGGGTCGTCGCGGCCGAACATCGCGGCGATGGCGACTTTTACCATTAGTGTAAAGAGCAGGAAACCGACGCTGAAGATGCCGATTGAGATGCGCAGTTCGGTGAGGCTTGGGACGTATTCGTAGACTTGGCCGAGCGTGTCGGGGGTGTAGCCGGGGATGATCAGGGCGATGCCTTTTTCGATGTAGACGGAAATGTAAATCATCACGCAGCCCAGGTTCATCGTGACCGGATTTTTGCGCGTCGCGGGAATCAAGAACAAAAGGAACGCGGCGATGCCCAGCAGGAGCGAGCCCCAGCCGTAAATGGCGATTGGGCTTTGATGGCCGTGCAGTCCGCCGTAGAGATACTGGATGTGAATCAGGTGCTGCGTGTCGGAATAGTATTCCTTGAAGATTTCGGCGAACGCGAGAAACAGGTTGAAGCCCATCGCGTAGGCCATCAGTTCGGCGATCTTGTGCAGCGCTTCGTCTTTGATCGCGAAGCGCGTGGTTTTGCGCAGAATCTGAAAGAGAATCAACAAGATCGCGGGGCCGGAGCAGAAGGCCGAGGCAAGGAAGCGCGGGGCGAGAATGGCGGAATTCCAATAGGGGCGGCTGGCCATGCCGTTGTACAGAAACGCCGTCACGGTATGGATGCTGATCGCCATCGGAATCGAACCGAGCACCAGCGGGACGACGAAGTTGTGATTGTATTCCTTGCCGCGAAAGCCGCAGAAGATCAGGTACGTGGCGATGACCAGATTCAAAATGAGGTAAACGTTCAGCACCAATGCGTCCCAGCCCAGCAGCGACGAGGGAAAATTCATGCGGCCGATGAACGGAATCAAGTGCCAGAAGCGTTCCGGGTGGCCCATGTCCACGGTCACGAAGAGCAGGCACATGATCATCGCGCAGATCGCGAGCAGTTCGCCGAAGACTGCCACTTCCTTGATCGGTTTCCAATCGTAAATGTAAGCCGGAATCACGAGCAGCACGGCGGCGGCGCCGACGCCGACGAGGAAAGTAAAATTGCCGATGTAAAAGGCCCAGGAAACCTGATCGCGCATGTTGGTGATGATCATGCCCGCGCGGGATTGATCGACGTAGGCCGCGACGCCTTGCAAAATCAGCAGCAGCAGAAACGCGATCCATGCGTAATAGGCGCGGCCGCCGCGCGTGACGATGGCGATGCTGCCTTTGATAAATCCGACGACTTCCTTCACGATTCGCGAGTCTCCACAAAATAGGGCCTATAGAGCGTATAGGGCCTATGGGCCCTATGAAAAATCAGATACCGAAGTAATAAAAGAAATTTGGACTGGTGTTCAGGTCTTCTTTCAAAATAAAGACGCGTTTTTTCTCGAGGATGTAGCGAATCTCGCCTTTGGGGTCGAGCAGGTTGCCGAATTTGCGGGCGCCGACTGGACAGACTTCGACGCATTTGGGGTATTTGCCTTGGCGCGTGCGCTGGACGCAGAACGTGCATTTTTCGACGACGCCTTTTTTGCGCGGGCGGTTGCCGAGGTATTCGGTTTCGGTGTTCACCTCGTCGGAGGGAATGCTGGGGTCGGACCAATTGAAGTGGCGCGCGCCGTAGGGGCAGGCGGACATGCAGCAGCGGCAGCCGATGCACCAATCGTAGTCGATGACCACGATGCCGTCTTTTTCCTTCCACGTCGCGCCGACGGGACAGACTTTGCAGCAGGGTGGATTGGAACAGTGTTGACAGGCGACGGGGAAATAGAATTTGCCGGGCTGCGGCACGGTTTCGGCGTTGTAGTAGGCGTCGGCGTGATGAAAATCGACGCCCTTCTCTTTGTCCATTTGAAGGACAGTGATCCAATGGACCTGCGGGTTGCGCGATTGGTTGTTCTCTTCGACGCAGCCATACACGCAGCGCCGACAGCCGATGCAGCGGGAGATGTCCAGCGCGTAGGCGAAGGAGACGCCTTCCTGTGGCGGCGTGGCTTTGACGGTCATGGTTTTGCCGAGCTGTTCGGAATAGGTTTTTTCTAAACGAGCCAGCAGGGCGTCGAGTTCGTTCTTCGAAAGTTCTTTGAAATGCTTTTGCAGAAATTCTTCGACCGCCGGGCCAGTAGGAACGCAGGCGGACGTGGAGAGTGCCATCAAGCCGGCGACGATGCCTTTGAGCGCGGTGCGGCGATCGAGGCCGCCGGGCTCGGGTGCGTCGGCCTCGCAGGGCGCGGGGCCATGCGAGGAAGAGGACGCATCCTGGCAGGCCGAAATGCCTGCCCCACCACAACACGTTTCGGCTGCCGCCATCGAATCCATAGTGCTACCTCAGATTTTCGGGCCGCACGGGCGGCGGAAGGGGTTTGAGCGGTTTGAAATGGGGCGAATGCGGATTGTGGCAGTTGGCGCAGAGCAGGTATTGCTTCTCGCCGTCCCACGAACCGGTGCGTTTGCCGTGCTCGCCGGCTTCCCACGCGCGCAATGTCGGGCCGTGGCATTGACCGCAGAGTTTGTACGATTCGGTGAATTCGATTAATTTGCCGCTGGCCAGATGCAGGTGATTCATGTCGCCGCTGGTGTGGCAATCCAGACACCAACGATTTTTTTCGTCGTGCTGCAGGATGATGTCTTTGTGGCGGATGGTGAGCTTGCGTTGCGTGGTGTTGGGTTTGAGGTCTTCGTGACAACCCATGCAGGGAAAGATGCCGCGCGTGAAGGGCGGCGGAGCGACGGCGATGGTGCCGGGCATTTCTTTTTCGGGCAGCGGCTCTTTTTCCGGAGCGGCTTTGTCGTCTTTGTCTTTTTGCGAATCTTTTGGAAGCTGGGTGACGGCGGGGACGGTTTTTGATGCGCCGCTTTCTTCGGAGCGGACGATGATGGCCAGGACGCCGCCGATGAGGAATAGCACCAGCAGCACCAGCAGAATCAATTTGCCCGGAAAGCGGTCCATCGCGGAAACTCCTGTAGAACGGACCTCTGCTCCGTTCGTTCCTCAATTCCAAATCGAACGGAGCGGAGCTCCGTTCGTTCCACAGTTCCAAATTGAACGGAGCGGAGCTCCGTTCTACGGTTAATACCGGCGGGGGAGTTTGAGTGGAGCACGGGCAACGTCGGATACACGAACACAGTCAATAACTCTCAAACTCCCCCGCCTACTGCGGTACAGCAACTGCAACCAACATTTCTAGTGCTTGAACTCTACTTTCGCGGCATCGGGATCGTCCTTTGGATCGTCTGGCATTTTGTCAATGAAATCCGCGGGGCGTTTCTTTCTTGGGTCCAGATGCTGCATTTCCTTCAGGTACTTCTTGAACGCGAACGGCTTGTAATTTGGGCCGTCCTTATTGTGACACTTGCGGCAGGTTTCTGCAGTCGGTTCGGTGATGATTTCGTCCTTCGGAATCTCCACCAGCTTGTCGTCCTCGGCTTCTTCCACTTTCAACCGGGCTTCCACGTGTTTCGAGCCCGGACCGTGGCACGACTCGCACTGCACTCCCTGAGTCACGTCGAACTTCTTACCTTTCTGACTTGCGGGGGCTTCGAAGGCCGTGACGTGACATTTTAAACATTCGGCGGCCTTCTGAGGTTCTGCCACACCCTTCGCCGCGCCTAGCTTTTTGGCTTCGTCGCCGGCCAGGTTGGCGTAAGCAGCGTGGTGTTTGCTTTTCTCCCACGTTCCAAACGGATCGCCTTTGCGCGGTGTTGAATGACAGTTCTTGCACTTCTCAGCACCCACATAAGTCGCGTCTTCCGCCCTGGCCCCCGCGGCCAGGCAGATCAGCAGCGCAACTACGATTGCGGCGCCGCTGCACTTCCAATTACTGCGCATAATTTTGAGATCCTCCTTCGTTTTGCAGCGCGCTCATGCTCCAGAATCCGAAAACATGCGCGCCGTTGGCAGGCTTTCGGTTCGAAAATTCATGGGCGGCAGGAGTGCCGCCCCTCCAATTACTGTGGCGCCTGGAACTGCAGCTTCGATGCATCGTGGCAGGTGCCGCAGGAGTTGGTGTACGGTATCGGCATGGCATTGCCCGGCAGTTGCCCCGCAACACCCGCGTTGAATTTATTCGGCACATCGAAGACGTGCGAGGATTGGTCGTTCTCCCAGTATTCCAGATTTACGTCGGTCGCCGCGCCCGTTGGCGTGCCGATCAACGTCGCGACTCTCCCCGCTCCGCCTTTGCCCACGCGCGGCATGTGGCAGGTGGGGCAGCGCATGCCTTCGCTCTTCATCACGCTGCCGGTTTGCTGCAGCACGTGGTCGCCGATGACCACGCTTGAGTGGCACTGCTGGCAGAGGCCGGTGCCGTCGGTCACATCCGGGTCGCCGAAGAGCGAATAGCGGTACGGGCTGTTGCCCATGGCGTTGTGGCAATCGTCGCACGCGATCATGCGCATTTCGTTGCGTGAATGCTTCGAGAGCAACCAGTTGGAATAAACGAATCCATGGTGACCGCCCTTCTGGTGCGTGCCATCCTGCCAGAACGACGACGGGAGCGCGCCCTTGTTCGCCGGGTTGGCATAGTTGGCGAGGAACTGCGCGCGGCTGATCCCCACCGGCGGGAAGTTGGTTGACGAATTGGCCAGAATGCCGCTTGTATCGTGGCAGCGCCCGCAGATCAGGCTGGCGCGATCCGCGCCCAACATCTGCGGATTGACGATGAACTTGGCGGTCGTATCGACGGACGGTTTGCCGACGCCGGCGTTCTGCACGGACTTAAGCGCTTCTTCGCGATGGCGCGAACCCGGACCGTGGCACTGTTCGCAATTGACGCCCACGTCCTGGGCCGATCCGTCGCCGCCCAGATCGATCACGCCGTTGGGATCGGCCACGGTGTGCGCCAGCGTTTCGCCGGTCGCTGGATCGGTGAAACTTGCATAGCTTCCGCCCCCCAGATGGCAAACGGCGCAACTGATATTCGAGGTGGCACTCGTCGGGAACTTGATCAGATTCTTGGTGGTGTCGAAGAAATCGGTGAAACTGCCGCCTCCACTGCCCCCTTCCACAAACGGCTTGCGCGAACGGTCGTAGCCGCTCTGTGTGCCTTGCGAGGCCGAGCCGGTGAGCGATTGGTAGCTAAGCATCTTGTATAGGCCCTTCAAGTTCGGGACTTTCACCAGGATGCGCTGCCGGATGTAACCGCCCATGGTCATGGGCACGACAAACGTCGCGAAGTTATTCGGGTCAGTCGGCGTAATCACGTTTTGGAGCGTGATATTGTAGACGCCCGCCGCAGTCTTCCACAGGAATGCCTTGACATAAATCGTCGGGTTTATTGTGCCCGGCGTGTTTTCATAGATCACAAACTTGTTCGAACTCGTGCTGTTGTATTCCTGGAAGTATAGCGTTTCGATGGAGGTCGCGGGCGCCACGGGCGTCTTGTAGTCGGTCGCCAAGGTGAACTTGTTGGCGAAATCGTTCCAATTGGAGCCGACATGGTCCGCCGCATCCTGGTTGGCGCTGTCCTGATTCATCTTGTGGAACATCAGCGCGTGGCCGTGATGTTTGCACGATTGCTCATCGGCATCCGCGTCCGCGGCGTGACACACGTAGCAGGCGGTTGTGCCGATGTACGTGGAATCCGACGGCACTTGCCAGCTCATTCGAATATTTAGTATGCCGACAGTTTTAGGTGAGAACGACGCGCGGCTGGCATCTCCGCCGGGGATGTGGTCTGGATCTTTGGCGGACGGAACTGTGAACGCGTAATAGCGCGCCGTCTTGTCAACGCCCTTGACGGAGAATTTACCGTTCTTGTCGGTTACGCCCTTTGGAAGCGTCTTAACCGTGACGGGATTGTTGACGATGTCTTCAAGCGGTTCGTCGTAGGCTTCCGCCTTGCCGCTGAGGATGTCCGCTGGCGTAATCGGCGTCATATCGATTTGCGAAGTATTGATAAGATAAACGGTTGCGCCGGCCAAGGGGCGCTGATGGCTGTCGGTCACGATGCCTTTGACGGCGGCTCCGCCTTTTGTCAGCGGTTTTGTGGCGGTGGCGGACGAATACCGTTCGAAGACCAGAAGCAGAAGTAGCGTGAGTGCCGTGACGCCTGTAATACTCCATTTCAGACCATTTTTCATACGATTGTTCCCCTGCATCCATGCCCAAGGGGGCAAAGTTTCCGATAGGCGGAGAGCAAAATGAAGACCAGCGTCAATCATGCAGGGGAAAGAGGCTGGTTTCGCGAATGTAGAAATATTTTTGAGGCGAGCTGCGGACGGGGCTGGATTCCCATATTTTCGAAAATTTATTCGCAGATGTGATGTGTGCGGCGAGCGGCTTGAAAAAGTGCTCGCGGTTTAATTGCGCGCATGGTGCGCAGCGAATACTACCACTATTTTTAAAATAAGTTCAACAGCGAAAGAATTCGCATAATTCCGCTATATTCGCTTCGCGCATCGTCCGATAATACTAATTGGACCTCTATTATCCACCTGCTCATAGCTTTGCATAAAAACGCAAAGCACAATGCGAACTATTCATGCAAGTTATTTTAATTCATTATGTTAAGAACATGTGCACAATATGGCACACGTGCCTAAAATATCGAAAAAATATGCCTTTGGACTTGTTGACACATGGTGCAGGCGTGGAATAATGGACTTCGGGAAGGGGCAACAAAACCATGATTCAAGCTATCTCATTGCATCAGTTCAGTTCAACGGGGGCACGGTGCTTCCCGCTTCTCGGTAAGAAGGCCAGCGCCGCCAAGGTCGCGCGCAAGCAGGCGCTGAAGGCCGCGCCCGTCGTTCCGTCGGTGACGGAGCACGATGCGCAGCAGGCCGAGGAGGCGCGCTTGCTGGCCGCGGAAGTGCGCTTGGCGCAGACGGGAGACTCGGCCGCGATGGCGAGCTTGATCGAGACGAATCGCACGTGGATTCGCGGCATCGCCTACTCGGTGCTGGGCGACGCGCACTTGGCCGAGGACGCCGCGCAGGAGGTCTGCGTGCGCGTGGTCAAGCACCTCGACGGCTTAGAGGCCGCCGAAGCGTTCCGTCCCTGGGTTTACCGCATGACCCGCAACGTCGCGCTCTCGATGGCTCAACGCCGCGAGCGCGCGCCGCAGCCGGTCGCGCTGGATTCGGAAGCGATGCGCGAAGGCGCGCGCGTCTCCGTCGATGAACGGCCGGGCGCGGCGCTGGACGAAGACGAGCGCGTCGGCTCGATCCTCGAAGCGATCGGGCGCCTGCCGGACATTTACCGCGAAGTGCTGGTCTTGAAGCACGTCCAGGAACTCAGCTACGCGGAGATGTCGAACATCCTCAACGTGAGCGTGAAGTCGCTCGAAGTGCGCCTGGTTCGCGCGCGCAAGATGCTGCAGGAACGGCTGGGGCGGCGCTTCGATCGCGGCCGGAAGCGCGATCCGCGCGAAGATAAGTCGGCGGCGTAATTCTTGGAAGGGCGGCACTTTTGCCGCCCTTTAATTCGGCAACGGTTTTCGGCGGCAGGAGTGCCGCCGCTCCTGACAAACGGCTCATGCGAATGAGCCGTTTTCGTTTAGCATGTCGCCTTCCATTTTCAACATTCAACATTCCGCATTCAACAGTCATTGAGAATGCAAAATTCAACGCGATCGTGCGGAAATCTCTAACGCCGCATAATCGCGCTTCAATTCCCAATACCGGCGCGCTATCATTGCCGCGGAAGAATTGAATCCGGCGCGAAGCGCCGTTTGCCGTTCAATTTTGCATTTTGCATTTTTAATTTTGCATTGAGGAGTTCCCATGCCCGACCCCTTCCGCATCTACCCCGAGGACACGCCCAACCCGCTGAGCAACAAGTTCAACCTCAACCGCACACTGCTCAACGGTCCCGGCCGCGACTTCCCCAACCGCCAGCTCGCCGAACTCTCCCCGCTCGCCACCGACATTTATTACATCCCCGGCGTCACCGGCGTCTTCATTGGCCAGAACTTCGTCACCGTCACGATTCTCCCCGGCAACAGTTGGTGGGCCATGCGCCCATTGGTCGAGCAGGCCATCGAAAGCTTCATCCAGCGTGGCGAACCCGCCGTCAAAGGCAACGCAGGCACGCCCGAACCGCCGGCCGGTTCCGGCGCCGGCGCCGATCGCCCCTTCTCCGAATCCGAAGTCGGCATCCTCAGAATCCTCGAAGAAGAAATCCGCCCCGCCGTGGCCATGGACGGCGGCGACATCACCCTTGTCGCCTACGAAAACAAAATCGTGAAACTCCGCCTGCGCGGAGCTTGCCACGCCTGCCCCAGTTCCATCGTCACGCTGAAAATGGGGATCGAAAACCGCCTCAAACAAGCCTTCCCCGAAATCGTGGGCGTCGAAGCGGTATAGGGAAATTCAAAATTAAAAATTCAAAATGCAAAATTCTCCAAGATAGAGGCGAGACTGGCGTTCAAATTTTGAATTTTGAATTTTGAATTCTGATATGAAGCTAACTTTTTTAGGCACCGCCGCCGGCGCCCCAACTCTCCGCCGCAACGTCTCCGCCCTCGCGCTGCAATTCGATCAGCGCCGCGAATGGTGGCTCTTCGAGTGCGGCGAAGGCACGCAGCACCAGCTCATGAAATCCGAGCTCTCGCTGGCCCCATTGCGCCGCATTTTTATTTCGCACCTTCACGGCGACCATTGCTTCGGCTTGATGGGCCTGCTCGCCTCGCGCGGCCTAAGCGGCGGCACTGAACCGATCGATCTCTACGGCCCGCCCGGCATCGCCGATTACATCGACGCCATCCGCCGCACCACCGGCACGCGCGTCGCCTACCCGCTCGAAATTCACGAAATCGCCGCCGACGGCCAGATCATGGAAGACGACGAATACCGCGTCTTCGCC
>Ga0209579_10000753_pt1 | contig 29547 bp, 26 predicted proteins | sample Coa_R1_2_FD_187152 | JGI IMG/M metagenome (GOLD analysis project Ga0209579, IMG submission 187152) | Surface soil microbial communities from Centralia Pennsylvania, which are recovering from an underground coalmine fire - Coalmine... | ecosystem: Environmental > Terrestrial > Soil >... | reverse complement strand
CTTCAACACAGTTTCGGAACGCTCGATCACGTGCGCGTCCGGCTCCAGTTCGTCCACCAGGCCAATGCGATAAGCCTCGGCTGCATCGATGATCTCGCCGGAGAGGATGAGCTTGAGTGCTCGGCCTTTTCCTACCAGACGCGGCATGCGCTGCGTGCCTCCATAGCCAGGCATGACTCCAAGCTTTACTTCTGGCTGGCCGAATTTCGCGCTTTCGGCAGCGATCCTGATACTGCACGCCATAGCCAGCTCGCATCCCCCACCCAGCGCAAACCCATTCACTGCAGCGATGACCGGCTTGCCAAGGTTCTCGATGAGGTCCGTCAATGCCTGTCCCCGACGAGTCGCTGCTTCTGCTTCTACCGCTGTGTTATTGGCGACCTCCACGATGTCGGCGCCGGCAGCAAATGCCTTCTCCCCCGCGCCCGTGAGGATGACTCCACAGACGGCGGAATCGTCGCGTGCGTCCTCGAACGCGGACCGCAGTTCGTTAATCGTCGCCTTGTTGAGCGCGTTCAAGACCTTGGGCCGATTCAGCGTCACGTATGCAATCGGACCTTTCTTGTCATAGAGAACGTTCTCGAGTTTTAGAGGGGAAGCCAGCGAGCTCATTACTTCTCCTTATCAATCGTTGCGGCCTATGTTGGTGTTTGTTCTTACGCGGCCGGAATTTCGGCGTAAACGATGCCGGTCAAGTTTCCTTCCGCCGCAAGCACTGTCTTCTTGTTAGACCCGTCGAGATTCGCGCTATAGACCGATCCACCCAGGTCGGTCATAAACATGCGACCGCCTTTGAGATCCAAGGCGATACCGATTCCCTCCATCAAATGGTCGAAAATAATCACTGGTTCTTTCTTTGCATTTCCCTGAGCCGGATCCATGGGCGCCCTATTCACCGTGTTGCCGCGCGGTGGATCGCCGCGGTCCGTCCAGTACATCGTCCTGTGGGCAAGGTCTAGTTCGAGGTCGATAGGTTCTGGCAGGCCCTCGTAGAGGAGTTCGATGTCTTTTCGATTGGCGGCACTTTGCCCCTTGGGAATTTCGAGATTGGCTCGAAAGATACGTCCCTCGCCGGCATTCTCCGGCCCCTTCTGCGTCCAATAAAGCTTGCCGGCTTCGACGTCGAGTGCGATTCCCACGCACCACTTCTTAACGTCTTTTCCCGGAAGTGCATCGCCCTCACTTGTATCGATCAGCGTTTCGATCTTGGAACCATCCAAGTTGGCACGCATGACACGCATCCCTTCACGATCGCACCAGTAGAGCTTGCGGTTCTTCTCGTCGAGTTGCAGTTGCTTGGGAGTAAAGGTGCCGCCCGGAGGAACAATGTGGATAAGGTTTTTTCCATCAAAATCCGCACGCTCGATCGAACCGTCGTTGGCACTGGGGTTTCCCATGTTGGTCCAGTAGAGGTGACCTGCGTCGGCGTCCACCACGATTCCATCGGGAAGCCGCCTTCCCTCGCTCACGATGACCTTGAGGTCGGAGCCGTCGGGGTTCGCAGAAAAAACCTGGCCACTGCTCACACTCAGAAAGAACAAGCGGGGAGTCATGGCCTTTGGTGTGGTGTTTTTGATTTCCCCTTTAGAGGATTTAAGAGCCATGATTTTTTTCGCTCCTTTATTTATTGCCTTCAGTTCTTGGCAGACAGGTTGAATAAGAAACCGGAGTTCACTTCCATTCCGCTACACGAAGGCGCTGAACCCGGTTATGGCTCTGCCCAGAATCAGGTTCTGCATTTGGAATGTTCCCTCGTAGGAGTAGAGCGCTTCCGCATCGGCGAAGAAACGGCCCACGTTGTAGTCGGCGACGATGCCATTACCGCCCAAAAGCTCCCGCGCCCAAGCGACAGTCTCGCGGCACTTGGCAGTGGTGAACGCTTTGGCAAGCGAGGCATGCGCATCGGTCAGCTTGTCTTCCGCCTGCAATTGGGCCATTCGCACCAGCAGACACTGCGAAGCAGTGATGTTAGCGAGCATTTTCGCGAGGAGGTCCTGCACCATCTGGAATGAGGCGATCGGCTTTCCGAACTGAAGGCGTTCCTGACAATACTTGAGTGCGTTCTCGTAGGCGCCCATGGCGCATCCGGTTGCCTCCCAACCAACCATGAAGCGCGTCATCTTCAGAACGCGAGCCGTGTCACGGAAAGACTTGTCTTCCTGCAACCGGTTCGCTTCTGGTATTAGGCAGTCCTCCATGGTGATGAGGCCGTTCTGCACCACCTTGAGCGCAATCTTGTTCTGAATCTTTTCGACTTTGAAGCCCGCCGTGGTCTTGTTCTCCACGATGAAAGCTTTGACTTGGTTGTCCGCTACGTCGCGAGCCCAGATAACAGAAATGTCACACCATGGAGCATTTCCAATCCACTTCTTCTGACCGTTGAGGATCCATGTGTCGCCATCGCGTTTCGCAGTCGTCAACATCCCGCCGGCAGTTCCGGAGCCAACGAGTGGTTCAGTCAGGCCGAAGCAGCCAATTGTTTCCCAGCGAGCCATGGGCGGGAGCCATTTCTGTTTTTGTTCCTCCGACCCGCCTAAGTAGATTGAACCCATGGCCAAACCGTTGTGCACACCGAAGAATGTCGCAATCGACGAATCGAAGCGCGCCATCTCCATGGCGATCAAACCGAACAGCTGCACACTTCCGCCTCTGCAGCCATAACCCTGCATGGCGACGCCGCCAATGTTGAGTTCTTTTACCGCGGGCAAGATTTCGAACGGGAAAGCATCTTCGACCCAGTACTTGGTGATGATGGGCGCAACTTTCGTCTCCATGAAAGTGCGCACCTGTTTCACGACAGCCAACTCTTCAGCGGGAAGTGTTTCGATGAGGTTGTAGAAATCGCTATTGGGCGCAGGTAGCGGTGCAGGCTTTTTGTCTTTTACTGCGCTTGCCATTAAGAACCCCTTTGTACTGTTTATGTCTTGCTGCTTGCGGCACTTCATTCAAAAGCAAGTGGGTCGCCAAACGCATACGGAAGGCGCCTACTGAAAAGAAGCGAGTTGCAGTCTGGAGGGAGGCGTTGATCAACAAATCGGTGTCATCGACAGATCAGTGTCAAAAGGTGGTAACACTGAAGAGCTCTGCTAGCGCCTGAATAGCCAAATATTGCCCTGGCCGCAGGACGAAATATCGTAAGACGAGTGTACGGATACTCGAGAATCCGCGTTCGCGCTCCTTCTGATCGTGGTGTTGAGAAGGATGGAACCTTGCACAACTGAGGAAATCATCCAGAGGCGAGGGGGTTGCGAGATTAAGAGTGGAGCCCGGCGAAACCGGCGCCGATAGTCACGATTCTCTTCATTCATTGCCTCATTTTGTGATTCAGTTATGGATCCTTGTCGAAATGTGATCCATCATGCATCGCGATCCCGCAGGGCCATTTGCGACTTGATCATGGCTCGGATGTCTCCGTTTTCGAAAACCAAACTTTGGCGCTCCAGTGTTTGTCGAAGTACAACATCCACCATTGCCCAGCCCAAGTCGTCAGCCCGAATGACCTGGTTCGGAAACAGGAGTCGAAACATCGGATAAACCGCGCGTAACAGCCGGTAACTGAAAGTCGGTTCTTTTCGCGGCTGAACAGGGTAGATATACGCGGGCCGGAAAAGGTAAACGCGTGGGAAGCTAGCCGCGAGCAATGCCTTCTCGGCCTCTCCCTTGTAACGCGCGAAGGCAAGTCGGCTTCGTCCCGTTTGGTCGGCACCATTCCCGCTCAAAAACGAGAACGCGGCATTCGGACTGCTGTTACGGAATACTCGCGCGAACTCAATCGTGTAGTCGACGGTTATCGCACGGAGCTCTGCGTCTGACACCGACCCGGTGTATGTGCCCAGGCAATAGACGGCCGCGTCCTGGCCGGAGAGTTCATCTGCGAGTGCGGAACAGTCGGCGAAGTTTTGGTGCAGAGCTTGTTTCAGCTTGGAGTGCGTGACGCCGAGATTCTTGCGCCCAATCGAAATCACGCTTTTGACGCCGGGGTTGTCGAGCGCGTAGCGAAGAGCGTATCCGCCGACCATTCCACTCGCGCCCACGATGACAAGACGCTGTTGGCCAGCACTGGGAATACTCATCGACGTGTCCAAAGCCACCTTGTTAGTCGCGGTCATGAAAGAATGCGCTCTTCGATCCAGTCCACGTACAGCAGACGCTCCGCAAATAGCCATGCACCTTCCTGCTTCACGAATGTGTCGTAATAGCGGAGCGCCGCGATCATGAGCAGTCGCTTCGCACCGTCAACGGTGAGGTGATGGGGCATGCAATAAGTTTCCCCGGTGCCTCGGTCATTGGTCAGCGTAAGGATCGTGGTCTGTCCAAGGAAGTGCATTGTCGCGACATACTTGTTCAGATCCGCGAAGACTGAAGCCAAAGCCTCCCGGGAGTTCAGTTCCTGTGAGGGCTTCGGGGCTTTGGCATTCATGTATACGACGAAGTGAGTATCTGAGGTAAAAAGCGCCATCTGACCTTTCGCATCGCGGCGGTCAGCACAATGTGCGTAGGCCTCCACGAGCTCGCGTACAGCGAGTCGATCGGCGGCTTCGTTTGGAGAAATACTGGCGTGCTCGCTCATAAACTCGTCCTCTTTGTTGGTTTCCTTTCCGGATCATTCGAGAATGGCTTTTGGTTCAAGGAAGGCTTCAATCCCATATTTGCCATATTCGCGGCCGACTCCGGAGTATTTGAATCCGCCCCAAGGCGCCTGCGGATCGTCCGTCATGTTATTGATCACTACCCGTCCGGCCCGCAGCTGAGACGCTACACGACGTGCGCGCTCGAGGTCAGTTCCTATGACGGCTGAGTGAAGGCCGTATTTCGAGTCATTCGCAATGCGAATCGCCTCATCTTCGGAGTCGTAGGCGATCACACTGAGCACGGGGCCGAAAATCTCCTCCTGGGCAATCGTCATGTCGTTCCTCACATTGATGAACACTGTAGGCTTCACGAAATAACCCGCTTCCAGACCCTTCGGACGTCCTTCTCCGCCGACCAACACCTCAGCACCTTCTTGAACGCCCTTGCGAATGTAGGATTCTACGCGCTCATACTGTTTTTGCGACACCATCGGTCCGACCATAATGTTGGGATCAGCCGGATCGCCGACCGTATAAGCACGCATTTCATCCCGTATCACCCGCTTCACCTCGTCGAGCCGGCTCGTGGGCACAAGAAGTCGCGTTCCGGCGGCGCAAGCTTGACCACTGTTCATAAAGGCTAGAGTGAGAGCCGCTGGGACCGCCTTGTCGAGCGCGGCGTCATCCAGGACAATTGTGGGCGACTTTCCGCCTAGCTCGAGCGTGACACGTTTCATCGTCGCTGCCCCATCTCGCATGATGGCTTGACCCACGGCCACCGAGCCAGTGAACGAAATTTTCGCGACATCGGGATTGCGTACGAGTTCGGCGCCAACTACCGTTCCGAGACCCGTCACCACGTTGAACACCCCCTTGGGTAGTCCGGCCGCATTCAGAGCCTCAACCATCACCCGGGTCTGTAGTGAGCTCATTTCGCTCGGCTTGAGGACGACCGTACAACCGGCCGCTACGGCCGATGACAGCTTGAGGCAAATGAATAGTGCGTTCGCGTTCCAAGCTGTGATCAGACCGGCGACGCCGACAGGTTCCAGCGTGACTGTCGTCTTGCCCCAACTCTGTTTCAGTGGCAGTTCTTGAAGTCCCTTCTCCGCCGCTGCAAAAGCATTAGCACCCGACTCCACAATAAGCCGGGCGAAGCGGGCGACCCCGCCGTACTCCTCAACCATCATGGCCGTTAGTTCGTCGATGTGTGCTGAGACAGTTTCGTGCAACCGGCGCAAGTAACGCGAGCGTTCTTCCTTCGTTGTCCGACTGAAACTCGCGAATGCGCGTTTGGCTGCGGCGATAGCGCACCTTGTATCTTCCTCGTCTCCCAGAGTGACGCGGCCGATCAATTGCCCGTTAGTCGGTTTGAGAATCTCCATGACCTCGCGGCCATGGGATTCAACGAACGCTCCATCGATGTAGTGTGTCTTTATGGTCTTAATCGAGTCTTTCTCTGTGATGGTTGCCATTGCCTCTCCTGGTACGAATACTTACGGTATTCGTACTGCTTGGAATGCAAGCCACATTCCGTGACGAACTATGGCCTCACCCTCCTACATCATTGTCAGATAAGCACTTAGGCAACCGGAAATGTGTTGGGGTGCGGCATGAAATTGCCAGTGTCAGTCTCTTGACAGTGTTTTTGATCGGCATTGAGTAGCGCCTGTGGGAGAGTCTCTGGGCTTTGTCGGCGTGGCTTTTTTCGGCTCAATGATTTCTCTCGAAGGCGACCCACTCTGCGGCCTGACGGGATCTCTTTTCGAGTAACGTAACGGTTGCGATATCGCTTTATCGAGCGACTGAATCTCCCGAAAACGACACCTGACCGATACTGGCCAATGCCTGTATGGCGCGAGTGCAAGCTTTGCGCACTTGGGAAGCTGAGCAGCCGAGAAAAAGAGCGCACTCGCTTTCCCGGTAGCGCTCCAGAAGGCGCAGTACGAAAACGAAACGCTCGAAGTCTGCAAGCCTTAATACAGCGTCGGCATCGAAATGTCGGTACGGACTGCTCGACTCCTGATTTTGAGAGAAAACTGATCGCAGCGACGACGAATTGGAACTCAGTCGCGGCTGGACTTCACGAATTGCGCTTTCCACGATAACGCGCTTCGTCCAGGCCCGTGCCCATTGCCTGAACACGCGGTTCTCGTTGGCACAGCGTTCAATACCAGCTACAAAACACGTTTCTCCTTTCTCGTGATCTCCCGTAAGGAGAAGCGAAAGCTGATAAAGAGGATTTAGGTCCTCGTCGAAAATCCGGAGAAAATCCTCGTCAGTCGCGTACTGATTTTCAGCGCTTTCAGATATTCGAGTGCGGGCTTGCCCAGCCATTTGTCAACCTCTCGAGACCTTTCGCTCGCGCATCGTGCAACGTGCCTCAAAACTCTGCTTCACATCTTGAGAACGGGCTCTTCAGCAAATCCAGTGGACGCACGGCGCTCGCCAAACCGACCCGTGCAAGTGCAAGGACTGGAATGCCGCCGCTCAGGAGGTTGTGTGTCGATCGTTGACACTGTTGACGCAATTTGACAGCGCACCACGTTCAGTGAAGAGTGATCGACTTTAAGAAACGGCTACCTCGAATGTCTAATTTCTGTTCGTCGCTGCCCCTGACGCAGCGGGTAAGGCCCCAGGGACCGGCGTCAGCAGCTTCTCGATCGCTCGTTCCATCGTGTGGCTCATTTCTGACACCACTGCACGAACGTCATGCTGGTTGACCACTCCGACTTCCGAGACAGCTTTACTCCAAACAATCGTGCCGGTGTCAAGTTTGGTCATCTGGGCGGAGACTGCGACCTCGACCTTGACGCCGCCCTCATAGTCAATTTCCTCAAGCTTCTCCAATCTTCCGCTGACCACGTAGTCGGCATCGGAGTGACCGTCGTAATGCTTCACGCGGGAAAAGGTCCCTGTGGCACTTAGGCGATCGACAATCGAGTCGGTTACAAAGTCACATGGGTCAATCGCCCAACGGTGGTACGCATAGAAGCCGATTTGTTCTGGAGATGGTTTGTACACTATGGCTCCCTGCCTCAGGTAGCCGGGCGCGCGGAATTCGCGGATCGCCACCGTCGCATGCGCATTTTCCGCGACTGGCGGATCAGGCGGCGCAGGAAGGTTGAGAGTGTAGTAGTTCGCATGTCCGACCTTGCCTGCGCAGCCGGCCAAGGCGACGATAAATGAAAGTGCAACGACGATCATAGCCAGATTTCTTTTCATTTTTAAATCTCCGATGAAGCTGGAAGGCAGCGAGAACATCCATCATTGGTTCAACTGATTCATTTCGGCACCTTGCGGTCATCCGGTTGCTTGATTCGAATAAGACTCCAGGGACGTTGTTTCACCGAGTCCGTCAACTCGTCCAAGTTTTCCGTCGCAGTGCGCAAGTGTTCGATCGTGTCATCAATCTTGTAGTCATTGGCCCGCACCAACACCTGCATATCCCCAAGCAATTGTTTCGCTTGTAACAATGTGTTTTGCAGATTAGCTAGGTCGTTGCGGATCGGTTCGCGCAGATCGCTCACCGTGCCATTCACGTTTTGAATGGTCTCATCAGCATGCTGGCTTAGCGCGTTCAATTCATCAGTCAGACGATCGATCTTTGGGCGATCAGTCACTATCATTGCGTTGACGTTATCCAGGAGGGCCTGAACCTTTTGCTGGTTGGCTTTGCCAGCTACCGTATTCAGGTTTGCCAGCAGCATCCGCGCATCTCCGCTGATTCCTCCCAGTTCTCCCCGAACTTCGGTGATCAAGCCGTTGGCGTTGTCAGCAACAACCGCTAATTTATCGGATATCTCGTCCAGGCTCGCGGCTTCTTGCGAAGTAATGATCGAGCCTGCAGGAAGGCGGCGAGCATCGTTGGTGCCCGTTGTGATGGACAAGGCTGCGCCACTCATCACGCTGACAAGCCCCAATTTGGCTACAGATTTTTCGTTTAGAGGAGTGTTGTCCTTCACGTCCAGCAGAATCTCGATCCTCGTTGGATCTGACGTCCAAGGCCGAACCGCTGTTATTTTGCCGACATTGATTCCCCCAAAGAGGACTTGGGCGCCGGGCTCTATCCCACCAGCATAGCGAAGATAAGTGCGGTATGGAACGGTGTGGCCATTCAGCTGGGCGTTGACCAGGTGGACGATCGTGAACGCCAGGATCGCCGCACATCCAAGGACAAAGGCTCCGACTTTTGCTTCTGTGGTCACTGGTATGCCTCCCCGGAGTTCAGGTATTTTTCGAAGTGTGCGGCGACTGCGGACGTTTTCGCTATGTCTTCGGGTATCCGATCCAGAAACTGCCGCACCCGCGGATTCTGGCTCGCTTTGATTTGGTCTTTCGCGCCGACCGAGGTGAATGAACCTTGATAGAGCATGGCGATGCGGTCGGCAATACGGAACGCGCTTGGGAGTTCGTGGGTGACCACAATGACCGTCATCTGTAAGGTTTGCTTCAGCAGCAAAATCAGTTCGTCGAGCTCCGCGGCAACGATCGGGTCAAGGCCGGCCGATGGCTCATCGAGCACAAGGATTTCAGGGCCGAGCGCGAGTGCCCGCGCGACCGCCGCACGCTTCTTCATACCTCCGGAAAGCTCCTGGGGAAATAACTTCCCATGGTCAGCGAGACCAACCGCAGCCAATTTGAACCAAACAACCAGTTCGATGATGGACGGTGCAAGCCGGGTATGTTCACGCAGGGGCAAAGCGACGTTATCTTCGACATTCAACGAGTTGAACAATGCCGCGCTTTGGAAAGCCACTCCGATCGAGCGATGCATCTTCTTCAAGTCTGACTTTGAACAACGGGTAATATCGGTTCCGTTCACGTGGATGCTGCCCGATTTGGGGCGCTCCAGCCCGATGATCTGGCGTAACAATGTGCTCTTTCCCGAGCCACTGCCCCCCAGCAACACCATCGTTTCCCCGCGCTGAATGTCGAGATTCAATCCATTCAGCACTCTGCGACCGTCGTACTCAACCACAAGATCGCGAACGGAAATGATTGGCATTAGTGTTTCCCCGTGAAGTAAAAGATGGCGGTGAAGATCGCGTCCGCAACTATGACCAGGAACGTCGACTTCACAACAGCACTCGTTGTGGAGCGACCGACCGAGTCGGGACCACCGTGAACGCGAAAGCCTTCCAGGCATCCAACCTGGGCAATAATGGTCCCGAAGACAACGCTCTTGATCAGCCCCATGACTACGTCGCGTAAATCGATTGCCTCGAACACATAGTGGAGGTACAAGATGGGCGTCAGACGAACGCTGAAGAACATGAACAAGGCCCCGGCCAAAATGCCACAAACGTTTGCGACAACGCTCAGGCAAGGAACCGCGATTAAAGTGGCCAGATACTTCGGCGCGAGCACGAACTCGATAGGCTCGAGCGCCATGACGCGGAGGGAGTCGATCTCCTCCGTCACTTTCATAGTCCCAATCTCAGCCGCGAAAGCGGAGCCAGAACGTCCACTTACGGCAATTGCCGTCATTAACGGGCCGAGTTCGCGCGTGAAGCCGACTGCGACCAAGTCAACGACGTAGCGTAGGGCCCCAAAGCGCCGAAGCTCTGACGCCCCTTGCATGGCGAAAATGAATCCGGTGCATATGGACATCAAGGAAACCATCGGCATTGCATCGACGCCGATTTCCAGCATTTGCCTCACGGCAGCGCGCCAGCGGTAACGATTCCCGATAAAAGGAAGAGAATTCAACATCGCTCGCAGTGTGGCCCACCACTGAATGTTCAGACTCCCAACGTAGTCGAGATGCTGGATTGTTTTTTCGCCCACACTTTCAAGAACATTTGCCATCACGCCACCCCTTTGCCGCCGTGCATCGTCTCGAATAGTGGAAGCAGCCCCGTAACCTCGAACAGCCGCAGCGCAGAACCATGCAGTCCCTGCAGATGAAGTCGAATCTGGCGAGGGCCGGCGATTTTCAGGGCTTCAACCAGCGTTGCGATTCCTGATGCTTCAATGTGGTTGACCTCACTCAGGTCGACGATGACCGCATGAACTGATTCCTTTCCCAATAGGATCGCTAGAAGGCACTCCCGAACATCGGGCGACGAATCGACATCGATGCGCCCACTCAGTCGGACCATGGCGTCCATGCCAATGCGATCCACTTCAATTTCAAGGTGACTGGTTGAGGTGCTTTCAGGACCTTTCAAACGTTGACCTCTCTCACTGTTCTGCGCGGCCTAGCCGCAAGATCCTCAGTCATGTCCATCCCTACCGCTATTCCATAGTTTCAATTTCATCCGCGAAGGTGCGGCTTGTACTTGTTTCAAATTCCGGAAGGAATTTCGACTGGGCCGTGCGGACATCGGCAATGGCCGAACCTGCACTCACGCTCGGAAATTGATGAGCACGCGTGATTCCAAACTGCGCCTGGGCTGCGAGGGCAAGGGCGATTCCAATCAAGGGGGCCGGAAATTTCAATCGGGACACCTTGCTGAATACGCTGGCTACTTCCACCTCACGAGTCGGAATAGTCGTCCCGCGTTTTCCTGCTGCAGATTGACCCATCTCGCGGTTCGAGGCATGACCAAACAAGAACAGTGACAGGATCCTGACACCGGAGACTCTGTGTTAGGCGAACGCGCGGCGGTACTATGCGTGCCTAGCAAGGGGACTTGTGCATCTGGCGGCGCACTTGCTTTTTTAGCGTTCGTCGATCAGAGTGTGGCCGATGATTCGAGGTCAGCGAAAGGAGAGAGATGTTGATGGGGAGGGAAATTGTGGAAGTGGCGGATGGTTTCATCTTTCGTGGAGTCGCGCAACGAACCAGCCTCGTGCAGGGAGGAGGAAGGGCCTCAACACGCGTCTAACAGACTCGGTTGCTGGACAATTTGCTGTTAAGGGCCTGATCGCGAGTAGTCTCCTCAGGTGGCCGAAAGATCCCGTGCTTTTTCATGCGGGCGACTAGCGTGGTGCGCTTCAAACCCAATCTTGCGGCAGCGCCATACGGTCCGCCCACCACCCATGCCGACGTCTCTAGTGCGCTCACAATCAAGGTGCGCTCGGAGTCGCTGAGCGTTGTCCTGACAGGAAAGCTAATAGTCGAGGTGGCGCGAGTTGGGCGTAGAAGATTGGGAAGCACGCCTTCATCGGAAAGTACCACCGCGCGTTCGATCATGTTCTGCAGCTCTCGAATGTTCCCTGGCCACGAATACGACTTGAAAGCGCTGACGAATTCGTCTGGGATGTTTTCTATGCGCTTCCCAACTCGGCGGGAAAAAACCTCCACGTAATGTTCCACCAGGGGGCCGATATCGTCGACTCGCTCGCGAAGTGGTGGCAGCGTAATGGGGAATACATTCAGCCGATAGTACAGATCGCTGCGAAATTGGTCACGCTTCACCATTAACTCAAGGTCGCGGTGAGTTGCTGCGACGAGCCGCACATCAACACAATGAGTACGGCCGCTCCCTAAGCGCTCAAATTCCTGCTCCTGTAGAACACGCAGGAGCTTGGGTTGTAGGGCGAGTGGTATGTCTCCTACCTCATCAAGGAATAGCGTCCCTTTATCGGCCAATTCAAAGCGGCCAATTTTTTGCGCAATAGCACCCGTGAAAGCCCCGCGCTCATGGCCAAAGAGCTCACTTTCGAGCAAGTCAAAAGGAATTGCTGCGCAATTCAGCTTAATCAGAGGTTGGCCGCTGCGGGAGCTGGCCTTGTGGATTGCGTGAGCGATGAGCTCTTTACCAGTTCCGGTTTCTCCGTGAACGAGCACCGTAGTATCCGCCGCTGCAACGCGCTCCACTTGCTCCAAGACGACTTTTAAGGCTGTGCTGCTGCCAATGATCTGCTCAAATCGGCGGGCCCGGCGGTCTTCGTCAACCACTTTCATTCGTTCGACTCCCAAAGCCTTCGCGAGCTAATCCTCCAGCGCGGCATGGACCAACTCGAGTAGCACCGTATTGTCAAAAGGTTTCGTCAAAAACTCCGCTGCCCCGTCGCACATTGCTTGAATCCGCATCTTGGTATCGCCGTGCGCCGTGATGAAAATTATCGGGATCGGGCATCGCTCAGCTTTAAGCTTCGCTTGAAGTTCAAGACCGGACATGCCCGGCATGCGAACGTCGGCGATCAAGCACGCAATCTCCGGAAGTCGACCGGAGTTCAGTAACTTTTCGGCTGATTCAAATGAAACTGCTCCTAACCCTGAAGCCTTAAGCAGGCGTCGTAGTGCATCCCGGAGCAAGGCATCGTCATCGACGACGGCGACCAGCTTCGTCCTCCTTGCGCTGCTCATATCTGAAACAATCTATCTTGCCTCCAAAAAGTACAATTATGATTTCATATAGTCCCGCTATACATGTGGATATCTACAGGCGAGAGGTGCAGAACTCCCGCGAGAGGAGAATCCCGCCGCGGTGCCAATCCAAAGCTTATCTGTTTGCGGAAGGTTTCAATCTTTCCGCCATGCTGCCCAATTCAGCGGGAGAACCCGCCTGCATCTTATGCATTACGCGTCCCCGATGTACGGCGGCGGTAATTTCGCTCGTCCCGAGCACCGAGGCGATTTGCTTAGTCTGCAAACCTGATACTACGAGGTCCATCACCTTTCGCTCGCGCGCAGTCAGGCCTTTGTACCTTTCCTGCAATTCGGCCATCGCATTCCGCTGTCGGCGCGATAGTTGGTCGCGCTGCAATGCCTGTTGAATCGCGTCCAGAAACTCCTGATGACGGAATGGTTTCGTCAGGAACTCAAAGGCGCCCGACTTCATAGCCTTTACGGTCATGGGAATATCCCCGTGCGCCGTGATGAAAATGATGGGGATATTAATCCCCGCTTCAATCAGCTTCTGCTGGACCTCTAGTCCACCGATGCCCGGAAGCCGCACATCCAATACCAGGCAACTCGGAACATCTGGAATATGCCTCTGCAAAAAATCCTGTGCCGAGGCGAACAATTCTGCTCGCAAGTTGACCGTCTTCAGAATGCGCTGCATCGCAAGGCGCATGTCCTCTTCGTCATCCACGATGAAGACAATTGGGGAAGATGAAGTAGTCATGTTTCTACCTACACCTTGTGCGGCAATGTGAATTGGAAGGTAGAACCACGTCCAGAGTTGGAAGTCGCCCACAGGTGCCCCCCATGTGATTCGACAATAGAACGGCTGATTGCCAGACCCATGCCGGTTCCCTGGGGCTTGGTAGTAAAGAAGGTATCGAAAATCTGGTTAATTTTGTCAGCTGGGATGCCGACTCCTGTATCGCTCACGGAAATTGACAGGTGCCGATCATCGGCGAATTGCGAGGTTATCGTCAGATCACCCTTGGCATCGGGCATGGCCTCAATGGCATTCAGCATAAGATTCATCAACACTTGTTCCAATTGCACGCGATCTCCGGCGATTTCTGGAAGGTTTTCTGCCAGTTCGAGCCGGACTGTCACAGAGTTGCGCCTGATGTCGTTCTTCAATAGAAGAGAGATTTCTCGAATGAGTTCGTTTACATCAACCGCTTCACGCTGTGGGAAGCTCTTCTTAAACAGCGAGCGGACATGGTCGATGATTTCCGCAGCACGCCTCGCACACCCAATTGTGCCAGAAGCAGCTTCACGAGCCTCTACGATATCGGGATGTTTCCCATTGAGAAATCCCAGACAAGCACCCGCATTGGCTGCCGCCGCGGCGATAGGCTGTTTGATTTCGTGCGCCAGCGCGGCGGCCAGCTCTCCCATCATGTTCACACGGTTGATGTGCGCGAGATCAGCTTGTAGTTGGCGAAGTCTTTCACTCTCCTGCTCGGCGTTTTTTTGTTCCGTTATATCCATCGTGATGCCAACGTATTCACCGATTTCCTGCGAGGGATTGTGATGTCCGATTCCACGCAGAAATCTGATGGCGCCGTCTGTCCGACGAATCCGAAATTCGACATCGTAATCCGCACCTTCGCTGATCGCATTCCCGAGTTTTGCACTGATAGCCGATTCGTCTTCGGCAAGAATCGTATTGTAAAAGCGGTCGAATGGAATCGGGCCGTGGCTGGGATCGAAGCCATACAAGCGAGCGTTCTCGTCCGATGAATGAATTATCTGCCGTTTTACCAGATTGCATGCCCAGCTGCCAGCATGAGTCAGGCTTTGACCTTCCGCGAGATATGCTTTTTCGCGTCGCAACTCTTGCGTCAGTAACTCCTGCTCGGTGACGTCCATCGTGGTGCCGCGGTATCCCTTAAACACTCCATCTTCTACGACTGGAATTCCGACGCACCTGACGTATCGAATCTCGCCATCGGGACGAACTATCTTGTTCGTAACATCGCAGCCGCAGTGCTCTTCATGCAGCTTCTTCATTGTTGCTGTCAACGACGCTTGGTCCTGGGGATGAACCGCACCCAAGAACTGCTGAAGACTCGGAGTTCCATTTTTTGGATCGAACCCGAAAATCTTGTAGACCTCGTCAGACCAGTAGATATTCAAAGCTTCTGACCAACGAATGCCCAAATCTGTCGACGCCCAACTCCCGATGTGGGCAAGACGCTCCCCTTCGCTCAGATAAAACTGGCTTTGTCGCAGAGCCTGTTCTGCTAGTTTTCGCTCGGTGATGTCCTGGCCGGTCCCGAACATCTCATAGGCTTTCCCCGATGCATCTCTCTTTACAGTTCCAAGACCCAGGATGACGCGCACTTCACCACTGGGAAGCACGATTCGATGTTCCGACTTGGCATGAATCCCGTTGCTAATGGCTTCGGCAGCCTCGCGGGAGACTTTTTCCCTATCCTCCGGATGAATTCTTTCAAAAATCGCACTCACGTCAAAAGAATCTTTCACCGGCGGTATTCCCCAGATGCGGCAAAGCTCTTCAGAATAGGTAACGCGATTCTCGATGAGATCCCACTCGTAGTGCCCGATGTGCGCCAATCTCTGAGCTTCTTCAAGCCTCGCGTTACTTTGCTGCAAAGCGTTTGATAGCGCCTGGCGATCTTCCTCTACACGTTTCCGGTCGGTGATGTCCTGGGTCGTACCGAACATTTGAATTCGGCCCTGTGAATTTTTTCTCACTTCACCCAAGCTATGAACTACCCGCATCTCCCCATCGGGACGAAAAAGACGATGCTCACAGTCGGCGCGGGTCACAGTATCAATCGCCTTTTTAGCCGTCGCAAATACAGCTTCCCGGTCATCGGGATGGGTCATTTCGCGCACTAGAGCAACGTCAAAGGAACCGCCCTTCGGAACCAGCCCAAAAATGCGATAGGTCTCCTCAGACCAAATCACCTGATTCGTCTCTAGATCCCATACCCAGTAGCCCAGGTGAGCGACACGCTGGGCTTCTTCGAGCCAATCCTTGCTCTCCTGTAGATCGCGAGACAAGGTGTGACTCGCTTCTTCCGCCTGTTTCAATTCCGTTATGTCTTGAACGGTGCCGAAAAGTCTGTTGTGCTCTCTGGAAATCCCATCCTCCGGTCCCACATCCGTCGTCTTCCAGAGCTTCGAGGTGATGGACTGAACGGTACGCACTTCTCCACTTGGACGGACGATCCGATGTTGGTGAACCGGATGTACGCCGACAGCAACTTCCTCGTCCACTGTGCTGTAGAGAGCCTCGCGGTCATCGGGGTGGATGAGGCTGCTAACCGTTTCAATGTCCATAGGGCGTTCTTGCGGCTTGAACCCGAATATTCGATAGGTCTCGTCGGACCAGATGATCTCGCCCGTCTCGAGGTCCCAATCCCAATAGCCGACATGGGCAACACTTTGAGCTTCTTCAAGTCGTGCTTTGCTTTCTTGAAGGCTCCGGGACAGTGCCTCGCGCTCGTCATCGGCTCGTTTGCGTTCGGTGATGTCTGTTACTACACCGGCATATTCGAGGTTGCCGGAGTTGTCTCTACCTGCATGCGCGACTACATGAACGTGTCTGATGACCCCGTCAGGCAAGAGCACTCGATGTTCGATATCCAAATCCATGCCATTCTGAGTAGCGCTGTCTTTAAGCTCTTGCAGGCGATCTCGATCCTCAGGGTGAACTCTTTTGAATACCAGGTCGAGTGTAGGATTTGTTTCTCGGGCGAAGCCCAGAATTCTGTAGGTCTCGTCAGACCAAACGAGTTCGCCGCTTTCAACCTTCCATCCAAAGGTCCCCGCATGACTCAGTCTCTGAGCCTCTGCCAAATACTGCCATCGTCTTTGCAAATCGGCTTGCGAAGCTTTCAGATTCTCATTCGCTTTTTCAAGTGCGGATGCTCCCTCAGCCTCCAGATCCTGCGAACGCTTACGAGATTCGGAGAGGCGTCTTCGATCTCGGCTCCAGCCACTTAACGCGGCTATTAACCCTATAGAAAGCGCAAGAATGATTAGAAAATGCACCATTGGCGACAGAAGCTCCAAATTCGATGAATCTTAGCCTAAATGCGAGCTGCACGTCCCGCCTTCGTCCTTAGATATAAAAAGCCCTCAGAAGTTTCCGCCAAAGGCGACGGGAGCCACGGAACTCGAAACCGCCGCCTCCTGCACGCCAGAAATTCAAAGCAAAGGGCGGGGTTGGCTCTCTGAGCCCAGTAAAAAGATCGTTGGAGGTCCTTTACCAGCCCCAACGCTGCCCGAATGGCTAGCATCGCGAAGTGAGGTAGATTCTCGCCGAAGAGAACGCGATGTAGTTCGCCTCCAGCATCTGCAAACTGAGAAGCATGAGGAGACAAACCGAATACGTATCGGACACCTCTGATTCATAGGTTGACGTCTGCAGGCCACAGTGCAGACTGTCGGGGCAAAGAATTTTCGTCTTGTGAGCATTGAATCTCTGGATTCATGAAATGATCCAAAGGTTATCAACCCTCTCAAAACCCTCCGCAAAAGAGTTTGGAGCGCCAACTGATTGAAAGGATACCCCGTGAGGTCCGTCAATTCCCCTCTCTCATGCTCCCCCTTTCTCCACAGCAGGACATCTCCGCAGGAAAGCAATAACCTCGCGCACGATCCTTAAGGTTTATCGCGTTTACCCAGCGTCCCTAGCCCACAATTTTGAGTGAAAGTCACGTTCGAGCGGAACTGGGACGACCTAAACGCAGAAATGACACGCGGCCTTTAGTTGAGGCTGAACCGGGATGGACTCCTGAAATTCAAGCCGGCAACGGCAACTCCATTTGCTTGGCTGGCAGCACTTGATGTGCGAGTCTTCGAAGGAATGATCTGGCGAATTCGTTTACCGCTCGCGAACTGTCCGCCGCTCGCATTATCAGACAGGTCTCAAACCACAGTGCCGAATCCGCAAGTGGTTTTATTACTACACCTTCTTCTTGAGACCGAAGATCTGCAGGCTTGAAAAGGATTGCGACTCCCACATGTTCGGAGACGAGGTGAACGGCTTGATGTGCTGTCATAACGTCATGAGCATCCTTCGGAGCGATTCTCTCTAATTGTGCGGTCTGCAGGATTGCGTCGTGGATGATGGGATGGACGTTTCTGGCGAGCATGATCCACTCGTCCGATGCCAGATCCCGGAGGGCAATTTGCTCCTTATGCGCAGATGGATGAGTGTCTGGAAGTGCCACATGCAGCGGCGCCCGCGCGAAAGGGACTCTAGTGATCTGAGCATCTAGAGGCGGTGCCGCCACTAGAGCAAGATTTAGTTCGGCTCCCAAAACACCGCGAGCCAACTCCATTGCAGATCGAGTTACCAGGCGCACTCTGAGCTTGGGAAAGAGCGGCAAGCGAATTGCGAAGAGAGCCGAGATCCACGCATGGTCGGCATAATGCGAATGTCCGATCATCAAGACATTCTCGGCGCCCTCGTGAGCAGCGTGGGCTAGATGAATAGCCCTCTCGGCATGGAAAAGTGCGGCGCGAGCCTCTTCGACAAATGCTCTACCGGCTTCCGTAAGTTCCACGATCCGTCCCTTCTTCCGCGTGAAGAGCTGAAGGCGGTGCAGGCCTTCAACTTCGGTGATCTGTTTACTCAATGCGGGCTGTCCAATGCGTAGTATCTGGGCGGCTCGTGTGAAGTTCAGTTCTTCAGCCAAAACGATAACCGCCTGTAGATGACGCATTTCGGGCATGTTGAGCATCACTCTGCCCTTCTGGCACGCGGGCCGGCGTTTCCGGCGTGCAGCCGAACCCCTATGTCTACTTAAGGAACCAATAGTCAAGGAAAAGTATTAGTAAGAACTTTTCGTCACGGCTTGGGTTGGAGTATGCATCAGGAATGTCGGGTTGACGCGTGAAGTTCGCGGATGGCAACCTAGCTTGATGAACCTGCAAGAGTTCCGCGAATCCCTGCTTCGAGATGAACCGCCCGCTGGGTTGAGCGATGCGCTTGCTGGACTATGGTGGGATGCTAAAGGCAACTGGACGAGGGCTCACGAATCCGCGCAACAAGACGAAAATCAGCCGTGCGCTTGGGTACACGCATATCTCCACCGAAAGGAAGGAGATTCTTCCAATGCCGCGTATTGGTATCAGAGGGCGAGAAAGTCCCCAGCCCGGAATTCGCTTCAGGAAGAGTGGCTTGAGGTTGCACAGGCACTCCTTGGGTGATTCTAAGTCCCGCGCAGAACACGGCCTTCTAAGGTCTCACGATTCTTGTGCTCTGACCATCTAATTACCATTAAGGTCGAGGCCGTCCAGATGTCCAGCCCCGAGTTGGGTCCAGATTGGGTTCTCTCAAGTTTCACTTCGAATGATCCGGATACTCGATACGAGCTGGATCAGTTAATCGCGGCCGCGCGACGCCTTTGGCCGCGAATCCAAGCCCATGCGGTGAGAGAGCAGACTCATAAGAGTTCTGATGATGCGATTGCCACTGCAACCGACGTTTGGGAGGACGTGCTCCAGTCTGTTGCGAAAACCCTATTGAGGTTGAACGGCAGGGGTTCGACGGTGCGGGATCTCGACGCTTATCTCTTTGGTGTATTTCACCACCGCTTCAACCGCGCTCTCAGGAAAGAGCGCAAAAGAGCGGAATTTATTCGAAACGTGGCGTCGAGCCGTGATTTGGAGGCGCTGACACAAGCTCACGATTCAAGGGCGGTGCGGGATGTCGAGCGATCGATTCAGGTCAACGAAGCCATTCAACGCATGGATGATTGGACTCGGAGGGTTTGGGCATCGCGGCAGTACGGTTATTCCTGGCGGGAGATTGCAATTTTTCTCGGGCTTACAGAACCTCAGGCTAAACTTCGATTTCGTTATGCAATCGGTCGACTGCGGGCAAAACTAGGAGTTAAATGATTTTGTAATCAGGTGCGTCGTGGTGTTGCAATTTGAGGCTATTGAGTTTTGCTTTGTTGATACGAATTGAAAGCAGGCGGCTTCTGAAGGAACAGGAAGGATTGAGCGTCGAGGAACAGCGGATACTGGATCTGCTGGATCGGGGTTTGTCCCGAGATTTCCCTAATCCCGAGCGAACCGGGTGTCCAGGCTCGGCGTTTCTAGAACGTGTCGCACGTCACAAGGTTCCATTGTCTGAAGCCGATCAATGGCTGGATCATCTCAGTTCTTGCAGTCCATGCTTTCAGGAATTCACCGAAATTCGGAAGCAAGCGGCAGGTCAGCGGAGGCAGCGACAGATGTGGCTCGCCGCGGCTGCGATCGTTCTTCTGGCGGTTGGAGGATGGCTATGGCTGCGAAGTCAGCCCTCGGGGCAATCCGCGGCAGTAGTCGTCGTCGACCTGCGCGGACGTGCTACGGTGCGCGGAGAAAATACGCCCGATACGACTCAGTCGCCATTAGAGGTTCCTCGTAACGCGAGGACTCTGAACTTGGAGCTGCCAGTAGGGAGCAACGAGGGTGCGTACGAAGTAGCCCTGCTCAATCCGAGTGGTGCTGAGCTTTTCCGGACGAGTGCCACAGCTAAACTCGAAGATCACATTGTGGTCGTTCGGGCTAACGTCGATGTCGCCAGGGTCCCTCCGGGCTCGTATTTCCTCGGAGTCCGACAGCCAGGCCTTGAGTGGACGCGGTTTCCTATCCGGTTGCTTTGAATGCGATCTACATGAAGAAGAAACAAAAGCCAGCCAGGAAGAGTTGTCTCGCAATAAAGCCGACAGTTCAGAACGAACGGCTCAAGGGCTGGAACGAAATCGCCTGCTTTCTCGGTCAACCGGTTGCGGTGGCGCAACGATGGGCGAGATCAGGAATGCCTGTGGCCCGAGAAGGCAGTTTCATGTATGCCACTCGGGAGGAATTGAGCAGACACCTCGGCCGCGAAGCTGGTCTGGACGTACCGGTTCACATCGCGACAGAAAACATGGATCTCTCTGCCGATCTGAAACTTGCTCTCGCGCATGCCCGAGCTGGCAAGCACGACAAGAAAAAAAAGCTAAGCGATGAGAAAGGGCGTCTGGTTTTTTCGCAGTATAATAGCCGTAATCGTGAGCCGCTCTTCGTCCCCGGAGGTTCTGTCATGCGGATTCTCGTTCCCTGGAAGCCAGTCGTTCTCGTGTGGGGATTGCTGAGCGCAATGATATTCTTTGGTTTCGTTGCATCATCGGTGCTTCAAGGAAAGGACCCCTTCGCGCCAGGTGCGACCATCACGCAGCCCGCAGCCTCGAAAACGGCTGCGGCGCAGTCGGGGCAAGAACCTAAACACTCCAACAAGGCGGCTCGGACTCCGAGTCAGTGAGACATCAGAGATCGCTTGCCGCTGATTTGTTTGCATAGCCTTTTCGGTCACGTCCTGGGTGGTTTACCTTGCCCAATATTTTCTCTAGCTTTTGCTTCAAGATGACTTCAGCGGGAGAACGTCCTTGGCGTCCCAGCCATGACACAAAATCCTTTATTTTGACTTCGTGCTTTACGGGTGGCTGTTGGACAAGAACGGTCACCGTTGCGAACCCTTGACCGATCTCTCCTACCCAGTTGTCCTTCTGCAACGCCGCGAGAGCCGTGGCGATCGCTTCATAGAGAGTCTCCGCGGTGACCTCTACGGAGTGCTCAACGTCTCGGAGATCCTTTACCGCAACAATGCATGTTCGCAGAGCCACGTGCAGCAGCGTACCATATTCTCCTTTTGTTCGCTCCTTTGTCACAAGAACTCAGTCCTCCATAGGCGGCACGTACCAAGATAGATCGTTCTGAATCAGTACCTTATAGATGTTTCTCCAGTATGTTAACATATACGTTTACTATGGAGTGTTCGTTTGCCCGAAGTCTTGCGACAGAACGGGTTCGTGGTGTCGATATTCTTTGAGCTCGGGGTGAAGCACCACTTGCCTCATTGCCACATTAAATGGGGCGACGATGAGACTGTTGTTGCCCTCCCTACGATGAGAGAACTAGTGGGCACGAGCCTTCCAAAGGCTGGTAGGAAATTACTCGCCCAGAACGTTCGCTTCCTTGTGGCGAAGTGGGAAGAGCTTGAGCGGCAACAGGAAGGAACAGCGGGAAAGAAAACGAAGGCGGGCAAACAAAAAGCATCGCGAACGAAAAAAGGTAAAAGAGGTAGAAGATGAGGCGCCCGATCAATGCAAAGTATCGAACGATTGTGGAAGCGGAATTGGCTGGAGCACAACTGCGCGTGAAGTTTGCGAATGGCGATGTGGTTAAGGTTCCGTTGAAGCGAGTGGCTCCAGAAGTGCGAGACCATGCCGCCGCCAGGGTACGGTCGTATGGAACTCATGTCGAAATTCATGTAGGAGCCAATACAGTCGAGCTGTCATGGTTGAACATCCGTAGAATCACCGACCGTTCGCTCGAACGCGAGTTTCAAAAAGCAGCTGCAACCGAGCAACATGAGATCGGCCTAAAGATTCGGGAGATGCGACTGAGTAAAGGCCTTACGGCCCGCGCAGTCGCGAAGGCTGCCGGCCTATCCCCGCAAAGTCTGTCCCGCATTGAGAACGGTCGACATGACTTGGTCTTGTCGACTCTGACCAAATTGCTAGCTGCGATGGGCTCCTCTATCGAGGAGTTTGTTGAACAGAGCAATGGCGACCCACCTTCGAGACGAGAGCCCACAGTTTCCGATACTCCGAACAGTTCAAGTGTTGAAGCACTATCGTTAGAGATCACGAACCCCACAGTGCCCGAGGTTCCTGACTTCTACGAGACCGTTACACACAGTGAAATTGCTGCAGGCGATATATCCGAGAGCGAACGACTGCCCGATACAGACGGGGAGACGCTTCCATTTGTGCAGTTGGGTGGCGCGCGCTTCGAGATATTGGCCTATCACCTGCTCTCGGGTGACCCCCTCAATCCACAAGCCAAGGTGGTTCTCGTAAAGAGTTCTGGTGATCAGGGCCGAGATGTGCTCGTCTACGCTAATGGAAGTCTTCACACGATCGTGCAATGCAAGAATCTCTCGTCTGCCGTAACAAAACCACAGCTACTTCGGGAACTTGTGAAACTGGTCCTGCACGACATCAAGACGCCTTTCCTTCCAGCAAATGGCGTCAACTACGAGATTTGGGCACCCGGCGGTCTTAGCGAACCCGCGGAACAGCTTCTAGCGATGTGGCCTCAGCAACTTGCAACGGACGACATTCGCGCGGCCTTTAATGCCGTCACGAATGAGTACGAAAAACTAAAGGGTGTCAGTTGGAACGAATCGAATGAACCTCTTTTAGCGGCGCTTAGCGTGAAGGTCAAGCCTTGGCGTCAACTGAATCTCGACCTCACAAGGCGAGTTCGCAACAATCATGACCTCCACGTTCGCTATTTCGCGGTAAACAGCGTCATGCCAACTAAGGCGGTGCAAGCCTACTTTCGCCAGAGAGAAGCAAGCGATGAAGACACCCGAAACGCCATGTTTTCGGTGACATCGCAAGCGACCGAAACACTGAGTACGATTCAAGAGAGCTTGTCGAAGCTGCACGGACAGGATACGTCTACAGATGTCGACAGTGACATAGATCAGGCACGTGATCGGATTCGCGCTGGTGCTGCAGACGAAGGTAAGGTTCTCTTAAAGAGAGTCCAAGACAACTACAGTGGACAACTCACGTCATACCATCGTTTCCGCATCGCATCCAACCTCGCATTTGCGATGCTGCAGGAAGGCAAACTACCGGAAGCTTCACAACTCTTCCTCCAGGCGGTGCAGTACGAACCGAACAACGAACACGCACAAATCAATGAAGTTCTTGCTTACTACCTAGTGCGTGACAATCGCCGCGCGTTCGACTTAGCGTCTAAACTTCGAAAGCAGTATCCGGCCTCCGCTCGACTTGCGTGCTTCTGGGTCGCAACGGCTCAAGAGGAGATCCAGACTTCGGATCTGGATGACCAACTTGGCCCCATCCTCAGAGCGGATCCTGACGTTGTCGTGGCGCTGGCGCAACGTGCGGTACAGCGTGATGAACTGGAAGTCGCCTCCCGGTATGCGATATCGGCGAAGAAGCTTCGCCCGCAGTCGTCTCAACCATCTCACGTGCTAGCGCAGATCGAACTGCGATCTGCCTTGCCCGGTATAACTGGACGAGCGCCCAAGAAACAGCAAAGGCTTCAACACGCAGAAAACGCAGTATCGATGGCGACGGAAGCCCTTTCGCTAGCCCAGCGAGAGGGCGCTAAGCCAGCGCAGGTCGAGATTCTTCTTCTGAGATGCCGAGGATACCTGGCCCAGGGTAAGGTTGCGGGAGCTAGCAGCGATGCCGCTTCTGCGATGGCGCTGCTGCCCACTCATCAGGATGCTCTTCTTGCACTGGCGGAGAGCAAACTAGCCGAAGGCAGATTCCAGGAGTCCGCGGAAGCAGCAGAAAAGATCAACGATCCCGTTGTGGCGCTGCCACTCCGAGTGGTGCAAGCGCACGCCCTGTCGGCCATGGGAACTGATGCAGACCTCGACAAGGCGATTGCCATTCTTCTTGAAGTGACGAGTCTGTTGCCGCCACCTATGCGTGCACCTGCAGCGATTCTGGCAGTGAAAGCTATGGTGCGCCGCAAGAAGCTCGATATCGCGGAGTCGTATCTGCGCAGCCTTTCCGGGCACATTGACCCGGCGACCGAGCTTGCACTGAAAAGTGCAGTGGAGCCGGACGCGAACCGTGCGGTGGAAATTGCCCTTGATTCGAAGTCTCGCTGCACCGAAGAGACCCATCTCGAAACGAAAGACTTCTTGGCGCGGACATTTATGCGCCTTCAACGACCGGGCGATGCTTTGTCTCTGTTGCAAGAACTGTACGCGACTGAGTCGCCAGCCTTCGACCCGAGGTTACTGGTTGAGTGTGCGTTCAGACTGGAACGGCACGACATCATTATGGAAGTGTTCGACAAGCTATCGGGTCAGCCGGGACGCCCATGGGAGGAGATCGAGTTCGAGGTTCAGTTCTTGGAGAAGTACAACATCCCTAAAGCCATTAGCAGATTGACGACATTTCTCAAAGAAAATGCAGACCACAAGCTCGCACAATTGCGGCTTTCAACCATCGGCGTTTTGCATCGCAAACCGGACTTGATGAAATCGTGTATCGCTGACCTGCCTACAGTGGAAGAGTTACCGAGTCGCTATATTCGGGTCGCGATAGGGGTCTTGAGCCAAGGTCCAGACAAAGCCAAGACGGTCGATTATGCATATCGCTATCTCCGTATCCACTTTGATGAACTAGATGCACATCAGGCGATGATCCAAAGCGTACTTGCGACGGGAAGTATGGCGATACCCGACGTCTCGCTTCCGGAGGTTGTCATGGGCGCGGCGGTTCAATACCAACTGCAACCGAGCGGTGAACTGAAGTGGGTTGTTCTGGAAGAGACGGAACACCCGGTCAGGGACTTCGACGAAATCTCTCCTGCCGATCCACGGACGACTGAACTGCTGGGCAAGAAGGTGGGAGATGTCTTCGTTGTCGTGAAAGGAAGTATTCGGGACACCGAGGCCGTCATCAAGCAGATCATACCGAAGTATCTCCGTAGGCATCACGATTGTCTTGCGGAGCTGGCGGTGCGGTTTCCGGATTCGCACGTTATCGAGTCTGTTGCAATCGAACCTGCTGACCATCCCTTACAGCTTGGACTAGCCGCTGTGTTGGCTTCTGCTCAGACCCGCTCCCAGAGGGTGGAGGAAACGCAAAAGCTTTATCAGACCATGCCGATGTCACTGCACTTGTACGGTGCGCATTTCGGCAAGAACGCCTACGAGGCGTTAATGAGCATTGCATTGGCCGACAAGCTGGCAGTGAAGTGCGCAATCGGTACAAGCGAGGAATACCAGCGAGCAGTCGGGGCGTTGGCTAACGCCTCGAACATCATCTTGGATCTGTCCGCGATAGCAACCGTACGGCTCATTGGACTTGTCAATGTGCTGAAATCCAACCTCTACAGATTCGCAATGTCTGACTCGACGGCTCTTGAGATAAATGAGACGCTGGGGCCAGAAATTACGGAAGCATCGGAGGGTGGCGTTCTTGCATTCAAAGATGGCGAATACCGGATGTATCACGAAAGTGCTGAGGAGCGGAAACGGAGGTTCGAGAGGGACCAAGAGTTTCTCAAGGAGCTCCACGACCACGTTGAGACGCTGTCTCCTATCGAGCTTGCGTCCTGGTCACCGGAAGCACGAAAGAGTGTTGCGGATTTTGTAGGAGTCTATGGCGCAGAAGCAATAGCTCTAGCGAAGCAGACTAACACCGTGCTGTGGACGGACGATGTTATTGAGGCACAGCTAGGCGCAGGAATGTTCGGTACTGTCGGTGTTTGGACGCAATGTGTCCTTGCTCGACTCGCCGATGTTGGCGCCCTTACTCGGGAAGACTACGTCACGGCAACGGCAAAATTGGTGGGCTTTGAATATGCCGGTACGTACGTTGACGGTGCCGTATTCATTGAGTGTGCTCGGCAGTCCCAATACGATCCCGAGGCCGCACCGCTTCGGCAGGCGATAGAAATCATCGCATCGCCTCAAGCTAACCCACAAGTTCGCTTCGGGGTGTTCCGGCAACTCCTCAATCATCTGTATTCCTCCGATATCACTCCATTCAGAAGCGGCATGGTTATTAGGGCGTGTCTGGCCGCGCTTGCGCAGACACCGATACTGTGGCAGCAACTAATGATTTTGAGACGGAATAGCCAAGCCTTGTTTGGATTGAATGTAATTGCAGAGCAGCATTTCAACAGATGTTTCGATGCGTGGACCAGAGGGTATTGACGGGGTAATCCAGCTTCGGACTCGTCGTTCCTTCCCCTGTAATCGCCCTATCTTCGCCCACTTTGGGTATTAGAATTCCATTATGCCGCAATGCCTGTTTTGCCTTCATGAGGGGGAGGGTGGCTCCGTCCGCTTTACGGACGAGCATGTATTCCCGGCAGCACTCGGGGGAAACCTGACAGTCAGGAATGGCAGTTGCGACGCGTGCAATCACGGCAATTCCAAATTCGAGCAAGCGCTGGCCAGCGAGTTGACGCCTATCCGCATGCTGCTGCAGATCCCGGACCGATATGGAAACGTTCCGCATACCGCTGCAACGATCATCACTACCGAAAAGACGTATGACGGTCGCGTAAAAGGTGATGGCAGCGTGCTGGTTAAACCGCTCGTCACCGAGGAGAAGAACGAAAAGGGGCAGCGGGAGTTCGTGCATCGGTTCCTGACCGACAGGCTGAAAGAAAAACTGCGCGTGCAGGCGAAAGAGAAAGGCCAGGAGTTCGTTGAAATGGGGCCGGGAGATCCGGTCACGGCCGAAGTACATATCGGCGGTGATCTGATGGTCATCGGGTCCCAAGACGGACTGCGGACGGCAGCCAAGATTGCGTATGTCGCGCTCGCGTATATGTTCGGGGTTAGAGTCGCCGCGAGCGATGCGTTCATGGAGGTGCGGTCGTACATCCTTGAAGGTAGGCCGGACAGCGTTTCACGGCTTTTCATCAATAAGCGCTACCTGGAAGCGTGTCAGCAGGGGCCCCATCAGCATTCGGTCGCGATTGCGGCGCGGCGCGATAAGCGTCGGGTAGATGCCATAGTCCGCCTCTTCGGGGAACTCACATATTTCGTGGTGCTGTCGGATCATTACGACGGAGCGGATTTCTGCAATACGCTCGTTTACGACGCGCATCGCGGAGATGTAAACGGAATGCTCTTCGGTCACGTGCAGGCGGAGTTGCTTCAAACCGAAGATGTCGCAACAAGCAAGGACACGGTATGGAATGACCTGGAGGGTGTAGGTAGGAACTTTTGTGCGTTCATCGAGCGCGTGGCAGAGGAAAAACGCCTCAGAGATCTTGAAAAAGCAGATAGAAATCAAGCAAAAGGAACTTGAAACACAGAAATGATAACATCCACACGGTTCGAGATTTCGCGATTACAAGGCTTTCGCCACCTCGATTGCGGTTCCGAGTTGGGTATCCCTTCCTTCCTTTAATGCTTCTCGCGAGATTTCAATAGAAAACTTTGGAACGATGCCGTTGTTCTCCAGCATTCGCCCTTGCCAAGTGAGGTAGGCGGCAACCGGCAGGCCAAGAATGTATCCGTGGCCAACCTTGTATGCGCTGCCACTGAGTAGACGACCGGGCGTTTTCGTTCCCACGATGGTTGCCAGATTATTTTCCTCCGCAAACGCCGACACCATCTCGCCGGCGCTCGCCGTGTGTTCGTTTACCAACAGCACGACTCGACCGTGGAATCGTCGCTGGCCGAGTCCTTCAGTGACCACGAGGATAGATTTTTCAACGAAAGCATATCGCGCCGCTAACCATAAGAGAGTCGCTTTGTGGGACGGAATCCGTCCGAATCGGGTCAGTTCCTCACGACGATAGCCGCGCTCGCGACGCTTCCGCGTGAGACTGTAGCCCACCTCAAGCTTTCCGGGCGTCAAATAGCTCATCAACCTCAACCCGCCGATTCCTCCGCCTGTGTTGCCGCGTAAATCGACAATGAGCCGACTGCATCCGTCGAGTGCGGCGATGCCTCGGTCGATGTCCTTCGCTACGTCGATACCGATGGCGCCCGGAAACATTGCGACTCTCAGCAATCCAATTTCATCGCTGAGCCTCTCGGTGGTGACGGCCTGCGGCGCCGTAACCGGGTGCTTCTGGGACTTGGGCATCGGCAATTGAACGTTGACCTTCTGCACTTCGCCGTCGAGCTTTTCAACAAGTAGACTCGCTGATTCGCCAACAGAGAAGGTCAGGTCATTTGGTGGCCGAACCTCTTGTCCGCCACATTCGAGCAACAGATCGCCCGGCCGTATGCCTGCCGCGAAAGCTGGTCCACCTTGATGTACGTCTTGGAACATCCAGCGCTCACTTCCGTTTACGCCGATCCGCTGGAGAGTCGCGTTGATTGCGTGGCGGGCGGGAATATTTCGCATTCCCGCGTGGCGAAAACCGGTATGACTGGTCTTGAGTTCCGTTACTAATTTGTGGACCTCCTTCTCGAACGCCTCGGGGTCGGTACACGCCAGGATCTGATCCCGGCGATCCCGGGCCAAAGTATTCCAATCCACGGCGTTCATTCCGGGGTTAAAGTGTTTGGTCGCTACCAGTCGGCAGACCTTGTCGAAAATCCTCGTGCGTTCGTCGAGAGTCAGATTCATTGCTGTTTTATACCAATCGGTGTCGAGGTCTCCCCTACCGCTATGAACGCGGCCCAATAGAATGGACTCACTTGGTCGCCATATTTTGCGAGCAGGTCAAGCTTCGCGTTTCGCAGAGCAGAACTCGTATCTTCGCCCTGAGCCAAGCGCCGGTAGAATTGTTCCATCAACGCACTGGCGAATGTGTCGTCTGCACTCCACAGGCTCGCTACAACCGATTTCGACCCAGCCACCAGAAATGCCTCCACCAGGTTGCTGATGCCCTCTTGCCCCTGCAGTTTGCCAACTCCAGTGTCACAAGCCGAAAGGGTCGTGAGTTCGGCATTAAATCGCAGCCTTATGATCTCCCGCACTTGCAGCAAACCGTCATCACTCGATTGTGGGTCCGCGCCCAACACCACTGCTGACCGTTCTGGGTACTGCGTGTCCGCGAATCCATGGACAGCCAGATGCAAGATGCGAAACTGATCAAGTGGTTGCTTCTTAAATCCAGTCTCCGTCGCGTCCTTGCCAAGCAACATTACGACGTCCGATCCAACAATTTTACCGATTTCCT
>Ga0209579_10000752_pt1 | contig 29559 bp, 25 predicted proteins | sample Coa_R1_2_FD_187152 | JGI IMG/M metagenome (GOLD analysis project Ga0209579, IMG submission 187152) | Surface soil microbial communities from Centralia Pennsylvania, which are recovering from an underground coalmine fire - Coalmine... | ecosystem: Environmental > Terrestrial > Soil >... | reverse complement strand
TTCAGGAACCGCACCCGCTCCGTCAGTCGGCGTCACCGGTTGACGTCCCTCACGATGAGCGGGATGGGCGCCTTTATTCAAATTACAAACGCGCTGTCAAAACTTTTCGATTTGTTCAAATAAATCGCGAGGTTGCGCGGCGCAGATTTTGCGCGTGCAGACCGGAAGCGCTTCCGCCAAGCGAAGATTCGCAAAAATGACGATGTCCCGATGCCACCGAAGCGCTGCGGGCAGGTGGCGCTCACCCTCAAGGGGCCTATGATGGACCATTCAAGCTTGCATCGAGGCGCGCTGTCAGGAACGACGATGACGTGCCCGCGTTTTGTCACAATAAGCCGTGCTGGTGATGCGCCGGAAATCCTCGTTGTTAGCCGGCACCAATGCATTAGAACCGCTTTTTGCCCCTGGTTCGAGCCGAAACTGTATTCTTCACATCATGAATTGCCCGCCATGAACGAGTCAAAGACCGAAGCGCACTCCCGTTCCGAGCCTGCGGGGCCGGCGGAAACGCCCGAAGTCGTGGCGGGCGAGACGCCGTCGACGGCCACACTTTTCCTGAAAGTATTTCCGTCGATCATGTTGCCGATGTTCATGGCGGTGGCGGACCAGACCATAGTGGCCACGGCCTTGCCGGCCATCGCTTCGGGTCTCGGCGAAATCGAGCGCGCCTCATGGGTCGTCGTCTCTTATCTCATCGCCAATACGATTGCCGCGCCGGTCTATGGCCGGCTGGGCGACACGTATGGCCGCCGCTCCATCATGGTCGCCGCACTGGCAATCTTCATGATCGGTTCGGTGCTGTGCGCGGTCTCGCCCAATATCGAATTTCTGACCGCGGCGCGCGTGCTGCAGGGCTTTGGCGGCGGTGGTTTGATGACGCTGTCACAGGCGCTGATCGGCGAAGCGATACCGCCGCGCGAGCGCGGCCGTTACCAGGGCTACCTCGCGGGCGTCGCGGTGACGTCCAGTACGTTCGGTCCCGTCGCCGGCGGCTATCTGACGCAAGCGTTCGGTTGGCAGTCGATCTTCCTGGTCAACGTCCCACTCGGATTGATCGCGTTCGTGCTCGTGCTGCGGCTCGAAGGCCGGCCGGGCGATCGCCGCCGCACCACTTTCGATGCGCCGGGACTTGTCCTGTTCACCATGTTCGTCGCCCCGGTCATTCTTGCGCTCGAACAATTGCAGCGCATGAACCCGCAGACATTGCCGCTGGCGCTCGGCCTCCTGGCGTTCGGCTTGCTCTCGCTCGTCATTCTGATCTGGCAGGAACAGCGCAATACGGCGCCGCTCCTTCCGCCCGCACTGTTCAAACAGCCATCGATCTGGCGCAGCGACGCCATGGCGGCGTGCCATGGCGCAGCGCTCGTTTCGCTCCTGACGTTCTTGCCGATCTATCTGCGCGCCGTGCGCGGCGCTTCACCGGCCGAGACCGGACTGATGCTGTTGCCGCTGACATTCGGCATCGGCTTTGGTTCGCTGACCACCGGCCAGTTAGTGTCGAAAACCGGCCGTACCGCCGTATTTCCGACTTACGGATTGATAGCCGCGACTGTGGGCCTGGTGGCGCTGGCGTTCGGCGTTTCGCATTTGAGCGTCGGCGAAATGCCGTGGGCATTCGGCCTCGTTGCCGTGTGCATGGGCACAGTGATGGGCGTGGTGCAGATCACGGTACAGAGCGTGGCCGGACCGCGCATGCTGGGTACCGGAGCCGCCATGGTGCAGTTCTCCCGCTCCGTCGGCGCGGCTTTCGGCACAGCCGTGGTGGCCGCGGTGCTGTTTTCCCATCTCGCGCTTGTCGACCGGGAAGCAGCAAGCCTGTTCGGTGCGATCATCGATCATGGACCCGAAGCCATCGCATCGCTTGCGCCGGCGCGGCAGGCCGCCATTCAATCGGAAATCGCCGACGCATTCCGGGCAGCTTTCGCGACGATAGCCATTTTCACCAGCGCCGCGACCTGGCTGGCCTGGTCCATGCCACTGCGGCGGCTGTAACGGATCTCGACCGACGGCATTGCGGCGTCCCGCCGCACGCGGCAGACTCCTGCCGCAAATCCGGGAACGGCTGGGCTGGGCCCAAGCGCGATGGCATGACCAAAATCCTCCTGACCCGGCACGGTCACGTCGACGGCATAAAGCCCGAACGTTTTCGCGGCCGCGAGCCGCTCGCTCTGACCGAACGTGGCCGCGCCGAAGCGCAGGCGGTCGCCGCGCGTATCGCCGCCACCTGGCAGCCGAGCAAAATCTACACGAGCCCGATGGGCCGCTGCATCGATACCGGCGCGGCAATCGCCAAGGCTTGCGGTATCGCGGCCGACGTGTGCCCCGATCTCAACGACATCGATTACGGCGCCTGGCAATTCAAGACATTCGAGCAAGCCAACACCGACGACCCGGACTTGTTCGATGCGTGGTTCGCGACGCCACACTTTGTCCGCTTCCCAAACGGCGAATCGTTGCAGGATCTGGTCGCCAGGGCCGCCAACGCACTGCGGCTGGTCCTTTCACGCCATCCGAAAGAGACGATCGTCATGGTCGGCCATGACAGCGTGAACCGTGCCCTGCTGCTCGAACTGCTCGATCAGCCGTTATCGGCCTATTGGCGTATCGCGCAGGCGCCCTGCTGCCTCAATGAAATCGACGTCACGGGCGGCACCATCAGGGTGCAGCGCATCAACGAGACGCGACACCTGGAGATGTGAGCACGATGAGCTTTGTCGGTCGCTCGGTTACGCGGCTGGAAGACTGGCCGCTCGTCACCGGTAACGGCCGCTTTGCCGCGGATATATCGTTTGCCGGTCAATTGCACATGCGCGTGGTGCGCTCCGCCCACGCCCATGGCCGCATCCGCTCGATCGACACCGCCGCGGCACGCCAGGCGCCCGGCGTCGCCGCTGTGTGGACCTTCAGTGATGTCGCCGACATTCCGCCGATCGATTTCCGGCTCACGCGCATCGAAGGGCTCGATCCCTATCGCCAGCCGATCCTCGCCGCGGACCGGGTGCGCTATGTCGGCGAACCCGTCGCGGTGGTTTTCGGCGCGGATCCATACGGCGCGGAGGATGCCGCCGACCTCGTCGCCGTCACGATCGATCCGCTGCCCGAAATCGTCAGCGCCGATGCGCCGCCCGTCGCGTTCGACGATGCCGCCCATCCGACCGAAGTGGCGACGGTTCGCAAAAGTTACGGCGACGTCGACATGGCCTTTGCCGCCGCACACACCGTCGTCGCGCTCGATCTTGAAACCGGCCGGCACAGCGGCACGCCGATGGAGACGCGGGGCGCCATCGCGCGCGTGACCCGTGGCATCCTCGAGATGCATGGCGCCGCCAAGGTGCCGCACTGGAACCGCGACGCGCTGGCGCGGATGCTTGGCCGCGAGCCGTCGACCATGCACTTGCATGAAGGTCACGTCGGCGGCGGGTTCGGCGTGCGCGGCGAGATTTATCCGGAGGATGTTTTGGTTTGTCTCGCCGCGCTTCGCCTCGGCCGCGCAGTGAAATGGATCGAGGACCGACGCGAGCATCTGTTGGCCGCCAATCATTCCCGTCAGCAGCATTACCGCGTCCGCGCCGCCGTCGACGCCGACGGCCGCCTGCTCGCCATTGATGGCGAGTTCTTTCACGATCAAGGCGCCTATGTTCGCACCCACGCGGCGACCGTACCCGACCTTGCCGCCGCGATGTTGCCCGGCCCCTACCGTGTCGGTGCCTACCGCATGGTCGGCCGTATCCGGCTTACCAACAAGACGCCATGCGGCACCTACCGCGCTCCGGGGCGGTTCGAAAGCACGTTCGTGCGCGAACGGCTGATGGATGCGATCGCGGCACGGCTCAAGATCGACCCGCTCGAAATCCGCCGCCGCAATCTGATCGGCAAAACCGAGATGCCCTACGTCCTCGGTTTCGACACGCTTGGCACCGAAATGACCTACGATTCCGGCGATTATGCCGGGCTCCTCGATAAAGCGCTTGTGGCGGTCCGCTGGGACGAATTGCAGAAAGAATTGGCGCGGCGCCGCGCCGGAGGCGAAGCGGTCGGCGTCGGGCTCGCCGCCTTTGTCGAGAAAAGCGGCCTGGGCCCGTTCGACGGCGTTCGCGTGACGGTCGATACCAGCGGCGCCGTCGAACTCGTGACGGGTGCGGCTTCGGTCGGCCAAGGGGTCGAAACGGCGATGGCGCAAATCTGCGCCGACGCGCTCGGCGTCGACTATCGGCGTATCCGCGTCATCCACGGCCAGACCGACCGCATCGCCTATGGCATGGGTGCCTTCGCGTCACGCGTCACGGTGATGACCGGCGAGGCTACCCGCATCGCCGCCACCAAACTTCGCGACAAGGCGATAACGACCGCAGCCTTGTTGCTGCAATCCCCTCCCAATACGCTCGACGTGGTCGATGGCAATGTCGTGCGAAAAAATGCGGCGCAGGGCCCATCGATGTCGCTCGGCGATGTCGCGCGCGCGCTGGCGCCGGGCGCGAAGCTCACAGACGGCGCGGCGCCGGGCCTTTGCGCCGAAGGCTGGTTCGAGTCGCATCACATGACTTACCCCTACGGCGTGCACGCCGCGGTCGTGCGCGTCGATCGCGACAGCGGCGCCGCCGCGATCGAACGTTACTTCGTCGCCTACGACATCGGCAAAGCCGTCAACCCGATGCTGATCGAAGGACAGATTGCCGGCGGCGTGGCGCAGGGTCTGGGCGGTGCGCTGTGGGAAGAGTTCCGCTACGACGCACGCGGCGAGCCGCTTTCGGTCAATTTCGCCGATTACCTGATGCCGACGGCGCGCGAAATTCCGCCCATCGAGACGCTGATCACCGAGGATGCGCCAAGCCCGCTCAACCCGCTTGGGCTCAAAGGCGCGGGCGAAGGCGGCGCCAACGCCGTCGGCGCCGCGGTCGCCGCTGCGATCGACGACGCGCTCGGCTTGCCGGGCGCCGTGACCCAGCTTCCGGTCACGCCGCAGCGCCTGCGTGAATTGCTGCGGCGGCGAATCCGTGGCTGACGGCCTATTTGTTCTTTGCCGCGACCGCAGTGATCGCTTTGACGGCCGCGCTAAGTTCAGGCTTAGACGACGACAGGTCGCCGGCGATACTGGAAATCTTCGCCATCAGCGCCGCCTGATCTTCAGCGGGCAGATGAATGGCGCTGCCGCCTGAAGCGATCCAGACTTTTCGTTGCTCGTCAAAGAACGAATCCACAAACGGCAGGATATCCGTCGACACCTTCGCGGCGTCGGTGCGAACGATTTGCTGCAGGTCAGGCGGCAATCCATCCACCCATTTCTTGCTCAAAACCGCGATGGACGTGACATAAGGCTGGTCCGTCTCGGTGACGAATTTCGCCGCGTCGATATAGTGAAGCGTCGTGTATTGCGTCATGGTCGTCAGCGAGCCGTCGATGGCGCCCTGCTGAATTGCCGGCAAGACATCCGCCAGCGTCATCGCCACCGGCGAACCGCCCATCCGCTTGATCAGCTCCAACTGAAACGGCGAGGCCAGCACGCGAATTTTCAAGCCCGAGAAGTCGGCGAGATGCTGGATTTGCTTTTTCGTGATGATCGAGGACGGCCCGATCGGAAAAATGCCCGCACCGACCAGCCCTTTGTTTGCGCCGAGCCCCAATATCAGATCGCGGACCGCGGGATCCTGGATCGTCTTTTCATATTGCGCGCGGCCCGAGAACAGACCCGGAGCGCTGAGCGCCTCATAGCGCTCGTCGACGCCGACAAGAAATTCGGGCGGTCCAACCCAGCCCTGGATCGAGCCGAACTGTGCGCCCTCGATCTGCCGTGGAATCGCGCCGAGCTGGCTCGCCGGATAAAGCTCTGGCTTGATCCGGCCGCCCGAGTCCTTCTCGACCGCCGCCGCAAATCGCTTCATCCATTCATGCTGGGTGTCGTTGAGTGTTGCCGTACTCAATTTCATCGTGACGGGAGGCGCGCCCTGAGCCCCCGCAGGCGTTGCCAGCCCGGCAAAAAGAAATGCGGCCGCACAAATCACCCCGGTCGAAACCCTCCCCATTCCGCTCATAAATCGCTCCATGTTGCTGCCGCCGCGGCACGTGCCGACGAGCGTAAAATTGTTGCCGCACATAACGTGGCATGGTCATGCGCTCAAGCATAGCGGTCGAATTGTCCCACGGTAAGCCGCATCTAGAACTCTGCGGCAATGAAATGCGTCACTTTCGGCTCGCCATCGAGGTGGAATTTGCGCACACATTCTTCGACCGCGCGATCGGCGTTGGTAACACGCTCGTGCTGGCGCAGATGCTCCATCCACGATGCCACGAGGAACGTCTCGACGATCCGGCCGGCCACTGCGGCGTCCTCGAATACGCCCCAGCGGTAAGCGCCATCGCGACGGCGCTCGGGCTCGACCGCGGCAATGGCGTCGAGGAACGCACTGCGATCTTCCGGTCGAATGCGGTACTCGACCGTCACCAGCACCGGCCCGCGATCCTCGTCGATAGCCTCAACAGTGACCGGTGCCGGCCAGTGCATCGAGGGCGTCAAATCGGCTTCGGCGCCACCATGGAGCTTCCAGCGCCAGGTCGCGGCGACAGCCAGCACCATGCCGGCCGCAGCCAGAAAATGCGCGGTCGAAAGCCCGACGATCGCCGCAACCTCGCCCCAAGCCGCGCTGCCGAGCGACAGGCAGCCGAAGAAGACCGTCGTGTACAGCGCGAGTCCGCGCCCGCGCACCCAATCCGGCAACGCAATCTGGGCGGAAACGCTGAGCGTCGCCAGCGCGGCGATCCAGGACGCCCCGGCAATGGCGCTGGCGACTGCCGCCAGAATGGGTTCGCGGGCGAGCCCATAGAGCACCATCGCCAGCGCCTGGCCGAGCGCGCCAAGCGCCATCAGCCGGTCCGGACCGAGCCGCGATTTCAGTTGCGGCAGCAGGAATGCACCGCTCACTGCACCGACGCCGATCGTGCCGAGCAGAATCCCGTAGAGCCCAGGTCCGCCCGCGATCTGCTGTCGTGCAACCAGCGGCAGCAGCGCCCAGTAGGCGCTGGCGAAAAGAAAAAATCCGGCCGCGCGCACCATGGTCGCGCGCAAATGCGGATTGTGCCTGGCGTAGCGAAGTCCAACCAGCATGGCGTGCCCGAAGCGTTCCGACGGCAGTTGTGACGTCGCGGGCCCTGCATTGCGCCACCACAGCAACGCGCCGACGATACCGAGATTGGAAATAGCGTTGGCCCAGAAAGGCGCCGCGATGCCAAGTGCCGCGATCACGGCGCCGCCGACCGCCGGCCCGATTGCGCGGGAAATATTCACGCCGACGCTGTTGGCGGCGATGGCGGCGGGCAAATCCTGCTTCGGCACCAGGCGGGTCACGACCGCCTGCCACGCCGGGATCGTCAACGCTCCGGCGGCGCCGATCAGAAATGTGAACAGCAGCAGATTGCCCGGCGCGGCGAGACCAAGCGACACCATCACTGCGTAAACCGCCGAGACCGCTGTCGTCAGCGACTCGACTACAATCAGATATTTGCGTTTATCGAAAATATCGGCGAGCGCGCCCGCCGGCAGCGCCAAGAGGCAGATCGGCAGGGTACTTGCCGCTTGCACCAGTGAGACGATCAGCGGATCGGGATTGAGGCTCGTCATGAGCCAGCCAGACGCGGCACTGTACATCCAGCCGCCGACATTGGATACCAGCGTCGCCGTCCAGATGACCGCGAACGCCGGATGACGGAATGGCGCCGCGAAAGACGTCGCTTTCGTCGGGACCGTCGCGGTGGTGGTGCTCATGACGGTTTCCAGCACGCGGCGCGCCGGCCCGTCAATATGATGAGACTTGCCGCCCTTGCTCGGGCAGGATTCGGGTGGCTCGCTGCGGTCCTGAGATTACGATTGCCAGAGCGTCGGAATGCGACCGGCGAGATTTAATGGGGTCTTCCATGCAAACAACAACGCCGCATTCGTCCTTGGCTGAAGCCCCTGTTGCGGCGCAGGCGGCAGAATGCCGCGTGGCCGCTTACGATTGGAGCTCAATCGAAGCCGAACTCGACACGGCCGGCTGCGCCGTTCTTCCGGAACTGATGTCGCCAGCCGAGTGCGGGGCGACGGCTTCGCTCTATTCGCACGAGGATCATTTCCGCAGCCACGTCCACATGGCGCGGCACGGCTTCGGCAAAGGCGAATACCGCTACTTCAAATACCCGCTGCCCGAATTGATCGGCGGCTTGCGGACGGCGCTATACGCGCGTGCCGTGACAATCGCCAACGCGTGGAACGAACGCATGAAGGTCGCCGCGCGCTATCCCGCGCGACACGCCGATTATCTGAAAGTTTGCCACCAGGCCGGACAGACGCGGCCGACTCCGCTTTTGCTGCAATACGCCACCGGCGATTTCAATTGCCTGCATCAGGACCTTTACGGCGAACTGGCCTTTCCGTTGCAGGCCACGGTCCTGCTGTCGGCGCCGGAGAAGGATTTTACCGGAGGCGAATTTGTCCTGACCGAGCAGCGGCCGCGAATGCAAAGCCGGGTCGAAGTCGTGCCGCTGCGGCAAGGCGATGCGGTGCTGTTCGCCGTGCATAACCGGCCCGTGCAAGGCACCAAGGGCACTTACCGCGTCAATCTCCGCCACGGTGTCAGCCGAATTCGTTCCGGCAGCCGGCACACGCTCGGAATCATTTTCCACGACGCGCGATAGCGGCTGCGGAGCTTCAATATCCGAGCGGCCACAGATAGAGCGCCGTGGCCAGGATGCCGAGTGCGGTGCGAACAGCGTGCATGCGGGCCCATTTCACGATCAGCGCGTGCGAGTTCGCGCCGGCGGCGTTTTTGGCAATGGCATTGAGTTGATCGTTGATCGGCTTGATCACGAGCAGCGTGAACGGCCAATTCGCCAGGATCACCACGGCCCCGGCCAGCCAGCGCCGATCCTCCATCTGCCACGCCGCGATCAGACCGAAAAGTCCCGACAGCAAAGCCAGAGCTGCCTGCATTTTATAGGCACGCGCATAACTGAGCTTCCATTGCGCCAGCATGTTTGCGTCGTCGAGCGTCAGGCGAACCGGCTGCTCGACCTCGTTGACGTAAAATGCGGCGCCGGCAAACGCGGCGGCAAAGCCTAGTGCCGTTGGGCCCGACAACATGGCAATTCTCCTTAGCTTTTCGCCGACGGTTTGTGCGCCAGCCAGCGTCCCGCTTCGGCGGCCGCGAACAATTCGGCCAGCGCGGCGTTGAACACATCGGGCTCCTCGGTGTTGACGTTGTGGCCCGCGCGCGGAATCACGAGCAAGCCGGCAGTCGGCGCTGCGCGCTTGAGGAATACGCTGCCGTCGAGGCAGGGTTCGTCCTCGTCCCCCGAAATGACCAGAAGCGGCACGGCATATTTTTTCAGATCGGCTTCCATGTCCCACAACGTCGGACGCTTGGCCTGAAGCATCGCCATGGTGTGCGCGTGGCCTTGCGCCGAATGCTCGGACAGCATGCGGATGAATTCCGCATAGCCGCGCGGATCCTTGTGCTTGTGCGCCTGGCGCATCTGGCCGTCCCCGTAAATCGCGGCGGCCTCCGCCATGCCTTTATCCGTGAACATCTTCGCGGTGTCCGCCGCGACTTTGCGCATCGCCTCGCGCGCCGCCGGATCGGGCAGCGAGCCCCAGCCGCAGCCGGCCGCGGTCACCGACAGGCAACGCTCGGGATGGCGGATGCCAACGTGCAGGGCCGTATAGGCGCCCATGGAATGGCCCACGATGTGCGCTTTCCCGATACCGAGCGCATCCATCAGCGCGATGACGTCGGAGCGCGCGATGTCCTGCCCGTAGCGGGCGGGGTCGTTCGGCACGTCGGATGGCGGATAGCCGCGCTGACTGTAGGTGACGCAGCGATGCAGGCGCGAGAAGGCGCGCATCTGCGGCTCCCAGGTGCGGTAATCGCCGGCGAATTCGTGAACGAATATGACGGGCGTGCCGGTGCCGGCCTCCTCGTAATAGAGATCGGTACCGTCCGCAGTCTCGATCTTGGGCATGGCCGTCTCCGCAATCCCTAGTGATGCAAAATGCCGCGTGCGGCGTCGCCAAGCGCCTCGACCGGCGCATCGCCGGCATCGAAAATGGCAAGGACACGGCACGGACAGGCTTCGAGGCCCTCATAGCGCCACGGAAAGGCGCCGATGACACAGCGTTTGCCGAGCACAAGTTCCAGATCGCCGCCGAGATTCTCGGCATGGAGCAGTCCTTCCTGGAAAGCGTAGTTGTGGAAGGGAAAGACGTCCTGCCGGACTTTCCGGCCCGAGCGCTTATGCACGTATTCGAAGGCGCCGAAAAAATCCGCCGGCGACTTGCCCATCGCTTTCTCGAACTCGCGCGCGATGTCGGGCCGCATGGTGCGGATCGAGGTATTCATGGGGTGATCGCACGAGCCGGTATCCATGCCGAACCATTTGATCTTCTTCTTCAACATCCATTCCAGCGTGGCGAGCGTCGGACCCGGGTGGTAGCAGAAATAGCGCACCAGATCCTGCTGGCTCTGGCCTTCATAATATTTGTGCCAGCCGGTGTGCAGGATCAGGATATCGCCGTCGCGGATATCAGCGCCTGACTTTTCGATCATTTCCGGCGTGATTGCCGACCAGTCCGAGACTTGCGGCGACACGTCCACCACGACGCCGTGGCTGACCAGATAGTCGAGCGGCAGCGAAGCCATGTCGCCGGTGCGGCCGTCGGTGGCATGCATGGCGCCGTCGAAATGAGTGCCGCTGTGCATCGACGTTTCGACCCGCTGGGCGACGATCCCCACCGTCTGCAGGTTCTGCGCGTAATACATCTTGTTGCCGGCATAACCGACCCAGCCGGGCGTGTGGATGCTCATGGTGTGCGAGAGGTCGACAATCTTCATGGCAACGCCCCATCCGCTTGGCAATCCGGCATGCTACAAAAAATGTGAGAGCGCGGGCAAACTGCTTGATCCACTGGCGAAGTCTGCTCGGTGAGAAGCCGCGACCGGCTATGCAGCCACGGCCTCGATCTCGCAGATATGCGTGACCCGTTCCGGCAGCGCTGCGCCGGTGAGATCGTATCCGGCGGTGTGCAGAAGGCCGCGGGCCGGACACATCGCGACGGCGAGCCGCGTATAGGGATTGAGAATCGGCTCCTTTATCCAGCCAAAACGATCGCCCGCCGCCGCGCCGTCCCACGCCGCCAGCGCCTCGCGGCGCGCCCGGCTATAGGTCGCCGCATCGTCGAACGTACTGGTCAGGAATCGCCGTGTACCGATGCGACCCTCCCAGCCTGGCCTTGCCGGCATCCAGTCGTTGGCGGCGCAGGTATCGTCCTCGCGGGTGACGAAACCGGTCTCCGTGCGCTCGATCACGCAGCGCTGGTTCGGAGCACAGCCGGCGAGCGTGTAGATCACGGGTCGCGCCACCGGAGTGATCTCGAGCATACGGCGCGCCGACGCATAGTCGGGGCATAGCTCGAAAGCCTGGCGCAATAGCTGGTCCGGCGGCATGTCATCGACCTGCGCCCAGATCCTGATTGCGTTTGCGGCAAAGTCGTAGGCACGAAGCCAGCGATGCCACGTGCGCCGCCACATCGGCGCCTGGTTGATGCTGGCGGCAAAACGCCCGGGCGCCATCGCGGTCAGCGCGCCGACATAGCCCGGCCACGTCACGGTGTAGAACTCGCCAGCGTCGCCCCGCATATGCGCGACCGCAACATGGCGGCCCAATCCGGTGAACGGCCAATCCAGTGTCCGAATGATCCATGGCGCACCGTCCAGCTCGAAAGCGCGCGCGGTGCATCCCCACTGATAGGACGCATTGAGCATCCATATCCCCGAAAAATTCAGCTCGCTTGCGATCTGCGCGATCTCGGGCACATAGGGCGAGCGCGAATGGGCGAGCCAGCTATGAGCGGCCCAATCGAACGCCGGCACCAGCGGCAGCATCGCGCGCGGCAAAAAGCCGAGGCAGGCGTCGCGCAACGCACGCGCTTCGGCCGCGCTTTGGCTGGCGTGCCGCGGCGGGCCGCCATTGCGGATATCGATAACGGGAATGGACGTAAGCGCCGCGCTCATGATGCAAAATGCCGCGTCTTGACGGGTTGTTGGCCCTTTCAGGCGATTCGACCGATAGTATAGTGGCCGAAAAGGCAATCTCACGACCATCGAGGAAACGCCATGACATTCCACCGCCGTGGAATCCTGAAACTTGCCGCTGGCGCTGCGGCACTTTCGGCCTCCCGCATAGCGCAGGCGGACACTTATCCATCACGCCCGGTGCATCTGATTGTGCCGCAGGCTGCGGGGAGTTCGACCGATATTCACGCCCGCCTGATCGGCCAGTGGCTCGCCGAACATCTTGGTCAACCCTTCATCGTCGACATCAAGGCGGGCGCCGGCGGCACGATCGGCACCGAAGCCGTGGTGCGTTCGGCGCCGGACGGCTACACGTTGCTCACCGTCAACTCCCAGAACGCGATCAGCCCCGCGCTTTACCCCGATCTGACGTTCAATTTCATCCGCGATATGGCGCCGATCGGTCAAATCAGCCTCGCGCCACTGATCATGGAAGTGAATCCGTCGGTCCCCGCCAACACTGTTCCTGAATTCATTGCCTATGCCAAAGCCAATCCGGGCAAGATCAATATGGCGTCGGCCGGCGTCGGCGGTCCGCAGCATCTCGCGGGCGAGCTGTTCAAAGCGATGACGGGCCTCAACATCGTGCATATTCCCTATAAGGGCTCGACCCCCGCCATCACCGATATGCTGGGCGGCCAGGTGCAGCTGATGTTCGACGTGACACCGACAGCGCTGCCGCAGATCAAAGCCGGCAAATTGCGCGCACTGGCCGTCACCACCAAAGAGCGGATCGCGGCGCTCCCCGATATTCCATCGCTGGCCGACTATCTGCCGGGCTACGAAGCGGAGGGCTGGCTCGGCATCGGCACGCCGGCCGGCACGCCGCAAGACATCATCGACATGCTCAGCAAGCAGATCAATGCCGGTCTTGCCGATGACAAGATCAGAACGCGGTTGACCGATATCGGCACCGTGGTCCAGGGCGGCACGCCGTCCGAATTCGGCAAGTTCATTGCCAGCGAAACTGCAAAGTGGGGCAAAGTGATACGGGACGCCGGCATCAAGCCGGACTAAAGTGTGTCAGACCAAGGCATCCGGGAGACCAAAAATGTGTGAACTTTGTGCGGCATCGGCCAAACGCTCATTGATTGCGCGACGCAGCTTCTTGCAGTTCGCGGCAGTTACGGCCGCAGGCTTCGCGACAGCGCCGCACGCGCTTGCGGCACCAATCAAGGCGCCGCCGAAGCCGGAAAACGTGCTGTCGCCCGACGCGGCGCTCGACCGCTTGATGAAAGGCAATGCCCGCTACGTCGAGGGCGTCAGCAAGCGGCACGATTTCCGGCACGAGCGCGAGGCGTTGAGCAAAGGGCAAAACCCTTTCGCCGCCATATTGAGTTGCGCCGATTCCCGGATCGCTCCCGAGTATTGCTTCGACAGCGCACGCGGCGATCTCTTCGTCTGCCGCGTTGCCGGCAATTTCCTGACCGACGAAATCATCGCAAGCCTCGAATATGCCGTTCAGGTGCTCCATACGCCGCTGATCATGGTGCTCGGCCACGAAGCCTGCGGCGCCGTCGACGCCGCCATCAAGTCGATCAAGGACGGCACGACGCTGCCCGGTCACCTGCCCTCTCTCGTCCATGCCCTGACGCCGGCGGTCCAGGCCGCTCAAGGGCAGCCGGGAGATCTGCTCATGAACGCGATCCGCGGCAACGTCGCCATGAATGTCGACAAGACAAAGACTACTTCGCCGATCCTGAAATCGTTCGTCGACGACAAGAAAATTCGCGTCGTTGGCGGCGTCTACAAGCTCGGCACCGGGCACGTCGAGCTTTTGACCTGATAGCTGCCGTTACTCCGCCTTGATGCCGGCCGCCTTGATGATCGGCCACCATTTCTCGATTTCCGCCTTTTGAAGCGTGCCGAGCGCCGCCGGCGTCTGCTGGTCAGGCGGCGGCATTTCAAGGCCGAGGTCGGCGAAGCGCTTTTGCACGCCCGGATCGGCCATGGCGCTCACCGCGGCGCGATTGAGCTTGGCGATAATGTCTGGTGGCGTGTCTTTGGGCGCCCACAAGCCGTACCAGATGTTGATATAGAGCCCCGGCAGCCCCGCCTCGTCGACCGTCGGGACGTCGGGCAGCGATGGCAAGCGTGTCTTGGCAGTGACGGCATAGGCCTTGATCTGGCCGTCATGCAGCCGCGACGTCGCTTCCGAAACCTGATCGAACATCATGTCGATGCGCCCGGCCATCAGGTCGAGCAGCGCCGGATCGGTGCCGCGATACGGCACGAATTGCACATGCGAGCCGGTCAGCTTCTCGAAATAAACGCCGGAAATATGCGACCCGGAGCCGACGCCCGCCGTTCCCATCGTCGCGCTCGGATTGGCCTTGATCCACGCGACCAGTTCGGTGAGATTTTTGGCCGGCAAGTCCTTCCTGCTGACCACAAGCATCGGGTTGGCGGGCAGGCCCGCAACCGGCTCGAAATCTTTCAGGAGATCGTAAGGCAGCGCATAGATCGCGCCGTTGACGACATGCGTGCTCCAATGGCCGAGGCTGAGCGTGTAGCCGTCGGGCGCCGCATGCGCCACACGGCCGACGCCGATACTGCCGGCGGCGCCGGTCACATTCTCGACGACGACGTTCTGGCCGAGGGTGTTGCTCATGGACTGGGCCATCAGGCGGCCGATGACGTCGGTCGGGCCGCCGGCGGCGAACGGCACCACCATCGTGATCGGCCGTGTTGGAAAATCGTCGGCGGCGGCAAGACCGACAATCGCCCGGCTGAGTGCGGCAGCCACTGTGACTGCTAAAAACCTTTTCATTTTCCCTCCCCGATTTCCCGTCGTTGCGAGCAGCAAGATGAAAAGCAATCCAACGCTGCTGGCAGTGAGCGCTGGACCACTTCGATGCGCCCGTTATCAGGCTACAACGCAGCAAAATCGATCGGCTTGTGGCGATCGAGCGTACGGCGAATGGGCGGCAGTGGATATTTCAACCCGGTCGCGCAATTGAACAGTACGGCCTGCTCGGACTTTTTGACGCGGCCGTCGGCGAGGCTCTGCTTGTAGGCCGCGTAGGTGGCCGCGCCCTCGGGACACATCAGAAATCCCTCCTCGCGCGCGACTTCATCGAGCCCCGCCGCGATTGCCTCGTCGGACACCGCGATGGCGAAGCCATTGCTCTCGCGCACCGCGCGCAGGATCAGAAAATCGCCGACCGCCTGTGGCACACGGATGCCGGCGGCGATGGTGTGCGCCTTTTCCCAACGGGTAGCATGTTCGACGCCGGCTTCGTAGGCGCGCACCATCGGCGCACAGCCGGCCGCCTGCACCGCGACCATGCGCGGACGTTTCTTGCCGATGAACCCGATCGCTTCCAGTTCGGCGAACGCCTTCCACATGCCGATCAGGCCGGTGCCGCCGCCGGTCGGATAAAAGATGACGTCGGGCACCCGCCAGCCAAGCTGCTCGGCAAGCTCGAGCCCCATCGTCTTCTTGCCTTCGATCCTGTACGGCTCCTTGAGCGTCGATGTGTCGAACCAGCCCACTTTCGCCTTGCCCTCGGCGACGAGCTTGCCGCAATCGTCGATCAGACCGTTGACACGGTACACCGCGGCGCCTTGCAGCCCGATCTCGCTGACGTTCACCTCGGGCGTGTCCTCCGGGCAAAAGATCGTCGTCCTGATGCCGCAGCGGCTGGCATAGGCGGCAAGCGCCGCGCCGGCATTGCCGTTGGTCGGCATCGCCATGTGCTTGATGCCGAACGCCTTGGCCATGGAGACCGCCATGACGAGACCGCGCGCCTTGAACGATCCGGTCGGCAGCCGGCCTTCGTCCTTGACCAGAAGCTCGTCGCCGCCGAGCTTGGCCGCGATCTTCGGCAGCGACAACAACGGCGTCATCGCTTCGCCGAGGCTGACGATGTCCTGGATACGCCGCACCGGAAGGAGTTCTCGATAACGCCACAGATCGGGCTCGCGTCGGGCCAGCGCATCCTTGCTCAGCGCCTTCTTGACGCCGTCGAGATCGTAACGGACCAGAAGCGGCTTGCCGGCACGCGACAGATTATGGATTTCATCGGCGGCGTATCGCTCGCCCGTCTCCGAACATTCGAGATGGGTCACGAAGGTTGGGCGCTCGGCCGTTAAATTGTCGTCGTATTGCAAAGCAATTTCCCCTTCCGTTGGAGCGAATCGTTACAGGCCCGGATATGCCACATCAAGGCATGTGTCATCCGCGCGGCGCCTGGCCGAACACGGGCTAATCAAGGGCTGATGTACGCTGGGCCTATTCACCAATGGGCTGTGGAACCGTTATAGATCAGATTGCGGCTGCCGCGAGACCAGGCTGTAGGCGCGCGCGTTGCTTCGCCAAACCGAGAATTCATAGGGCGACTATGAACAGAGCTGCCCATGTTTGGCGTCGAACGGCCCTGCTTGTCGCCAGCGCGTCCCTGATCTGGGCGACCGCCGCGCTCGCATTCGACGACAAGCCGAAATTCGGTCCCGATGCGATTCCGATCGAGCGGGCGACCGATTACCTTCGCACTCATCCCGCGCCGGATTACTGGGCCATCAGCCCGTTCTACATCCCGCAAGAAACCGACAGCGATTGCTCGGTCGCCAGTATTGCCACCCTGCTGAATGCGCTGCGCGGCGTTCCGGAGCGTGCCGACAATGATCTCGTCACGCCGCGAGCCTTGCTGTCTGCGGTGGGAAGCAGGCGCTGGAAGGCCGAAACCGCATGGAAAGGCGTCGGCGTCACGTTCGCTGAATTCAAAAACGCGATCGCGCTCAGCCTGCGCAAATACCATCTCGACAATTACCGGATCGAGGTGTTCCAGCCTGCGGATGCGTTGGGCGTGAACCTGAGCCGGTTACAGACCATCCTTGCCGAGAATGAACGGTCGGACGCGGACATTGCGCTGGCTTACTTCAACCAGGGCGTACTCACCGGCGACTGGGATGGTCCGCATATTTCGCCCATCGGCGCCTACGATGCCGACAAGGACCGCGTTCTGATCATGGATGTGGACCGCCGCTATTACGTGCCCTACTGGTCGCCGGCGGCAAAGTTTCTGCAAAGCATGACGAAGCCGGCTCCCAGAAGATTCGGGCCGCTTGCCGGAGAAACGGGCGGGATCGTCTGGGTGCGGCCGGGAAAGTTTCAGTAGGCGACTATTCCCCGTCCGGGATGACGGGCAACAGCACGTGCGAGGGATGCTTGCGGTCGTGACAGACCTTGTGCAGCACCGTTTTGCTCGAGCAGATGTGGTACGGCACATATTCCGCATTGGTCGCGCCGGCGACGCCGGTCGGCAGATCGAGGCTGGTGATATCGAGGCAGATGCGGTGGCCCTGGCGGAACAGGTTGGCCGTCGCCATCACCTCGATTTGATATTCCTCGATCGTGCCGGGCGTAACGGGCTTTTGCGCTTCCCGAGTCAACGGATGCCACGGCCACCACGGCTTTGAGCGCGCCGGATCGAGTGCGCGATGCGACGCCTTGAGCCAGCCGCGGGTCACTTCGCGCTCGTGCAGGTTCTTCGGCACCTCGCGTTCGCCCTCGCGCACGCTCATCACCGACACGTCGGGGCCGACATCCATGAGGATAACGATCCAGTTGGTGTCGTCCTGGTCGATCGCGGCATAAAGGGTGACGACGATGGGCCCGGCCACTAGCACGTCATGCGGCAACGGATCGGTCATGTAGCGCAGGCGCTGGATCGTCGTCGTCTGCGATGGCGGCATCTGCACGAACGAATCCGGCGCCTGGGTTTCGGCGACACTCGACGGCGCCGGCGTATCGGGCGTCAGCCGCTCCCAGCTGGCCAGATAAAGCTTGGTCCATTGCGTTTGCGGCAGCGGCCAGTCGCTCGCCGTGCGCCACTCGTTCGCGCCCATGACCCAGAAGCGCACCGGCGGCTCGTCCATGACGCCGGTGTCGAGGCCTTTGAGCCAATGATCGTGCCAGCGCAGCACCTCGCCGTGGAACGTGTGATAGGGCCGCTCAACATGCGCCGGTCCGGCGAGCAGAAGCTTCTTTGGTGCTTCGATGTTCGCGTACCAATGCTGGCAGCCGTTGAGATGGGTCTTGTAGGTGTAGCCGTACCAGCCCGATCCGGTATAGGTCGGCACCTTGATGTCGGCGAATTCCGTCTCGCTCTTTTTCACTGCCGCTTCGGAGTCGAACGGATCGACCAGCACATTGTAGTATGGCGGCATGTGCTGGCCTTTTTGCGCGATCAGATTGTAGACGTGCGGATACATCTTGTAGTCGGGGTTATCCATCGCCTCGCGCCACATCTTTTCGCGCTCCGGCGGCAACGGCCCGGGCGGCCCCTTGTGCTGATGCATCGCCGAAAAATGGCCGACCAGATAACGGAACAGATGGATGACGCCGCCCGGATATTCGTCGCGGAAGCCGCCGAGCTCGCCATAGGCGCCGCGCGAGTCGAACGGGAAGATCGCCTTGAGATGCGGCGGCTGCTTCTTGGCGACGGCGAGCTGCTCGGCGCCGAAGCCGGAAATGCCGACCATGCCGACATTGCCGTCGCACCACGGCTGCGCCGCGATCCATTCGATCAGATCGTAGCAATCCCACTCGCGCGAGCCGCCGCCTTCGGACTTGCCGACGCCGCGCGGCGAGCCGATGACGTGAACATAGCCGCGCGACACGAAGAACTTTGTGTCGCCGGCCTCCATCGGCCCGGTCCACAGCGGCGACCATGCCGGCTGCGGCGGCAACGCGGCCGCCATATCGGGGCCCTGGAAATCCTTATTGTAGATGGCAAACGCGAGCAGAGCCGGGAATTTTCCGAACGCGTCGGGGCGATACACGTCGATGCAGATTTTGACGCCGTCGCGCATCGGCACCATGACATCCATGTCGCGGGCGATCGCGGAAAATGTCGGTTCGCGGTCGTAATTCGAGCCGGGATTCTCGGCCGATTGCAGCAGTGGACGCGACGACGGAACATTCACTGTTTCTCTCCCCTACCCGCAACGCATGGCTCGGCGGTTGGTGCCGCTTCGGCCCCTTGGCAAACGCGCAGCATCATCGTTTATTGCGGCCCTAATTTATAGGCAAGCGAGACGGGAGAAACGCCATGGAGATGAGATCGACACGCCGGATCGTGACCGGCCATGACGCCAGCGGTAAAGCGGTTGTGCTGGTGGATGAGCCGGTGAAGGCGATTCAGCGCAGCGCCGGCGGCAACGGCATGAGCCTGTTGTGGGTGACGAGCGAATTTCCGATCGACATGTCGAGTTCGGATGACCGCGCGAAAACGCCCGTGAAAGTGCCGCCGCCCGACAACGGCACGATTTTCCGCATCGTCGATTTTGCGCCGACCCCGACCGGCGGCTACGGCGCCCATGACCATAACGAGATCTTGCGCAACATGGGCATCGATCCGGCGACGCAGGGCTACGGGCGGCACGAGAACACGCATCGCACCCGCACCATCGACTATGCCATCATCCTCGAAGGCGAGATCGACATGCTGCTCGATGACACCGAGGTCCACTGCAAGGCTGGGGACGTATTGATCCAGCAGGGCACCAATCATGCCTGGGTCAACAATTCCGGCAAGCCGTGCCGGATCGCCTTCATCCTGATCGACGGCAAGACGCCGCCGGCGTGGAAGCAAGGGTGGAAGAAGTAGCAAGCGGTCCATTATGCCTGTCGAGCCTGTCACCGCCGTTCGAAGAACATCTTAGTGTGTGCCCCGGGCGTGCACGCATAGAAGCGCCAGCAATGTCCGCTTTCAGGTAAAGCAGACATTGCGACTTCACTGCGTCGTGTCCGCTAATGACCCGGAACCGACATTGGCAGCCGACAACCAGATAAAGGTCCGACAGATCGCACCATTTAGATGCGCACCGCCTTCGGGCACTCGGCCGCTAAATGCTCGACGAAGGCGCGGACCGACGGCAGCAAGCCCCGCCGGTATGGCATGAGCGCCGTTAGCGTCGAATCGCCCGCGATCCAATTGGGTAAGACCCGCCGCAATGCGCCCGAGCGCACCTCGTCGCGACAAATGTAGCCAGGTAATGCGACGACGCCGAGGCCGACGACGACGGCCTGTTTGAGAGACAGCATGTCGTCTATGAGCAGCCGTGGCGTAAGCGGTACCACGACTTCCTCCCTACGACCGCTCGAACGCCGAAGGCGCCAGACCGGACTAACGCCGGTCCGCATCATAAATAGCGAGGGGTGCTTCGCAAGATCACGCGGACTATCTAACGGCCCGTTCGCATCAAGGTAGGCGGTACCGGCGAACAGGAACCAGGGCGCTGGCGTCAGCGCTCTTTGCACCAGTGTTGACTTAGGGAGCGGGTCCGAGTGCGCCCTGATCGCGACGTCGAAATTCTCGCCGACGATGTCGACAAACTGGTCATTCGCATGCGCGACGACATTTACTTTTGGATAGCGGGCAAGAAAGTCTGGCAAGAGATCGCGCATTGCAAACTGCATTGTAGCTATGGCCGCTGTGCAGCGCACGGTGCCGGTCGGTTCATTCAGCCGCTGTCGTATAGCGCCCTCAGCCAGTTCGGCCTCACGGAGCATCACCACCGCGTGCCGATAGAATTCGCCGCCGGCATCGGTCACCCCGAACCGACGTGACGTGCGATTGAGGAGCCTGACCCCGAGATTGGTCTCCAGCTGCTGGATGCGATGGCTCAACGTCGACTTCGGAATTCGTAGCGTCCGGCCCGCGGCGGTAAACCCTCCGCGGTCAACCACCTGCACATAGTAAAAGAAGTCGTTCAAATCGAGCACGCAGCTGCCTCATCGTCCAATGATTTGGACGCTGAGTTGCGATTTTGACGACTACTGGACAGCCAGTCCAGCGGCTAACTGTCCGGGTTGATGGTTCAACGTCCGAGCGCTTCACCGAGGTCAAATCGAAAGGCACCAGGTTTCTTCAGTCAGCGGTCCTTAGCGCCGGCATGACTATCCTCGGCGTCGTGCCGGCCGCCGCAGCAACAGCTTTTCTGGAGGAGAATGCCATGCCCAACCCAACCCGCATTTACGAGCCTCTCACATCCGAAAACGCCGCGCTTGTCCTCGTCGATCACCAGGTCGGCCTCATGAGCGGCGTGCGGGACTACTCGATCGCTGAACTCAAACATAACGTCATCGGCCTCGCGAAGGCCGCGAAGGCACTGAAGCTTCCGATCGTCGCGACCACGACAGCGCGAGACAGTATGTGGGGACCGACGTTTCCTGAACTGGTCGAAGCTTTGCCCGGGGTGCAAATCATGGACCGTTCGTCGGTCAATGTTTACGATGATCCACGCGTCGCAGGCGCGATCGAAGCGACTGGCCGTGAGAAGCTGATTTTTGCGGGTCTTTCGCTTGAAGTCTGCGCGGCACTCCCTGCCATGACCGCCGTCAGCAAGGGCTTCGATGCGTACGTCGCAGTGGATGCCTGCGGCACGTTCAGTGACACCAAACGTCAGGTTGTGCTGCTACGGATGCTGCAGGCAGGCGTTATCCTATCGGACTACGCAACGCTGATGGTTGAAATTCTAAAAGACAACGGTCGACCCGAGGCCGGTGCGGTCTATGGAGCGATGGATATGGATTGGGCCAAGCTGGTAGGCCAGATGGCGCAAACCCACGCAAAGTAAAACGGCGTACCGATCGCTTCAAGCAACCAAATTAGCTCTGTCCCACCGAATGTCTGCACGTGGCCCGTCATGTCATTTCGTAGTAAGGCAATTGTTCGGTCGCTCTTGGAGCGATAGCGGACATTGGTCACACTGACGTAGCAGCCTCTCGGTAGCGAGTGACCCAGAGCGGACATGAACCCGTTCTGATAGTCTAAGCATCCCTGTAAAGCGCGTTGAGAGAGTTGAATGTCCAAATACGCTGTCTACCAGAATGCTGCGCCGTACTTTGATCTGGTAAGAGGTGCGCTGGGCGCTCTCGTTGACGGCAAGCACTTCTTCGACATCATCACCGACGACATCATCTACGAAGTCCTCTACGACGTCCCCGGCTGGCCTCGCGTGATAAAGGGGCGAACCGATCTGATGGCCGCATTCAGGGGCTATGTTGATAATATCGCACTTCGGTCCGCCAACGAGTTGATTTTGCACAGGACGGACGACGGCCGCGTCGCCGTCATCGAATACGAAGTTCATGGGGCAGTCGTCGCCAATGGCGCGAAATACGACAACCGGTTCTGTTCGATCATCAAAATCGAAAGCCGGAAGGTCGCGCATTGGCGAGACTATATGGACTCGCTCGCAGCTTGGAATGCCTTGACCGCGAAGCGGTAACGCCTAATCGCTTTTGGCGTAAAGCGGACATGGGTGATCGCTCTCCGATGTCTGTTTATGGCCCATAGCGGACATCTAGGGCCGGCAACCCAATGTCCGCTTTAGCAGTAAAGCGGACATTGACTAAACTCTCGGCCGACAATCTCGATTTGTGAGTACAAGCCCCCAGCCAAAGACGTGGATGGGCGGGTCAAGCCCGGCCATGACGAAGTGTTGGTACGGACTTCTCTACCCTGCCGTCACGTCGACCTGCACCTCGCCGTCGAGCACGCGCTTGGCGGTGGGCAGGTCGACTTCGTGCTCCCACGTCCCGATCACGACGGTGGCAACGCAATTGCCGATCAGGTTGCCGAGAGCGCGAGCGATGCCGATGAACCAATCGACGGAAAGGACGAGAACGAGCCCGATCGCCGGCACCGTAGGAACCGCGTTGAGGGTCGCCAGCAATATGACGATCGCCGATCCCGGAATGCCGTGCGCGCCCTTGGACGTGACCAGCGATACCGCAAGCACCAGCAGCAAATCGCCGAGCGACAGCGGCGTATTGGTCGCCTGCGCGATGAACACCACCGCCAGCGTGAGGTAGATCGAGAAGGCGTCGAGGTTGAACGAATAGCCCGTCGGAATGACGAGGCCGACCACCGAATCCTTCACCCCCATGCGTTCGAGCTTGCGCATGATCTGCGGCAGCACCGCGTCGGACGACGCGGTAGCCAGCACGATGGTCAGTTCCTCGCGGAAGTAGCCCAGAAATTTGAAAATGTTCAAGCCTGCAACAGCGCGCAGCACACCGCCGAGCACGACCAGCACGAACAGGATGACGCAGGCGTAGAAAATGAACACGAGCGAAACGAGCTGCTTGAGCGAGCCGACGCCATATTTGCCGACCGTGAAAGCAACGGCGCCGAGAACGCCGAGTGGCGCCACGCGCACAATCAACCCCATGATCTTGAACAGCACCTTCGACACTGCCTCGACCATCGATGTCACCTGCTGCGCCGGCTCGCCGACCAGTGCCAGCGCGACGCCGAACAGAATGGCGAAGAACAGCACCTGGAGCACGTCGTTGCGGGCAAGCGCATCGAACGACGTCGTTGGGATGATGTTGAGGATGAAGCTGCCGACCCCGGCACCTTGCAAATTTTTGGCGTGGTCGGCGTAATTGCTCAACGCTTTCGGATCGAGCGTCGCCGGATTGATGTTCATGCCGTGGCCGGGCGCGAATACGAAAGCAAGCACGAGGCCGACGGCGAGCGCGACCGTCGTCATGATTTCAAAATAGATCAACGCTTTGAGGCCGACGCGGCCGACTTTCTTGAGATCGCCGGCGCCGGCGATGCCGTGCACCACGACGCAGAACACGATCGGCGCGACGATCATCTGGATAAGCTTGAGGAAGCCGTCGCTGAGAATCTTGAGCGACACCGCGAAGTCCGGCACCGCCATGCCGAGAACAATGCCGAGAACGAGCGCGACCAGAACCTGGACGAACAGCGAGCTGTAGAGAGGAGCACGTCCGCTGAGCGGCGGCACGGCGACTGCGGCAGTGGACATTCGGCACTTCCCATGATCGTTTGCCTGAATATTAAGCAAAGATCATGCCATGCGCACCGCTTTTCTCGGCGAAGCCGGGCTTCGGCAACAGGCGTTTTGCGCTAAAGCGCTTCGAACAAAATGTCCTGAGCCCCGTGCCACAATACATGCCGGCCGAGCGGGCGCACGTTTTCAAGACCCTCGACGATCGTCAGAAAATGATTTCCGGCGAGCTGTCCCGCCTTGCTGGCAAAGCAGACATTGCCATACGACAACAGGATTTCGGTTTCGCTGACGCCGCCCGGATAGAGGATGATCTCGCCGGGCGTCGGATAACTTGTCGGGTCTTCATAAGGCAGCTCGAGGTCGAGGTCGCCGAGCGGAATCCAGCAGCCCTCGCCGCTCCAGCGCACGTGAATAATGCGTTCCTTGTACGGCAGCATATTGCGAAACTTGGCGCAGGTCTTCGGCGACTTCTCCGGCTCGAACCGCGCGATGAATTCGAATCCTGCGGATTTAATGCGAACTCGTTCCATGATCCCCCGCCTAATCCAGATTTAGCAACACATCAAGCAACACGCGGGCGCCGACATCGGCGTCCTCCGCAGTGACCGTCTCGAGCGGACTGTGACTGATGCCGCCATTACCGCAACGCACGAACAGCATGCCGATATCGGTCACACCGGCGAATTGTTCGGCGTCGTGGCCGGCGCCGCTCGGCAGATAGAACGGTTCGATGCCAGCCTTCGCAACGGCCTGCGCGAAGGCCGATTGCATGGCCGCCGCGCATGGCGTCGCATGATGTCGCGCCAGTTCCTTGATCGATGCCGTGACCCTGCGGCGACCGGTGATTTCTTCAATCGCCGCCATGATGTCGTGCGTCGCCGCGCTGCGCGTGCCGTCGTCGACCGAACGGACGTCGAGCGACAATTCACAGCTTCCCGGAATGACATTGATCAGGCCGTGCGGCACTGTGAGCTGACCGACCGTACCGACCAGATTGGTGCTTGCGCGGCAGCGCCGCTCGACTGCAAGCACGATTTCGGCGGCGGCGGCGGCAGCATCGCGGCGCAGCGGCATCGGGACGGTGCCCGCATGCCCCGCTGCACCCTGCACGCTGATCCGGTAACGCGCCGACCCGGTGATCGAGGTGACAATTCCGACCGGCAAATTCTTTTGCAGAAGCACCGGTCCCTGCTCGATGTGGACCTCGAGATAACCGCGCAGCGTCTCGGGCCGGCGCGCCAGCTTCTGTATGGTCTCAAGATCGACGCCCTCCTTGCGCAACACGGTTGCCAAGCTGATGTCGTTCAAGTCGCGCCGCGCGAGGGCGCTTTCGTCGAAGCGGCCGGCAATGGCGCCGCTGCCGAGGTAAGGCGCGGAGAACCGCACCCCTTCTTCCTCGGAGAACGCGATCACGTCGACATGGAACGGCAGCTTCCGCCGCATGCGATGCAGGTGTCCGACCACAACCACTGCGGTGAGGATACCGAGGCGGCCGTCGAAATGGCCGGCATTGGCGACCGTGTCGTAATGCGAGCCGACAATAAGGGTTTTCGCGTCAGGCGCGTCGCTTCGATAATGGCCGATCACATTGCCGACGGGGTCAATCGCCGCGTTCATTCCCGCGTCGGCCATCCAGTCGCGCAATTGTGCGGCAGCAGCTTTGTGTGCCGGCGAGAAATAGGTACACATCAGCCCTTCGGGCAATTCCGTCCGCCGCGCAAGATCGTGCGCCAAGGCGAGAATCTTCGCACCGAAATCCGGCAGCGAAGCCTGATCTGACGTTGTGCTGAACCGATTCTCAGACATGCACGCTGACGATTGTCCCCGAGGATCAAATGACCCTATGACATAAAGTCAGACTATAACAGTTGAAGAAGTGAGCAGCGCCCGTTGTCCCCGCCCTGAGGAACGAGGGAATAATGGCTTACTCGGCTGCCTCCCGGTGCACCTGGAGCAACGGCTGAATCCGGGCGCGCTCACCGGCAAGCGCGATCAGCGCATGGTTCTCCGGCACCGCGATCCATTTCTTGTGATCGTCATCCAGCGGCTCCGATACGACGACGATGCTGTCGGCCGATTCACGGTAATAGAGCGTATTGGCCTTGTCGTTCACGGCGTAGCGGAAGGCGTATAAATCCTTGCCGTTGGACATCGCGGCGGTAAAGCGCATACGGTCCGCCGGCTTGTTCTGATTGACGAAGTCGGTGAGCGTCGCCAGCGTCTTTTCGGTGGCCGCGAGCGGACGCTCGATGCCGGCGCCCATGATAGCGAGGAAGATCGCCTCGGAGTCGGTGGTGCCGGTGCGCGACGGATAAAGATCGTCCGGGATGAGCGCCTCGACACGGCGGCGCAGGCGGCTCCAGTTGCCGACGAAGCCGTTGTGCATGAACATCCAGGTGCCGCAAGCGAACGGATGACAATTCGCGCGCGTGATCGCGGTGCCGGTCGCGGCGCGGACATGGGCGAAGAACAGTGGCGACTGCAAATGGCGGCACAGATAGCGCAGATTCTCGTCCGACCAGGCCGGCCTGATCTCGCGGTACAACCCGGGCTCTGGGTGCTGGTTGCCGTACCAGCCGAGGCCGAAACCGTCACCATTGACGCTCGCGGTTGCCTCCAGCGCGTGAATGCTCTGCGAAACCAGCGAGTGGGCCGGCTCGGTCACGTAGTGCTCGAGGGCCGTTATTTCTCCGCGATATGCAATCCAGCGGCACATGTCGGGCCTAAAGGGTCATGCCACCAATGTGGCATCGCGAATCCACCGCGTCACCTTATGTAGGGCAATATCGGCGCCTTCGTGTTCATTTTCCGTAAAAACCCGCAACTGGGCGTCGGCCGAGGTGCCTTCCGCGGCGATGATACGGCAGTGGTCGAGTTCCCCTGCGCAGCCTAGAGCCTCGGCGTCGGCGGCTACAAGCTGCAAAATCCCGTTCAGAAAGTCGCCGACAGCGATCCCGCCCGATCTGGTCACGAAGGTCCCTTGCGCACCGTAGCGCTGGGCGCGCCATTTGTTCTCGACGGCAATGGCCCGATCGACCACGTCGATCTCCGCATTGTGCTCCGGATGGCCATACAAGAACCGGGCCAACGCGCGATACAGCGACGCGAGCGCTAGCGAATCGTCAAGCCGCGTGCAGCAGTCCGGGGCCCGCAGCTCCAGCGTCGGATATTTCAAGGACGGCCGGATCGCCCACCACAGATGGCTTGCGTCGGCGATTGCCCCTGAGAGCACCATGGCGTCGACATAGGCATCGTATTCGGCGTTGCCGCGGAACAGCTCGGGCAGCCCGGTGCGGGGCAATTCGTCGTAGGCCGCCAAGCGGTATCCCTTCAGCCCGGTGACGCGGCCCTGCCAGAACGGCGACGAGGCCGACAGCGCGATGAACAGCGGCAGGTATGGCAGCATCCGGGTCATCACATCGACGCGGCGCGTGGGGTCGGGAAATTCGACATGCACATGCATGCCGCACAGCATGTTGCGCTGTCCGATCATCTGCAGCGCATCCATGACCTGAGCGTAGCGGTCTTTTGGCGACTGCACCGCTTCCTTCCAGTACGCGGTCGGGTGTGTGCCGCAAGCCAGGATCGACAGCCCGTGTTCAGCCGCCGCGCCGGCAGCATTCTGGCGCAGCCGGAGAAGCTCGCGCCGCGCATCGCCGGCCTGACAGTGCGGTTCGGTCGCAACTTCGATCTGCGCTTGCAGGAACTCGCGCCCGATGCTTCCGGCGCCGCCGAAATTGGCACGCCGGAAAAGCGCATCCGGCGTCTCCGGCGGCACCTGCAGCGTGTGCGCGTCGCACAAAAAATATTCTTCCTCGATGCCGAACCGGAACAGATCGTCCGGCGCAAAAACGCGCTGCTCCCGTCCCTCGGGAACAAGGGTACGAATCATAAATCGCCGCGCTGACGGATCGAACCTGAATTCCATGGCTCAAACTCCCTGTGTTTGCAGCCAACTTTCCAGAAGCGCGATCTGCCAAAGCTTGGAGTGCCCCTTCGGCGTCAGTTCGCCTTCGGGATTGGCTAAGAGCCGATCGATATAGGCCCTGTTGAACAGCCCACGCTGCCGCGCCGCCGGCGCATCGAGCACGCCGCGGACGAAATCGTAATAGGCGCCCCGCAGATATTTGAGCGCCGGCACCGGGAAGTATCCCTTCGGCCGGTCGATGACTTCGTCCGGGACGAGCCCGCGCGAGGCTTCCTTGAGGATATATTTGCCGCCGTCGCGCACTTTCAGTTCGGCCGGAATGCGCGCCGCAAGCTCGACCACGTCGTGATCGAGGAACGGCACGCGAGTCTCGAGGCCCCATGCCATGGCCATGTTGTCGACGCGCTTGACCGGATCGTCGACCATCATGATCTGCGCGTCGAGCTGCAACGTCTTGTCGATAGGGCTCGCGCTGCGGCAATTGCGGAAGAAATCGTCGACGAATTCGCGGCTGTAATCGCCGTTCATCAATTCGGGCGCGAGTACTTGCGCCATCTCGTCGTGCTCGCGGTCGAAATAGACCCGCGCATAATCCGCCGTCGGATCGTTCGAGCGCATCAATGTCGGGTACCAGTGATAGCCGCCGAAAATCTCGTCGGCGCCCTGCCCGCTTTGCGCCACCTTGACGTGCTTGGCGACCTCCTGCGACAGCAAGTAGAAGCCGACGGCGTCATGACTCATCATAGGCTCCGACATCGCCGCGATGGTGCCGGGCAGCGCATGGATGGCGCGCGAGGTATCGACGCTCAGGCGGTGATGCTCGGTGACAAAGCGGCGCGCGACGAGATCGGAATAGTAGAACTCGTCGCCTTTGACATCGCCGACTGTTTCAAAGCCGACGGAAAATGTCTTCAGGTCCTTCTGTCCGAGTTCGGCGAGAAGAGCGACGAGGATCGAGCTGTCGAGCCCGCCGGACAGCAGGACACCGACCGGCACGTCGGCGACCCGGCGCCGATCGACGGCCTTGCTCATCGCTGCATGGATCGCCTCGCGCCAATCGGCCTCGGTCAGCGCGCGATCATCCGACCTCTGACCGACCTCGAGTTGCCAATAGACCTCTTCGCGCCGCTTGCCGTCAGGCTCGATCGTGCAGAGCGTGCCCGCCGGCAGCTTGCGGACGCCTTTGATGATCGTCATCGGCGCCGGAACGACAGCGTGCAGGCTCATGTAATGGTGCAGCGCCGCCGGATCGATCGCGGTATCGACCCCGCCTGCCGCAAGCAGCGCCGGCAGCGTCGAGGCGAAGCGAAACGACCCCGGCTGATCCGAATAATACAGCGGCTTGATGCCCAAGCGGTCGCGCGCTAATACCACGCGCCCGGAATTGCGTTCCCAGATCGCGAACGCAAACATGCCGTAGAATCGCTCGACGCAGCGCGGGCCCCATGCGGCGTAGGCTTTGAGGATGACTTCGGTGTCGCCCTGGGAAAAGAACCTGTAGCCCTTCGCCGTCAGCTCGCTGCGCAGCTCGCGGTAATTGTAGATGCAGCCGTTGAAAACGATCGCCAGACCGAGCTGCGGATCGACCATCGGCTGCTGCGAGGCGGAGGCAAGATCGATAATGCTGAGCCGGCGATGGCCGAATGCCACGCGATCCTGCATGAATGCGCCGCGCGCATCGGGCCCGCGCGGACGCATGCGCTCGACCATTGCTGCAATGCAACGACCCGCAGCGTCGCCATTGAAGGTCAACTCACC
>Ga0209579_10000751_pt1 | contig 29579 bp, 21 predicted proteins | sample Coa_R1_2_FD_187152 | JGI IMG/M metagenome (GOLD analysis project Ga0209579, IMG submission 187152) | Surface soil microbial communities from Centralia Pennsylvania, which are recovering from an underground coalmine fire - Coalmine... | ecosystem: Environmental > Terrestrial > Soil >... | reverse complement strand
AGGCGCTCAAGCGACCTGCACTCGCACAAGCTGCTGCAACTGGAGACTTCCGATCTGCTGGGGACCATGCGCGCGCTCGAAGCCGCCCCCGGCGTGCTGGATGTGGCCGTCTTCGGCGCCGGACTGCACGTCAACGTGGAGGATCTCGCCGCCGGCGCGGAACGCATCCGGCGCATCCTGGCGGAGCGCGCCATTCAAATCAAGAAGCTGGAGCCGATCCAGCCGACCATGGAAGACGTTTTTGTGGGCTTGATCGAGGCCGAGGAACAGAAAAATCCATGAACACGCGACGCACCCGGGCTATGTTCGCCAAGGAGTTCCGCCATATCCTGCGCGATTCCCGCAGCCTGATTATGGCGCTGTTTCTGCCGCTTTTTCAGATGCTGCTGTTCGGCTACGCGCTCAACCTGGATGTGGACCGCATCCCCACGCTGATCTATGACGCCGATCACAGCGCGGAGAGCCGCGCTCTGGTCGAACGTTTCCGCGCTTCCCGGTTCTTTGAGATCGAGGGATTTCCCACCAGCTACGGCGAGATTGAAAAGGGTATCGACAAGAGCAAAGTTCTGTTGGGCATCGCCATCCCGCGCGATTACTCGCAGCGCCTGAACGCCGGCGCCAAGGCCAATCTCCAGATCATGCTAGATGGCAGCGATTCCAACACCGCCTCCATCGCCTTGAGCTACGTGGAAGGCCTGGTGCAGAACTACGCCTTGCAGGTACGTTCCAACGGCCAGGACCGGCATGCCGGCATGCCCCTGGTTTCTCCCGTGGATGCGCGCCTGCGGATCTGGTACAACAGCACGCTCCAATCCACCAACTACATCGTGCCGGGGCTGATCGCGGCCATGATGATGGTGATCGCGGCCCTGCTCACTTCGCTCACCGTCGCGCGCGAATGGGAGATGGGCACCATGGAGCAACTGCTCTCCACGCCCGTGCGGGCCGGAGAAATCGTCCTGGGGAAAATGCTGGCCTTTTTCGTGGTGGGGGTTGCGGACACCACCATCGCGGTGCTGGTGGGAATCTTCGTTTACGGCGTGCCTTTCCGCGGCAATGTTCTGATGCTGGCCCTGAGCACCATGATCTTTCTTTCGGGCGCATTCTTCTGGGGTATCCTGGTTTCAGCCATCGCCCGCACGCAGTTGTTCGCATTCCAGTTGGGACTGGTGACTACCTTTCTGCCCTCGTTCCTGTTGTCGGGATTCCTTTACGCCATCGAGAACATGCCCATACCCATCCAGGTGATCACACACGTGGTGCCGGCCCGTTATTTCGTCACCATAGTCAGGGGCATCTTTCTGAAGGGCATCGGCCTGAAGCTTTTGTGGGGCCAGTTGCTTTTTCTGGCAGGTTTCGCGCTGCTGGTGTTCTGGGCGGCGGAGCGCAAAATGAGACAGAAGCTGGCGTGAACATCATGAGAGAACGCATTCTAGCCATCATCACCAAAGAGCTGAGCCAGATGTTCCGCAACCGGCGCACGCGCCTGTTTCTTTTCGTCCCGCCCATGTTCCAACTCATCATCTTCGGCTACGCCGTGAACCTGGACGTGGACAACCTGCGCATGGGATGGATGGACATGGATCAAACGCCGCAGAGCCACGACCTGCTGGCGTCCTTCCAGGGATCCGGCCGGTTCCTGCTCACGGCTCTGCCGCAGAATGAAAAGGAGATCCAGGATACGCTGGACCGCGGCGACGCGCAGGTGATCGTGCGGGTGATGCCGGGATTCGGCCGGGATATCATGCTGGGCCGCCCGACCTCGGCGCAGATTCTGGTGGACGGCACCAACTCCAACACCGCGTCGCTGGCCTCCGCGTATACCAGCCAGCTGGTGGCCGGCTACTCGGCCCGCCTGGCGCCCGCACAGATGCAATCGCGCGTGATGGCCCGCGCGGGCATGGGCGCCATGAGCATGAAAGCGCCGAGGATTACCGACAGTGCGCGGGTGTGGTTCAATCCCGACCTGAAGAGCCGCAACTATTTCGTCCCCGGCGTGATCTGCAACCTGATTATGGTGGTGACCGTGATGCTCACGGCCATGGCCATCGTCCGCGAAAAGGAGATCGGCACCATGGAACAGTTGATGGTGACCCCCATCCGCCCGATGGAGCTCATGATCGGCAAGATGCTGCCCGCCGCGCTGGTGGGCATGATGGACCTGGTACTGATGACTACGGCGGCCCTATTGATCTTCAGCATCCCATTTCGCGGCAATCCCCTGGTGCTGGTACTCAGCGCGGCTTTATTCCTGCTCACCAGCCTGGGCATGGGCCTGTTTATTTCGACCATCGCCAGCACACAGCAGCAGGCCATCATGTCTTCGTCGCTGATCGCCATCCCCACGTTCATGCTGAGCGGCTTCGCTTATCCCATCCGCAACATGCCCGTCGCGGTGCAGTATTTTACGTATTTCAACCCGCTGCGTTACCTGATTGAGATTGTGCGCGGCATCTTTCTCAAGGGCACCGGCATTAGCGTGCTATGGCCTCAAATGCTGACCCTGTTAATCTACGGCATGATCGTAATGGGACTCAGCGCGACGAGCTTCCGAAAGAAATTGGATTAGACTATAGGAACGCGTTATGACTTTCGTCGAGCAATATAGGTCCGATCTGTTGAAAGCCATCGAGTCTGTGGATCTCGATAAGGTGAGTCAGGTAATCGAGTGGTTCAGGGAAGCGCGGGATAGCGGGCGGCATGTGTTTGTTTGCGGCAACGGGGGCAGCGCCGCTACGGCTTCACACTTCGCGTGTGACATCGTAAAAGGGTGCAGCTACAACCGTGACAAGCGGTTTCGTATCATGGCGCTAACCGATCAGCTCCCGACCATAACGGCTTATGCAAACGATGTCGGCTACGACGTGATCTTCTCCGAGCAACTCAAGAACTTTGCCCAGCCGGGCGACCTGTTCATGGCCATCAGCGGCTCCGGAAATTCCCCTAACGTGGTGCTCGCCATGGACTACGCCAACTCCATCGGATGCCGCACCGTGGCTCTCACCGGCCGCGACGGCGGCAAGCTGGGCCCGAAAGCCCAGTTGAACATTCAGGTGCCGGTGGCGCACATGGGCCGTATCGAGGACGTCCACATGAATGTGTGCCACATGATCGGGTACTATTTCATGGATTGCGGCGCCTAGAGCCTTACTGTGCTCCGCCTGGAAGCGCGCCAACCAGCGTTCCCGTCTGAATCGCTAATGGCTTGAAAGCAGCCGCCCAGCAGTCTACACTCTCTCGTGTAAGCGTAGATGGAACTGCGGGAGGAATAGGGTACCAGGGTGATCCCTACCTTGTGCTTGCCGATACTAACCCTTCGGTGTATCAGCAGGACGCAATTAAAGCTTAGTCAGGCGAAGCAGGGGCTGTTGGTCGAAAGCCGAACGTGAGTAGCTATTGGGCCGTGGCCGTCAGTGTGCCGGTCTGGACTGCCAGAACTGTCGCCGCGGTAGTGTTCGCGTAAGTTACCGTGGCGTTGGTCGGGTCGAGCGTCACACTCGGGAAGGGACGGATGAGCGGTTTGACCATGGTCCCGCCCGGCAAAGTAATATTAGCCGTAACCGTGAGGGCGATACCCAGAACTTTTACCGGGAAGGTACAGGTGAATTTATCTGCTGTCGCGCCGGCGGTCTGCTGCAGTGTCACAGCCTTGCTCGCGATCGGTATCGCTGTCCCGGGAACCAGCTGGGAATACACGGTCCCCTTCATAGTCAGCGAGTTGAAAATGGCCCAGTTCCGGCCGTGTTTCGCCGGCACCATGGAAGAGTTGCCGACTACGCTGATCGCGAACTGCTGACCGGCCAACTTGAGCGAGTCGGCCCCGCTCACCGGCGCCGCCGCGAATGTCCCGGCCGTGACGGCGAAGGTGACATTCGTGCCGCTATCCGGCGTCGCGGCGGCCAATCTCGGCACGATCGCGCCGCTCGAAATCACCGCTGCCGCGATGGTCAACGACAGCATTTTTCGAATGTTCAACATCATTGCCTCCTACCTCTTTCAGTCCATCCCCGCAGTCTAGACTGCCGGGAAAATGATTTCAAGCCATAACACCGTTTTTCTCGCAATTTGGTACTGGTACCGCAATGCCCCGTGCGATGCGGGGCGGCCAGACGACTACGGAATCGTGGCAGTCAGCGTGCCTGTTTGAATACCCAACGTCGTACTGTCACTGCTATTGGAATAAGTCACTGTGGCGTTGGCCGGAGTGAGAGTCACGGCCGAAAAGGGATGGAGCAGCGGCTTGGTGATGGTGCCCAACGGCATCGTGACCATCGCTTTGATCACCAAACTGATCCCGACTACCTTAATGGGCGCCTCCATGATAAAAGTGTCACTCACGTTCGGTGTGATGCCCTGGATGATGGTTGCTTCGCCGCTGGAGATAGGCACCGGCGTGGAGCCGATCAACCCGGAGTGCACCGTGCCGGTCAACTTCAGCTTGTTGTAAGCCGCATAACCCGGACCGGTCTTGTAGGGCACGGTGGCCGCGCTCACCGCGATGGTGACCGTGAACGGCTCGCCCGAAAGCTTCAGCGTATCGGCTCCAGTCGAGGGGGACCCAGAGAATGTACCGGACGCCGTGTACGTAATGATCGGCGCGGTAGCCGCCGCCGCCGACATGGCGAAACAACAAATGGCCATTACCGTGATTGCAATAGTCAGCATCTTTCGAAACATCATGATCTTGTTCTCCCTGATTCTTTTGAAAATTATTACAGCCCTCACCAGATTTTAGACGGCTGACAAGTGATAACTCAAGCTGGCCGAAATTTCGCGGTACCAAAAGGCGCGGCAGTACTGCTTTTGGTGAGTGTGGGCTTCCACACTCTTTTAATCCGCCGGTTACTGCGCCGCCAATGACGGTCCACCCACCACGTTGGAAGGGCTCGACACGTTGCCCACGCTGTCTTCGGCAATTACAAAATAAAGCGTCTGCAAGGTGTTGGGAGCGGTTTCCGAGTACACGGTACCGCTCACCCGGACCAGATACTCCGGCGCGCTCGGGTAGCCGAAAAGCGCGCTGGTAGCGGGGAGGGCGTGCGGCGACATCGAACAGATGGACGGCGCCCCCGGCTCGCTGCATGCCGCGGCCGCCTGGGGATTGACCCCGGCCGGCGGAGGCGTGGTTTCGCTGGGCGAGCAGGTAATCCGATAGACCAGGTAATCCATGGCGCCGCTGACCGCGCTCCATGAGAGGGACACTGTGCCTGGGGGAATGCTGCCGGCTGCGGCGGAGTGTGCCACCGGAGGGGTCAAAGTCGTAGTGTTTGCCCCGGCCAACACGGCGCACTGCGGATAAGTGCAGTGCTTCGTGAGTAGTCGGACATCCGCAAGGGTGATCTTTCCATCCCGGTTGAGATCCATTGGATCGTTGGGTTGCGCCTTGGTGTTCAACCTGGCCTGCATGAGGCTCACATCCCTCTGGTCGACTACACCATCTTTGTTGAAATCCAGAACGCCGTTGTCCAGGTTGAATACCTGGGTCCCGCCGACCGATCGGGCGGTGCCCATGAACAGTCCGAATGGCGTGGCGGCAAAGCTGCGGCTTCCGGTATTGCGACCGTCGCCCAGGCCGACTTTGCTCACCGACGTCCAATGGACGCCATCGGGGGTGCGCCAGACATCCGTACCGTATTCTTGAGACCAGAGCGGTCCGAACGTGGGTTGCGGGACATTGTCGGAACTCCAGTCCCACGTGCCCATGTAAAGTCCCTTCGATCCCACTCCCATCCTCCAGAAATGCCCGGTAAATCCGTTGGCGAAGTACTGTCCGATTCCGCTGAGCGGAAGAATGGCCTGGCCGGCGCCCGGCTGTCCTGCCGGAATGGCTCGGGGATTTCCCACGATGAGATCCCAGCTATTATTCAAGTCCAGCGTCGTTCCGTTGTAGACCGCCACCTGACCCGTCGTATCCGGATGAATGCGAACTAATTCATTGGGCCGGTCGGTGCCCACATACAGACACCCGATCAGAGGGCAATAAGTCGGATCGGTGAAGATCTCCATGCTCATGGCGTAGTCGGCGATCAGATTCTGGGCGAAGCCGCCTTGCGTGATGATCGGGTTCCAAGTATAAGGCGGCGTACCCAACCCGTTTGTCGACCAGACGCCATACAATTGCTTCTGACCGGTGATGGACGGGCTGCCGGTGCCCGCGTACATGGAGTTATTGAAGTTGTCGAGAATCCAAATGGGAAGTGTGGCTGTTGGCGGGCTGGCCCACGTATAGCAGGCTACCTGCGGGCAATTATCGCCCAGGGCCGGATTAACTCCCGGCAAGGTCGTGATCACGCGGCCAACACCCGGAAAGTCTCCCACCTGTAGGAAGAGCGTGCCATTCTGAAGACAACCGGGACTCGGTGCGCTGCATAGCTGCGCCGCCGAGCGGATGCTGAAATTCGGAAACGCCGGCGACGTGTACACCCCGTTGGCGGTAAGCGAGCCCAGGAAGCACGGCGATGTGCCGCATGTCCCCGGAGTCCAGACACTGCCTTGGCCCGCCACCAGCGTCACGGCGCCGTTCTGCGGCAGCGGGTTCCAATTCACTCCATCCGTGGTGCGCAGAATGCGCGGCGGAGGCCACGATCCCTGCGGGACGCAACCAATTGTAAGACTCTTTGAAGGATTGCATTCGAAGATCTCACCGGAAGTCACGCCGCCGGCGTACAAGGCCTGCACGCCGCCAGGCTCGTTCACCACTGTCAAACCACGGAAGCCGATGTCTCGGGCAGTCGCCACCAGCGGGCCCGTGGGACCGGGAGGGCCGGTGCATTTACCGCCGCAGCTAACCGTGCTCAGCGAGTTAGGCGACTGGAAGACCATTGTCCAGAGGTTAGTCGCGGGATTGTATTGCCAGATTTCCGCTTGCAGGGGCAGATTGTGATAGTCCGGCGTACAGTCACCGATGCCCGGCGGATAAAGGCTCGGACTGCCGAGCTGTATGGCGGTAGTGGCGGAGGTGACGCAATAGGTCTCCCGGCCTGTCCCGACATAAAGCATGTTGTTGAACCAGGCCATCGACCACGCCCAGGTGTTATGCTGATCGCCAAATCCACCCGTAGCGACCTGGGTGACGCCGGGCTGCTCATTGGCCAATGCGAGTACGTGTGCGTTGATGTAGTTGAAAGAACTGTCCCCCATGCGCAACATGTAATGATTCACCGGAATAACTCCGAGCTCCATCGCATAAGTAGTCGGCAGCAGCGTTTCGGGGTAAGTTACTAACCCATCGTTTGCCGGAGCTTTCGAGGCGCCTGTGATAGATGTCAGAATAGGTCCGGTGATGGCGGTCGGACAGGTCGGCTGGCCGGGCCCGCATGCGTAAGTGTTGCCGGACAACGTATAGAATGGAACCCGGGCATTCTGGAAGATCGGATCCCACTGCGCCCGCATTTGCTGGACGGGGGCTATCTCCATGGACTGCACGCCGGGAGTGTTCAGGTTCGCGATGGCACAGGCCGCGGCGCCGGCTGGGCTGAAGCACCAGTCAGCCAGCGCATCCCCCTGGTTCGGCGTTCCGATTTCGATTACCGCACTGGCGATGCCGATCCACTGAGGGTTGGCGATGGCATCCTGCAGATCCAATCCGCCTTTGGAGTGCGCGACGAAAAACACCTGGCTTACCCCAAAGTGGCTGAGAATTGCCGGAAACAAAGTCTGGAGCATCGCGGAATCCGTCTGAATGCTCGAACTGCTACCCGAGTTATCGGCGTTCGTGCTCAGGAAAACCGTTCGAAACCCGGCCTGATAGGCGTAGTCGTACATGTCGTTGGCGGAGCCCAGGCCCGGCGAAGTCGGAGAGGATTTGCACCCACCAACCGGCAGCGGGTTGGGGCAGTTGTTGGCCTCGATCCAGTCTACATAGCTGCCACCGAGTCCGTGCACGAACACTACCACGGGCGCCACCGGCATACCCGGCGGGTTCGGTTTCACGGCGCCGTAGAACAGGTTCGGGTAATTCGCGTCCGCGATCAGGGGCGGAGCCGATGGCGGCGCGGCTTTTGAAACGGGCGCCAGCACCAGAGCCACAGTCAACGCAACGAATCCGGAGCTACGAAAAACGGCAGAGGGTAACATGGAATTCTCCTTCGAGCCGAATGCGGGCATCACACCGTGCATTCGAGGGCAAACATTCCCCTAACGCGAAATCTCTAAACGGCTTAACCTTACCATTTTGCGTTTCAGAGTGTCCATAGAATGCGGGAGAGGGGGTACTAGTAACAATAACTGAACTTAGGCGGCTGCGCGGCTGTTTATGAGCGTTTCCAGGAGGTCCGCGGCGGCCTGCGGTCCCCCATACCTGGCGAAAGCCGCCGCCATGCGCTGTGCGTTCCGGCGAAACGAAGGCGTACCCAGCACCTGCTCGACGGCAGCGCGCAGCCGCGCGGGCGTACACCTCCCGGGCGGCAGACTGATGCCGGCGCCCGTCTCCACCACTCGCCGGGCGATGTCCGGCTTATCCCAGTCGGTAGGCACGATTATTAACGGAACTCCAGCTCTCAAAGTGGTTTGCACGGTCGCCGAGCCCCCGGTGGTGATCATCACCGCGAGCCGCGGCAACAGTTCCGTGTGCGACACCCACCGGACTACGTGAACATTTGGAGCAATTGGGCCCAAAGCCAGCTCAGACGGCTCCCGGTTGCCTCCCGTTGTCAGGATGGCTTGCATGGGCAGGTTGGCCAAGCCTTGCGCCGCGGCCGATAATACAAACGGCGACACCACGTGCACGGTGCCTTCGCTGGCGTGCACCCAGGGCTGATCGGTGGGCAATTGATCCAGCCAGTCAGATGCCTGTTCGTGACGCAGCTTATCCCAAAGACAAGCGCCCACATAATGCACCGAGGGCGGCAAATCCTTGCGGTCGTAATCGAATTCGGAGGTGCCCATCACCAGGTAAAGCGGCATGGTGCCGGTAAATTCCAGGACTGAGGTGCGTATGGGCGCCAGGCCATAGCGTTGACGGACCTCGTTGGCCGCGCGCCGGAACCCGGCTCGGAAAGGCGCCGTGCCCAGCCACACGGACTGCGAGAGCAGCCTGGTATACCAATTCCGGGGACGCGGCAGCCCCATTCCGAAAAGCGGCGCGTCCGGCCCTGGAACCATGCAGGACAGATACCCCAGCACCGCCACGGGTATCCGTTGCTTCTCGTGGAGAACCAGCATAGGCGCCCACATATTCTGCTCGGTCACCAGCACGTCGGGACGCCAGGCAGTACTGATCCGCTCCAGATCCGTCAACTGCTGTGGAATGCTGCCCAATAGCCACCTCTGGATAGTGGTGCTGAATTGGAGCATAGTCCTCCAGTTCACGGTCCTGGTCTGCTCCGGCGCGAACATGAAGTCGTACATGGCGTCTTCCTCTGCCTTGTCCGAGGGAAAGAAAGGAAAGTTCTCCCCTTCCACCACGCGGGCGGCACGCGGCCCCGAATAAAAGGCGCACTCGTGGCCACGCTCACGCAATACATGGGCAATCGCCATGGGTTGAAAGACATGGCCGGGAAACGACCAGCAGGTAAACAGGAATCGCGCCATGAGTTGAAACCAGAGTAACACCGCTCTGGCACGCCTCCGGTTTACCATGTACTTCCATCAGGCGAAGGCGATATCATGGTGCCCGAAATGTGTGGCATGTTCCGCGGAGCGCTGTGGTTGGTATGGGCCGCCGGATCCGAACCAGCGGCAACGGTCGAGGTGACTGGCTCGCGGGCGGTTAAGAAAGGCAACCCCTCATTGCACCCAACCCGTTCTATCGCCGACAATTAAAGACTCGGGCAAATGAGTCAAAACGGATCCAAAGACATCGCCATCATCGGCATGGCCTGCGTGCTCCCCGGCGCGCCGGATATCGCGCATTATTGGGAAAACATCCTGCACAAGGTAAATGCCATTTCCGACGCACCGCCGGAATGGGAAGCCGACCTGTTCTTCGAGGACGATACCAAGGCCGACGACCGCACCTACTGCAAACGCGGCGGATTCCTCGGCAAGCTGGCGCAGTTCGATCCTTTCACGTTTGGCATTATGCCCAATGCCGTGGATGGAGGCGAGCCAGACCACTTCATGGCCCTGCAGGCGTCGCACGACGCCCTGGCGGATTGCAGCAATCTCGACCTGGAGCCGGTCAGGCAGCGTACCGCCGTGATCATCGGCCGCGGCACGTACGTCAATCGCGGCAATGCCGCGGCCTTGCAGCAGGGCGTGATGGTCGAAAGCATCCTGCGCATTCTGAAACAGCTTCATCCCGAGCACACGGATGCCGAACTTGCCGAGATCAAGAAGCGCATCAAATCCACTTTGCCGCCATTCAACGCGGACACCTCGTCCGGCCTGGTGCCTAATATCATCACCGGCCGGATCGCCAACCGGCTGGACCTGATGGGTCCGAATTATCTTATCGATGCGGCCTGCGCCAGCTCGCTGGTGGCCGTCGAGATGGCCGCCCGCGAGCTGGAAACGGGCCGCTGCGACCTGGCCCTGGCCGGCGGTGTCAACAGCAACACCTCTCCGGTCCTGATGATGATCTTTTCGCAGCTCGGCGCGCTATCGCACCGCGGCCAGCTCAGCTCGTTCGACAAAGACGCTGACGGCACGCTGCTCGGCGAAGGCGTCGGCATGGTGGTGCTGAAGCGCCTGGCCGAAGCCGAGCGCGACGGCAACCATATTTATGCGGTTCTGAAGAATATCGGCATTTCGAGCGACGGCCGCGCCACACACGTGCTGGCGCCGCGCCTGGAAGGCGAGGAGCTGGCGCTACGACGCGCCTATGAACCCGCGGGGATCGATCCGCTGACCATCGGCCTTCTGGAAGCGCATGGCACGGGCACGCCGGTGGGTGATGTGGTTGAGGTGGAGGCGCTGCGCGGCGTGTTTCCCCCGCGAAAAACCGAATCGCCGCGTTGCGCGCTGGGCTCGGTGAAGTCCATGATCAGCCATACGGTTCCCGCCGCCGGCGTAGCCGGGCTGATCAAGGCGGCACTGGCCTTGCACCACCGCGTCCTGCCGCCCACGCTGTGCGAAAACCCGAATCCCAAGCTGCAGCTCGAGAATACGAATTTCTACATCAACACGGAAACCCGGCCGTGGATTCACGGATCGTCCAAAACGCCGCGCCGCGCGGGCGTGAACGCTTTTGGATTCGGCGGCATTAACGCGCACGCCATCCTGGAAGAGTACACCGGTCCGAATGTGGCGCCCTGGCTGCAGCATGAATGGGACAGCGAGTTGTTCGTCTTCTCCGGCGGATCGCGCGCGGAGGTAGCCGAGGATGCGCGGCGCGTGCAGCAACTTCTGCAAACGGGCGGCGCTGCGCTCTCTTTGAAGGACCTGGCGTGGACGCTCAACTGCAACCGCCCCATGGGTCCGGTGCGAATGGCCGTGGTGGGTCTCTCGCATACCGATCTGGCCGCCAAGCTGGAGCGCGCCATCAAGCGCCTGGGCGACGAGAAGACCCGCAATATCAAGGAAATCGAAGGCATCTATCTTTTCAAGGAACCCCTGGGGTTGAATGGCAAGCTGGCCTTTCTGTTCCCGGGCGAAGGCTCGCAGTACCGCAACATGCTGGGCGATTTGTGCATCCATTTTCCGGAGGTGCGGCAGGTCTTCGACCTGATGGACCGCGCTTATGAGAATCATCCGCGCGACTACCTGCCCAGCGATGTCATCTTCCCGCCGCCATTCGGATCGCCGAGCCAGGATCGCCTGTTCAATATGGACTCCGGCGCGGAGACCGTCTTCTGCGCCAACCAGGCGCTCTACGCGCTGATTGAAAAACTGGGCATCCGGGCGGACGCCATGGTGGGCCATTCCACCGGCGAGCATTCCGCGCTGCTGGCTTCCCGCGTAGTCGAGGTGGCCGATGATGACGAGCTGATCCGGCACATCCTGGGCGTCTACGAAGTCTTCGACAAGTTGAATTCCACCAGCGACATTCCCGAAGCGGTGCTGCTGGCGGTGGCGGGCGCGGATCATGGCTTCCTGGAGCAGCAGGTGGCCGCCAGCAACGGCGAGTTGTATATCGCGCTCGATAACTGCATTCACCAGGTGGTGTTGTGCGGCCACGAAAGCGTGATCGACCGGCTGGTGGGAGTTTTGACGCCCAAGGGCGCCATCTGCCAGAAGCTGCCCTTCGCACGCGCCTATCACACCCCATGGTTTGAAGTGTTCAGCAAGCCGCTGAAACAGCACTTCGACCGGCTCCGCATCGGCCAGGCCCAGACCGCGCTGTATTCCTGCGTGACGGCCGGACCCTATCCCAACGACGCCGAAGAGATCCGATCGCTGGCCGCCGTGCAATGGTCCAGCACCGTGCGTTTCCGCGAAACCATTGAGGGCATGCATCGCGACGGCGTACGCCTTTTCCTGGAGATCGGTCCGCGCGGCAACCTGACAGGCTTCACAGACGATGTGCTGCGCTCCAAGCCCCACGCGGCGATCCCATCGAATGTGCAGCACCGGCCGGGAATCGTGCAGCTTCACCATATGCTGGGGCAACTGGTGGCGCATGGCCTCAATCCCAAGCTCGAGCATCTGTACGCTCGCCGCGCGCCACGGCCGATCGACGAAAAGGTAAAACCGAAGCGCATGCTGGCGCTGGGCACCGGAATACAACCCGCGCGGCTGCCGGCGGATTTCAAACTGCCGGCTAAGGCGCCCGCCCCCAGCGCTCCACCTTTGGCCCCTGCGGCGCCACCAGCCACGCCACCCACGGAACCCAGAGCCCGCGTGATGCAGGAGCATCTCGCCATGATGGAGCAGCTCGTACAGTCGCAACAGCAGGTGATGGCTGCGTACCTGGCGGAGCGGCAAGGGAATCCCGGCGTCGCACGGAGGCCGGCCCGTCCTTTCTTCCAGGAGGTGGTCGAGAACCTGCCGGGAGTGCGCGCCGTATCGCGGCACCGGTTCTCCGCGGAGCGCGAAATCATTTTCCATCACCACGCCTTGGGCCGGGATGTCTCCGTAGAAGATCCATCGCTGCTCGGCCTGACCCTGGTGCCATTGACCGTCACCATGGAGATGCTGGCCGAAGGCGCTGCCGTGCTGGCTCCGGGCAAGCTCCTGGCAGGCATGCGCGACATCCGTGCTTCGCGCTGGATTACTCTCGAGAAGCCGGACTATACGATTGAAGCCACCGCCAGGCAGACTGCCCCGGGAGAGATTCACGTGGCAATACGGGAGGCCGGCGCGGCGAATGCGCTACGCCCGATTCTGGCCGAGGCCGTCGCTATATTTGCCGATCGCTATCCGGATCCAGGCCCGGCGCGCCCGTTCGTGCTCGAGAACGAGAAACGGTCGGCGTGGGTTTCAGATCAGCTCTATCGCACCGGCATGTTCCACGGCTACATGATGCAGGGTACCAGGAGCGTCGAACGCACCGGACGCAATGGCTGCAGCGCCACGCTCGAAGTCCTGCCGCACGCGGCTCTCTTTACCGGCAACCCCCAGCCCGCTTTTCTGTTCGATCCGGTGCTGCTGGACGCCGCCGGCCAGGTGGTGGCCTACTGGTTCTGGGAAGCCATCGAAAAGGGCACCGATCTGTTCCCCTACCGGGTGGGCGCCTTCCACTGTTACGCAGGTGCGCCGCCCGCGGGATCGCTGCTCGAATGCCGCGTGGCTCGCCGCCTGGAAAATGATTCCGTGATCCATTCCGACATCGAGGTTCTGGATCACGCGGGAAAAGTCTATTACCGGCTCGACAACTGGGAGACGCGCCGCTTCCCGCAGCCGCCGCGCTTCCTGGGCTTGCGCATCGATCCACGCGCGACGCATATCGCGACCGCGTGGAATAAGCCCATAGAGGGCCGGCGCGGCGTGGCCTGTTGCCGTGTGGAGGATTTGCCGCAGGAGTTCCTGGAGTCTTCGCACAGCGTATGGCTGAAGACGCTGGCTTACCTGGTGCTGAACCGCCGCGAGCGTGCGGTGTGGGAAAACTTGCAACTGCCGGCCAGGCAGCGCTACGACTGGCTGTTGGCCCGTTGCGCCGCCAAGGACGCCGTGCGCACGTTGATCCGGGAGCGCCTGGGCGAGCAGGTGTGCGCCGCCGACGTAGAGATTGCCGCCGATGGTTCCTCCGCCAGCGGCGCGTGGAAGCAGGTGTTGGGCGTGAATCCCACGGTCCGGATGGCCAATTCCGGCATCGCGGGAGCGGTAGCGGCGCTGAATGCGGCGGACCTTGCCGGAATCAGCTTCACGGGCGGGAGCTAGCCGCGTCTGCTGTTGCCGCCGTGCGGTGATACCTCCTCCACGTGTTCCTCCACCGCGGCTTTCACATGCTGTCCCACGAACTCCGCCAGTTCCGCGATCGACAGATCGCGCTGCTTCTGGCCTATATCCGCCAGCAGTTCGGCGAACGGCATGGTGGTGCGATAATGCTCCTGGATCGCCGTGCACAAAACTACCGCATCCAGCGACTCCATGCCCAGCTCGGTAAACAGCAGCGACCCCGGACCGACCTCGTCGGCATAGTCCCAGTCCTGGCACAGCCCCTGGACGGTCTTGAGAACGTATGCGAGAATCTCCGGCTGCATGGAACTCATTTCAGGCTCCCAAAGGCGTGCACCCGAGCGTGCGGCGTGCCGCTGGCTAGCGCAATAGCTCTCCACGGTCCTTCACCCATCGCCACCAGGGGTTCGGATTGCGGGCCGGCCTCAATTTCGCGCAGTGCGGCCGCGGCGCCCCCATCCAGCGGGATCATCTCGATGCCGCGCGCCAAAAACTGCTGCCGCACTTCTTCGGAAACCATGCCGCTCGATCCCCATGGCCCCCAATTCACAGCCACCACGCGCGCCGGCCACTGGGCCGACAGGATCACCGACAGGCCGTTCATGAAACCGTTGCCCGCCGCGTAGTCAGCCTGCCCGCGATTGCCAAACGCCGCCGTCACCGAGGACATCAGCAGCAGGCACCGCAGGCTCTCAGGCCGCAGCTTTTGGCTCAGTACCAGTGCCGAATCGGCCTTGGTGTGCAACACGCGGTCGAACGATTCCGGTGTTTTGTCGCGAATAAGCTTGTCTTCGATGATGCCGGCGCCATGCACCACCACGTCCAGGCGGCCGTGCTCGCGGTAGACGCGGTCAATCAATTCGCCGAAGGCCTCCTCGTTTCGTACGTCCACCGGGTGATATTCCACGGTCGCCCCAGCGCGGCGCAGTTCTTCGAGCGTTTCGACAATCTCGCGATCCTTCAACAGCCGCTGCAACGCCGCCTCCACGGCGGCCGGCTTCACCGGGCTGGCCGAGGACGCGCGCAGCCTGGCTAACAGTGCGGCTTTCAGCCGGGGAAGTTCGGTGATCCCCGCGGTATCGGACGCTTCGGGCCCGCTCGGGAGCGGAGAAGCGCCGGCCAGGATCAGGGTTGGACGATAACGCGCGGCAAGCTGCCTGGCGATCTCGGCGGTGACGCCGCGCGCGCCTCCAGTCAGCAGTACCACCCAGTCGCGCTGGATTTTCCGGGTGATTTCGCCATCCACAGCGGCCACTTGCGGCGCTAACTGCGGCACAACCGTCAATCGGCGGTCGCCGGGCAGGCCCACCTGCAACATGTCGTCCAGAGAGGTAAGCTCGTCGATCAGTTTTTGGCGGAGGATGGGAACCGGATCGGTGGCATCCAGATCGAGCACTTTGCACCGCACACCGTCGAATTCCAATGCCAGCGTTTTAGTGAAATCCGCAACCGCGAAATGCGTAGCCGGACAGGGTCCATTGGGCTGCAGGCCGAACGCTCCGCCGCGAGCCGTGATGGCCGCGAACAGCGCGCCGCCGGCGCTACCCGTTTGTTTCAGATCGTTCTCGCAGGCGCGCGCCAGCAGGAAGAGCGAGCGGACGTCCGTCCGTAAATGACCGCGCCATTCGGCGAAGGTGGCTTTCTCCGAAGAGGGCCCTGCGCGCAAAGGCAGCAAATGAATGACCGCACCGATGGTGCCGTGCTGGCGCCGAATGCTGGCGAGCAGCGTTTCCACGGCCCCTGGATCGGTCAGGTCCGTGGCGTCCCCACCGTGGCGCACCACCACGGCACGCTCGCCGTGGCGTTGCAGGTCATCCGCCAGACCAGTGGCGATGCCGGTCTCATCATCCGTGATCACCGACACGCGGCCCGGATAGTAATGGGGCTCCGGTTGCAGACGTTGCTGGTCCGCTACAGTCAGAATGAAGCGCGGGACTTCGGTGGACGGCGCGGGGGCTGCCGGCGCGGGAGCCACACTTACTGCCGCGGTGATGTGATCCGCGATCTCGCGCAACGTGCGCGCACTGGTCAGCTGGGTCATGATGCCCTGCACCGCCTGCTGTTGCTCGGGAGTGCCGAGCTTTTGCAGTGCCGTCAGGATCTCCACGCGCTTGATCGAGTCGATCCCCAGGTCCGATTCGATACCGGCGTCCAGGTCCAGCATCTCGGGCGGGTAACCCGTGCGTTCGGCTGCCACCGCGCGCAATTCGGTCACGAAATCGCGTCCGGCGGCAGCCGGGGCTGGAGGCGCGCAACCGCTACCGGCGGCGCCGCCAATCAGCTCCGCGATCTCACGCAGCGTGCGCGCGCTGGTCAGTTTGTTCATGATGCCCTGCACGGCTTGCTGTTGTTGGGGTGAGCCAAGCTGCTGCAAGGCCGTCAGGATCTCGACGCGCTTGATGGAGTCGATCCCCAAGTCCGATTCGATGCCTGCGTCCAGATCCAGCATCTCCGGCGGGTAACCCGTGCGTTCCGCCGCGACGGCGCGCAATTCGGTCACGAAGTCGCGACCGGCGGCAGCCGGGGCTGGAGGCAGCGAAGAGCTACCGGCGGCGCCGCCAATCAGCTCCGCGATCTCGCGCAGCGTGCGGGCGCTGGTCAGCTCAGCCATGATGCCCTGCACCGCCTGCTGTTGCTCGGGATTACCGAGCTTTTGCAGTGCCGTCAGGATCTCCACGCGCTTGATGGAGTCGATCCCCAGGTCCGATTCGATGCCGGCGTCCAGATCCAGCATCTCCGGCGGGTAGCCCGTGCGTTCGGCGGCGACGGCTCGCAATTCGGTCACGAAATCGCGTCCGGCGGCAGCCGCGGCTGGAGGTGCGGAACCGCTACCGGCGGCGCCGCCAATCAGCTCCGCGATCTCGCGTAGCGTGCGGGCGCTGGTCAGCTCAGCCATGATGGCCTGCACCGCTTGCTGTTGTTTGGGTGAGCCAAGCTTCTGCAAGGCCGTCAAGATTTCCACGCGCTTGATGGAGTCGATCCCCAGGTCCGATTCGATGCCTGCGTCCAGATCCAGCATCTCCGGCGGGTAACCCGTGCGTTCGGCCGCGACGGCCCGCAGCTCCGTGGTGAAGTCACGTCCGGCAGGCGCTACTTCGGGGGCGCGGGCCGGCGGCATCGGCGCCGCGGCGTGCACCGGCGCAGGCGCAACCGGCAACGGCGGAAGTGCCGGCAGTGTGGGTTTCTCAATAACTGCCGGGCCACCCTGCAGGTAAGCGGTCATGATGGTGGTCTGCGATTCCAGCACCTGCTTCATGAGCTGCTGAAACTGCAGCATCACGGCATCGCTGGCGCCGGATACGGGCACCGCGGCTTGCGGAACAGGCGCCGCCACTGGAATCGGCGCGGGAGCCGGCGGCGGCATCGCGGAAGACATCACCAGATCGAGCGGCGACACCACCTGCGGCGGTTTGGATCGCGGGAATGCTTTCAGGCCATTCACCATCCAACCGCTATCGCGCACGGCTGGCTCCGGCCCGGCGACCCGTCCGCGAAGAAGCTGCGCCGCATCCACCGGCACGCCTTCGGCAGCCAACTGCGCCAGTGCATGCAGCAACGCCACCAGGCCGGCGCGATCGCTGTCGATCTGCACGAACCGGGCATCCTTACCATCCAGAATCTGCCGTGCCAGGCCGGTCAGTACGCCCTTCGGCCCGACTTCCACAAACACGCGCGCGCCCGCATCGTGCATGGCGCGGATCTCATCCACAAACTTCACCGGGCGCACCAGATGGCTCGCCAGCAGCGCCGCGATTTCGGCGGGATCTTCCGGATACTGGCTGCCCAGTGTATTCGAAAAGACCGCCGCGGTGGGCCGGGCGAACGTCTGCCGTGCCAGCACTCCGCCGAACTGGACGCGGGCCGGTTCCATCAGCGGCGAGTGAAACGCGCAAGCCACGGGGATCAACCGCGCCGCCAGTCCGGCTGCTTCCAGCTTGGGAATCGCCGCGCGCACCGCCGCATTAGACCCCGAAATCACCGTTTGACGCGGGCTGTTGTGATTCGCCAGCGTGATGCCGTCAATGCCATCCAGCGCCTTGGCGATGGCATCGGCGTCGGCCGATACAGCCGCCATGGTACCGGCTTCGTCGTGGGTGGTATCTTTGATCGCGCGGCCGCGGGCTTCGGAGAGATCGAACAGCGCGTGATCCGAAATCACGCCCGCGGCGGCCAGGGCCACGTACTCGCCATAGCTGTGCCCGGCGGTCATGTCGGCGCGGACGCCCAGCCGTTCCAGGACGCGGCATAGCCCGATCTCGACTACGCCCAACGCAGGTTGCGCAATCAGAGTATCGGTCAATTCCAGATTCTGCTGTTTTTCCGTGTCGGGACTGAATGCCGGCGGCGGATAGATGTAGGCGGACAGCTTCTTCGGCAACCGTCCGGCGAGCACTTGTTCGGCCTGCTCCAGGCCGGCACGCAGTTCCGGGAAGTGCAGGGCCAGGTCGCGCAGCATGTGCGTCTTCTGCGAGCCCTGCCCGGGAAACAGGAATGCCACTTTGCCGCGCGGGGAACCATAAGCCAGATAAATCCCCTGCGCATCGTTGAGCGTCTGCCTGGCTTCGAGCGCTGTTTTCGCCTTGGCCAGCTTCGCGCGCAGATCCTCCGCGGAGCCCGCTACAATCGCCAGCCGTGTTTGCGCCGACGCAGAAACGTGGGTGTCGCGCCCCCGCCCTTCCACCAGGTCCGCCGGTGTGGGATCGTTCCAGATGTAGAGTTCGGCGGGCCACTGCTCGAACTGCGCCACGTCGGCGGGATCCGTCAGCCCGCCCTGAAACTCTTCCAACACCGCATGGAAATTGGTTCCGCCAAAGCCGAACGCGCTCACACCACCGCGGCGCGGCGTACCCGCGGGAGGGATCCACGGCAGGGTTTCGGTGTTCACGAAGATCGGGGTGCCGGGCTCCAGCAGCTTGGGGTTGGGCTTCTCCACGTGCAGCGTGGGCGGTAGGGTCTGGTGATACAGCGCCAGCGCCACCTTCATCAGTCCGGTGATCCCCGCGGCGGACTTGGTATGGCCCACCATGGATTTCACCGACCCGATGGCGCAGCTCGACGGAGTCGCTCCATCCGCCTGAAATACATCTGCCACGGCGGCTAGTTCGCTGGCATCCCCCAGTGTGGTGCCGGTGCCATGCGCTTCAATCAAGCCGACGGTCGACGGGCGAATTCCAGCGCGGGCGTAGGCGCGCTGCAACGCAACGATCTGGCCTTCCAGACGCGGCGCCGTCATGCTGCGGCCCTTGCCGTCGCTCGATCCGGCCACGCCCTTGATCACCGCATAAATGCGATCCCCATCGCGCTCGGCGTCTTCCAGACGCTTCAGCACCATCATGCTGATGCCTTCGCTGATAGCGATCCCATCGGCGCTTTCATCGAACGTGCGGCAGCGGCCCCGGCCCGAAAGTGCCTGCGCCTTTGCGAAGCAGAGGTACCCGAACGGGCTTTGCGCCGTGTCCACGCCGCCCACGATGGCCATGTCGCTCGAATGATCGGCCAACTCGCGCGCCGCCAGGTAGACCGCCGCCAGCGACGAGGCGCACGCCGCATCCACGCTGAAGTTCACGCCGCCCAGGTCGAAGCGGTTGGCCACGCGCCCCGCCGCGACATTCAGCAGCAGGCCCGCGAAAGAATCTTCGGTCCACTCCGGCAGTTCCTGCAACAATTCCGCGGGCGGTTTGCTGATGAATTGTTGCAGCATGGAGCGTACCGCGTATTGCAGGCCCACATCGCCCAGTCCGCCGCTCAGTCCCAGGATCACCGAGGTCTTCTCGCGCGCAAACTCCCGATCCTGATAGCCGGCATCGCGCAGCGCCTGGTCCACCGTGACCAGCGCCAGCAATTGCAGCGGATCGATCGACGGCAACGCGTTCGGCGGAATACCGTAACGCATCGGATCGAACGGCACGGCATCCAGGAAGCCGCCCCAGCGCGAGTGGATCTTGTCTTTGGCTTTGCGGTCGGGATCGTAATACAGGTCAATGTTGAAGCGCTCTTTGGGAACTTCGCCTATGGCATCGACTTTATTCAGAATGTTGGCCCAAAACTCGCGCACGTTGGGTGCCTTGGGCAGCAGGCAGCCCATGCCGATGATGGCTACATCGAACGGCTTGGGCGGAGGCATCTGCGCCACGCGCGGAGCGTCGAATGGCACGGTTAGTCCAGCGATCAGCCGGGCGCCTTCGTCGGCGACGCTCGCATCCGCCAGGATGCCGATACGCGCCCCTTTCTCCGCCAGAGGCGCGAAAAGTACAGCCGCCATGGCTGCCGAACGACCGTCGGATATGCCGGAAAATACGATCTGCCGGGCCTCCAGGGCGTCCGATACGGCGCTGTCGGTCCAACCCTCGATCACATGCACATCGCTACCAGCGCCGGACGCCGCATCCAGACGCGCATGTTTCTTCGCTAAAAGCACATGCTCGCGGATCGCTTCACGCAGGCCGCGCAAGATGCCCGGAACCGTACGGAAGCGCTGCGCCAGCGCCGTCCACAATGGGTCGGAAGCATCCAGCACCACGCCCGCCGCGCCGCCGGCATACCAGGCTGCCGCGGAATGCGGCCCGATGCCACCCGATCCCCATAACGGAACGGGCGAATCGAGCGGCGTCCGGGAAACCACGCCGTCGAAACCGAGCTCGCCGGCCAAGGCGGCTTCTTCCGGCGTCGAGACCTCCAGGAGCACGCGCTGAGAGTGCGAGCGCCCCTGTTTCAGCAATTCTTTGGTGCGCTTGCGGCCCGCGGCAGCCACGATCACGCACACGGCATCGGGCGAAAGCGGTGCCCCGGCGGCCAGCCGGACAGCGAATAAGCCGTCTCTCTGCCGGATGCGCTCCGGCGCGTTCAAAATGAGGAATTCGAACTTTTCCGGCATTCTTACCCGTTCCCCGCCTGGCTACTTGTGACGGAATCAATACAGATCTTTCGTCCGACTTCGCCGTGGAAGAGGGTGGCGCGACAGCCAATCCCAGTATAGGAGCCGAACGCCCTTCGGCACCATGTATCTAAAGATTATAGACCCTTCCTTCCCAAACCGTCCTACTGGGGATTTGCCCCTGCGGGTACTAGCAGGTTTCAATCACACGCCCGTCGCGCACCATGACGAAGGGAATTCGACAGCGCGCGGCGAGCAGCCGGTCGCGCTCGCCGTCGCCGATGAGCAGCGAGCCGGCCAGATCGATGTCCCACTTCCGCTGCGCCGCCATCACCATTCCCGGCAATGGCTTACGGCAATCGCAGGCGCCGTCCTGGTGGGGACAATAGACCACGTCGTCCAGGACGGCGCCCTGTGCCGCGAGTTCGGCGCGCATCCTGTCGTGCAGCTCCAGCAGGTCGGCCTCGGACATCAGGCCCAGGGCGACACCGCGCTGATTGGTGATCACGATCGCCAGATAGCCCGCCGCTTTGAACAACCGGATCCAGGCGACCGCTTCCGGCAGCACCTTGAACTCATCCCAGCTTCGAATGTATTCGCCCTTCAGGGGTGCGGCGTTAATCACCCCGTCCCGGTCCAGAAACAGGCAGCGCTTCATTGTTTTCACCGTTTTCAGCGGAACCTGGCTACACGCTCGCCATGCGATATCCCGCCCGGTTCTGAAAAATAATCTTGCTCCCGTCCGGATCGAGCGCGATCGGCAGTTCGCGGTAACTCTCCATCGCCTTGCGCACCGCCTTATGATGCGCCGGGTCGCAATAGATCAGCAGGAACCCGCCGCCGCCGGCCCCGCAGATCTTGCCGCCGGAAGCTCCCGCGCTCAATGCCAGATCGTACATCTGCTCGATCTCGGGACTGCTGATGCCCTCCGCCAGCTGGCGCTTCAACTGCCAGCCGTCGTTCAATACGCGTCCCACCTCCCAAAGGCGCAGCCGGTCCAGCGCCTCCGCCGTGCGCGCCGCCAGTGCTTTCAGGCAGTGAAGCTGCTCCAGGTTCACCTCCGTGCGCTGATCCTGCACGCTCAGAATGTTCCCGGCCTTGCGCGTGCGCCCCGTGTAAAACAGCATGATGTTGCGCGACAGTTCGTGGAACAACTCCGGGGTGCGGCGGAACTGCTTCACGTCCACAGTGTCGTCTTTGCGGAAAATGAACTGGCACACGCCGCCATACGCCGCGATGTACTGGTCCTGCTTGCCGATGGGCTTTCCGCAGATCTCGATCTCGATCTCGCAGGCCTCCCGCGCCAGTTGTTCAGCCGTCACCAGCCTGCCCTTGTAGGCATAGAGTGCGTGCAATAGCCCCACCGTCACGGTGCTCGATGAACCCAGCCCGGACCCCTCCGACGGCACGTCCGCCAGCGTGGTGATCTCGACGCCATTCTCCACACCCGTGCGCAGCATGGCTTCCCGCACCAGCTCATGCTTCAGATCCCGCACGTTCTCGACAGTCTCTTTCTTGGTGTAATTGACAATGATCAACTCGTCGAACCGTGGCACGACCACCACGTAGACATACTTGTCGATGGCCGAGCTGACCACCGCGCCCTCGTGTTCCCGATAATAACGGCTGAAATCCGTGCCGCCGCCCGCAAAGCTGACGCGCAGCGGCGTTTGTGAAATGATCATGATCCCTCGCGCGCGCGGCAGGCGGCTGCATAATCCGCCTGCGCGCAGTAGTAATTATCCAGCGTACCGATATCTATGAAGTAGCTGCCGATGGGTAGCCCTTTGGCCTGCCCTGCCAGCGCCGGCATGAGCGACCGGCCCACATCCGCCGGCACCTCGGGCGGGAGATACTGCCGCACCGCCGGGCGAAACGCGTACAAGCCCGCATTCACCAGGTTGCCCGGAGGGTTTTCGGGCTTCTCCCAAAATCCCGTCACCAGGCCGGAGCCATCCAGTTCCACCACGCCGCACGCCGACGGATTCGGCGAGCGAAACAGCGCCATCGACGCGATCCGGTCGTGCGTCGCATGAAACGCCACCAGGTCCGAGAGCCGGAAAGTGGTGAGATTGTCGCCATACACCACCAGAAACGATTCGCCGCCATCCACAAAACTCCAGTTCGCCGCAATGGTCCCAGCGCTGCCGAGCAGGGTCGGCTCATAGGCCAGGGTGACGGGCACGCCGCGCCGCGCCGCCACGAATTCCTCCACCCGCTCCGCCAGATGGTGCGTATTCACCAGCACGCCCTCCACATCCGCCCGCTCGCATTCGCGCAGCCACAACTCCAGCAGCGGCACGCCATTGATGGGCACCAGACATTTGGGAGTCGTCAACGTGATGGGGCGCAGGCGGGTCCCCAATCCCGCCGCCAGGATGATCGCCTTCATTAGGGCCAAACCAATCTTAACAACTCGACTTCCACACCGCTGCTATTGCAATCGCCCTCGTAAACCTTGGTTACAACGAATTCCGGCCCGGCCCAGTACTTACACCACCACCCGGCCCCTCAACCCGTGGTATCTTAACAAGATCGGTGTAGTGCAAAATGGAGCAGGAACCTCAAAAAAAGACCTTAACGGACTCCCCCAAACCGCCGGCCGGCGCGGAGAACCCTCCCGATGCCAGTGCTGAACCCGAACAGGTGATTCGTCCCGAGGACGAGGCCTTGGTTGTAGAGCGGTTGCGGGAATTGGGCTATATCGAATAGGCGCCGCCAAGCCGGGATGCGCGGCCATTAAGAATCCATGCAGGCTAAACCGAATATTATTTTGATCAGCGCCGATTCCTTGCGCGCCAACCACCTGGGGTGCTATGGCTACTCGCTCCCCACCAGCCCCCACATCGACGCGTTCGCCTGCCAGGGGGCCCTCTTTGAAAAGACCTTCGCCCCGGCCATTCCCACGCAGCCCTCGCATACCACCATCTTCACCGGACAGCATGCCATCACTCATGGCGTGGTAGCGCATGGCGGCAAAGCCAAGCTGGGCCGCGGAACGCCGTTCCTGCCGGAAATCCTCTCGGGCGAAGGTTACACCACCTGCGCCGTGGACACTCTCTTCCGCGAGCGCATCTGGTTCGGCCGCGGCTGGGAGTACATCATCGACCCCAGCCTGCACCACGTCTTTTATGCATCGGTCACCCAGGAAGAACTGAACGACCGCGCCATTCAGTGGATGAAGACGGTTCCCAACCAGAAGCCGTTCTTCATGTTCATCCACTACTGGGATGTGCATTACCCCTACACCCCGCCCGATCGCATGCGCGGGCTGTTCTATAAGGGCGGTAATCCTACCGACCCCGCGAACCACCAGCTCGATGAATGGTGGGACCACCCCGTCGGCGCCATGGCGCGCGACACCTGGCTGCGCACCGCTAACGGCCTGATCACCGATCCCAACTACGTCACCGCGCTGTACGACCGCGAGATCCGCTACCTCGACGAAGGCATCGCCCACCTCTCGGACGCGCTCGAAAAGCTGGGCATCGCCGACAACACCATCGTGGTCCTGCTCGCCGATCACGGCGAAAGCATGACCGATCACCGCATCTACTACGACCATTACGGGCTGCATGACTGCGTGGTGAACGTGCCCATGATGGTGCGCTGGCCGGCCGGCAAATTGAAAGCGGGCACCCGTTTCGCACCCTTCCGCCAGTTGTCCGACGTGGCGCCTACATTGCTCGAGGCCGCCGGCAGCGATCTTCCGGACGATCTCGATGGCAGGAGTTTCCTGCCCCAGTTAACAGGCAAGGAAGAACCCTCCGGTTACGACAAGGTCGTCGGGCTGGAATCCACCTGGCAATCGAAGTATTATCTGCGCACGGACCGCTACAAGTTCATTCTGGCGCGCTATCCTGATCTGCTCGGCAATCCGGACCGGGAACTGTTCGACCTGCAGGCGGATCCGCACGAGAACCACAACATCGCCGCGGAGCAGCCGCAGTTAGCCGCCGAAATGGAAAAGGAACTGGAAGCCTTCATCGCCCAGAAAATGGAGGCGGCCGGCCGGGACGAAGACCCGGTCCGTAAAGAAGGCCCGGTGGCCGTGGAAATCTGGGAACAACATAGAGGATGAACCAAATGGACAATCAAGTCGTACCCCAAACAGATCTGAAATCGCTCGCGCAGGCTTACCTGGACGCGTTTCACGCCCGCGATATGGAGCGCTGTCTGGAATTCTTCGCCGACGACGCCACCGTGGACTTCAACAAGACCATCTACACCGGCCGCGAGAGCATCACCGAGTGGCACAAAGACCGCTTTGCCGCCGAGCTGAAGATGATCAAGATGAACTCCATGACGGTGGATGGCGATACGGTCGTGGTGGACGGAGCAGTGGCTTCCAAGCGGCTGGCGGCCTGGCGGCTCAAGGCGCTGAGCGGCCGCGTCACCATGAAGTTCGAGAACGGCAAGATCAAACACGGCAAGCTGGCTCCGCGCATGACCAACCCCTTCAACATGATGCGCGAAGATATGGGCGCTTAGCGGAGCGTGCCTCCGTGCGGTTTGTCGTGCAGCCGTTTCTCAAACGCTTCGTAGTCGTTGGCAATGGCCTGCGCCAGCGCGAATAATTTGCTCAGCAGCTCTTCGGGCGATTCAAACTGGACCTGTAGTGCGCCCGGGCTCAACACCACGCCGGCCGGCAGGTCCGGCAATCTGTGACTGAGCATCTGCGGCTTAACCGGGATCTCCAGCCGCGCGCCGGCCTGCAAACGCCGCATGGCCTCCAACCGTTCCGCCAGGCGTTCCTTACGCCGCCATTCCATCCTGAAACCGGGACTCTCGCGAATCTGTTCGAGCTGCGCCAGTAGTTTGGGCCGGTCGATCAGGAAAGTGCGGCCGGCTTGATAACCCCCGAAGCCGCGGATCAGGTCGATGGCGCGCCGGCGGCGCAGGCCGAACAGGCGCTCGCATGTGGCGCGGTCCACCACCGGCACGTCCAGCGCCGACAACTCCGCCAGGATCTCGGGGACATGCAGCAGCCATTGTGCTTTAGCCGGCATCTCAAGAGTTTATCGGGCTACCATCCCTGTTTCTGCGAGTTGAGCCAGGCGGTATCCAGCATGTGGTGGATTTCCATCCAAAACCCTCCCGGCTCGGTACTCAACACTTGGCCGAGCAGCAGTTGTTCGTCCCATTCCAGGCGCACGGCAGCGCCGAATTTCAACGACACGTCCGCCGCCAGGTGCACGGATTTGCCGGAAAGCTCCAGGATGCGCGCCGGCCGCACCGTGCAGGCACCGTGGTCCAACACGCTCAGCGCCGCGGATTGCTCCGGCTTCCAGCTCAGCTCGCGCATACCCTTCGCTGCCCAGTGTACTATGCGTTAAGGCGATGTCCTCCTTTTTCCGGCACGTTCTATCCGCCCGCATGCTCAGTCTGGTGATTCCAGAGACCATCCTTCTTTTTTTCTGCTATATCCTGGCGGCATATTGGCTAGGCGGAACGGACCCCTCGGTCTTTCTGTTCTACGACAATGGCCTGCTGCAGATCGGCTTCGTGGTGGCCGGCATGCTTGTTGGCCTGCAGCTCAACAACCTGTATGTGCAGGCCGGCGTGCGCTCCAAGATTTTGCTTGCGCAGCAGCTTTCGCTTGCGCTGGGCGTGACCTTCCTACTGGAAGCCCTATTGAGCTATTTAAGGAACCCGGATCTCCTGCTGGCGCCTTCCATCATGCTGCTCGGCAGCGCCTTCACGCTGGTGGTGCTATTGGGCTGGAGGTTGTTTTACAGCGCGCTGATCTGGAAGAGCCTGGGCCTGCGGCGGGTGCTGTTTTGCGGCGCCGGCGCGGCCGCCCGGGAAGCCAGCGACAGCCTCGCCGTGCATCCCGAATTTGGCCTCGCGACCGCCGGTTTTATTGACGACGACTATCCGCCCGGTACGCTGTTGAACGGAGCCCAGGTGCTGGGTACATCCGCGGAGCTGGCCCAGGTGATCTCGGCTGTGCGGCCGGATCGCATTGTGGCCGGCGTGACTGGCCGAGGCGCCGGCCTGCCATTCCGTGAACTGCTGGATCTGGAGTTCCGCGGCGTTGAAATCCAGCGCGTGGCCGATCTCTATGAACTGGCCTGCGAGCGTGTCTGTGTGGCCGAGTTGCGGCCTTCACAGTTGATCTTTTCCGACGAATTGGAGGCCCGCCGCGGAGCCATCGCGCTGCAGGCCATCTATTCCAACATTGCGGCGCTCGCCGGACTCGCGGTGCTGGCGGTTCTGGCGCTGCCCATTGCACTGGCGATCAAGTTGTCTTCACCCGGCCCGGTCGTCGAAGGGCGCGAGCGGTGGGGCCTGAACCGGGTGCCTTTCACTCTTTACCGTTTTCGCTGCCGGCGCCCGGACGGCGAGTTTACGCGCGTGGGCGGCTGGCTGCGCCACCTGCGTTTGGACGGCCTGCCGCAACTGCTGAACGTGATCCGCGGGGAAATGTCCCTGGTGGGGCCGCGTCCGCATCGTCTGGAATTCATCCCGGTGCTGATGCAGCAAATGCCTTATTATGCCCAGCGGCATACGGTGCGGCCGGGCATTCTGGGATGGAGCCAGCTCAACTGCGACTACGGCACGCGCCTGCGCGACGCCCGGGAGTCATTGGAATACGACTTGTACTACATCAAACACATGTCTCCGGCGCTCGACGCGTATATCATCCTGCATAGTTTGATGGAGATACCGTTTCGGGAAGGCTAGGCGAAGCTACCGGGCTCTTCGCTTCACTGGTTGTGATTTCGGCAAATTTTTCGGTTAGTGTCTGCCGCAAAAGGTCGACAAACGGCGCCACGGTCATGGGTAGGATGGCGGATGCATAGGGCCGCTCCAGCACCGCGTAATCGCCGTTGGCCAGCGGTACCCGCGCGGTCCATCCGGGAGCGGCGGATTCGCCCGCGGAGTATTCATAAATCTCGCCGGCCAGGCAGAATCGTGCCTGTTGGAATCCGAATTTTGGGCAATTCTCGCGGATCACTTCCCAGCATTCGGCGGGCGTCGCGGCGGCCGCCAGCGCGGCGTGGAACTTGCGCAGTTCCAGTTGAGCGGAAACCGTGCGCTGGAGTTCGCCGCCGAACAACAGCCGGCTGGCGAGATCGAACTCGGCGTAGCCCAGATACTGGATGCCCACCAGCACAAAAACACAGAACAGCACGATGAGCGCGCCCGCGAAGCTGTGCACCACGCTCTGCAAGAGCGAGAACGCCGCGGCCAGGCCACACAGACCGTAAAGCATCAGAACGACGCGGCGCGGCGTAAATCCGCGATCCAGCAGCCGGTGATGGATGTGGCCTCGATCGGCTGTAAAGATAGGTTGACGCCGCAGGAAACGCCGTACGACGGCCAGGGCGGCATCCAGCAAGGGTACCGAGAGCGCCATCAGCGGCGCCGTCATGCCCAGCAGCGTGGCGGATTTATTACTCCAGATCGCCGCATAACAGCCCAACAGGAACCCGATCAGCAGGCTGCCGGAATCGCCCAGAAAAATTGTGGCCGGATTGAAGTTGTAGCACAGAAAGGCCAGCAGCGCGCCGGCCAGCGGAAAGGTGGCGACCGCCAGCACCATGTTGTGCTGCATCATAGCGGCGGCAAAAACCGTCAGCGTGGCGAACAGACCGATGCCGGCGGCTAAGCCATCCAGCCCATCTACCAGGTTGAATGCATTCATACAGGCGATCAGCCACAGAATGGTCAAAGGAATGTTCCACCAGGCATTCGTCGAAGCGCCGCCGATCGAGAGGATGCGCACTCCCCCGAAGACCGCCAGGCTGGCTGCGCCGAGTTGCCCGAGAAGCTTGATCCATGCCTGCAGGTTGAACAGGTCATCGACCAATCCGATGGCGAAAGCCAGCGCGGCGCCCGGAAGCAGCCTCCACACCAGCGACACCTGCTGCGCGAGCGGACTTCCTTCGGCCGGATGAACCAGAACATATGCCAACAGGTAGGAAACGGCGATCGCCAGGCCCCCTACCCGGGGGATAGGATGACTGTGGATCTTACGAACCGCATCCGGTTCATCCACTACGCCGTACGACCGGAAGACGTCCCGGCAAATCGGGCTTAACACCAGGGAGATGATGAACGCTCTGAATCCTAACCAGAGCAGCGAATACACGGCGGAACCTCCGGCTTACTCTTCCTGATGGTGGCGCACCCCACCTCGCCGTGTCAAGGCAAATGAATTCAGTTATTTCCGGTTTGTACCGTACCGGTCTACCGTGCTTGTAACGCATTTTTGGACGGTGGCTATCCACGGTGGTTGAGCTTGACACCGCTCCTTCCGGCGCGTCAGAGTGAATGTTTGAAACACAATCACTCGATGGAAATTCCTTGGAACATCGGAGGCCCTTTGCTGCTTGTTCGAACAACTCTATTCTTCGGCTGCGCGCTATGCCTGATTGCGCAGACCGATACTCCACAGCCGGATACCTCGCAGACTAGTGCGGGGGAAGAGTATAGCGGACCCGCGATTCTAAGCAGGGGCGATACCCCCAATGCGCAGGCT
>Ga0209579_10000749_pt1 | contig 29632 bp, 29 predicted proteins | sample Coa_R1_2_FD_187152 | JGI IMG/M metagenome (GOLD analysis project Ga0209579, IMG submission 187152) | Surface soil microbial communities from Centralia Pennsylvania, which are recovering from an underground coalmine fire - Coalmine... | ecosystem: Environmental > Terrestrial > Soil >... | reverse complement strand
AAGCGTCCGTACCCGCGCATCAAGCCGCCCTATTTTCCGGCGATCCTCGGCCTGTACATGTGCCCGACCATCGTCAACAACGTCGAGACGCTGTGCAATGTGAAGCACATCGTGGCGATGGGCGCGGCGGAGTTTGCCAAACTCGGCACGCCCAACAACACCGGCACGCGCATCGTCAGCCTCAGCGGACACGTCAAACGGCCCGGTTACTACGAAATCGAAATTGGCAAGGTCACCATCGGCGAACTGATCAATGATCCGGCCTTCGGTGGCGGCCTACGCGATGGACGCAAATTGAAGGCCGTCATTCCCGGCGGTTCGTCCGCGAAGGTTTTCAAGGCCAGCGAGAAGTTCAAGCTCAAGCGCAAAGGCCCGGACGGCCAGATGGTCGAACAGGATGTGGACATGCTGGATTTGCCTTACGATTTCGATTCGCTTATTGCCGCCGGCTCGATGAGCGGTTCCAGCGCAATCATCGTCATGGATGACAGCGTGGACATCGTCGAGGCGTTGGCGAACGTCGCCGAATTTTACGCGCACGAAAGCTGCGGCCAGTGCACGCCCTGCCGCGAAGGTTCGCTCTGGATGAGCAAGGCGCTGCACCGCCTCACCCACGGCGAAGGCCGCGCGAGCGACGCCGATTATCTGGTCAAAATCGCCGACAACATTCCCGGCGGGCGGACGATTTGTGCGTTTGGCGAAGCCTGCTCATGGCCGGTGCAAAGTTTTGTCGCGAAATTCAAGGACGAATTCGTCGCCAAAGGCGCAGCCGACGAGGCTCGCCGCGTGAAGGAAACCGCCGCGCCGGAGGTAGAAACAAAACTGGCCGCCGCCCATCACTGATTGCCATGTCAACCACCGCCACAACCGAAACGAAACCCGCGCCGCCGGTGATCGAAAAGATCAAGGTGAAGGTGGACGGGCGCGAAATCGAGGTGCCCAAGCTCACGGCGGACTGGTCCGGCAAGCTCACGCCCACGACGATGATTCAGGCGTGCGAACAGGCAAAAACGGAGGTGCCGCATTATTGCTATCACCCGAAACTGCCCGTGGCGGGCAACTGCCGCATGTGCCTGGTTGAATTTGGCACGCCCGCGCTGGGCCCGGACCGCAAGCCGGTAACGAATCCCGACGGCACGCCCAAGATTGCCAAATCGCCGCGCCCGGCCATCGCCTGCGCCACGCCGATTTCGCCCGGCATGGAAATTTACACCAACACGCCCGGCGTGAAGCAGATGCGCGAGGGCGTGCTGGAGTTCCTGCTCATCAACCATCCGCTGGACTGCCCGATTTGCGACCAGGCCGGCGAATGCAAGTTGCAGGAATACTCGGTGGACTACGGCCAGAGTGGGAGCCGTTTTGTGGAGCCGAAGGTCCACAAGCCCAAGGCGGTGGATCTCGGCCCGCGCATCGTGCTCGACGATGAACGCTGCATTCTGTGCACGCGCTGCATCCGGTTTTCCAAGGACATTGCCGGTGACGACGCGCTCGGTATCGTCAATCGCGGCAGTTACAACACGCTCACCGCCTATCCGGGCAAGGTGTTCGACAATAATTACACGTTGAATACCGTGGACATCTGTCCCGTCGGCGCGCTCACGTCGAAGGATTTCCGGTTTCAGATGCGTGTGTGGTTTCTCAAGGAAACCAAGAGCCTCTGCACGAGCTGCGCGACCGGATGCAATATCATCGTCGGTTCGCGCGAGGAAAAGGTTTACCGCTACACGCCGCGCGAAAACGATGCGGTCAACGCGTGCTGGATGTGCGATCACGGCCGGCTGAATTACAAATGGATTGGCCACAAAGACCGGTTGAAGGACGTTCTCGTCCGCGGCCAGAAAACGGCCTGGACCACGGCACTCAACGAAATTGCGGATAAATTAAAGGCCGCACCGCACGGTTCGGTGGCCATCATCGCTTCGGCCCGGCAGACGAACGAGGAACTCTGGTTGCTCAAAAAACTGGCGGACAAATTCGGGGCGATGACCGATTCCGTCGGGCGTTTCGGCGAAGGTGACAAGTTCTTGCTGAACGTGGACCGGAACCCGAACCGGACCGGCGCCCGGCTTATCGGCATCTGCCAGGCCAACGTGGGCATCAAACTGCGGCCAATTGCCGAATTTATCCGTGCCGGGAAAATCAAGACCCTGATTGTTTTCGGCGAGGACGCGACCAAAAATGGCATTGACGCCGAATTGCTCGGCAAACTGGACACGCTCATTGTCAGCGGCATTCTGCCGAACGAAACGACGAAGCGGGCGCATTATCTCCTGCCCGGCTGCGCGCACGTCGAGAAACGCGGCACGTTCACGAACATCAAGGGCCGCGTCCAGAAGTTCATGAAAGCGGTTGAGGCGCCTGGCGACGCCCGGCCGGAATGGGAATTTTTGCACGATTTGGTTTACAACGTCACCGGCCAGAACGGGTTCCTGACCATTGAAGGTTTGTTCAACGAAATGGCCAAGGACGTGCCGGCGTTCAGCGGTTTGACATGGGCAGGTCTCGGCGACACCGGCGTAACGGTGCCCATCTAAAATGAATTGGAGCTTTATCATCTTCAGCGTGGTCAAAATCGCCATCGTCATTGGCGTGGTGCAGGGCATGGTGGCTTATGCGGTTTTGGCCGAACGCAAAATTTCGGCGTGGATCCAGGATCGCGTCGGACCGAACCGTTGCGCCCCTCCATTCGTCAAGGCGATTCCCGGTCTGGGTCCGGTTTTGATCCGGCTCGGCCTCTTTCAGCCGCTGGCCGACGGTTTGAAATTCATGCTCAAGGAGGACTTTACGCCGGCGGGCGTGCGAAAGGTGTATTTCTGGCTGGCGCCGGCCATCGCGGTGATTCCCTCAATGCTGGTGATTGCGGTGATTCCGTTCGGCTCGCAACTCGGCCATCAACAAATGGTGATCGCAAACCTCAACGTGGGCATCCTCTACACGTTCGGCATCGTCTCCCTGGGCGTTTACGGCATCGTATTGGCGGGCTACGCGGCCAATTCGAAATATCCGTTCCTGGGCGGCATCCGGTCGAGCGCGCAGATGATTTCGTACGAAATCTCGATGGGCATGTCGGTGATCCCGGTATTTCTCATCGTGGGCAATTTGAATCTGAACCAGATCATCGGCTGGCAGGCGCAACACGGCTGGCTGGCGCTTTACTCGCCGGTTTCGTTCATCATTTTCCTGGTCGCGGCGTTCGCGGAAACCAACCGGCTGCCGTTCGACCTGCCGGAGGCGGAAACCGAGCTGGTGGGCGGCTATCACACCGAATACAGCTCGATGAAATTCGCGCTGTTTTTTCTCGGCGAATATTCCAACATGATTGCGTCGGCGGGCATGATGGTGACGCTGTTTTTCGGCGGTTGGACGCTGCCATTCTGGGGGCTGGACCATCCGGCGACAACGCCGGTGGCGGGCATCGCGCACATCCTGGTGTTTGTGGTGAAAATGCTTTTGTTCATGGTGCTGTTCATCTGGGTGCGCTGGATGTTCCCGCGCTTCCGGTATGACCAGCTGATGGACCTGGGCTGGCGGAAGTTCGTGCCGCTGGCGCTGGTGAACATTTTGGTGACGGCGGTCGTTTTGTGGGTGATGAGTTAGAAAATTGCGAAGTGCGAATTTCGAGTTGCGAATAATCGAGGCGATGGCTGTTCCGATGATTCGTAATTCGAAATTCGGGATTTGAAATTTATTGAATGATTGTTAATCGCAAACCATTGACGTTCTGGGAAAAACTTTATCTGCCGGCGATTGTCGGCGGATTCAAAGTCACGATCCGGCATGCCGTCCGTTCGTTGTTCGGCGGCAAGACCGTCACGATGGAATATCCCGAGCAGAAATGGGCCGTGCCGGCGGATTATCGCGGCGCGCCGTACCTGGTGAAGGACCAGGACGGCAACACCAAATGCGTCTCCTGCCAGCTCTGCGAATTTGTCTGCCCGCCCAAGGCCATCAAAATCATCCCGCCCGGCCCGGCCGGCCGGCCGGCCGACCGGTCGAATGCGGAAAAAATGCCGCAGGAATTCGAGATCAACATGCTCCGCTGCATCTTTTGCGGCCTGTGCCAGGAAGTCTGCCCCGAGGAGGCCATCTTCCTGCAAAAAGACTATTCGCTCACCGGCCTGAGCCGCGAGGAAATGATTTACGACAAGGAAAAACTGCTTGCCCTCGGCGGCGTTCACGGCGGCATTCAGAAATGGAAACAAAAACTGGAAGAGGCGAAGGAGCAGGAGACTTTTCCGGTCAAAGTTTGACGCAAGGGAACCATGGCACTGTCCGATATTTTGCCTGACATTTTATTTTACCTGTTCGCGGCACTGACGCTGTTGTGCGGCGTGCTGGTCGTCGCCAATCCGTTCAGCCGCAACCCGGTCACGAGCGCGATGTTCCTCGTGTTGACCATCATTTCGATGGCCGGCCTGTTCGTGCTGCTGCACGCGTTCTTTCTCGCGGCGGTGCAGATCATCGTCTATGCCGGCGCGGTCATCGTCCTGTTCCTCTTCGTCATCATGCTGCTCGATCTGAAGGAGGAACAACGCCGTAAAATCAAACTGTTCGGCGCCGTCGCCGGGTTGGTCTCCGTCGGCGTCATCATGATCATTTCCTTGAAGGCGTTGAGAGCGGCACGACCGGGCGCCAATTTGCCGGCGCCGCAACTCGAAGGCGGCACCAACGCGCTCGGCCAACTCCTGTTCACGCAATACGTTTTGCCGTTTGAAGTCGTCTCCATCCTGCTGCTGGTGGCGATGGTCGGCGTGATTTTGCTGAGCAAGAAGGATTTGAAATAACATGCACGTGGGATTGGAACATTATTTGACCGTCAGCTTCCTGCTGTTTGGACTGGGGCTGCTGGGTGTCATCATGCGGCGAAACCTGCTGGTGATTTACATGTCGCTGGAGTTGATGCTCAATGCGGCGAACCTCGCGCTGGTCTCGTTTTCGCGGTTCAACAACAACCTGAACGGCCAGATCCTGGTCTTCTTCATCATCACCGTGGCGGCGGCGGAAGTGGCGGTCGGCCTGGCGCTCATCGTCGCCCTCTACCGCAAGCGCCAGTCGGCGCACGTCGAAGACCTCACCTCGATGAAACTGTAAAGAAATGAAAAAACGCCGAACATCCAACATCGAACATCGAACGACGAACCGGCAAACCTTGCCGGCTTTCGGTGCTCAGAGTTCAATGTTCGATGTTCAATGTTTCCATCTCATTGGATGAAACTCGAACTCCTGCCTTGGCTGATTCTGTTCCTGCCGCTGCTGGCGGCGGGTGGCATCACGCTGTTCACGCTGCGCTACCGCACCGTGAGTGCGCTGCTGTCCATCGGCGCCATTGTCACCGGCTTTGTCCTCTCACTGGTTTTCATCAACGCCAACGGCTGGCAGCCGTCATCCGCTGAGTCCATTGCCAACTGGCTGACCATCGGCGGCCTGCACGTGGATTTCGGACTGAAACTCGATGCGCTGAGCCTGATGATGCTCTTGATTGTCACCGGCGTTGGCGGCGCGATTCATATTTATTCCTTCGGGTACATGCACGCCGACCGCAGCTTTTCGCGCTTTTTCGCGTTCATGAGCCTGTTCACCTTCTCGATGCTTGGCATCGTGCTGGCGAACAATTTCATCGAACTGTTCATTTTCTGGGAACTGGTCGGCGTCTCCAGCTATCTGCTCATCGGTTTCTGGTTTGAAAAGCCCAGCGCCGGTGACGCGGCCAAAAAGGCGTTCATCGTCAACCGCCTCGGCGATTTCGGTTTCCTGCTCGGCATTTTGATGGTTTGGGGATTGTTGGGTTCGCTCAATTTCACGGTGTTGCAAAACAAGCTCACCGCCGATCCGGCCGTGCTCGGCGGAATGGCGACCGTTGCCGCGTTGCTGCTTTTCTGCGGCGCCGTGGGCAAGTCCGCACAATTCCCGCTGCACGTGTGGCTGCCGGACGCCATGGAAGGCCCGACACCCGTCAGCGCCCTCATCCACGCGGCCACGATGGTGGCCGCCGGCGTTTACATGCTGTGCCGGATTTTGTTTTTGCTCAATGCCGATGCGTTGCATGTCATTGCGTGGATCGGCGGATTCACCGCCTTGCTCGCCGCGTTGATTGCCGTCCAGCAAAACGACATCAAACGCATTCTCGCCTATTCAACGCTGTCGCAACTGGGTTACATGGTCATGTCCGTCGGCCTGGCCGGTCCAACACCGGCGATGTTTCACCTCACCACGCACGCCTTTTTCAAGGCGCTGTTGTTCCTTGGTGCCGGCTCGGTCATTCACGCCATGCATGACGAACAGGACATTTGGAAAATGGGCAGACTGCAGAAGAAGATGCCCGTCACGTTCTGGACCTTTTTGATCGGCACGCTGGCCCTGAGCGGGGTGCCGCCGTTCAGCGGTTTCTATTCCAAGGACAGCATCCTTGGCCAGGCATTGAGCCAAGGGAATTATGCGCTCTTCATCCTCGGCGCGGCGGTTGCCGGGTTGACGGCATTTTACATGTTCCGGTTGTTCTACGTCGCGTTTCTCGGCAAGCCGAAGACGCAAGCCGCCGAGCATGTCCACGAATCACCCGCCGTCATGGCCTGGCCGTTGCGCGTGCTGGCGGTGTTCGCGGTGATTGGCGGCGTCATTGGCGTCAGCCAGACCTACGCGTCGCAATTCTCGCCCGGCGAAGCCCGCGAGTCGTTCGGGCAAAGCCTGGTAGAGCCGCTCACGCATTCGCCCGCTGGCGTGCTGGTCGGGCTGGCTTTCATTGCGGCGGGCTTCTTTGCCGCGCGTGCCTTGTACCGCGATGCTGCCAGCGATCCGCTGCCGGAGAAGCTCGGCGGCCTGGCGACCGCGATGAAGCACAAATTTTACTTCGATGAGCTTTACGAGGCCACTTTCATTCGCGCGCATGATTTTATTGCGGCGGTGATGGATTGGATTGACCGCTGGCTGGTGGAAGGCTTGTGCATCGGGCTGGTGCGTGGCGGCACGGATTTGAGCGGTCGCGCATTGCGGCTGGTCCAGACCGGCAATCTCCAGACCTACGCCTTCCTGTTCGTGCTCGGCGTGGCGGTGGTGATGTATTTCGTTTTGGGAAAATAAAATGTCCATTTTGACCTACATTTTTGGCTGGCCGATTGTGGCGGCGCTGGCGCTGGTACTTGTGCCGCGCAATTACCGCGTCATCATCCGCGCGATCGCTGTGCTGGCCACGCTCATTTCGGCGGCGCTCGCGGTGAAAATGTTCTGCGCCTACGGCAGTGCGCCAATGGACGCAGACGGCTACCGTTTCGTGCAACAGATTCCGTGGGTCGAATCGCTCGGCATCAGTTACCACGTCGGCGTGGACGGCTTGAACGTCGGGCTGATTTTGATGGGCGCCATCGTCGCCTTCGCGGCGGCGTGCTGCTCGTGGGAAATCAAGGAACGCGAGAAGGAGTTTTACATCCTGCTGCTGGTGATGAGCGGCGGCATTCTGGGCGCGTTTGCGTCCCTGGACCTGTTCTTCTTCTATTTCCTGCATGAACTCGCGCTGGTGCCGACGTTCATCATGATTGGCGTCTGGGGCCGGGGTGAACGGAAGAACTACGCCACGTTCCAGATCACGCTTTACCTGAGCCTGGGCGCGCTCATTGCCTTGATCGGGCTGCTCGCGCTGTATGTGCAATCCGGCGCGAACACATTCGATATTCCCCGGCTCACGGAATACATCCGGCGGCACCCGCTGTCGGTGCATGCACAAAACCTCATCTTCCCGTTGTTGTTGTTCGGTTTTGGGATTCTGGTATCGCTCTGGCCGTTTCATTCCTGGGCGCCGCTGGGTTACGGTTCCGCGCCGTCGCCCACCTCCATGCTGCACGCCGGCGTGTTGAAAAAGTTCGGGCTTTACGGCCTGATCCGCATTGCCTTGCCCCTGCTGCCGCAGGGCGCGCAAGGTTGGATGCAAATCCTCGCCTGGCTCTGCCTCGGTAACATCCTGTACATCGGCTGGGTGGCGATGCGACAGAAGGACCTCAACCTGCTCATCGGCAATTCCAGTGTGGCGCATATGGGCTTTATTTTCCTCGGCATCGCGAGCCTGAACCTCATCGGCGTGACCGGCGCGGAGTTCATCATGGTGGCACACGGTTTCCTCGCCGCGCTGTCGTTTGCGTTGAGCGGTTACATTTATCAGAAGACCGGCACGCTCCAAATCAGCGAACTGGGCGGGCTGTGCCGGCAGCTGCGGTTCATCGGCACGGTCCTGCTCATGGCAGCGATGGCCGGCTGTGGTTTGCCGGGTTTTGCCAATTTCGTCGGCGAAGTCACGGTGTTCTTCGGCGCCTGGACGGTGTTCCCGCTCGTGACCGGCCTGGCGCTGTGGGGCGCACTGATCATCGGCGCGGTTTACATGACGCGCGCCATCCGCAACGTGCTGCACGGGCCGTTGCCGGACAAATGGGCGGGCCTGGCCGACGCCTCAAATCTCTGGCGCAAGCTGCCTTACGCATTGTTGCTGGCGAGTTTGTTTGTGTTCGGCTGTTTCCCGCGGCTGCTGACCGATAAAATCACGCCTGACGCGGAAAAGATTGTAGCGATGGCACGAGGGGAAACGGTTGCTATGGGTAGCACCCGCCTCCGGCGGGTTCAATTAGGCGTCCCGCCGAATTGGATAGACACGCGAGAGACCAAAGTTGATCCGATAAACCCTGCCGCGTCTCGTCCGCTGACAGTTTCGGGCGCGACGCCCGAAACCACCCGCGGGACGCGGGTGCTACACGACAATTCCGCTGTCGCCCTGGCCAATAATACGATCTTGAATCAATGAACGCTTCCTTGATGAGTCTGGAAATCTGGGTGATTGCGCTCGGCGTCGTGCTGATGCTGGCGGATTTCGGCTTCGGTCTCGCTCCCGAACGCCGGCGGTTTCTCGCCTATCTGGCCATCGCCACACTCGGGACCCTGCTCATCACGAACCTGGGTAATTACACCACCGGCACGGCCTTCAACGGTTCGTTCGTGGAAGACACGCTCGCGGTGTTTTTCAAGCGGTTTTTCCTCGTGGCCGCCATGCTGGTGCTCTTCATGTCGGTGGAATTCTCCGACCGCATCGCCGGGGGCATCACCGAATACTACTCGCTGATTGTCTTTGCGCTGTCGGGCATGTTGTTCGCCGCCTCGGCCAACGACTTCGCCATGCTCTTTGTTTCCATCGAACTCATCACCATCACGTTTTACGTGCTGACGAGTTTTCAACGCGGCCGGCTGATTTCACTCGAAGCGGGCGTGAAATACCTGATTCTGGGCGCGCTGTCGTCGGCCTTCCTCGTATTCGGCATCGCGCTGGTGTGGGGCACCACCGGCCAGTTGAATTTCAACAAGCTCGCGTTGGTCGCCGCGCAATTCGAAACCAATAAAATCTTCCTCCTGGGCGTGCTGTTCGTGCTGGTCGGGCTCGGTTTCAAAATCGCCGCGTTTCCCTTTCAGATTTGGGCGCCGGACGTTTACCAGGGCGCGCCAACACCGACCACGGCCTTTTTGGCGGTCGGTTCCAAGGCTGCCGGTTTTGTCCTGTTGCTGCGCGTGCTCTTCACCGCCCTGCCGGACATAGCGAAACATTGGGCAGACCTGCTTATTGTCATTTCCGGCATCACCATCCTGTACGGCAACCTGTGCGCGCTGCCGCAGCGCAATTTAAAGCGATTACTCGGCTATTCGAGCATTGCGCACGCGGGCTATCTGTTGCTGGGCGTGGCGGCGTTAAGCGTGAGCGGGCAGGCGGCGTTGCTCTATTATCTGGCCGGTTATCTGTTCACCGTGGTGGCGGCATTCCTGGTGATTTGCGTCGTGATGCGGCACCTGGACAACGAGGACATTTCCGCACTGGCAGGTTTGCATCAGCGTTCTCCGTTGCTGGCCGTCACGATGACGCTGGCGATGGTGTCGCTGGCGGGCATCCCGCCGATGGCAGGTTTCTTTGGAAAATTTCTGCTGTTGAAAGCCGTCATCCAGCAGGGCGCAATCAATCACAATCATGGTTATTATTGCCTCGCGTTCACGGCGCTCGTCGGGGTGGTGATTTCGCTCTACTACTATTTTGGCGTCATCCGTGCCATTTACTGGAGCCCAAACACGCCGGATTTATCACCCATCCCCTTGTCCGGGCCGGTCAAATTCTCCGTCTGCGTCTGCATCGCCGGCATGTTCTGGATCGGCCTGTTTCCGAGCGTGGTGTTCAACCTCGCCACGGAAGCGGCCAAAGCACTGTCGCTGTAAATCCGGTTCACCTCCTTCGACGGTGCGCACCACTTGAAACTCAGCGAGTCTGCGGTTCGTTGCCCCACCACAACAAACATAGCCCGGCTTCGTGGGTCTCGGCATCCGGAAAAACCGATTTACCCGAATCGTCTTCCGCCACCGTCGTCCACGCCCGCGTATCCAGACCCTCAACGTACCGCGAGTGATTCCCGGTTTGCGCCGGTTCAACCGGTCCAAATAAATGGAACTTTGGCTTCACATTGGTGAAGGTCGCGGAAGCGGACGGGGCATTGGTCCGTGACGCCGATTGGGTGTTGGGCGTTTGCTGGGCCACGGCCTGGCACGCAGCGAACAGGACAATCAGAAACAATGTTCGCTCCTTTTTCATGGGTTAACCTCGGCCCGCGGCGCGGGTTGTCAAGTGCTCCAACATTAAAGCGCGGAGCCGTCTGTCGGCGTGAGCCGCCGGCGCCGGAAGCAAATCACACCACCCGCATCTGCACGGCGTCCACAATTTCGGTGCCGACGGAAATGGCGCCGACGATGACCACCGTCGTGCCACGATGCAGCCGACCCTGTTCGACCAGCGTTTTCAGCGCCCGTTCGATGGTGTTCTGCGGATTGATGAAATCAAATTCCACCACGAACGGCGTGACGCCCCAGCATAACGTGAGTTCATTGGCGCCCTTTTCGTTGTCACACAATCCATAAATCGGAGAATAGCGCGGCCGCATCCAGGCGGCATAGCGCGCCATGTGGCCGTGGCGTGTGAACGCCAGCACGGCCTCGGCCTTCAATTCGTTGGCCATGACCACGGCGCTCTTGACCAGTTTTTCACGCGGGTTGGTCAGTTCCGCCGAGTCGTGAAACTGCGCGTTGCCGCTGCGTTCAATGCGCTTGGCGATGCGGTCGAACACCTCGATGCACTTGACCGGGTATTTGCCGACGGTCGTCTCGCCACTGAGCATGATGGCGTCGGCCTCTTCAAACACGGCGTTGGCCACGTCCGTCACCTCGGCACGGGTGGGCATGGGCGATTCAATCATGCTCTCCAGCATGTGCGTCGCCACGATGACGGGCTTGCCATGGCGCAAACAGGTTTTCACGATGCGGCGCTGGACGATGGGCAGTTCTTCGTAGGGAATTTCAATGCCCAGATCGCCGCGCGCCACCATGATGGCGTCGGCTTCGCGGACAATGGATTCCAGATTGATCACCGCCTGCTGGTCCTCAATTTTGGCAATGACCACCGGCGCCGGTTTGCCCTCCTCAAACAGCTCCCGCAACTGCAATAAATCGCGGGCTTCGCGGACGAATGACAGGGCGACAAAGTCCACGCCGACTTCCAAACCGAGTTTCACGTCCTTGATGTCCTTGGCCGTGAGCGCAGGGAGGCTGACCTTGACGCCGGGCAGATTGATGTGGCGCCGGCTGCCGAGCGTGCCCGCGGTGAGCACCTCGCATTCAACCTTGTTGCCGGATTTGGCGAGGACTTTCATCTCGATGGCGCCATTGTCCACGAGCACGACGTCGCCGACGTTGATGTCGTTGACAAAATTCTCGTAATTCACGTCCACCGAATGCTCCTCCAGGTCACGTTCGCCGCGGACGGTGAGGGTGAACTTCTGGCCGGGTTGCAAATCGAGCGGCACGCCGAGGTCGCCGGTGCGGATGGCCGGCCCCTGGGTGTCCATCATGATCCCGATGAACTGCTGGCGGGCGGCGGCCGCCGCGCGGATGTCCTGGACCACGCGGCGCACCCAATCGTGCGGCGCGTGCGACATGTTGAGACGGAAGATATTGACGCCGGCGTCAATGAGCTTGCCAATCATTTCCGCCGAATCCGTCGCCGGGCCGAGGGTGGAAATGATTTTCGTTCTGCGGACGTTTCCCCGTTGCACGCGCAAAAACATACCCGGGCAGGGTGCAATTAAAAGTTTTTAATCGGTTGCAGCCAATTCTAATGGCAAATGGGGCTTGCCAGCGCCCGCCCCGACGGTCATATTAAATGCACGAATTTATGGCAGACGCGGCAAATAAATATCCCGAAAACGTCCCGGGCAAATATTACGTGGACAACCAGTGCATTGACTGCGACCTGTGCCGCGAGACGGCGCCGGACAATTTCAAGCGCAACGATGACGGCGGCTACTCGTTCGTCTACAAACAGCCGGCCTCGCCCGACGAGGAAGCGCGCTGCAAGGAAGCCAAGGAAGGCTGCCCGGTCGAAGCCATCGGCGACAACGGGACCTAGCTTCCACCCGGATCGGCGGGGTGGGTCACCCAAGGCCCGGAGCCGGTTATGGGAACCCGTATAACCCGTCCCTCCGAAGTTTTTCCCGCTCAGGCGCGCGGATGAAATTTCCGGTGAATTTCCCGCAGCCGGTTGCCCGTAACGTGCGTGTAAACCTCCGTGGTGCTGATGTTGGCGTGGCCCAGCAATTCCTGAATCACCCGCAAATCCGCCCCGTGTTCCAATAAATGCGTCGCAAAACTGTGTCGCAACATGTGTGGCGTGATGTTGCGCGCAACCCCGGTCCGCTGTACCCGGCGCTTGATCCGCAACCACAGGGTCACCGACGCAAACGGCGTGCCGCGTTTCGTCAGAAATACATTCGCCGGCGAACGCGGCGTAACGAGCTTCGGCCGCCCGGCTCCAATATAACGATTCAATGCTTCCACGGCTTTTTTGCCCACCGGCACCACGCGCTCCTTGTTGCCTTTGCCGATAACATTAATAAACCCGGCGTCGAGATGCAGCTGCTCCAGCCGCAGATTTTTCAATTCCGACAGCCGCAGGCCGGAGGCATAGGCCAGTTCCATAATTGCCTGGCCACACAAATTATCAGGCGTTTCCGGCATTTCGGGAACGAGCAGTTTCGTGATTTCGTCGTTCGTCAGTGCCTTCGGCAGACGTTTCCACCGGCGCGGCAACGAGAGGTTTTCGGCGACATTGACGGGCAATAATCTTTCGTTCTCGGCAAACCGGTAAAGCGCCCGCAACGCGGCGATTTCGAGATAAACACTCTCGCTGCTCAATCGCTGGGTGGATTCCTTCGGCTGGTCCGCCAGCGGCCGTTCGCGTTCGTGCTGCAGGAACGACATGAGGTGCTTCAATTCAACCGATTTCCAGTCCGTGAGATTTTGCGTCGCCGCCCAGGTGGTGAATTTGCCGAGCAATGCCGCGTACGTTTTCGCCGTGTTGTCCGATTGGCCGCGTTCGTGGCGCAGGTATTGCAGGAAATCTTCGACGAGCGAATTCATGAAGCAAGGATAACGGAGTAAGCAGCAAGGAGCTAGCGTTCGGCACGTTTTTTGGAAAAGGAGTTGATCAGACCTTGAGTTAAAGCGCTGGCTTCCATGGCAACGGTCCGGAGTTTTTGAACCGCAGCGTCTTCGGCCAGTTGATTGTCGCGTACAACGTAAAGCAGCGATTTCACCTCGCCAGCGGAAGCGCGGGCGATATTCCAGAATTGAAGTTTTTCACCTTCACCAACCCGATCAAAACCCTCCGCGAGATTGGTCATGGCGGAAACTACAGCTCGTTGTAGCTGATCGCGCAAACCAAAGTCATTTTTCAACGGCGACATCCTGCAAATCTGGTAAACACCGTTCGTCAGCTCTCTAGCTTTCCGCCAAGCATTGAGATCCTCAAATTGCATTCTTGCTTCTTTCTCCTGACTCCTTACTCCGTCACAGGCTCTTGCCTGTGAGCCGCTCGTATGCCTCCAGATATTTCGCGCTGGTTTTGGCAACGACGTCGGGCGGCAGCACCGGACCAGGCGGGGTCTTGTTCCAGTCGAGCGTTTCGAGGTAATCGCGGACAAATTGCTTGTCGAAGCTCGGCTGGCCGCGGCCCGGTTGATACTGGTCCGCAGGCCAGAAACGCGAGGAATCCGGCGTCATCACCTCGTCAATCAGGATCAATTTGCCGTCGCTCAGGCCAAACTCGAACTTGGTGTCGGCAATGATGATGCCGCGTTGCCGGGCGTAATCGCGTCCGGCCCGGTAAATCTTCAGGCTCAAGTCCCGCGCCTGCGTCGCGAGTTCGTCACCGACGATTTTCTGCGCCTGCGCGAACGAGATGTTTTCGTCATGGCCGGCCTCAGCCTTGGTGGACGGCGTGAAAATCGGTTCGGGCAGTTCGGCGGATTCGGTCAGACCGGCGGGCAGCTTGATACCGCAGACGGTCTGCGCCTGCTTGTATTCCTTCCAGCCGGAGCCGGAAAGATAGCCGCGCACGATGCATTCGATGGCCAGCGGTTTGGCCTTTTTCACAATCATCGAGCGGCGGGCCAGCTGGTCGGTAAACGGCTGGAGGTTTTTCGGCAGGGGATCGGACGCCCTGGCGAGCAGGTGGTTCGGCACGAGTCCCGCGAATTTCTCGAACCAGAAATGCGAGATCTGTGTGAGCACCTCGCCCTTGCGCGGAATGCCGTTGGGCATGATCACGTCAAAGGCGGAAATGCGGTCGCTGGCGACCAGCAGCAGGGCATCGCCGAGGTCGAAAATGTCGCGGACCTTGCCGCTGCGGAGTTTTTTGATGCCGGGTAAATCGAGTTGCAGGATTGGTTCGTTTGCCATCTGCGAATTATTAAAGTCTGAAGTCCAACATTTAAAGCCCAAAGTCACCCTCGCTCGGAGGCGGAAATCCAATTTTACGCCGCCGCGCGTTGGATGAGCTTGACCTGTAAAGGAATGCTCGCCAGCGACCGGCCGTCCAGTGAAATGTCCACCGAATACAACCCGGCCTCGACGAAATTCAATTTTTGGATGTTTACAACAAAGTTGTGGGTGATGAAATGCACGTCCTCGGGCAGCGTAATGGCCACCGGGATTTCCATGGCCGGCATGACGGAACGGCCATCGGCGTTGATGAAATTGAGCGCCAACTTGTGCTGGCCCTCGTCGCCGGTGGCGAAGGTGACGCGCAGCGCCACCGCGCATTGCAGATGAATGGCGGGCAACGACTGCGTATAAATCGTGTCAAACCCGCCCAGCACATTGAGCTTGTTGCTGCTGTCCTGCGTCGCGGCGTCGCAGAGCATGGCCACTTGAACATTCATGGGAACATAAAGCCACAGATTACACCCCGTGGCACGAATTTCTTTACCCAATTTTTCCGCTTGACATACATAGATACTATATGTATAGTGCCCCTATGATTCGAAAAGAACTGGTCGCGGCGTCAGCCGAGCCGCTGATTTTGTCGCTGCTCGCGAAGGGCGAGAGTTACGGTTACGCCATTATTCAGGAAGTCAAGGCCCGCTCGGACGGCAAGCTGCAGTGGACCGACGGGATGCTGTACCCGGTGTTGCACCGGATGGAACACCGGGGCCTGATCAAGGCACGCTGGGGCGAAAGCGAGACCGGGCGGAAGCGGAAATATTATTCGCTTAAAAAGGACGGCAAAACCGCCATGGCCAAACACCACGAACAATGGTCGCTGGTCCATTCGGTTTTGGCCGGTCTGCAAAAAGAGCAATATGTTTGACCTTGAACGATCCATCACCGACTGGCGGCGGCGAATGCTGGCTGCCGGGATCAAAACGCCCGTGCCCCTGGAGGAACTGGAAATTCATCTGCGCGAGGAAATCGGGCAACAGATTAAATCAGGATTAAGCGAGCACCGAGCATTTGAAATTTCCATCCAGCGGATGGGGCAACCTGAAACTCTCAAGACTGAATTTAAAAAAAATGAAGGCATTGCAATGAAAACAATTGGAATCCTTGCCATCGTTGCCGGCGCAATAATTATCCTTTGGATATTAGCCGAACATCCTGGCGCAGCACACGTGAGCCGAAACGAACAAATGGAGTGGTTGTTCACCGGCGGTGCCGTTGTCTTCTTCGGCTTGTGCAACGCATTCTTTTATTTCGAAGCGGGCGACAGCCGGAACGTCAGGCGGTGGAAAATAACCGGAACCGCCTATTCCGCATTTGCCATCTGGCTTTCGGCGGTGCCGATGATGTTGTTTCTCACCGTGCCGAAATTCAGTGCCGCGGTTGGCGTGACCGAACGAATTTTTGTTTTTGCCGCACTGGCGGTGAATTTACTTTCCATTTTAGGCTGGAAAAAATGTCGGGCGATTCTTCCCGTCGTCCGCAACCAGCGAACCAGAACCATGGTGGGAACCGCCGGCTGCTTTTTGGGACTGATTTTTGTAGCACTTTGCTTTTTCATGACGCCGTTACATTTCTCCATCGGCATCATTTTGCTGACGTGGACTTTGGCCATGGCGTCGGTCCTGGGTGGCGTGGGCTACGGATTGGAAAACGCCGCTCTAAAAGAAAATGCCGTCATTGATTCGTAAAAATGTTTGATCTCGAAAAATCCATTGCCGATTGGCGTAAGCAAATGCTCGCCGCCGGCATCGAAATGCCCGTGCCGCTGGAGGAACTGGAATGCCATCTGCGCGAAGAAATCGAGCAGCAGATGCAATCAGGATTGAGCGAGCGGGAATCTTTCGATTCTGCCGCCCGGAAAATCGGGCAAGCCCGCGTGTTGAAATCAGAATTCAAAAAGGCGGGTGTCCCGGTGGAAATGCGATTCGTGCAGTTGACGGGAATTGCCTGCGCCGCGGTTGCGGGTCTCCTTTCGCTGTGGACTGTGCTGGTGATTTTGACTGTCCACGAAGTCAATCTGGCCGGGCGGGTGTTCGGACTGGCCGCGGTCGCAGCCATCCTTTTCAGCTGGCGCCATGGCCACCGGTTTCTCCCGGCCATCAGCAGCCGGCGGCTCCGGGTCGTCGTCGAGGTAGCATGCTGCCTGGCGAGCGTCGGGGGAATGATGTTGTTCATAAAATTCATCCCGCGGTGCCTGGGTCAAATTCCCGTGGAGCAAATGCTGATCTTGTTCCTCCTGGCTTGGGCGGCGACGGCCATCCTGGGGGGAATGGTTTATGGTCTCGAAAAAGCCGCCCGCAAAGTCAACGAACAATATGTTTGACCTCGAACCATCCATTGCGGACTGGCGGCAACAGATGCTCGCCGCCGGCATCCAAACCCCCGTGCCGCTGGAGGAACTGGAAAGCCATTTGCGCGAGGACATCGCGCGGCAGATGAAATCGGGCTTGAACGAACAAAAAGCTTTTGAGGTTTCCGTTCAGCGGATCGGTCAACCTCAAACGATCAAACGGGAATTCAAAAAGGTGGAAAGGAAACAAATGAAACGAATCCTCATCATCAGCGCGGGAGTGGTCGGCATCCTTGTAGGGATGGCGTTTGTCATGCCGGCGGTTGCGCAATATCGGCACGAAGGAGCCATGACTCTTAATGAAATAGACCTGCTTCTGCTTGGGTTTGGTTTGTCTCTCGGCGGCGGAAGTGTGGCCGTTTTCACTTTCAAAAAGCGCAGAGCCTAGCCGCGCGCGGTCAGGAACTTTTTCAACTCCTCCGCCGCTTTACCGCCGAAGCCGGGAACGGCGGCGATTTGTTCCAGGGTTGCCGTTTTCAACCGCTGCACCGAGCCGAATCTTTTCAGCAGCGCCGCCTTGCGCGCCTCGCCGATGCCGGGAAATTCGTCCAGCACGCTTTCGGAAATCCGTTTGACGCGCAGTTGCGCGTTGTAACTGTTCGCCACCCGATGACATTCGTCGCGAATCCGCTGCAGCAATTTCACCGCCGGATGGTCGAGGCCGGGCCGCAGCGGTTTGCTTTTGCCCGGCTGGTAAATTTCCTCGAACTCCTTCGCCAGCCCGATGACGGGGATCTTTTCCAACCCTAACTTTGCAAGCTCGGCGCAGGCGGCGTTCAACTGGCCTTTCCCGCCGTCAACCATGATGAGGTCGGGAAAATCAGGAGATCGGAGTTGGAAGTTGGGAGTTGGGGGCTTGTTTCGAGCGTCTTTCCCCATCTTCGAGCTTCCATCTGCCACCTCCTTTTTCAGCCGCGCGTAGCGGCGGAAAACCACCTCCGCCATACTCGCAAAATCATCCTGCCCCTCCACGGTCTTGATTTTGAACCGGCGATAATTCGCGCGGTCCGGCCGGCCGTTCTTGAAACTGACCAGCGACGCGACCGCAAACGTGCCGCTGATGTTGGAAATGTCGAAACCTTCAATCCGCTGCGGCGGCTTGCGCAAGCCGAGCACCTTCGCAAGCTCAATCAAATCGCTTCCCGGATTGATGGAAAGCGGCAGCGTGTACGGCACGCGCTCAAATTTCCGCTCCTTTTTGGTCGTTTCCTTCAGGTCACGGATGAGGTCACGCAGACCGGCGGCCTTTTCGTAATCCTGCGCCAGCGCCGCTTTTTTCATTTCGACGGCGAGCTGTTCCTTCATTTCGGCGCACTGGCCTTCGAGGAAATCACAGGCAGCCGTCACCTGTTCCAGATATTGTTCGCGCGTGACATTGCCGATGCACGGGGCGGTGCAATGTTTCAAATGCGCGTAAAGGCAATGCTTGTAGTCGGCCTCGCCCGGCGTGAACGCGCGGCAGCCGCGCAGGTTGAACTGCCGCCGTACCAGCGCCAGCGTGTTGCGCAACGCGCCTGAATTCGAGAACGGCCCGAAGTACCGCGCCCCGTCGTCCTTCCGGAACCGGGTGAAGGCAAAGTTCGGGATCGGGTCGTTGAGGTTCACCTTGAGCATCAGAAACCGTTTGTCATCGCGAAAACTGACGTTGTAACGCGGATGAAATTCCTTGATGAGCTTGCCTTCGAGCAGGAACGCTTCGGGCTCGCTGCGGACGACGTGGAAATCGAGGTCGCAAATCGCCTCGACCAGGGCATTGAACTTCAGGTCCCAACCCATCCGGCGCGACGGATGGAAATACTGGTTCACGCGCTTGCGCAGATCGCGCGCCTTGCCGACATAAATGACCGTGCCAAACCGGTCCTTCATCAGGTAGATGCCGGGCTTGTGTGGCAAAGTACCCAATTTCTTGCGGATGGAATCACTGATCGGCACGCAGGGAATTTCGCGCAAAGGCGCAAAGGCGCAAAGAATTTTCGCCAGAAAATTGTGCTTGCGGAGAAAACGCTATCGGCGTATTGAGCGGCCAACTCAACGAAAGGAAATCCATGTCCGACAACCAAACACAAACTCCGCCACCAACAGTCCCGCCGCCAACCACAACTCCCTCCGCACCAGCTCCCGGCTCGCCTGAAAGCCAGGCACGCACCTGGAACATGCTCTGCCATTTGAGCGCGCTGGCCGGCTTTGTCGTCCCCTTCGGGACCATTCTTGGTCCGTTGCTGGTGTGGCAGATCAAGAAAAACGAAATCCCCTCCGTGAATATCCATGGCAAGGCAGCCTTGAATTTTCAGATTACCGTGCTGATCGCCGTGCTGGCTTCGATCGCATGCGGAATTGTTCTTTCCGTCATCTGCATCGGGGTATTGTTTTTCTTCCTGGCGGCGGCCATTGGTCTGGCCAGCCTCATCCTTGCCATCATCGCGGGCATCAAGGCCAATAACGGCGAGGATTACAAATATCCATTCAGCCTTGAATTGGTAAAGTAAGCGCGAGAGGCGACTCGTTCTTCGCCCTTCTCACTTCGTATTTTGTTTCATGTGCCGGTGGACGAAGAAGTAATAAAGTCCGCCCAGCGCCAGCGCGGCGCCACCGAGCCACAGGGCCACGTGTCGCAGCTCGCCGTGCATGAGTTGTTCGTCCTGGCCTGCCTTGACGCCGACGTAACAAAGCACCGAACACCAGGTCGCCGCGCCCAGCAACGTGAAAAGGGAAAACTTCAGGTAATCCATCCGGGCGACGCCGGCGGGAATGCCGACGAGTTGCCGCGCCCCCGGCAGCAATCGCGCCACGAACACGCCCATCGGACCGTAGTGGGACATCCAGCGCTCACTTTTCTCGATTTTGTCCGGCGGCATCAAAATATAACGGCCATAACGCACGAGCAGCGGCCGGCCGGCCGCCCGCGACAGCCAATACATGATGGTGGCTCCCAGCCAGGAACCGAATGTGCCGGCAACGACCAGGCCGATTTCCGCCGGCCACCCGACGAAATGAAAACTGAAGATGTTTAACCCTTCAAACCAGGCCAGATAAGCCGCTGGCGGCATGATAGCTTCGGCGGGAATCGGCAGGACGGAACTTTCCATCGTCATGAGCAGCACGATGACCGGGTAACCGGCGGTCTTGAGTGTGGCGAGATACCAGGTCAGGAGCGGCTGGAAAATGGATTTGAACATCGGGCGTTAAAAATGAGTCCGCTAATTACGCGAATTGGCACAAATTGGAAAGGCGCAAATTATTTTGCTGCCGGACTTGATAGTAGGGCACGACGTAAGGAGTGCTGGTGCCAACGACTCGTTACCTTGTCGCCTACCAAATTAGGACGCCGCCATTATTTCGGCGGGTGCGCGTAGTAATTTTGAACTTCCTGTTCCGTCGCCGGCTGCGGCCAGACCCAGTCAAGGGCTTGTTCGTCTTGCCAATAGAAACTTGAACTTGTGATCCCATTCTCCAGCGAAGGATTGCCACTGTCGTCTTCACCATTTTCGCCGACGGAATAAAGCAGAAATGTCCTATCAGCATTCCGCCGGTAACGTAACGGCTGGCCGTCCATATAATCAATCGGAACGGCCTTCAGAAATTCGGGAACCAGTTCATCCAACGAGTTCGGCAATTGATGATGCCGGATTTCATAGCGTTTGAGCGCAATCGCCGTAATAACGACATTCCGAGTAATCTCCGCATTCACCACCTTGCGCATCGCAACAAGCTGGCTGCTGGCATTTTGAGCTAGAATAGCATAGGGGTTGTCTTTTACTGAAGCGAAACCGAACCAAGCAAAATTTGTTTTTACAAACGTTTGGACCAGCGGGAATGACTTATTGGTTTCCATCATTTGAATTCCATCTATCAAAGCTTGGGACATGTGTAATCCTCGAACTTCATCCGTGTAAGACCAGAACCACCGCCATTGATATTTGTCCCATTGAAGCAGAATTTGATCAATTACTTTCCTTGGGAAGGCTCTGTCGTCTTCCAAAACATAAGTTCCGCCCGCTGTTCGCTTGTATCGATGTTCTTCTGACGGCATGTTCCATGCGACCACTTCATCAAGATTTGTCGGCGATTGACGGAGGTCATTTAGCCAGCGCAAATCGTTCACCCGCTCGAATAAAAAAGTATTCTTCATTGAACTAATGAATTCAAGCGATTGCCAGTCTCGCTGCAATTGCGCAAGATCTTCGTTGGAAACGTTGGTTGTTTGCAGGATATCCCAAGTTGCACCAGCACTCATTTGAGTAATGGCAAAACGGACAAGCTGGGAAATTTCGAACCTTTCGTCGGTCTCGCCTTTAACAAAGGCAAGCATCGCACGAACATCAACACAAGCATTCCCAGTTTCACCTTGATGCAAATTGTATAATTCCGAAGTTTCTAGCCATTCGACTGCCAATTTGACCCGAGGCAAATGCGACATAAGGGCAAGGGCCTTTAAGTCAGAATAATCCATGTTAAAATCAAGCGTCGGTTTTTCTATAAGCCTCCGGAAGTCATTAAGATTGTTTTGTCTCTCGGCCAATTGCGTACCCAATTCGCCCCACGTGTTGGTCGGGCCGTTGTCTTCGGAATCGTGAATGGCGGGTTGTTGCCAGCCAATCATTTCCTTCCCCGGAATGGTCCTGTTCATGTCATACGGCGGGTTGTTAAAAAATATCGCGTTGGTGTAATTACTCTCCGAATGAATTTCGGCGAGCGCATTGGTGATGAGCGGCGCACCATTCTGATCCGGCGGCACGGGCGGCGGAATCACCTGCGCCAGATCCATCGGTTCGCCCTGGGCCTTGAGCCGGGCGATGTAGGCTTCCGTGGCAGCACGCAGTTGATAATGGCGAATGACCGGAACGAGAATCGCCACGCCAAAAAAAACGCCAAAGACGATTAAGATTTTCCGACGAAGGCTCATGTCTTAGGATACCAATCTGGTTTTACGCCGATCCCTGCGAAACAAAAGGAGAAAATTGGCAGTGCTGTGTTTTGCAGCTTTCGGTGGGGCGAGCGTCCTCGCGAGCCGGCTCGTCAGCAGCCTCGCCCCACCTGACTGTACGACTACCAGAAAATTCGTGGAATCCGTGTCACGGCTTTGCCCTTTATGCCTTCAGAAAATAATTCCGCTGCTTTTCGCTGATGGACATGCCTAGTTTTTCCATCACGGCCAGCATATCCTCCCAGACCTTGCGCTTCTCGCTCATCGCCTGGTTGCGGAGCAGGTAGGCCGGATGATACGTCGGCATGAGCGGGATGCCGCGATAGGTCTTCCAGGTTCCGCGCAGTTTGGTGATGCCGAGCGTCTTGCCCAGCAACCCTTCCACCGCTGTCGCACCGAGGGCGACGAGCACTTTGGGCCGGATCAAATCAATCTGCTCGTGCAGATACGGAATGCAGGTGGCCATTTCCTCGGCGGTCGGTTTGCGGTTGCCGGCGGACTGGCCGGGCGTATCGGGCCGGCACTTCAAAATGTTGCCGATATAAACATCCGCGCGTTGCAGTCCCGTGGCCTGGATGATTTTGGTCAACAACTGGCCGGCCTTGCCGACGAACGGCTCGGCTTGCTCATCTTCGTCCGCCCCCGGCGCTTCGCCCACGAACATGAGCTGGGCATCAATGCTGCCGACGCCGAACACGACGTTTTTGCGCGACGACGCCAGGTGGGGGCATTTCACACAGGCCAGCGCCCGTTCGCGCAACGCGGCAAAGGCAGCGGCTTTGGCCTGCGGATCCAGCAGCGGCCCTTGGTTGGGAACCGTTTCGCCCGGCAACGCGAGCAAAGACGCCTGCCCAGCAGGCGGTAAAGGCGATCGCAGCAGCGTGGCGGCCCTTGGCTTTTGGTAGGGACGAGCCGCCGGCTCGTCCGATTTGAGAGTCGGGACTTCCGGCGGACGCGCGGGCCGCGCGTCCCTACCTGTAACCGGCTGTGCCAAGGCACGGAGGACTTCGGGCGACACGGCAACGCTACGCACGCCGCGCGATTTCAAATCCTCCAGATGTTGGATCGTTGCGTCGAGCAACTGGCCGTAGGCATCAGACATGACGTCATCGTAGCGGCCCGGTCGCAGAGCACAAAATTTATTTGTTCACAGTTTGCACCGGCAACCACGGTGCCATCGGCGTCAACGTCACCGGGCCCAGGAGGCCGGAATCCGTCAACGGCCAGTTTGAGGCATCGAACGGATGGTAGTTGATATCCACAAAATTGATGTCGTGAAATATTTTCCACGGCACGTGTCGCCGGTCCAAATCGCGGATGCGGTTGGCCGAAACGTTGGTGACTTCGACCTCCAGTTTATTGTTTGTCGGTTTTAAATTATCCACCGCCACACCGAAGGGCGATGTGATGAACGTGCCATAATCCTTCCCATTCAGCCGCACCCGCGCACTCTGGCAGACCGTGCCCAGATTAAGAAAAAAACTTCCGCCGGCCGGCGCCGGGGCGTCAAAAGCAATCGTGTAAAGGGCGGTGCCGGCAAACCGCCGGGCATTGGTGTCGCCCAGTTCCGTCCACGACGCGAGCTTCGTGGTTTGGAAGGACGCGGGAAGTACCGGCCCGCCCTGGATAAATTTGACGTTCCACCCGCCGGCAATTTCAACTGGCGGGCCATTGGTCTGCCAGCAGGTCCAGGCCGGGCCGTTGACCTCCTGACGGGCGAACGCGCGCAAAATCAGCGAGCCGCCGGGTTGCAGTTGCAGATATACCTGCGTTTGGCCGTTGACCTGGCGAATGGCGGCCATGCCGGTGTCTCCCGTCATCGGGTCGAGAATGGCAATGGATTTCGCCGAATGCCCGAGCGTCACCCAACCGGAAAAATTCGTTTCGCCGCGATTGGCAATGAAGTAATGCCAGCCTTCGTCAAACGAGCGACGAACGAAAAACAGGCCGGGGTAATCGGTCATCGGCTCACGCACAACGCCAGCCCGAGCCAGGGCCGCCTCATCATTGCCGACCAGGATTCGGCCCTCGCCCACTGCAGCCTCCTGCAAATTTTCGCCAATGCCGGTCGATTTGATTTCAGCCAGCAATTTCTTAAATGTCGCGCGGCGTTCCTCCAAATGGCCCCAGCCCGGCACATCGGCGGGCAGGTGGGATTCAAAGATCACCGTCGCGCCGGCCCGGGCCAGGGCGATCAACCTGGCCAGCGTCGGCACCGGCATGAGTTCACACACAGGCACGACCACCACCCGGTAATCACCGCCGGGAACCCGAAGGTTTCCCTTTACGGTGGTCGCGGTGACCAGTTGCCGGTCGGAGACGTAGTCGAAGCCATACCCCCGATGCCAGAGTTGATTGGCGGTCTGGCCGATGGGCTGGTTTTCAAACCAGGCGGTCTGGCTGACGGTCATGGTGGGCAACATCCCCTGAGGATTGTTCCATAAATCAGAAATCGGCCAGTAGAGCAGGATGTCATCGTCCGGTTTTCCCGATTGGAGAATGGACTGACAGCGCGCGATGTACTCGTTGAGCGCCGGCACGTCGCGCCAGATGGAGTTGCGCGGGTTCATTTCCGTCGCCGCGTAGAACAGCCAGCCCGGCCAGGGCGCCGCCTCGGGCGAATAACAACAGCCATGATAATAAAGGTGGTTGACGCCGGAAATGAACATGTCGTCGGCGAGATATTTCAGTTCGGCCAGCGTCTCGGTGAAATGTTCCGCGAGCCAGGTGCCGGTTTCCGCACCGACCAACTCGTGTCCCGTCACATGCGCGGCCGAGGAGGCAAATTTTGAAATCAGCGGGTTACGATCGTTGTGAAACATCTCGGTTTCCGAAATATCCGCGTCTGCATAAAGATCCAGCCAGTTGCCGGGCGCACCATGCGCCTGGTAGATCGCGGTGAGTCCGTGCCGGTGCGCCCAGTCAATCCAGATCGGAGCGGTCTTCTCCGCCAGGAGATCGGAAACCGTTTCGCGATAATCAGATTTGACGCGGGCGGTTTCCTCGTTCGTGGCATTGCCAAAAAGCGCCGGCAGGACCGTCTGCAACTCGTAGCCACGGAGCTTTTTAAATTGAACGAAGAAATCCGGCGACCAGTCGGCCTGGTATTCGTAGGAATCCTGAAAGACCGCGTCCGGCCTGAGGCCGTGGTAATCGGCGAAAGCCCGGTCGAACCAGTCCAGCCAATCACGCATCGCCTGAGGATAAAGCGGATTCAACATCCAGCCGGCGCCGCCCGGTGCGGCGCGCTTGACCTTCTGGCCGGAAGGCTTTTGCGAAATGGCATAGACGCGCCAGGAACCGTTCGGCGCCGTCCATTTGATCACGCCATCTGCACCCATTTTGCCGGTCAAATCAATTGATTTATCGTTCGGCCCAAATGCGACCAGCGCTTGAGTGGTGGTGCGGTCGAATTTTTCAGCGAAGGTTTCAGCGGCAGACACATCAAATATCTTCACCACGACGAAGGCATTGGCGTCGTGGTCGCTGACGGTGGGTCCGCCAAAACACCAGCCGGTGCCGAGGGTCATGTCCATGCCCATGCCCAGCCGGCGCGTTTGCCTGACCGTGTCGCCCATCAGCTGAAGCCATTCCGGACTGAGATATTGGACGTAGGATGATTCCCAGCCTTTCACACCGTAGATCGGGGTGACCTGAACGCCACCCAGACCGGCGTCATGAAAGAGCTGCAACTGGCGCGCGAGGTTGGTTGTGTCCACCGCGCTGCCCGGCCACCACCACCATATCCACGGCCGGGTTTGCGAAGTGATCGCCGGCCATGAAAGTTGATCCGCGGCCTGGGCGGGAACGGAAGCTTCCAACAGAAGCAGCCAGCAAAGTGTCTGGGCGAGGCCAAACCGGACGAGATTTTTGGCGGATCGATATGACAATAACTTTTGCAAGGTGCAGCAGGGCATTTTTCAAGGACGGGAAACGTGTCTTCGCGCGGTCCAGCCATACCAGGCGCCGGAGAGAATGAAAACGATGCCACTCGCGGCCGCAAAATAAATCAGGAACGGCAGGGGCAAAACGAAATAGGCGGCCACGGCGGCGCCCAGCGACAAGCCGCCGCACAGATAGCAGTAAAACGCGCTGGCCTGCGCATTCTGTGCGGCTTTATGGAGCAACAATTGCAGGATCTGGTCATTTCGGGAAAGCGCCGCGGCGCATTCAGGGGAGCAAACCAGGCGCGGCGTTCCGGCCGGATTGGCGCACCCGGCACACACCGCCCGGCCGCAATAGGCGCATATGCCGATCGCCTCGGCCTGGTGTTCGGCGCATTTCACAAGTTGAAATTGCGTCATTGGCCATGGCAATGCAATCCGAAGCTTGCGACCAACCGCAAAAGGCGGCAACGTTTCGGCGATGAACCTCGAAGACCATTTGGGCGACATTATCCGCAAGGCACGGGCCATGAGCCGCATCCCGGCCGCCGCCGCCGCGACGGCTGCCGGCATCTCCGAGGCCGAACTGGCGGCACTGGAGGAAAGCGGTCAAACCGGCAAGCAGCCGGACTATGCCGCAGTCGCCAAACTGATCGGGTTGAATCCTTCAAAGCTCGAAGGCATCGCCAAAGGCTGGCTCCCGGCGGAAAAGGATTTGAGCGTCTGGCGCGAATTGCGTGTGTTCACGACCGCCGCGGAGGGCATGACGGTGAATTGCTATCTGGTCTGGGACGAAGTCAACCGCGAGACGGCGCTGTTTGACACCGGCCTTGACGCGAAACCCGTGCTCGATTGCCTCGCTGAAAACCAGCTTCAACTCCGGCATGTTTTCATTACGCATACGCACTATGACCACGTGGAGGCGCTGCCAAAAATCCGCGAGGTCTTTCCCCGGGCCCGGCTGCATTTGGGTTCCAAGGCCGCACCGGTGGACCAGCGCAACAAACCGAATGAAATTATTCATCTCGGCGGCCTGCGCATCACCCATCGTGAAACGCCCGGCCACGCGGAGGACGGCGTGACGTACATCGTCGGCAACTGGCAGGAGGACGCCCCACATGTGGCGATCGTCGGCGACGCGATCTTTGCCGGCTCGATGGGCAACGGCAACGGCGCGTGGGACCTGGCCCGGCAAAAAATAAGGGAACAAATTTTGACATTGCCGCCGGAAACGTTGATCTGCCCCGGCCACGGTCCGTTGACGACGGTCGCAGAGGAACAGGAACACAACCCGTTTTTTTGATTCCTGGCCAATCCCCTTTTTCATTGCGGCTTGCCAAGCGTGTTTCCTTGCGGGTATTTAATCTGAATGAAGACCCTTCTCCCGCTGCTCACCGGTGTTTGCCTCTCGTGGTTCTGGCTTCCGGGCGCCTATGCCCAGGAAACAACCCAGACCGACAGCTATCATCAATGGTGGCATGACCGTCCGTATGGCCGGCCATTTGACAACGCCCAGGTGGAGCAGCTTCCCCGGATTCGGGTGCAGGGAAACAAGTTTGTCGACCCGGATGGCAAAACCGTCCTGTTTCGCGGCGTGTCCATTGCCGACCCCGACAAGATCGAACACGAGGGACATTGGAACAAACACCTGTTCGAGTCGCTCAAGACGATGGGGGTCACACTCGTCCGTATTCCGGTCCATCCCATTGCGTGGCGCGAACGCACCCCGCAGGAATATCTCAAACTGCTCGACCAGGCGGTGACCTGGTGCTCGGACCAAGGCATCTACGTGGACATCGACTGGCACAGCATCGGCAATCTCAAGATGGAAATGTTCCAGGACCCGATGTATGACACCACGCCCAAGGAAACCTTCGCCTTCTGGCGGACCATCTCCCAGCATTTCCACGGCAACCGCACCGTCGCCTTCTACGAACTGTTCAACGAACCGACCACTTATCGCGGACAACTGGGCAGCGTCTCCTGGAGCGACTGGAAGCAGTTGAACGAGGAAATGATCGGCGTGATCCGGTCGTTCGACACCAACACCATCCCGCTCGTGGCCGGATTCGATTGGGCCTACGACCTGACGCCGCTGAACCTCGAGCCCATCAATGCGGAAGGCATCGGCTACGTCACGCACCCGTACCCGAACAAACGGTCGCAGCCCTGGCCGTCCAAATGGGAGGAGGACTTCGGATTCGCCGCCGCCCGGTATCCGGTCATCGCGACGGAAATCGGTTTTTCCGTGCCCCCGGGAACGGTGCTCAAGGACAGCGACTACGGGCCGCAGATTGTCAACTACCTGGAAAGCAGGGGCATCAGTTGGGTGGTCTGGTGTTACGATCCGGAGTGGGATCCGACGCTGTTGCAAAACTGGGATTTTAAGCTCACCGGCGCGGGTGAATTTTTCAAGCAAGCGATGCATGGACAGGTGCTGGACAAACCGTCCCACAACTGACACGCGTTGGCCAGGGTGGCGCCATAGGGCAGGCCCTTAAAAATTGCAAATTGACCCCATTCATTCGGGTTGTTAGCCTGTCCTTCCGTTCCAACGGGACTTATGCGACATACCATTTCAATTCTGGTGGAGAACAAGTTTGGCGTACTCACGCGCGTGGCCGGCCTGTTCAGCGGCCGCGGTTACAACATTGACACGCTCAACGTCGGCCCGACGCAGGACCCCAAGACGTCGCGAATGACCATTGTCACACACGGCGATGAGGCCACGGTGGAGCAGATCGTCAAGCAGCTCAACAAACTGCCGGATGTCATCAAGGTGCAGGATTTTCACGAAGGCGAATACGTGGACCGCGAACTGGTGCTGGTGAAGGTGGCGGTGGATTCCAAGTCGCGCGCCGAGGTGATGCAGATCACGGACATTTTCCGCGCCAAAATCGTGGACGTGCAGCCCAAGTCGCTCACCGTCGAAATCACCGGCGCCGAGAGCAAGGTGGACAAATTCCTGGAACTGATGGATTCGTTCGGGGTGCTGGAACTCACGCGCACCGGCAAGGCCGCCCTGCCAAGAAAGTAACTGATCGAACCGGAAAAGCCTCACGGCGCCGGTTTTGAAATCGTAAATCACAAATCGTAAATTCACCCATGCCTGCAAAAGTTTATACGGACAAGGACGCCAACCTCGGCGTGTTGCGAAACAAAACGCTCGCCGTGCTCGGCTTCGGCTCCCAGGGCCACGCCCACGCGCTCAACCTCAAGGACAGCGGCTGCCACGTCATCATCGGCCTTTACGAAGGCAGCAAGTCCATCCCCGTCGCCCGGGAAAAGGGATTCAAGGTTTATCCGACGGCGGAAGCGGTCCGGCGCGCGGACGTGATTTTTGTCGCCTTGCCGGACACGAAACAGGCGAAGGTTTATCAGCAGGACATCGCCCCGAATCTGACGAAGGGCAAGACGCTATTGTTCTCGCACGGGTTCTCGATTCATTTCAAAACCATCGTGCCGCCGAAGAATGTGGACGTGATTCTGGTCGCGCCCAAGGGGCCGGGCCACATCGTGCGCCGCCAATACACCGAGGGCAAAGGCGTCCCGGCGTTGATCGGCGTTTATCAAAATCCCAGCGGCCACGCAAAGCAGGTGGCGCTGGCGTGGACGAAAGGCATCGGCGCGACGCGC
>Ga0209579_10000746_pt1 | contig 29689 bp, 23 predicted proteins | sample Coa_R1_2_FD_187152 | JGI IMG/M metagenome (GOLD analysis project Ga0209579, IMG submission 187152) | Surface soil microbial communities from Centralia Pennsylvania, which are recovering from an underground coalmine fire - Coalmine... | ecosystem: Environmental > Terrestrial > Soil >... | reverse complement strand
GTGCCCATTGCGCCCTTCGCGTTACCTAATTCCGGTGCGTTGCCCCCTCCCTAACCCTCCCCCGCATGCGGGGGAGGGAAGGGTGGGGGTGCGGCCGGCGCGCTGCGCGCCAGGCGGAATTGCGGTAGGGTGATGTCGTCGTCGAGTTTCTCGAAAATAACTTCGACGCGGCGGCCGACCTTGGCTTCGGTGTATTCCGCTTCCAGGAGGTTGCCGGCGAGCAATGCGCCCGGCGCGTCGTCGAGTTCGACGATGATCGACACGTAGGGCACCGCGGCGGCAAAGCGCTTGTCGCCGGTGTGGTACATGATCGTGTAGGCGTAGATCGTGCCCAGCCCGCGCACCGGCTCGAACTTCAAGTCGGTCGCGACGCATTGCGTGCAGGTCGCGTAGGGCGGGTGCTGGAAGTGGCCGCAGCTTTGGCAGCGCTGCAATTCCAGAACGCCGCGCCGGGCGGCCTCCCAGAACGGTTTGGTCCACTCGTTGGGCACCGGGATCGGCCGCGTCACCTGGCTCCAGTTGCTCATTCGGTTGGCCTTTCGCGATTGCGCAGATGCGCCGGCAGCGGCATGCGCGGCAGCAGCGTGGTGGCCGGCTTGTCGGGGTCGGCGGCCGGCGAAGCGGGCATCTGCCGCGCCAACTCCTCGGCGACGATCTGGCGGATTTCCGGGAACGCCGCGGCCGCCTCCAGGCCGAAGCGGAAAATATCGCGAAACGATTCCGGGTGGTTCCAGATCGCGGTCAGCACCGCGTGGCGCATGTTGAGGCTGGGATGCCGGATCGCGCATTCGACCAGCCTGACGACGTCGTTGTCTTCGAGCACGACTTCGCTCGCGCCTGCCGCCTCGGTTTCGCCGCCGAGGCGCAGGCGTGGGGTGCGGCTGTAATAATCGTGGAACAAGAGATCGTCGATCGCCTCCGCCCTGGCGCGCGCGTCGAACGTAATATGGCCGCCCGTTTTGACCTGCATGCGCCCGTCGCCCCGCGGAAGAGGACCGGCTCACCCTATACCACACGATTTTCCGCCAGCACCGTCAGCTCTTCGCGCGGCAGTCCGAGTTCGCCGCAGAAGATGTCGGTGTTGTGCTCGCCGATCAGCGGCGCCCGCCGCGAAATCCGCCACGGCGACCCGTTGAAGATCGCCGCCTCGCCCGGATAGGTGAAGCTGCGGCCAAGCTCCGGATGCGCCACCTCCTTCCAGAAGCCACGGTCGTGCAGGTGCGCGTCGTCGAAGAGCGCCTCCGCCGGGCGCACCGCGCCCCAGGTGAAGCCGCGCTCTTGCGCCCGGTGGTAGACCTCCTCGGCCGGCAGGCTGGCGATGAAGTCGGCCACCAGGCCATCGATGATGTGCGAAGTGTTGGCGGCGATGACCGCCGGGTCCTGGTATTTCGGGTCGCGCAAATCGCCGGCCATGTCGCTCGTATCGAGCAGATCTGCCAGCTCCGCGATATATTTCGGGTTGAGCCGGCCGCCGACCAGGGCGCAGACGTAATTGCCGTCCCGGGCGCGGAACTGGGTGCGCGGCGAGGGGCCGGCGGCGTGATGGCGGCCGGTGTGGCGCTGCAGGACTTCGCCGCGGTAGATGTAATTGGCGATCGCCGCCTCGGTGGTCAGCGCGCAGGCTTCGTGGATCGAGGCGTCGATGTATTGGCCGCTTCCCGCGACGCTGCGGTGCACCAGCGCGGCCATGATCGCCATGTAGGCGAAGTGGCAGCCCATGTGCCAGGCATTGCCGCCGCCCGGGGCGATCGGCGGCGCGTCCGGGACGTCTGTCGCGTCGTAGCCGGAGGACGCCATCTCGCCGCCGGCCGCCATGTGGAGGAGGTCGCTGGCGAGGTAGTCGCGCCACGGGCCGGTCTGCCCGAAGGGGGTCAGCGAGCACATGACGAGCCCGGGGTTTTCCTGGCGCAGCGTCTCGTAATCGAGGCCGAGCGAGGTGAGATAGCCCGGCCGGAACGTCTCCAGGATGACGTCGGCCGTCGCTGCCAGGCGCGCGATCAGCCGCTTTCCGTCGGCGGTTTCAATGTCGAGGGTGATGCCGCGTTTGGAGGTGTTGTAGTACCAGAAGGAGAGGCTGCGCTCCGGGTGCGGCGTGTCGTCGAGGAAGGGGCCGAGGCGGCGGCAGGGCTCGCCGCCGGGCGGCTCGATCTTGACGACGTCGGCGCCGAGATCGCCGAGCAGCTTGCCGCAGAACTGGCCGGTCTCGTTCGCGAGCTCGAGGACCCGGAGGCCGGTGAGCGGCCCCGGCCGGGAGCTGTCGATCCCTGGGGTGTCGCTCACTGCAGCATCTCCTCCATGTAGTCAAAGCGCGGCCGCTTCGCCGGCCAGAAGGTGCCGTCGGCAAAGCCGGCGCGCAGTTCGTCCCGACTGTAGCCCAAGAGGCCCTCGACGATTTCCCGCGTGTGCTGGCCAATCAGCGGGCTCGGCAGGTGGTTCGACGCCGGCGTCTCGGAGAGCTTGAAGGGGGCGTTCTGCACCTTGTGTTGTCCCAGTGCCGGATGGTCCAAATCGACATACATCTCGCGGTGACGCAATTGCGGGTCGTGCTCGACGCGGTCTTCGGCGCTCTGCACCGGCAGCGCGCGCACGCCGGCGGATTGGCAGCGCCCCGTCACCTCGTACTTCCCCATGGTCATGGTCCAGGCCTCGATCTCTTCGTCGAGTTCCTCCTGGTGTTGTAGCCTCCCGGTGACGGTGGCGAATTTCGCCGCGGCGGCCCAGGCCGGCGCCCCCATCACCGCGACCAGCCGGCGCCATTCCTCGTCCGAGTGGCAGACGATGACGCACCAATCGTTGTAGCCGCCGGGATCGGTGCGGTAGGCGTTGTGCGGCGCGACGGTCGGGCCGCGGTAGTTGCTCAGGAGCGGCGTGCCGGGCCAATGCGCCCGGTTGCCGGGCGGAAAGCCGGCGCGCCGCGAGCCGCGCCCGTTGGCCGCGAAGTCCATCAGCGCCGACCCCAAGAGCGGCACGCTTGCCACCATCTGCGACAGGTCGATGTGCTGGCCCTCGCCGGTCATGTTGCGGTGGTAGAGGCCGGTCAGGGCGCACATCGCGCCATACATCCCGCCGGTGTCGTCCATGTAGGACCAGCCCCAGCCGGCGGGCGGCTGGTCGGGCAGGCCGGAGAGGTGGGTCAGCCCGGAGACGGCCTGCGCCACCGGGCCGAATGTCGTGTAATGGTGGTGCCGGCCGGTATGGCCGTAGCCCGACATCGAGACGTAGACGATATCGGGCTTGATGCGGCGCAATTCCTCGTAGCCGAGGCCCCAGTTGCGCAAGACCCGCGAGCTGAAATTCTCGATCACGATGTCGGAGAGCGCGATCAGCCGCTTTACGATTTCGAGGCCCTTGGCGCTGCGGACGTTGAGGCTGAGGCTTTTCTTGTTGACGTTGGTGTCGTTGAAATTACCCGAGGTATTGAGGTTGGTTTCGAGGTGCTGCGGCGTCGTCGTGCTCGGCAGCCGGCCGCGTTCGTTCTCCGGCCACTCGATCTTGACGATCTCGGCCCCGAAGGCGCCGAGCCAGCGCGTCGCCCAGGGCCCGGCCCGCACCCAGCTGAAATCGACGACGCGGATGTTGTCGAGGGCGCGCGGTGGGGACATGGCGGCGGTGCTTCTGCGCAGTGGGCCGCCGACTGTAGCCCAAGAAGCGCCGATGGCGGCAACGAACCTGCTATCCTCAGCCTCGGCCCACCGCCGCGGAGGACGCCATGGCGTACGATGTGCCGCCGCCCGCAACGCTGCCCGAGCCGGGATACTATTACCACTTCAAGCATGACCCGGCGGGGCCGCTCAACAACTACGCCTATTACATCTACGGCGTCGGCCACCACACCGAAGTGGATTGCCGGCCCGAGGACGCCTTCATGCAGGTCTACCGGCCGCTCTACGAAGAGGCCTACGCCTACCGGCATGGCGGGCTCTTCGACCTGCGCCCGCTGCGGATGTTTTTTCAAGCGGCCGAGTGGCAGGGCAAAACGGTGCCGCGCTTCACCCGCATCCGCGACCCGGGCGTCATCGCAGAGCTGGCGGCAATCAAGGCCCGCCTCTACCCCGACCCCTAGCAGCCCCGCTCCTGCATTCGTCACCCCCGCGAACGGCGAACGCGGGGGTCCAGGAGCGGCAGGCATAACGCGCGCCGCCCTGGATGCCCGCTTTCGCGGGCATGACGGGAAGGGGAACCTAAGTCTTGGTGCCAACCAGCTAGCGGCTTCCAACCGGCGCCGCTGCGCGACTATGCTGCGGGAAGGCGGCTTGCGTTGCGCAGGAGGATGCTGATGAGGCCCGAAACGGTAGGCATGTCGTCGGCGCGGCTGGCGCGGCTCGACGAAGTGATGCAGCGCCGCTATGTCGAGGGCGGCTTTCTCCCCGGCCTGCTGACCTACATCTACCGCAAGGGGGAGCTCGTCCACACCGCGCTGTGCGGTCAGATGGACCTCGAGCGCGGCCGCAAGATGCGCGAGGATGCGATCTTCCGCATCTATTCGATGTCGAAGCCGATCACCGCGGTCGCGCTGATGATGCTGGTCGAGGAGGGCCTCGTTGGCCTCGACGACGCGGTCCACACCCATATCCCCGCCTGGAAGGAGCTCGGCGTCTACGCGAGCGGCATGCCCTCGCTGCTGGCCGACGCGCCGGCCGCCTTCATGACGACGCCGCCGCCCCGGCCGATGAAAGTCATCGACCTCGCGACCCACACCTCGGGCCTCACCTACGGCTTCATGATGCGCACCGCGGTCGACGCCGCCTACCGCCGGCTGAAACTGACCGACCGCAACACCCCGGGCGGGCTCGCGGGCATGGTCGACCAATTGGCGCAGCTGCCGCTCGATTTCGCGCCGGGGACGGCGTGGAACTATTCGGTCGCGATCGATGTCATCGGCTACCTCGTCGAGAAGCTGTCGGGCATGAGTTTCGGCGAATTTCTGCGCACGCGCCTCTTCGAGCCGCTCGGCATGCACGACACCGCGTTTTACGTGCCGGCGGACAAGACCGAGCGCTTCACCGCGTGCTACCAGCCGGACTTCAAGGGCGGCGGGCTGGCGCTGCAGGACGACCCGCGCGAGAGCACTTATGCGAAGGCGCCGCTGCTCGAATCGGGCGGCGGCGGCCTGGTCTCGACGGCGCACGACTACCTGCGCTTCTGCCGCATGATGCTCGCCGGCGGCACGCTCGACGGGGTGCAGATCCTCAGCCCGAAAACCGTCGCGCTCTTCAGCCTCAATTTCCTGCCCGACGGGCGCGAGGTCGCCGACATGACGACGCCGGGCCTCTTCAGCGAATCCGGCTATGCCGGGGTCGGCTTCTCGCTCGCCTGCGGGGTCAACGTCGACGTCGCGAAAACCCGGCTCCCCGGCACACTCGGCGAATATTTCTGGGGCGGCGCCGCGGCGACCGCCTTCTGGATCGACCCCAAGGAAGCGCTGACGGTTGTCTTCATGACGCAGGTCATCGGCAGCCCGGCGCGCCTGACGCTGCGCCGCGACCTGCGCACGCTCGTCTACGCCGCCCTGACCGAATCGTTCGCCTAATATCAGCCGAAGGTTCGATCGCCCCACAAGGTGCGGGAGCGGGGTTGGTTGATGGCCGCCGCAGGGTCTGAGCGAACTCCCTTTATCAGGGAAAGAGCACCCGCCAGGCGGCTTTCGCCTCGCTGAATTTCGCGTAGCCGATTTCGGGATGCTGCGGATCGAAGGCGCCGCCGCTCATCCGGATCGGCTGGTTCGGCGCGTTGTCCACCAGCCAATGCCGGCAGTAATCGTCAATGTAGGTGATGTCCGTCTGTGCGACGGCATCCATGTCGATGTTGGCGAGGTATTTGAACTGCGCGAGCGACCAGCCGGGTGGCGGGCGCCACTCCCCGCCCGCAGCCGGGAGCGGGCTGACGAGCGGGCTCATGCGCACGACTCGGGAAACGACGGACGGTGGGACCCCTGCGTTCGCGCCGGTCATGACGTGCGCGATGAAGGTCGCGGCGTCCGGCGGATCATCCAAAATCGCCGCCGCGAGCTTCTTCAGATCCGTTATGAGCGACGAGTCGGGCCGTGGCGCTTCGAGAGGTTTTGGGGGTACGCCGGGGTCGGCCAACGGGAATATGACGGTAGCCGTACCGAGGCTCAGCACCCGGATATCCAGCGATCGGTAGCCAAGGACGAGCGCCTCGACCACGGCGCTAACGGCCGGGTTGTTGCACCCGGTGATGCCGCCGTCCCAAAAGCGGCCGGGGGCGTCGGGCAGGTCGGCGGGCGCGTCGAAGTAGTTGACCGGCGCGTTGGTCGAAGCATGCACCGCCCCCGCGAGCGTCACCGTTGCCGGCTGGCCGGTGCCCCAGCCTGCTTGCGTCGCTGGCGCCGAGCGGAAAAAGATGGCGCGGTTTCGATCGTAATCGAAGCCGACGATCAAGAGATGCACCGGCTTGCCGGCGGGGCCGACAACGCCGTCCATGGCTCCGGCGAGCGGACTGTCGCCGGTCGTCGGCAGCAGCCGTTCAATCGCCGGGAGCTTCGCGTTCGCACTATATTTCGGGCCCACGCCGAGCACCGTTTGCAGCAGGTTATCGCCGAGCGAGGTCGTCGGGGAGAAGATCGATCGGCGCTTCTGCTCGTCCATGAAGTACTGCAGGATGTTGTCCAGAGACAGGTTCTCGACGAGCCCGGCCAACACCAAGCTGCCGCCTGAGCTGGCCGCGACCAGGTCGAAATTTGCGAGAACCTGATGGCCACTCGCGGCTTCGCCATAGAGGTCCATCAGGGTAAGAACCTGGATCAGCGCCCAGGCGCCGCCTCCGTCTAGCGACAATACGCGACAGGTCATGGGCGGCCTCCTGTTGGTCACGGCGTTTTGAATGTCGAAAACTTGCCCGCGTCTTCGGGCAATGCAACCCATCGGTATCCCTCCACGGGCCGGACCCGGGGGACGGGACGCGCCGCGCAGACGCACGGGAGGCGCAGCGCGCGTTTAGCGGGGCGGGGAAATCGCGGTCTGGAAAACGCCGGCTCTGTGTGCCACGGTGAGGGCGAAATAATCGGAGGTGTGCGATGAGCCCGCTCGATATCGCTGAGAACAACGCCGCGGCGGACGCGAAGAGGGCGCCCTCGCCCTATGTGCCGCCGCTGCAGCGCACCGAAGGGCAGCCGCCGCCGATCGCGGCGCACGGCGGCCTCTCTTACATGTCGTTCGACCGGGAGGGCGACGCGGGAACCGCCGCGGCGATCGAGGACGCGCTCGCCGAGATCGCCGCGGGCGAGGGCCAACGCGTCAGCGAGATGATCGACAAGGCGCCGCCCGGCCCGATCAAGACCCAATGGGGCATCGCGTTCCGCGACTACGACGAGTGCGTCGCCTACATCCGCCAGTCGAACAGCATCAAGGCCCCGCCGGGCGGCGTGGCGCTGCCGCTGCCCTATACGATCTACGAGCGGCCGAGCTACTCCGTCGTGCCGTCCAATGCGATCTGGCGCGATCCCGAGCGCGCCGAGACCGCCGCGATCCTGCGCACGACCGAGCGGGGCAAACAGCGGCGCGACCTTTATTTCCCGCAGGTGCTGCGCGACGCGCGGCGCATCGGCGAATACTATCCCGGGCTCTCGCCCGAGAGCCCGGAATGCATGGACAAGCTCGGCCTGTCGCTGGCGCACCTCGAATCGAAATGCACGAACATCTACGATTCGGAAGAGGTGCGGCACGTCTATTATCCGGAGATCGAGAAGCTGCTACTCGAGTTCTTCCCGGATGCGACCGACGCCTTGGTCTACAACCACGACGTCTTCGACAAGGACTATGAGGGCGACCGCACCGAAGACCAGGACAGCATGAATCCGGGCGTCAACGCCAATTACGCCAACCTCGTGCACAACGATTTGAACGACAATAGCGGCCGCGTGCGCTGTCGCGAACTGCTGACCCGGAACCTGCGCAATTTCGGGCGCACGCAGCACTACACCGAGGCAGAAGCCGACGCGAAGATGTCGCGGCGGTTCATGTCGATCAATCTGGCGAAGCCGATACGGACGATCGAGCAGTTTCCGTTCGTGCTGTGCGCCTGGCCCTCTTTCGCCGACCAGCCCTACATCAACAACTACCGGATCTACGACGACCGCGTCGGCGAGACCACCCGGTTCACCTACCGTCCCGGCCACGAATGGTACTGGTTCCCGCGGCAGCAGCCGAACGAAGTCTCGATGCTGAAGTGCTACGACTCGGTGACAGACGGCTCGGTCTCACGCTGGTCTTTCCATACCGCCTGCATCGACCCGAACGTGGCCCTCGACGCCCCATGCCGCAAGAATGTAGTCGTGCGGTCCTTTGTGTTTTTCTAGAAGGAGAGAACGAAATGTTCAGCCACATCATGATCGGGAGCAACGACATCGCCCGGTCGAAGAAATTCTACGATGCGCTGTTTACCGCGATCGGCGGGCAGCCCGGCACCGAGCCGCGCGAGGGCCGACTGGCCTATTCGCATAATGGCAGCCGCTTCATGGTGACAAAGCCCAATGACGGCAAGCCGGCCACCGCCGCCAACGGCGGCACGATCGGCTTTAACATCGGCGATCCCAAACTTGCCGAAGCCTGGCACAAAGCCGGGGTCGCGAATGGCGGCACGTCGATCGAGGACCCGCCGGGCGTGCGTCCCAACGGCGCATATCTCGCGTATCTTCGTGATCCCGATGGCAACAAACTGGTCGCTGTTGCCCGCCCGAGCTGATTTTCATCGCTGAAATCGATGAGGGCCGTCCTTTCCGGGATGGCCCTCGTCAATCAATCGGCGCCCGGAGCCATGTCCGTTGCGCGCCGCGGGCGATCGGGTGAATTGCCCGCCGCTCGCGGTTGCCGGTTCGCGCCGGCTCCCGAGCGCGGTTCGTATCGGCCGGCGACGGAGGCTCGGATGCGGCGGTGGGGGCGTCGTTCGTGCTTGCTGGCGGCGCTCGGGCTCCTCTTGCTGCCGCTGCAAGCATCCGGGCAGGCCGGCCCGGGTGGGCCGCCGGCGGTCGGGGTCGTGCGCGCCGAGCGCCAGCAGATCACCGAGACCGACCAGTTCATCGGCCGCATCCAGGCGGTAAACCGGGTCGCCCTGGTCGCCCGGGTCACCGGCTTTCTCGAAAAGCGGGCGTTTGCCGAGGGCACCGAAGTCAAGCGGGGCGACCTCCTTTACCTCGTCGAGCAGCCGCCGTTCCAGGCGCTGGTCGATGCCGCGAAGGCCAATGTCGACCAGCTCCAGGCGCAGCACCGCAACGCCCAGCTGACGCTGGAGCGCGCCCAGACGCTGCTGCGCAGTCCGGCCGGCCAGCAATCCAATGTCGACGCCGCGCTCGCCGCCGAGCGCGCCTTGGCGGCCCAGATCGCCGGCGCCCAGGCGCAGCTGCAGACCGCGCAGATCAACCTCGGCTACACCGAAATCCGCGCGCCGATCGACGGCAAGATCAGCAGCACCGCGGTTACCGAGGGCAATGTCGTGTCGCCGACGACCGGGACCCTGGCGACGATCGTCAGCCAGGACCCGATGTACGTCAGCTTTCCGATTTCGACCCGAACCGCGCTCGATTTGCGCGCCCGCTATGAGCCCAAGGGCGGGTTTAACGCGGTTGTCGTCAAGCTGCGGCTGCCGAACGGGAAAATCTACGGGCATGACGGGCGTCTCGACTACGTGTCCCCGACGATCGCCACCAACACCGATACGATTGAGCTGCGCGCGGTCATGCCCAACCCGCTGATCGCCGGATTGCCGCCCAACGGGCCGGCGCCGCGGGAGCTGTTTGACGGCGAGTTCGTGACGGTGCTGCTCGAGGGCGTGCAGCCGGTCACGGTGCTGGCCATACCGCGCGCCGCGGTGCTCTCCGACCAGCAGGGCGACTATGTCTATGTCGTCGACGCGCAGAAAAAAGCGCAGATCCGCCGGATCCAGCAGGGGCAGTCGACCCCTTCGGTCGCCGTGATAACGAGCGGCCTCACCGAAGGCGAGCTGGTGGTCAGCGAGGGCCTGCAACGCGTCCGCCCCGGCGAGGCCGTGTTGCCGTCGCCGGCGACGCCGCGCCCGACGGTTGCACCGCCTGCGCAGACCGGCGGCGCTAGCCCGCCGGCGGCCTCCGCGGCGAGCGGAGCCAAACCGTGATTTCGGCGATTTTCGTCGACCGCCCGCGCCTCGCGGTCGTCATCGCGGTCGTCATCACGATCGCCGGATTGCTGGCGCTGGCCCGCATCCCGATCGCGCAATTGCCCGACATCGTGCCGCCGCAAGTGCAGGTTTCGGCGGTTTATCCCGGCGCGTCGGCCGCCGTCGTCGAAGCCGCCGTCGCACAGCCGATCGAGGCGCAGGTCGTCGGCGTCGACAAGATGCTCTACATGAAATCAACGAGCGCCAACGACGGCTCCTACAATTTGACCGTCAGCTTCGCGCTCGGCAGCGACCCGGACATCAACACCAACGCGGTCAACAACCGGGTGCAGACCGCCCTTGCCCAATTGCCGCAGGAAGTTCAGCTCGAGGGCCTGACGGTCCAGAAGAAATCGTCGGCGGTGCTGCAATTTCTGTCGCTCTACAGCGACAACGGCCAGCAGGACCCGCTGTTCATCACCAATTACGCGATCATCAACATCGTCGACGTGTTGTCTCGCATCCCCGGTATCGGGCAGGCCCGCATTTTCGGGGCGCTCAACTATTCGATGCGCATCTGGTTCGACACCCAGCGCCTCGACAATCTGCAATTGACCCCGGCCGACATCATCGCCGCGATCCAGGCGCAGAACGTCCAGGCGCCGGTCGGCCGGATCGGCGCGCGCCCGATCGGCCACGACCAGGAATTCCAGCTGAATATCCAGACGCAGGGACGCCTGACGACGCCGGAGCAGTTCGGCAACATCGTGTTGCGGGCCAACCCGGACGGCTCGCTCCTGCGGGTGCGCGATGTGGCGCGGGTCGAGCTCGGGGCGCAGAACGAAGACGTCGAAGGCCGCTTCAACGGCGAGCCGGCGGTCGCGATCGGCCTCTATTTGTCGCCCGGCGCCAACGCGGTCACCACCGCCACCGCCGTCATCGACACGATGAACCGCCTGAGCCAGCGGTTTCCGCCCGGGCTGCACTACGTCGTCAACTACGACACGACGACGTTCGTGCGCGCGACGATCGAGGACGTGCTGATCACCCTGGCGATCGCCTTCGGCCTCGTCGTTTTGGTCGTCTTCCTGTTCCTCGGCAGCCTGCGCGCGACGATCATCCCGGCGGTCGCCGTGCCGGTCAGCGTCATCGGCACGTTCGCGGTGCTGCTGCTGCTCGGCTATTCGGCCAATACCGTCTCCCTGCTCGCGATGGTGCTGGCGATCGGCATTCTGGTCGACGACGCGATCGTGGTGGTCGAGAACGTCGAGCGGGTGATCGAGGAAAACCCCGATCTGTCGCCGGCCGAGGCGACAAAAGTGGCGATGACGCAGATCACCGCGCCGATCATCGCGATCACGCTGGTGCTGCTGTCGGTGTTCGTGCCGGTCGCCTTCATCCCCGGCATTTCGGGGCTGTTGTTCCGCCAGTTCGCGGTGACGATCAGCGTCGCGATGCTGATCTCGGCGCTCAACGCGCTGACCCTGTCGCCGGCCTTGTGCGCGATCTTCCTGCGCCATCGCGGGGTGCAACGCGGCCCGCTGGCCTGGCTGTTGCGCCGCATCGACGATGTCCGCGACGGCTATGCCGGGCTGGTGCGCCGGCTGGTGCGCGTCTCGCTCCTCGGCCTCGTGCTGGTCGCGGGCAGCGCCGCGGCGATCTGGGCGGTCGCGCTGCGCACCCCGACCGGCTTCCTGCCGGAAGAGGACCAGGGCGCGTTTTTCGTCATCGTGCAATTGCCCGATGGCGCCTCGGTCTACCGCACGCGCGAGGCGGTCAGCCGCATCACCAAATTGCTGAGGGCGATGCCGCAGGTCGATAAGGTGTTCGCGATCAACGGATTTTCGATCATCGACGGGGTCAACGAGTCGAACGCCGGGTTCATCGTGCCGCTGCTGAAGCCGTTTGCCGATCGCGCCGGCGCCGCCGATTCGGCGCAGGCGCTGATCGGCCGCGTCTTCGCCGAGGGGCGCCAGATCCGCAGCGGCAACGTGATCGCGTTCAACCTGCCGCCGATCATCGGCCTCTCGACCACCGGCGGGTTCGAGTACGAGCTCGAAGGGTTGGAGGGGCAGGAGCCGGCGGCGATGAACGGGGTCATGCAGGGGCTCGTCGCCAACGCCAACCGCGACCCGGCCCTGAGCCGCGTGTTCTCGACCTACAGCGCGAACAATCCGTCCGTGTATCTCGACATCGACCGCGAAAAGGCGCAGGCGCTGGGGCTCGGCATGAGCGATATATTCAACGCGCTGCAGGCCACGCTGGGCGGCATCTACATCAACAACTTCAATCTCTTCGGCCGGGTCTGGCAGGTCAACATCCAGGGCGAGGCGGCCGACCGCCGCGATGTGTCCTCGCTTTGGCAGATCTACATCCGCAACAAATTCGGCACCGACGTGCCGCTGCGCTCGATCGCCGATGCGCGCATCGTCGTCGGGCCGCAGGTCGTCACCCGCTACAATAATTACCGCGCCATCCCGGTGCAGGGCAGCCCGTCGGCCGGCACGTCCTCGGGCACCGCGCTCGCCGCGATGGCGCAGGTTTCGGGCGCGACGCTTCCCAGGGGTTACGGCTACGAGTGGACCGGCACCGCCTACCAGGAGGTCGCGGCGTCGGGGCAGACCGGGGCGATCCTCGGCCTCGCGGTGCTGTTCGCCTTTCTGTTCCTGGTCGGGCTTTACGAGAGCTGGATCATCCCGATCCCGGTGCTGCTGTCGGTGCCGATCGGCGTCTTGGGCGCCCTATTAGGCATCTGGGTCTTTCACCTGGCGCTCGACCTTTACGCCCAGATCGGCCTCGTCGTGCTGATCGCGATGGCGGCGAAGAACGGCATCCTGATCGTCGAGTTCGCCAAGGATCAGCGCGAGCGCGGCAAGGACATTCTCGAGGCGGCGGCGCTCGGGGCGCAGATGCGCTTTCGCGCCGTGATGATGACCTCCTTTGCCTTCATTCTCGGGGTCTACCCGCTGGTGGTCGCGCACGGCGCCGCCCAGACCAGCCGCCACGACGTCGGGACGCCGGTTTTCGCCGGCATGATCGCGGCGAGCGCGGTCGGCATCTTCGTGATCCCGATGCTCTACGTCACCTTCCAGAGCCTGCGCGAACGCAGCAGCGCCCGCTTCCGCCGCACCGAGGCACCCTCCGACCATTCCGCGTAGAGCGGCAATCCAAGTTCGGCCATGCCCTCGATCGGCGGTGAAGCGCGCCTGAAACCGGCCGGTTAAATCAGGTCGCGCAGCATCGCGACGAGCGGCTTGTCGGCCGGCGGCATCGGATAGTCGCCGAGCCGCGCCGGGCGCACCCAGCTGAGGCGCTGGCCTTCCCGCGGCATCGCGATGCCCTGCCATTTGCGGCAGACGTAAAGCGGCATCAGCAAGTGGAAATCGGGATAGGCGTGGGACGCGAAGGTGAAGGGCGCGAGGCAGCTCTCGTGCACGTCGATGCCGAGTTCCTCGGCGAGTTCGCGAATGAGGGCGGCTTCCGGCGACTCGCCGGCGTCGACCTTGCCGCCGGGAAATTCCCAGAACCCCGCGAGGTGCTTACCCGCCGGCCGCTCGGCCAGGAGCACCCGGCCGTCGGCGTCGATCAGCGCCACCGCCGCGACAAGCAGGATCGGGCGCACGGCCGCATCGGCACCCGGCGTCCTGCGAGACGCGCCCTTCGGGCGCTCCTCAGGATGACGACGATTTGTGGATGGCATGGAAAGAACACGTCACCCTGAGGAGCCGGCGCAGCCGGCGTCTCGAAGGGCGCATGGCGGCGATCCGGAAATCAGCTGCGGTAGTTGCCATTGATGTCGACATAGCCGTGCGTCAGGTCGCAGGTCCAGACCGTGGCGCGGCCGCCGCCGATGCCGATGTCGACGGTCATGCGGATTTCCCGGCCGCTCATGTGCGCCGCGACCGGCGCCTCGTCGTACCCGGGGACCGGGCCGCCCTGCGCCGCGATCTCGACGCCGCCGACCGCGATCGACAGCCGGTCGCGGTCGGCCTTCTCGCCGGCCTTGCCGACCGCCATGACGATGCGGCCCCAATTGGCGTCGCCGGCGGCGAGCGCGGTCTTGACCAGCGGCGAATTGGCGATCGAGAGGCCGATGCGGCGCGCCGCCCGGTCGCTCTCGGCGCCCGTGACCTCGATCGCGACGAATTTTTCGGCGCCCTCGCCGTCGCGCGCGATCTGCTGCGCGAGGTCGGTCATCACCGCCGTAAGCGCCCGGCGGAAATCGCCGAGCGCCGGGTCGGCCGGGTCGCTGACCGGCGCGTGGCGCGCCTGCTGCGTCGCGCACAATATCACCGTATCGCTGGTCGAGGTGTCGCCATCGACCGTGACGCAATTGAGCGAGCGCTCGTTGGCCGCGACGAGCAGCTTCTGCAAGACCGCCGCCGGCAGGGCGGCGTCGGTGAAGAGGTAGCAAAGCATCGTCGCCATGTCGGGCGCGATCATGCCGGAGCCCTTGCAGAACCCGTTCAATCGCACCGTCGAGCCGCCGATCGTCGCGGTCGCCGTGGCGCCCTTGGGGAAGGTGTCGGTGGTCATGATCGCGCGCGCCGCCTTCTCCCAGGCGTCGGCGGCGAGCAGCTTCGCGGCCTCGGGCAAGGCGCCGACGAGCTTCTCGGGCGGCGGCGGCTCGCCGATGACGCCGGTCGAGGAGATGAAGACCTCCTGCGGCGCGCAGTCGAAGAGGCGCGCCGCGGTCGCCGCCGTTTTCTCGACGACCTGCCAGCCGGCGCGCCCGGTGAAGACGTTGGCGTTGCCGGAATTGACCACCAGCGCCCGCACCTTGCCGCCGGGCAGGCATTGGCGGCACCAGATCACCGGCTGGCCCGGCATCGTCGACTGGGTGAAGACGCCGGCGACCGCGCTGCCCGGAGCCAACTCCGCGACCATCAAATCGTCGCGCCCGCTATAGCGCACCCCGGCGGCATAGGCGGCCAGGCGCACGCCGGGAATCGGCTGGAGGGTTGGGAAATGCGCGGGCGCGAGCGGGGAAACTGCAGCCATCGTTCTATCTCATCCTCTCGGCAGGCCGAGCATGCGCTTCGCCGGTGGCCCTGCGTGGTGCGGCCCCGATCCATTGGGGCATCCTCTCTCGGCCGGCCGAACATAGCCGGCGCTGCCCCGGTTTGTCATCCCGTGGGCCTTCAGCCCACGGACTTGTTCCGTGGGGCAGGCCGGATCCATCGGCGAGCCGCTCAGCATTTGCAAACCCGCCCGGCCGGTGGAAGCCCGCTTGCAAAAGCCGCGTCGGGCACGACAATGGGCTCCGAGCGTCGCCGGGACGACAATGGTGAGGATGGGCACATGCTGTCGCCAGCGCAGATCGAACAATACCGCCACGACGGCTATTTGTTCCCATTCGCGGCCTTGTCGGCGGCGGAGCTGGACGAGTGCAATGCCGGCCTCGCGCGCTATGAGGATTGGCTCGGCGGTCCGGTCAACATGGCCGACCGGCGCTGGCGCTCGGCGAGCTATGTGGTGCTGCCGTGGGTCGATGCATTGACGCGCCACCAGCGCATCCTCGACGTCGTCGAGGATTTGATCGGGCCCGACATCCTGGTCTACACCGCGACCTGGTTCATCAAGGAGGCGCAAAGCCCGACCTTCGCCGCCTGGCACCAGGACGCGACCTATTTCGGCCTCGATCCGCACGAGCACGTCACCGCCTGGGTGGCGCTGAGCGAGGCCGGCGCCGAAGCGGGCTGCATGGAGGTTTTGTCAGCCGACGGCCGGCCGCGCCAGTTGCGCCATGCCGCGCTCGGCCTCGAACACAGCATCAACGGCGGCGGCCAGGCGATCGTCGAGCGCTTCTACGAGGGCGGCGGCGAGATGATGGCGCTCGCCGCCGGCGAGTTCTCATTGCACCACACGCTGTGCCGTCACCGCTCGGCGCCGAACCGGGCGGCGCAGCGTCGGGTCGGGCTCGGCATCAGCTATATCCCGGCGCATTGCCGGCTGACGGGGTCGGTGCGGATGTATGCAAGCCTCGTGCGCGGCCGCGACACCGGCGGGAATTTCGACCTGATCCCGCCGCCGGAAGGCGAACTGCATCCGGCAGCGATCGCGCGCCACGAACTGGTCTACCGCCGCTACCGCGACAATTACGCCGAGCAGATCGCGGCGCACGAACGCGAGTTCTCCGCCTCGCCGGCGTAGCCGGAGCGCCCCCTCACCCTCCCCTTTCCCCCGATGGGGGAGAGGGTGTGAAGTAAATCGCCGGAGCCAAAAACCCTCTCCCGCATCGCGGGAGAGGGGGGACCAAGCGCAAAGCGCTTGGTGGGTGAGGATATCGGGCTCAGGAGAGGCCGTAGAACGCTTTGGCGCCGCCGGCCATGACTTGCCGCTTGGTCTCGGCCGAGAGGCCCTTGAGCTGGTCCTCGACCATCTTCGGCGCGCCGGGGAAGAACCCGTCCGGGTGCGGGTAGTCGGTCGCCCAGAGGATCTTGTTGGCGCCGATATAGTCGGCCAGCACATGGAGCGAGCCCTCGACCGGCTCGAACGAGATCCAGCAATTGCGCCGGAAGAGTTCGCTTGGCCGCGTCTTGAGGCCGCTGTCATTGAAACCCTGGTCGTCGAAATGCCGGTCCATCCGGTCGAGCCACGGCGCGATCCAGCCGCCGCCCGACTCCAGGAACGCGATGCGCAGCTTCGGGTGGCGCTCGCACACCCCGCCCCAGATCACCGCGAGGCAGGCCAGCATCATCTCCATCGTGTGGGTGATGATGTGCCGCGCGCCGCGCCCCTCGAAGCGGTCGATGCCGACCTGCGGCATGCCCCCGCCGGCGCCCTCGTGAAAGCCGATCGCGAAATCGAGGTCCTCGGCCGCCGCCCAGAACGGCTCGTACATCGGGTCGCTGACCATCTTGCTGTCGCTGTAGGGGTTGGGCCGGATGAAGCCGCCCTTGAAGCCGAGTTCCTTCTTGGCAAAGCGCATCTCGGCGATCGCCAGATCGACCGATTGCAGCGGCAGCATCGCGATGCCGAACAAGCGGTCCGGGTAGGGCTTGCAGTAGTCGGCGAGCCAGCGGTTGTAGGCGCGGCAGGTCGCGGCCGCCAGTTCGGGATCGTGGATCGCGCCGGAGAAGAGGCCGAGCGTCGGATAGAGGAACACCGCGTCGATACCGTCCGAATCCATATCCGGCATGCGGGCGTGCGGGTCGAAGCCGCCCTTCTTGCCCTCCTTGTATTCCATCGTGTTGGAGGCGACGACGCCCTGCCGCGCGCCGACCGCGCCGGCGCCGCCGAGCCCGGCCTGGGCGCTGCCGAGGATCTGCTCCTCGATAACGAGGCGCTCCTTGCCATCGGTGTCCTTGATCAGCCGCGGCGCCCGGTTGCGAAAGCGCGGCTCCATGTAACGGTCCCAAAGATCCAGCGGCTCCAGCACATGGCCGTCGGAATCGACAACGTTATAGGCCCGTGTCATCGGCAATTTCCTCCGATATGACCAACTCGCCGCACCCTCCTCACCGCTTTCCCGGCGAAAGCCGGGACCCATGGCGACGAGCGCACGGCAGCTGAAAAATGGGTCCCGGCCTGCGCCGGGAAAGCGGTAAAATCTAGGCCAGCCCGTAGAAGCCCATCGCGCCGCCGGCCATCACCTGGTGCTGGGTCTCGGGTGACAATCCCACCAGTTGCTTCCTGACCATGTCGGGCGCGCCGGGGAAGAAGCCGTCGGGGTGCGGATAGTCGGTCGCCCACATGATCTTGTGCGGGCCGACATAGTCCGCGAGCACGTGGAGCGAGCCTTCGACGGGCTCGAACGAAATCCAGCAATTGCGCCGGAAGAGGTCGCTGGGCCGCGTCGTCAGGCCGCTGTCGTTGAAGCCCTGGTCGTCGAAATGGCGGTCCATGCGGTCGAGCCACGGCGCGATCCAGCCGCCGCCGGACTCCAGAAAGCCGATGCGGATTTTCGGGTGGCGCTCGCACACCCCGCCCCAGATGACGGCGAGACAGGCCAGCATCATCTCCATCGTGTGGGTGATGATGTGCCGCGCGCCGCGCCCCTCGAAGCGATCGATGCCGACCTGCGGCATGCCGGCGGCGGCGCCTTCGTGAAAGCCGATCGCCAGGTCGAGGTCTTCGGCCGCCGCCCAGAACGGCTCGTAATCCGGGTGGTCGATCATCTTGTTGTTGTAGGGGTTGGGCCGGATGAAGCCGGCCTTGAAGCCGAGTTCCTTGCGGACAAACCGCATCTCGGCGATCGCCAGGTCGACCGATTGCATCGGCAGCATCGCGATGCCGAACAGGCGATCGGGGTACGGCTTGCAGTAGTCGGCGAGCCAGCGATTGTAGGCGCGGCAGGTCGCCGCCGCCAGTTCCGGGTCGTGGATCGCGCCCGAAAAGAGCCCGAGGCTCGGATAAAGGAAGGCCGCGTCGATGCCGTCGGCGTCCATGTCGGGGATGCGCTTGTGCGGGTCGAACCCGCCGGGCTTGCCTTCCTTGTAGTCCATCGTGTCGGCCGCGACGACGCCCTGGCGGGCGCCGACCCCGCCGATGCCGCCGATGCCGCGCTGGTTGTTGCCGACGACGTGCTCGTCCATGACGAGGCATTGCTTGCCGTTGTCGCCCTTGACGATGCGCGGCGCCCGGTCGCGAAATTTCGGGTCGATGTATTTATCCCACAAATCGAGCGGCTCGAGGATGTGACCGTCGGCGTCGACGACGTTGTAGGCGCGGCTCATCAGCGTTTCCTCCGGGGGTGCATCCAATGATGCGGCATCCTAGCGCAGCCGCGATCGCGGGGCGAGACCGAATGTCGTTCAGCATGCCGAACGCTACTTCGGATAGACGCCCCTCACCCTCCCGCTCGCGAGGAGGGGGTTGGGTGAGGGGCGATGCCAGGGAGATCCCCGGGACAAGCCCGGGGATGACGAGTGAGGAGTATTTCCTCACTCGTCAATTCAGCCCGTAGAAGCCCATTGCGCCGCCCGCGAGGACGCCGCGCTGGGTGGCGGGCGAGAGGCCCTTGAGGCGCTCGCGCACCATGTCCGGCGCGCCCGGGAAGAAGCCGTCGCGGTGCGGGTAATCGGTCGCCCACAGGATCTTGTTGGGGCCGATATAGTCGGCGAGCACGTTGAGCGAACCCTCGACCGGTTCGAACGAGATCCAGCAATTGCGCCGGAAGAGGTCGCTTGGCCGCGTCTTGAGCCCGCTGTCGTTGAAGCCCTGGTCGTCGAAATGGCGGTCCATGCGATCGAGCCACGGCGCGATCCAGCCGCCGCCCGATTCGAGAAAACCGATGCGGATTTTCGGGTGCTTCTCGCACACCCCGCCCCAGATGACCGCGAGACAGGCCAGCATCATCTCCATCGTGTGGCTGACGATGTGCTTGGCGGCGCGGCCCTCGAAGCGGTCGATGCCGACCGTCGGCATGCCGGAGGAGCCGCCCTCGTGGAAGCCGATCGCGATGTCGAGATCCTCGGCCGCCGCCCAAAACGGCTCGTACATCGGGTCGTTGATCATCTTGTTGCCGTGGTAGGGGTTGGGGCGCAAGAAGCAGCCCCGGAAGCCGAGTTCCTTCCTGGCGAACTTCAGTTCCTCGATTGCATGCGGCACCGATTGCATCGGGATCATCGCGATGCCGAACAGGCGATCGGGGTAGGGCTTGCAATAGTCGGCGAGCCAGCGGTTGTAGGCGCGGCACAGCGCGCCGGCGAGCGCGGGGTCGTGCACCGCGCCGGCGAAGAGCCCCATGCTCGGGTAGAGAAAGGCGGCGTCGATGCCGTCCAAGTCCATGTCGGGGATGCGCTTGTGCGGGTCGAAGCCGCCGGGGCGGCCGTCCTCGTAGCTCATCTCGGCGGCCTTGACCTCGCCCTGCCGTGCGCCGACCCCGCCGATACCGCCCATGCCCTGCTCGCTGCCCAGCATCTGCTGCTCGACCAAGAGCTTTTCCTTGCCGGTCTGGTTGTCGGTGACGAGCCGCGGCGCGCGGTCGCGGAATTTGGGGTCCATGTATTTGGCCCACAGATCGAGCGGCTCGAGGATGTGACCATCGGCATCGATGACGTTGTAGACGCGGCTCATCGGGGTTCCTCCACGGCGGAAATCGCGCGGGCCGATGCTAGCGCAACCGGCTCCAGCGCGCGATGCGAATATCGTTCAGCATGCCGAACGCATGGGCGGCATGCCGCACCGGCAATACTGGACTTCCGCCGGGCCGGTCGTGCTAGATTCGCGGTGAAGCAACGCACCGGGCAATGGGGAGCCCGGGGCAAAAATGGGGGAAAGCCTGATGGCGCAATCCGCGCAAGCGCGGCCGGGTGCGGCCCAGACGATCGAAGCCTTCGTCGGCGAGACGATGGACAACGCCGCGATGGGGGCGATCCACTGGCGCGTCCTGGCGCTGGTCTCGGCCGGCTTGTTCTTCGACGTGATGGATTTCACGATCTTCGGCGCCTTGGTGCCGGACCTCTTGAAGAGCGGCTTTGTCACCGGCGCCCAGGTCCCCTGGATCGGCAGCGTGACGGTTGCCGGGCTCTTCGTCGGCTCGCTCGGCCAGGGCGAATTCACCGACCGGTTCGGCCGCAAGGCGGTCTATCAGTTCAACCTGTTGCTGTTCGGGCTGGCGACGATCGTCGCCGCCCTGCCGCCGATCCCGAGCATCGGCTTCAACCCCGGCTTCACCTGGCTCCTGGCGTTTCGCTTCCTCGCCGGGGTCGGGCTCGGCGCCGAGCAGCCGCTGTGCTATTCCTACGTTGCCGAGTATGCGCCAAAGAATATCCGCGGCCGCCTGACCGCGTTCATGCAGTTTATCGGCGGCGCCTGGCCGTGGCCGCTCGGCGTACTCTTGACCCTGGCCTTCCGCGATTCGATCGGCTGGCGCGGCATCTGGATCATCATCGGCGTCGGCGCCCTGGTGGTTTTCGTGCTGCGCTTTTCGCTCCCCGAGTCGCCGCGCTGGCTGGCGACCCATGGCCAGGGGCAGCGCGCGCTCGACATCTTGCAGCGCATGGGGCTGCGCACCGTGCCGCTCAACACTTTGTCGACAGACGCCGCGAGCAGCGCGCACAGCGATCCGTTCGGCGTCGTGTTGAGCCGGTATCCGGGGCGGATCATCGCCGGGATGGCGTGCTTCTACGCCTTTTTCTCGATTGCGCTGGGGCTCGGCGCCTGGCTGCCCAACATCCTCGTTGAGCGCGGCTTCACGATCGCCAAATCGCTGAACTCGATCTTCTGGATCACGCTGGCCTTCCCGATCGCCAGCGCCTTCATGATGTATTCGCTTGAGAAATTCGGCCGCAAGCCGACCGCGGTCATCGCCTTCATCCTGACCGGCGTCTTCGGGCTGTGGTGGGCCAACGCGTCAACCGAGACGGCCGTGCTCGTGATCGGCTTCGTGATGATCTTCTTCACGCAACTGGCGGGGAATTCCGCGATCATCTTCATCTCCGAGGTGTTCCCGACCAACGCGCGCGCCTCGGGCTTTGGCCTCTGCGCCGCGGCCGGCCGGGTCGGCGCCTTTGTCGCGATCCCCTCGATCCTGTGGATCAAGAACGGCTGGGGCCTCAATGCGGTCTTTATCGCGATCGCGATCATGGTGGCGATCGCCGCCTTCGCGGTGACCCGGGTCGGCCCGGAGGCGAGGGGCCTCGCGCTCGACGAGATCGCCCCGCCGACCGCCTGAGGCGGCCGGCGCCGCACCTGCTGCTCCAGCTGGCGCATTTGTATTGACAAATGGCTGCCAGTTCCCAGATTCCACCGCGCGCACCGGTCTCTGGGTTTGAGTGGGATCACGCCAACCGAGACAAATGCGAAAAGCATGGCGTTTCGATTGCCGCCATTGAAGAGGCGTTTCGGCGGCCAATCGCGATCTTTCCCGATCCCCGGCACTCGATTGTCGAGGAACGCTTCAAGGCGATCGGCGTCACCGACGGTGGGCGCCACGTCCTGATCGTGCTTACGTTGCGTCGACACGATGGAGATACGTTTATTCGGCCGATCAGCGCCCGCTACATGCACCGGAAAGAGGTCGAGCATTATGAAAAAACCGCTCCCGGAGCTCAAAACCGATGAAGAGGCCGAGAAGTTCGTCGCGGAGTCCGATCTGACGGATTACGACCTCTCCGGCATGCGTCTAGTGCGCTTCGAGTTTCAGCCCAAGAACGAGCGCGTCAACATGCGGCTGCCGAAATCCCTGCTCGACTCGGTGAAAGCCGCCGCGGCGAAAGCTGGCATGCCCTATCAGCGCTTCATCCGCCAAACCCTCGAAGCGGCCGTCCAGGATCGACAATCTCGTAAACTGTCGCCGTAACGCTGCACCGTAACGCTGTGGATCAGGGACGGCGCGGTGAGGCAGGTCGGCCCCGAAGCCAAGGGCCTCGCCCTCGACGAGATCGCCCCGCCGACCGCCTGAGGCGTCGATCCATTGACGTTTGAGTTATTCCTGGCTATATAGCCGGGATTAATTCCTGGTCCTGCCATGAATGCGTCGCAGAAGCGCGCCGTCGCCAACCATCGCCGACGATTAACCGAGCGCGGCCTCGCCCGGTATGAGGTTCGCGGCTTGGAACGGGACAAGGAGCTTGTCCGCAAATTCGCCAACCGGCTCGCGACGAATGACCTGGAAGCAGAGCGATTGCGCCAGGAAGTGGCCGGGAGCGTCTTCGCTAAACGCCTTAGCGGCAGGCAAATTTGGGAGGCACTGCGCCGGTCGCCGGCAGTCGGAGCCGATCTCGACCTGACGCGCGAAATCGTCCCGGAGCGCGACGTCGATCTGTGACCCGCTACCTCCTCGATACGAACATCGTCAGCGACGCCCTAAAACCGCGCCCTTCGACAGCGATCGCGGAATGGGTTGTGAGCCAAGATGACAGCGATCTGTTCATCGCAACGCTGACCGTCGCAGAAATCTGGCGCGGTGTTCTCTCGATGCCGGCAGGACGGCGGCGAGACGAGCTTCGGACATGGTTCGCCGGCCCACAAGGGCCACAGGCGCTCTTCCACGATCGCGTTCTCTCGTTCGATGAACGAGCAGCAATTGAGTGGGGAAGGATCGTCGCGGAAGGCAGAAGCTCGGGCCGGCCCCGAAGCCCTCTCGATATGGTGATCGCCGCGACCGCTGCGGCGAACCACTGCATCGTCGTCACCGCAAACGAGCGCCACTTTCAGGGCGCGGTCGATTTCCTCAATCCATTGCGACTGGCGGACTGATCGCGGTGTCACCTCACCCGCGCCCGGCTGCCCGCGCCTTGACCAGCTCGGGGGTTGGCGGCGGTATCGCCGCGGGCTCGGGGGTGGCGGCGCGGGCGAGCTTGACGAGCGCCTGCATCAGGCGGGCGACGCCGGCGAGGCGCTCTTTCGAATCCTCCCAGTTGCGCAGGTAGACCAGCTTGTGGTCGGGCCGCAGCCGCAGCGTGCCGGCGTTTTTCTGGATCAGCTCGACGAGCCCCGCCGGGTTGGCGAAGCGGTTGCCGCGCAGCGTGACGACGGCGCCCTTGGGCCCCGCTTCGACGCGCTCGATGCCCGCTTCGCGGCACCAGCGCTTGATCGCGATGATCTGCAGCAAATTCTCGACCTCAACCGGGAGCTTGCCGAAGCGGTCGATCAGCTCGGCGGCAAAGGCCTCGCGCTCGCGCCGTCCGCCAAGCTGCGCGATGCGCCGGTAAAGCCCGAGGCGCACGGCCAAATCGGCGACGTAGGCTTCCGGGATCAGCACCGGCATGCCGACCGTGATCTGCGGGCTCCAATCCTCGGCCGCTTCGCCCTCCGCGCTGCCTGCGGTTTTGGCGGCGGCGACCGCCTCCTCCAGCATGTGCTGGTAGAGTTCGATGCCGACTTCGCGGATGTGGCCGGACTGCTCGTCGCCCAACAGATTGCCGGCGCCGCGGATGTCGAGGTCGTGGCTCGCCAGCTGGAAGCCGGCGCCGAGCGTATCCAACGTCTGCATGACTTCGAGGCGGCGCAGCGCGGTCGGCGCCAGCTTTTTCTTCTCCGGCAGGGTCAGGTAGCAATAGGCCCGCAGCTTGCTGCGGCCGATGCGGCCGCGCAGCTGGTAGAGCTGCGCCAGCCCGAACATGTCGGCGCGGTGCACGATCAGCGTGTTGGCGGTCGGGATATCGAGCCCCGATTCGATGATGTTGGTCGATAAAAGGAGGTCGTAGGCGCGTTCGTCGAACGCGGTCATCACGGTTTCGAGTTCGACCGCCGGCATCCGTCCGTGTGCGACCGCGACGCGGATTTCCGGCACCATCTTGCGCAATTCCTCGCGCACCTCGTCCAAATCGGCGATACGCGGCGCGACGTAGAAGATCTGCCCGCCGCGGTCGCGCTCGCGCAGGATCGCCTCGCGTACCACAACGGGATCGAACGGTGTGACGAAGGTGCGCACCGCCAGGCGGTCGACCGGCGGGGTGGCGATGATGCTCATCTCGCGCACGCCGCTGAGCGCCAGCTGCAGGGTGCGCGGGATCGGCGTCGCGGTCAGCGTCAGCACGTGGACGTCGGCCTTCAGCTGCTTCAGCTTCTCCTTTTGCGCGACGCCGAAATGCTGCTCCTCGTCGACGACGACCAGGCCGAGATGGTGGAAATGCACGTCCTTGGCGAGCAGCGCATGCGTGCCGATGACGATCTCGATACGACCCTCGGCGATCTCGGCCTTGATCTCTTTGGCCTCCTTCGGGCTGACGAGGCGCGAGAGCTGCGCGATCCTCAGCGGCAGCCCGGCGAAGCGCTCGCTGAAGCTGCGGAAGTGCTGGCGCGCGAGAAGGGTCGTCGGCACGATGACCGCGACCTGCCCGCCGCCGAACGCGGTGACAAAGGCGGCGCGTAACGCAACCTCGGTCTTGCCGAAGCCGACATCGCCGCAGATCAGGCGGTCCATCGGCTTCCCCGCCGCCAGATCGCTCAGCGTGTCCTCGATCGCGCGCAGCTGGTCGTCGGTTTCGGGATAGGGGAAGCGGGCGGCGAATTCCTCGTAGAGCCCCTCGGGCGGCGCCAGTGTCTCGCCCGGGCGCAGCTGGCGCTCGGCGGCGATGCGGATCAGCTCGCCGGCGATCTCGCGGATGCGGCGCTTGACGCGCGCCTTGCGCGACTGCCAGCCGACCCCGCCGAGCCGGTCGAGCTGCGCCCCGGCCTCCTCGGAGCCATAGCGCGACAAAACCTCGATGTTCTCGACCGGCACGAAGAGGCGGTCGTCGCCGGCATAGAGCACCTTCAGGCAATCATGCGGCGCGCCGGCGACGTCGATTGTCTCCAGCCCCTCGTAGCGGCCGATGCCATGCTCGTCATGGACGACGAGGTCGCCCTCGGCGAGGCTCGCCGCCTCGGTGATGAAGTCGTCGAGGTTGCGGCGCCATTGGCCCCTGGGGCGCGGCACCCGCGCGAGGCGGTCGCCCAGGATGTCCTGCTCGCCGAGCAGCACCAGATCGTCGGTGACGAAACCCTGTTCGAGCGGCAGGAGGGCGAGGCCGATCGCCGCCTTCGGGAGCTTCGTGACGGCCCTGCCGTCGGCGACCCGCCGCAGGTCGGCGAGGCCATGCTCGCGCAGCACGGTCGCGAGCCGATCGGCCGAGCCTTCGCTGTAGGCGGCGATCGCGGCGCGCCGGCCGGCTGCCTGTTCGGCCGTCAGGTAAGCGCCGACGGCCTCGAACAAATTGACCTTCGGGTCGGCCCGCTCGGCGGCGAAACTCTTCGCCGGGCGCGCGCCGGCGTCGAACGCATCGCGCGACAGGTCACCCCCACCCTGCCCTCCCCCGCTTGCGGGGGAGGGTAATGAGGTCAAAGCCGCCGGCGCCACTCCCTCCCCCGCAAGCGGGGGAGGGTTGGGGTGGGGGCCCTCTTCCGGCCGGGCGAACGGCGAGAGCTGCACGAGAGCGCGGCCGCCCAGCGCCTCCCGCCAATTCGCCTCGTCCAAAAACATCTGCTCCGGCTTGACCGGCCGGTAAAGCGGCGCGGTGCCGCGCATCGCGCCGCTGATACTGCGGCGGGCCTCGTAGAAATCGGCGATCGCTTCGAGCCGGTGGGCGCGCGCTTCGGCGAGCTGGTAATCGAGCGACACCGCCGCGCCCGGCAGATAGTCGAACAGCGTTTCCAGCGTCTCGTAATAAAACGGCAGCCAATGCTCCATGCCGGCCTGCCGCCGGCCGGCGCTGACCCCCTCGTAGAGCGGGTCGTCGCTGCCCGAGGCGCCGAACGCCGCCCGGTAGCGCGTGCGAAAGCTCTGGATCGCCGCGTCGTCGAGCAGGACCTCGCTGACCGGGCGCAGCACGAAGCGGTCGAGCGTGCCGGTCGAGCGCTGCGTCAAGGGGTCGAAGCTGCGCAGGCTTTCCAGCGTATCGCCGAAGAAATCGAGGCGCACCGGCTGCGCCGCGCCGGCCGGCCAGAGGTCGACGATGCCGCCGCGCACCGCAAATTCGCCGGGCTCGCGCACCGTATCGGTGCGGACATAGCCGTTGTTGCGGAAGAAGCTCTGCAGCCGGTCGAGCGGGACGCGCCCGCCCGCCCCCAGTTCCAGGACGCGCCCGTCAAACAGCCGGCGCGGCGGCACGCGCTGGACCAGCGCGTTAACCGTCGTCAACACGATGAGCGGCGCCCTTTCCTTGCGGCCGGCCAGCCGGGTCAATGTGTCGATGCGGCGGCTGGTGATCTCGCCGTTCGGCGACACCCGGTCATAGGGCAGGCAGTCCCAAGCCGGAAACGTCAAAACGTCGAGCGCGGGATGGAAAAACCCGAGCGCCGCCGCGAACCGCGCCATTCGGCCGTCGTCGCGGCAGACATGCAGCCAGGTCCCGACGCCGCTGCCGGCGAGCAGCGCGCCGATCGTCGCCGCGTCATGCCCCTCCGGCGCGCCATAAAGGGTGACGGTGCGCGGCTGCTCGGCGAGCGAGCGGGCGAGGTTCGCCGGCGACGTCATTGCATTACTCGCTGGCCTCATCGGGCGCGCGCCGGCACAGCCAGCAATGCTTGGCGTCTCATGTCGCACTTGGGCGATAGCGGAAGGCAAGCAAGAGGCGCATGACCTCGTCATCGTGTTGCGGCGGCGGCATGGCGCGGCCGCCAACCCATTCGAAGAGATCAACGTCCGAGCACGCGAGCAATGCCTCGTATTGGTCAAGCAGCGCCGCATCGAACCGCGCGAGATGCGCGTCGGCGAACGAGCCGAGGATCAGGTCGGCTTCGCGCGTGCCGCGGTGCCACGAGCGGAACAGCAGCCGCTTGCGGCGAATATCGTTATCGGACTCTGGCATCGCCACACCGATATAGCCATGCTCGGCCACCGCGTCAGCCGGCATTTAGCGCATCCTAGCAGACATGCGTCCTGCCCTCCTCGATCCCCTGTTCGCTCCGGTAACCGCATTGCCCGGCATCGGGCCGCAGCTCGCGCGGTTGGTCGAGAGCGCCGCGGGGCCGCTCGTCGTCGATATCCTGTGGCACCTGCCAACCGGGCTTGTCGACCGCCGCTCCGCGCCGCTTTTGGGCGCGCTGCATCCGAACGCCTGGCCCGACAATTCGATTGTCACGGTCAAGGCCACGGTCGAGCGCCACCAGCCGGGGATCGGACGCCGGCCGTACCGGGTGTTCGTCAGCGACGCCACCGGCGGCCTGACGCTCGTCTACTTCAAGGTGAAGGGCGACTACCTCCTGCGCCTGCTGCCGATCGGCGCGGAGCGCATCATCAGCGGGCGCGTCGAATACTACGACGGCATGGCGCAGATGGCTCACCCGGATCACGTCGTGCCGCTGCAGGAGGCCGAGCGGCTGCCGGCGATCGAGCCGGTCTACCCGCTGACCGCCGGCCTCTCGTCGCGGGTCGTGGCGCGGGCCGCGGCGGCGGCGCTGGAGCGCGCCCCGGATTTGCCGGAATGGCTCGACGCCGCGCTGCAGGAGCGGCGCCATTGGCCGGGCTGGCGCGCCGCGGTCGCCGCCGTACATGCGCCGCAAGGCGGCGAGGACTTGGACCCGGCAAGCCCGGCACGCCAGCGCCTCGCCTATGACGAGATCCTGGCGAGCCAGCTCGCGGTGGCGCTGGTGCGGGCGCGCCGCCGGCGGCGGCCCGGCCGGGTTCTCGCCGGCACCGGGGCATTGCAGGCCTCCGCCGAGGCCGGCTTCGGCTTCGCGCTGACCCACAGCCAGCGCCAGGCATTGGCGGAGATCGCCGGCGACATGCAGGCGCCGCACCGCATGATGCGGTTGCTGCAGGGCGATGTCGGCAGTGGCAAGACCGTCGTCGCGCTGATTGCGATGCTGGTCGCGGTCGAAGCTGGCGCGCAGGCGGCGCTGCTGGCGCCGACCGAGGTGCTGGCGCGCCAGCACCACCAGGTGCTGCAGCGGCTGGCCAGGCCGGCCGGGGTCGAGATCGGTCTCCTGACCGGGCGCGAGAAGGGGCGCGCCCGCGAATCGATGCTGGCGAGCCTCGCCTCGGGCCTGACCCCGATCGTCGTCGGCACCCACGCCCTCCTGCAGGCCGACGTCGAATTCCGCGACCTCGCGCTGGCCGTGATCGACGAACAGCACCGCTTCGGGGTCGAGCAGCGCCTGGCGCTGACCGCCAAGGGGCATGACGCCGACACCCTCTTGATGAGCGCGACCCCGATCCCGCGCACCCTGATGATGACGGCCTATGGCGACCTCGACGTGTCGCGCCTCGTTGAAAAGCCACCCGGGCGCCGCCCAATCGATACCCGGACCGTGCCGCTCGACCGCGCCGAGGAGGTCACCGGCGCGATCGCGCGGGCATTGGCGCGCGGCGCCAAGGTGTTCTGGGTCTGCCCGATGGTCGAGGAATCGGAGACCGCCGACCTCGCCGCCGCCGAGGAACGCCACCGCGCGTTGAGCGAATTGCTGCCCGGCCGGGTCGGCCTCGTGCACGGCCGCATGAAAAGCGCCGACAAGGACCGCGCGATGGCGGCCTTCGCCGCCACCAATCCTGAAGGGGGCCCGATCGACCTCCTGGTCGCGACAACGGTGATCGAGGTCGGGATCGACGTGCCGCAGGCGACGGTCATGGTGGTCGAGCACGCCGAGCGCTTCGGGCTCGCGCAATTGCACCAGCTGCGCGGCCGCATCGGCCGTGGTGGCGACGCCTCGACCTGCCTCCTCCTCTACCAGGCGCCGCTCGGCGAGGTCGCCCGGCGACGTCTGGCGATTTTGCGCGAGAGCGAAGACGGCTTCCGCATCGCCGAAGAGGATCTGCGGCTGCGCGGCGCCGGCGAAGTGCTCGGCACCAGGCAGAGCGGGCTGCCGGCGCTGCGCCTTGCCGACCTCGCGCAGCACGCCGAACTGGTCGCGGTCGCGCACGACGACGCTCGCCTCGTGCTCGAACGCGATCCCGGCTTATCCAGCGCGCGCGGTGCGGCGCTGCGGCTCCTGCTCTATCTGTTCCGCCGCGACGAGGCGATGCAATACCTGCGCGCCGGCTGACTAGCGCCTCACCCTGCCACATTGAATCGTCATTCCCGCGCACGCGGGAATCCAGGGGCAACCGACCTGCCCTTTGCTCTGGACCCCCGCTTGCGCGGGGGTGACGGAGAGATGTTTCGATGCCAACGGATCATGGTCTTAGCGCGGCGGACTGAGCTGGCGGCAGATGTAGACCGGCGTGCCGGTCACGTCGGGCTCGCCCCACATGCCGAGCGTACCGAGCGGGCAGGTCACGCCAGGCGGCGGC
>Ga0209579_10000745_pt1 | contig 29702 bp, 27 predicted proteins | sample Coa_R1_2_FD_187152 | JGI IMG/M metagenome (GOLD analysis project Ga0209579, IMG submission 187152) | Surface soil microbial communities from Centralia Pennsylvania, which are recovering from an underground coalmine fire - Coalmine... | ecosystem: Environmental > Terrestrial > Soil >... | reverse complement strand
TTCCTGCTTGTTGGCGACGCCACCAACGAGGCCGACGTCGCGCGTCTGATGAGCGGCAACGCCGCCGACCTAGTCTTCACGGACCCGCCGTACAACGTGGCGTACGAAGGCTATACCGAGGATCGGCTCACGATCCAAGGTGACCGCATGTCGGCTGAGCAATTCTGCGGTTTCCTGGCGAGCGCTTTTGGCAGCTACCGGCGGATCGTGAAGCCCGGCGCCTCGATGTACATCTGTCACCCATCATCGTGGCAGCGCGAATTTCAGAACGCGCTTGAAGCGACCGGCTTCGAGGTCCGCTGCCAGATCATCTGGGCGAAGAACACGTTCGCCTGGGGTTTCGGGCGGTACAAATTCAGGCACGAGCCGCTGTTTTATTGTCACGTCGTCGGCGAGAGCGACGCCTGGTACGGCGACAAATCGCAATCCACGCTATGGGAGGAGAACAAGCCTGCAGCGAACCGGCTGCATCCCACGATGAAACCGGTGGAACTGATCGAGCGCGCGCTTCTCAACAGCAGCAAGGCCGGCGACCTGGTTGCGGATTTCTTGGGCGGCTCGGGCAGCACGTTAATTGCTTGTGAGCGTCGCAACCGCAAAGCCCGCTTGATGGAACTGGATCCTCGCTACGCCGACGTCATCTGCCGGCGCTATCAGGAATACACGGGGAAGCCCGCGGTGCTTGCTGGCGACGGGCGCAGTTTCGATGAGGTTGCCCACGCCCGACACCAGGAGGCTGCGTGAATCGCCCGTTGCCGGCGCGAGATCGCAGCCATCGAAGCGCAGTTACGGGCCGGGCATCCGGACGTAGCCGGGCTGTGCCTGGCTCTCGCGGACTGGAACGCGGAGTTGCGCCTGATTTTAGGTCATATCGGAAGCTAAGGCCGGCCTCCCAAAACACGTCGGCCAGCGCTGACGGAATAGCCGCCGTTGCGCCACACTTGGCCCACGTGCGCGCGGAGGGCGGCGACTGGCGGCATTGGCCAACCCAGGGGCTAGCTCAGCTAGACCCTCTTGATCAAACGGACCAGCAACACCAACACCACGGCTCCGACTGTCGCAGTGATCAGGCTCCCGATCAATCCACCGGCGCTGATGCCCAGGATGCCAAACAGCCAGCCTCCTATGAAAGCTCCCACAACGCCGAGGACCAGATCTCCAATCAAACCGTAGCCGGCGCCTCTCATCAACTTTCCGGCAAGCCAGCCAGCCACCAGGCCGATGAGCAGAAACCACAAGAAACTCATAGCGCAATTCCTCCGTGCGAGTTGCGAGGCAGACCCTATGCAGCGCACTCGTCCGAACAATCATGCCGCAAATGCATGGTGCCCGCAAGCAAAACGCCCGCCGCGGCCGGCGCACAGCCGTGGCGGGCGAATGAAGGCGGCGAAAACGACTCGAAAGTTGACACGCCCTCGCGCCTTCAAGATGGAGGAACCACCCAAAGCATCGTTTGGTTTGGTTGTGGATTCAATGCTGTCTTTCGGAAAGTGGTGGCCAGTTTGGGGCAACCGCCTGCATCCTGGGTGTGGAACAGCACCCGCCGCAGCCTTCAACGAGAGAAGCCCGCCGCGGCCGAAGCCGGGCGGGCGTTCGGGGAGGGCAGGTAATGCTACTTGGGAAGGCGATAACTGCGTTCACCTCCCTCGGGCTTGAAGCTCTCGACCGCGTACCCCGCCTTCTTCATCGAGCCGGCCATGAAGCCGCGAACAGTATGTCGGAGCCATCCCATAGCCTCCATAATCTCGGTGATCGTCGCCCCGTTTTTCCGCTGCAACATCCCGATGACTTCGGCCATCTTGCTTCCCGCCCTCGGGCCGTCCGCTTCTCCCGTCTTGGCTGCCGGCTTCTTTCCCTTCGCGGCAGGCTTGGCCGGAGGCGCGGCTTTGGCAGGGGTGGCCTTCTTACCCGGCTTCCCCTTCGCCGGCGCGCCCTTGGCGGCCTGTGCGCGACCCGTGGCCTTTTTCGCGCTCTTGGGCTTCGCTGCCGCAGCTTCGGATTTCGCGGCTACCGGCTCCGTGGCAACCAGCTGGCCGAGCTTCTCAACGCGCTCCCAGATCTTGGCGGCGGCCGTCTTCGCGTCCTTCAGCGCCTTCACCGGTTTCACGCCGGGCAGGCTGTTGTAAGTCGCCAAGAGCCGCTCTGCCGGCCAGCCGGCGATCAGCTCCCCCAGTTCCTTCTGGTCCGTGAACAGGTCGAACGGCGTCGTGGTGGCGGCATTGGCCGCCTCAGCGGTGGCAAATGCGGTGATGTTGTTGGTTTCGTCGATGGTGAAAATCGTCATTTTCGTTTCTCCTTTTCCGCGCGATTCGCGGACACCACATGTGATTGATCGGAAGCTGTTGAAAGGCAAGGCAATTGTGAACTAAATCGACCGTTGGCGATGAGCAGGCGATGCATCGGTCGCAGATGTCAAAAATGGCAGTAAATGGCAGGAATTTGACCCCAAAGCAGGAAGAAGCGATTCTTGCGCTCCTGACGACCACGAACGTGGAACAGGCAGCCCGAGCCGTCAAAATCGGCCCCAGGACGCTGTATCGATGGCAGCAGGAGCCGGTGTTCGACAAGGCCTACCGGAAAGCGCGTCGTGATGGATTCGGGCAAGGCACGGCGCGGTTGCAGCAGGCATCTGGCGCGGCGGTCTCCTCCATCCTGAAGATCATGCTGGACCCGCAGGCGCCGGCGTCCACCAAGCTACGTGCCGCCGAACTGGTGTTGACGCACGGAGCAAGAGCCATCGAAATCGAAGATGTGGAGGCGCGCGTCTCGGAGCTGGAACGCGCCGCTGAGGAGGCCAAGCACAAGCGATGAGGGCGATCAGCAGGCGGCTGGAGCGGGTCGAGGTCAAAATGCAGCCGGCCCTGGAGGCGATTCGGAAAGCTGCCGTTCCGGAAGGGCCGCCGGCTGTTGAAGTGCTTTCGAGCGAATCTCGCACGACTGGGAATCGAACCGGGACCGACCGAGAGCCTGGCCGAGACGACTGCGCGCGCCATGGGAATCACTAATTTGGAACTGCGGCGGCAATTGATGATGCGGGCGGGGTCGTGATGCGGGGTTCAGTCTTGGCCGATATGTGGCGACATCGTTCCGGTCAAAGGAATGAAATGGGCAACCACGCACGCCATCAACGTAGACAAGCGTGGCGGCTTCGCGCCAGGACGCGCGGCGCGGCGACCACCAGAGCGCGGACGGCGTGAAACGGCGTGCGCAGGGTACAATTGGCCAGGAGGTTAGATCCCCGGCTGTGGCGTGTTCTCTGAAATCACGCCTGCGGGTGAGCTGGCGGACCCTGTGCCATCGTTAATCGACCTCGGTCGAACAATCAGCGCGATCCTGACGCTATTCGCCCTGACGTCTTGTGCTGACCCCAAGGTTTGGGCCGCTGAATGCCGGTCACCCGACCGGGTGTGGACTGTGAGCGCCTATTCGGTTGAGCATGGGGGCTTTGGAACGGCCGGAGTTGAGACGATCCTCGAACTCAAGCGCGCAGACAATTCCTGCTCGCCGGGACGGGTGCTGGCATTTGCTGAAGGCGGCCCCGAAATAAAACTACGGATGCAATGGGACAACGCGGCACATTTATCAGTGACGTATGACGCCGATCCGGAGATACTCTACTACCAAGTGGTCAAGGCGTGCGGTATAGACATCACAGTGCGGAATTCCTTCACGGGTCACCCCCAGGCCAAGCCACCTATTTCTGCCCGCCCGTAATGTTGTGTGTCCTTCCCACAGGCGAAAGATCTATCGACAGGCTGCGTCTATCAGTACCGGTTGCTGCATGCGGAGTGCCGCAGCCATCCGCAGCCGCGATCCGCGCCACGAGTATCGAGACGCCCGTCGCCGTGGATGCCTCTCTCAGCACGTCTGTGCGAAGTGCCGACTGCCGCGCCAGCTTGCGTGCGGCGCGTGATGTAGGCGGTGGCGTGAGGATCGACTGATGCGTGCCCTCGACAAGCGGCTGCGAAAACTCGAGGTGGGCCTGTTGCCGCCCGGGCAAACGGAATCTTCGCGCATGTACTGCGAGGTCATGCTGGAGGTCAGCCGCAATCGCGCACGCCGGCTCGGATTACCCATGCCCGATTCGGTTCCAGGCCTGGAATGGACGCACCAAATTAACAGTCTCGCCGAGATCATCCTGAGGTCGCAGGGGCGCTGGCGCGACGAACCAGCGAAGTCGGTAGAAAAATGAGATCACTGGACAGACGGCTGCGCCGGCTTGAGGTAGGGCTGTTGCCTCCGCCGGAAACGGCAGAGTCGCGCCGTATTCACGAGCTAGTGCTCGACATTCGGCGCCGGCGCGCAGCACGGCTTGGCCTACCTGAGCCAGAGGACGTTCCAGAACCCGACTTTCCGCCCGGACTGTCGCTAGGCGAGATGATCAATTACGGGCGCCGGCGCCACCGCGAGGCAGAGGCTGCTCGCGCGTCGCTAGACGCAGAGCACGGGGTGCGATCATGACCAGCAAGAGCCTCGCGCGGCGGCTGGAACGGCTGGAAGACAGCCTGCTGCCGGTCCTCGAAGAGCCGATCGTTATTCACATCATCGCGGTCGATGGGGACGGGAGGCGGACTGACACCGGCATTGAGTTCAAAGTGCCGGCAGCTCGGAAGCCGTTCAAGAAAGGGCGCTCGTGAGAGCCATCGTCAAACGACTGCACCGGCTGGAAGATCAGTTCGGACCTGCGGATGGGAAGCCGCAGATGCTACTGATCGTGAGCAAGGCGGGTCGGGGACTGGCCTTGGATCACGACGCGTGCATGGAGATCCTGCGTCAAAGCGGGTTTCTGCCTACTGGCCCTTGCGGCGTTGTGGATCTCTGCGAAATCCCGGAGAGCCTGAATGCGGGGGAAACGGAGCGATTCCTGCGCGAAAATGCCGCGGAGATATGCGGCAAGGCGCAAACTGGCACGGCGGTGTGAGCTCAGAGTCTATGCGCCCGTCTTTGCCGTCATCGTCTCTTCTCTATGGAGAATATTCTCATGATCGGCAATAGCTGCACGAGCCGCCATCCGCCGCTGGTTGGCCCGTTCCACAAGCGGCTCCTGCTCTCGAACGCGCCTATGATTCTGCTGATGTGACGCCATTTGCAGGTCGCCTTCGAGCCTTACGTGTGCGACTGTCGCACGGGCGTATTCGCCCCACAGACGCGCGCATTCAGGGCAGTTGTAAGACACTACACACGCTCTAGCAATTTGGATTCTTCCGTACTGTTAAGCTCGTTTAGCCGAACTCCGGCCAGCGGGTAGTCGACGATAATCGCAGGCCCATCGGTGAGCGCCTTCACCGAATGGCGAATGTACCAGGCACGATCCCCACCATCTCCGCGCGGGCGCTTTCGGGAATCCCGGATTCGACTTTGATCGTTGGTTAACCGTCCTGCCTAGTCGCCGTCCAGCTGGCAGGCCGCCGCACGCATGGCGTCCACATATTGGGCGATTTCTTCGGCCCTCCGCGCGCAATGAGCGCAGGCTAATATGTGCTCCTCTAGTGGAGCGAGTTCAGCTTCGTCCTTCACCATGCCAAGGTGATATCGCTCTAGGTCGTGCTGCGAAACGTGAATCCACCGCATGCATGGTAGTGATCTCAAGAGGCAATTTGTTTCACGGAAATTCGACGGGGCGTTGAGCGCGCCCATGGTGTAACCGGCCAGCCCGGCTGCTAAAGTGGAGAAAACGCAGGCCTAAATCTGCGCATTCGCCAGCCCGAAACCGCTACCGATAAGCGTGGAAATCAGGCTGCGCAGACGGTAGCCAAGGTGATGGCAGCGCTCAATCATCCCAATATCGTCACATCCATGGAATCGCGGCAGGCGCGCTGGAAACTGGTTCCGGGATCGCCGCTCAAAGGCCCCGCTCCTGCTCTGTCAAGCCGCTCCATAACAGCCCGATTTATAATAGTGGCTTGCCAATTCCCAGGATGGCGTCGCAATTCCTTGGCTGATAATGCCGCTTGCCCCCAACACTCGTCTCGGACGGTACGACGTCCGTTCCAAGCTCGGAGAGGGCGGGATGGGCGTGGTCTATCTCGCGCAGGACACAAAACTCGGCCGCCTCGTCGCCCTCAAGATACTACCCGCCGAGATTGCTTCCGACAGGATGCGAATGCGGCGTTTCACTCAAGAGGCCCAGGCGGCGTCTGCTCTAAATCATCCGAACATCGTCACTATTTATGAGATCGAAGAAGAGCACTCAACGCACTTCATCGCGACCGAGTTCATCGACGGCGAGAATCTCCGCCAACGCATGGCGCGCGTACGCCTGACCATTGCAGAATCTCTTGACATAGCCACCCAAGTCGCCGCGGCGCTCTCGGCGGCCCACGCGGCCGGTATTGTTCATCGCGATATCAAGCCGGAGAACATCATGCTCCGGCGCGACCGGCTGGTGAAGTTGGTCGACTTCGGCCTCGCCAAGCTCACAGAGCCGCAACTCGCGAGCATCGGCATTGAGGCGCCGACCAAAACAATACTCGCCACGGAATTGGGTAGAGTGATCGGTACGTTGCCCTATCTGTCGCCCGAACAAGCTAGAGGTCTCGACACTGACGGTCGCACAGATATCTGGGCTCTGGGCTGCGTGCTGTATGAAACATTGACGGGCCATCATCCGTTTTCGGGCCCAACCAAGGCTGACGTTCTTGTTTCGATAATGAAGGCCACGCCCGCGCCACTTGCGCGCTACTGCGCAGAGGCGCCAACGTCGCTGCAAGGGATTGTCGGTAAGGCTCTCGAAAAGGACAGAGACGAACGCTATCAGCATATTGACGATTTAGTGGTTGACTTGCGGCATTTGAAGAAGCGTCTGGAGTTTGAAGCTGAACTCGGGCGCCGCGAGATAAGAGAAGAGAACTTCCCGCCCCAAGCGGGAGCTTTGACTCGGCCTGCTGGCGTGGCAGCTCCATCCCCCCTGCCTCACAATCTTTCGGCGCAGCGCGCGAGCCTGGTGGGTCGCGAGCGAGAGACGGCGCAAATAGGGGATATGTTGCGGCGCCACGACGTGCGGCTGTTGACCTTGACGGGCGTCGGTGGTACGGGCAAGACCACGCTAGCGCACGCGGTAGCAAGGCAGTTGTTGGGGGAGTTCCCGGACGGCGTTTTCTTCGTAGAGCTTGCTGCCATCAAACAAGCTAGTTTGATCCCCTCGACCATTGCACAGCCTCTGGGCGTGAAGGAGGCTAACGGGAAGCCCCGCGTCGAGGCCCTGAAAGATTACTTGCGTGGCAGAAACATGCTGCTGGTCCTTGACAACCTTGAGCACCTGCTCGCCGCCGGTCCGATCCTCGCGGAACTGCTCGCCGCGGCGCCGCGGCTGAAGATGATGGTAACCAGTCGTGCGCTCCTGCATTTGAACTTGGAGCGTGAGTATATGGTCCCGCCTCTCGCCGCCCCGGAAACAATCGCGCAAGTCTCACCCGGCGAGTTGGCGCGCTATGAAGCGGTGCGGCTATTTGTCGCGCGAGCGCGCGGGGTGAACGCGAACTTCGCTTTGACGGATGAGAACGCGCGCAGCGTCGCGGAGATTTGCGTGCGGCTGGACGGCTTACCTCTGGCCATCGAACTCGCCGCGGCGCGTGTGAAGGTTCTTTCGCCGCGGGTGATTCTCTCGAGATTAGATCATCGCTTGAAGCTCCTGACCGGCGGCGCGCACGACCTCCCCGCCCGCCAACAGACCATCAGGGGCGCTATGGAGTGGAGTTACGAGTTGCTGTCGGACGGCGAAAAGCAGTTGTTTCGCCGGCTGGCCGTCTTTGCGGGCGGTTTCACACTTGAGGCTGCCGAAGGAGCTGTCGGTGGCGAACGGTCTGTTGCTGTCAAAGAAAATGTGGCTGCCGAACCAACGATCGAAGTGCTAGACGGTATTACATCCTTAGTGGATAAAAGCCTGCTTGTGGCAAAACCGCAATCCCACGGCGAGGTTCGTTTTCGGATGCTGGAAGTCGTCCGTGAATACGCACTGGATCGTTTGGAGGTAAGCGGCGAGGCCGAACAGATGCAGCGTCATCACGCCGCTTACTTTCTTGCATTCGCCGAAGAAGCCGAGCCGCATTTGCACGGCCCGCAACCGGCGGAGTGGCTGAAACGCCTGGAAGAGGAACACGACAACATACGAGCGGCCCTGCGGTGGTCGTTAGCTCACGACGCGGGTGTGGCGGCGCGTTTGGGGGCTGCGATCAGATACTTTTGGGTCTTTCAGGGACACTTGGCGGAAGGCTTAGCAGTGTCGCAAGAGATATTGAGGCTCGTTGATCGGATTCCAACCGCCGCGCGGTGGAAGTTATTATCCATGGCGGGCAATCTGGCGAGGTACCAAGGCGATTACGAGACGGCGCGAAGGATGTATGAAGAAGGTTTATCCGACGGGCGTTCAGGCCACGATTTGGGGCAAGTCTCATTGTCTTGCAGAGGATTAGGAGGGTTAGCGTTTGAGCAGGGCGACTACCCCACTGCGCGCGGATTCGCGGAAGAAGCATTGGCCGTCGCCCGCCAGTCGAACGATAAATTTGGCATCGCCCGCTCGCTGAGTATGCTCGGAGATTTGGCTCGGTCGCTGGGCGACGATACGGCGGCGCTTCCCTTATATGAAGAAGCTCTAGCGATCTGCAGGCAACTCGGTAGAACATATGCCACCGCCAACATCCTTACGAATTTAGCGGCGGCGGAGTTCGGCGCGGGCAATTACACCGCCGCATACTCGCACTTCAATGAAGGCTTGACGATCCATCGGGAATCAGGCGGCGAAATCGTAGGCGACAAGATAACCATTTCTTACTCACTGGACGGCCTTGCGGCTCTCGCCGTCCTGCGCGGCGAAACAGAGTTGGCAGCGAAACTAGCCGGTGCTGCAGAGCACCTGCGCGAATCTATTAACTACAATGTAGAACCCGCCGAACGCCGTTTCCGCGACGTTTACTTGGCTTCTTTGCGCGCGGTGCTCCCCGAAGACGATTTCTCCAGGGCTTACGGGCAAGGACGCGCACTGAGACTGGATGAGAGTGTCGCGCTGGCCCTGGGAGTGAAGCCGGATTAATCGTTGGAGTTCCGGGCCGGTCTCCGCTCTCGGCAAGGTTGCGAGTGGATTGTCGGGCATCCGGAAGTTGGCGGTGGGGGAAGGCTGGGGCGAGGTTGGAATCAGGGAAATTCCACGCCAGTTTGTCCGGACGATAATGTCTCACAACGCCGTCGTGGAACTGGTAGACCTTCTTGGAATGGCCGGCGGCGGCACTTCCACCAGTCGCGCGTTTGGACTACTTCCGGATGCGCCGTGGTCCAAGGCCTATCCGCTTCTCGATTCGGCTAAACTGAACTGAATCACGCAATGGTTCTCTCTTCCGGCGACAAGCTCGGACCCTACGAAATCCTCTCGCCCATTGGTGCCGGGGGAATGGGCGAGGTGTATCGGGCTAAGGATACGAAACTCGACCGCGAAGTGGCCGTGAAGGTTCTAGCAGCGGCGCTGGCGCAGGACCCCGACCGCTTGGCGCGGTTTGAGCGTGAAGCCAAGGTGCTGGCATCGCTGAACCATCCTAACATCGCCCACATTTATGGCATCGAAGAGCGCGCGCTGGTGATGGAACTGGTGGAAGGCGAAACGCTGGCGCAACGAATCGCCACCGGCCCGATGCCGCCGGAAGAAGCCCTGCCGCTCATCAACCAACTGGTAGACACGTTCGAGTACGCGCACGAGCGGGGGGTCATCCATCGCGATCTGAAGCCCGGGAACATCAAGGTGACACCTGACGACCAGGTTAAGGTGCTGGACTTCGGGCTGGCGAAAGCGCTCAACAGCGAGCCGCCCGCGGGCGATCCGGCTTCATCGCCCACGCTGACCATGCGGGCCACGATGACGGGCGTGATCATGGGCACTGCGGCCTATATGTCCCCGGAGCAGGCGCGCGGACGAAGTGTCGATAAGCGCGCCGACATCTGGGCGTTCGGGGTGGTGTTGTTCGAGATGCTTACTGGCCGGCGGTTGTTCGAGGGCACGACGATCTCCGACACGCTGGCCGCCGTACTGAAAGAGGAGCCGGACTACAATGCACTGCCGCCTTCCCTGCGCAAGCTCGTGCGGTCGTGCCTTGCGAAGGATCCGCGAGAGCGATTGCGGGATATCGGCGATACGCGACTGCTCATGACGGACGAGCCTCCGGCGCCATCCGCGGCGAGCACGCGGCCGAGCGTGTTCTGGCGGCTGCTGCCCTGGGGGGCGGCGGTGCTGGTGCTGGCGGCCGCATGGTTCTGGAAAAGCCGGCCCGACCAGAAACTGCTGCAAATGGAGATTTCGCCTCCCGCGGGCGTCAAGATGGGCCCACCATGGTTCTCGCAATGCGTGGTGTCGCCTGACGGCGCGACGGTGGTCTTCGTGGCAACGCAGGGGAGAAATCGAAACATGCTCTGGAGGCGCACCCTTACCGAAGACGCCGCCACACCGATTGCGGGCACCGAAAACGGGTTCGCGCCGTTCTGGTCGCCGGACAGCCAGTGGATCGGTTTCTTCGCGGAGGGCAAGCTCAAAAAGGTGGCAGCGTCTGGCGGCCAACCGCAAGTGATCGCGGACTCCGCGGGACACCTGGCCTCATGGAGTTCGGAAGACGTGATCTTGTTTGACGAATATCTCGGCGCGCTAAAGCGCGTGGCGGCGTCGGGCGGTCCGGTGAGCACACTTATGCCGCTCGACGCATCACGCTCCGAGCGGCGCCAGATTGCGCCGTACTTCCTGCCGGGAGGAAAGTCGTTTCTCTACGCGTCGGTGGGCGATGAGACGTGGGGCGCGATGGCCACCCTGGATGGGAAGGGCCGGCTCTATATGATGCGAACCGGTCTTTCGCCTTTGACCTATGTACCGAACGGCCGCGGCGCAGGCTGGCTGGTGTACATCACCGGAACCCAGACGGGAACGCAACTGGTTGCCCGCGCGTTCGATCCGGCCAGCGGCAAAGTTACGGGCGATCCCACCACCATCGGAGTCTCTGCCGCAGGGGCCGACCTGGTCGGTCTCGAACAATGGCGTGCTAGTGTTCCGGCACGAGCGCTACGCCGAAACGCAGCTGAACTGGGTTAGTCGCGACGGAAGGCCGCTGGGCGTACTCGGCGATCAGGGTCAGATGTCGGCGCCGTCGATCTCGCCGGACCAAAAGAGCGTCGCATTCGTGCGCCACTTGAGCACGCTCGAATCCAATATCTGGGCCTTCGACCTGACGCGAAAGATGGCCACGCGCCTGACGTTTGATCCGGGCGCGTATGCCGATCCGGTCTGGTCGGCGGACGGCAGCCGCGTGATCTATGCGGCGAGAACCAACAATCGCCGCTTGCTGGTGGACCGGCCGGCCAACGGCATCGGCGCGGAAACGGTAAGCGACGCATTGCCCACAAGCACTTTTCCGACCTCGGTCTCTCGGGACGGGAAGTGGCTGGTGGTCACCGTAGCCGGCGCCGGAGTAGCCAGGATCCGCATGATTTCGTTGCCGGGTTTCGCCAAGTCAATTGCTTTTTCGGACGGGCACACCATTGAGCGAGACGGCTCCATTTCGCCGAACGGACGATGGATGCTTTACTCGGCCATGCAGAACGACCGGCGCGAGGTGCTGGTGCAATCGCTGCCCGAGGAGGCGGGCGGATTCAAAGGCGCTCAAGGTAAGTGGCAGATTTCCTCCGGCGGTGGCAGCGAGCCGCGGTGGAGAGCGGACGGCAAGGAAATTCTGTTCCTGTCGCCGGACGGCAAGATGGTCTCGGTACCGGTGGACGTGGGCGAGAATTCCATCCGTACTTCGCCCCAGGTCGCGCTGTTTCAGACCGAATTGCGCGAGAACAACTCGAGCCTCTACGGCAGGCAGTGGGATGTAAGCACTGACGGAAAGCGCTTTCTGATCGCGCAACCAACGGACACCGCCGAATCGCCTATCACGGTGATTCTGAACTGGCCGAAATTGTTAAGCCGGAGTAATTAGCGCCGTGCAATTAGAGGTTTGCGGCGCGGCAGCGCGGGCGGGGGTTTAGCCGGGAGCACGCCGGGGACCGTTTTGGCCGGACGATAATTGGCAAACAACGCCACCGTCAAGGTAGCCGAGCTTGTATTGGAAATGCGCACCGTGAGAACGTGCGTCGCATTGAATTCTACAGGCGCGGCCTCCCACGACCACTTCGTTGGGCGATCCACGTTCGTATTTGTTGGTTCTGACTATGAGTGAAACCGAGAGTACCTTGCGCAGCTTTCTCCCAGTCGTCGGGTAGCAAAGTCGCGCACATGATTCCAACAATGGCGTGGGCATTGGAGCCCAGCAGGATATGCCCGATCTCATGCGCCATGATATAGCCCAGCCATGTGGCATCGAAGCGGCGCACGAATACAATGGCATTGGAGCCCAGGGAGATACCACCACATACTGAGCGGACGCCAAAGCGAGCGGCCTCCGATGCAGGCTGAAGCGTGACCACCAGAGTGGCCGGATCTTCTGGCGCTGGAACAACAGCGTGCTGCCGTTCCGCCGCGTACGCGAAGCCCTCCAGCCAGTTCAGTTGAACATCTGCGTGTCCGAAGATTCCCGAGGCCGTGTTTTCTCCGGCGGCGACCATCTCCGGCCCGACGTGCGCACGGTCGTAAATCACCAGGGTGAGCCGCAGGGTACTCGCGGCCATACACCGAGGGGCCATTGCGATGAGCGTCATGATTAGGCTGATCACCACTCCGTTTGCTTGCCGGGTATCCATTGGTCCCGCCTCCTGGGCGGGACCAAGTATTCGCCAAGGAAAGTTGACCCTCAAGGAACTGCAGCCGGATTGACACGGGATTAGATCCGACCGGCAAGAATCGCTGGTGTGAACCGTCAAACCACTGATGAAAAGCCGGTTACATGAGCTCCCGCCCTGCGGGAGCGTTCATTCGGGCAACGAAATGGCTGCTATAATTCGCTCTATTCGAGGTGCTCTTGGTGCAGCCGACCCCGGTATCGCCGAACGCCATCCGCTTTGGGTTGTTCGAGGCGGATCTCTCGGCCGGCGAGCTACGTAAACGCGGCCGGAAGATTCCGCTCCAGGATCAACCGTTCCGGGTACTGGCTTTGCTGTTGCTACGCCCCGGAGAGTTGGTCAGTCGCGACGAATTCCAGCGGGCCCTCTGGCCTGGCGACACCTTCGTGGAGTTCGACGACGGACTCAATAAAGCCGTTCAGAAGTTGCGTCAGGCTCTGGACGATTCGTCGGACAATCCGCGATTCATCGAAACCCTGCCGCGCAAGGGCTATCGTTTCATTGCTCCGGTGGATCGCAATACCGGAGAAGAGAGCGTCGCTAAGGCGCAACCCGCTCCAGTGGACGCCAACGCAGTAAGCCCTCCGCCCGTAGGACCCGTCAAACGGCGGAGCACGGAAGTTCTAGCGTGGGTGTTACTTGGGGTCGTGTCGGTCGCGCTCGTTGTCCTGGCCGGCGTTTACTTCCTGGCTCTTCGCCCGGCCTCTCGACCAACGCTGAGAACAGTCCCTATTACCAGCTATCAGGGCCGCCAGATTACCCCTGCTTTCTCCCCCGATGGCAAACAGGTGGCGTTTGCCTGGGACGGTGAGAAAGGCGAAAATCTCAACATTTACGTGAAGCTCGTCGATGCAGGTGAACCCCTCAGGCTCACTAGTAGTCCAGCGTCTGAATACTGGCCGGCTTGGTCGCCCGATGCCCGTTACATTGCTTTTTGCCGTGGATTGTCGGACCACGCCGAAATCCTAATGATCCCCGCGCTGGGCGGCGCGGAGCGGAAGTTGGGAGAGGTAGCGGCACCGCAATGGTCTGTATTTTGTGAACTGTCCTGGTCTCCGGATGGGAAATATCTAGCGTTGTCAGACAAGAGCGGGCCGCGAGAGCCCTACAGCATTTTCTTGCTCTCCGTCGAGACTGGCGACAAACGAAAATTCACCTTACCGCCTACTGAATATTTAGGGGATTCTCTTCCCAGGTTCTCTCCCGATGGCAAAACGCTCGCGTTTGTGAGATGTACGACTCTTTTTAGTAACGAGATCTATATGCTGCCTGTCACTTCCGATGGAACGCTCCTGCGTGAACCGCGGCGGCTGACTCTCGATGAACGAGGAATTCTTGGCTTAGACTGGACAGCCGACAGTCGGAGAATCGTGTATTCATCGGGCCAAATCAGTAGAACGAATCTGTTGACCATCCCGGCCTCCGGGGGGGTACCCGAACGTCTGGCCGTCGCCGACCAGAACCCTACGGCGCTCTCCGTTTCTCGTAGCGGCAGTCGATTGGCCTACGAACGTCAGGTGTTCGACGACAACATCTGGCGAATTCCTGGCCCGAACTCCTCCGACAAGAAAGGCGCACCCTCCAGATTCATCGCCTCCACCCAACCCGACGAGGAACCCCAATTCTCTCCCGACGGCACCAAGATCGTCTTCAGTTCGGCCCGCTCGGGCAATCCCGAAATCTGGGTTTGCGATCATCAGGGCCACAACCCGGTTCAACTGACCGCCTTCAGTGGAGTAGATCTCGGAAGTCCGCGCTGGTCGCCGGACAGCCGCTGGATCGCGTTCGACAGTTCCAAGACCGGCAATTCTGATATTTACGTTATCAGCGCGGATGGAGGTCAACCGCGCCGCGTGACCAGCGGACCGTCTAGTAGCGTGCGTCCGAGCTGGTCGCGGGATGGCCGGTGGATCTATTTCGGTTCTAACCGGGGCGGAGATTGGCAGATCTGGAAACAGCCCGCGCGGGGTGGCTCGGCTCTGCAGGTGGTAAAACAGAAGGGGGCGGACGAAGCGTTCGAGTCGCTCGACGGCAAGTTTGTTTACTACGCCAAGTTGGATGTGCCTGGCATTTGGAAGGTGCCGGTAGAGGGCGGTGAGGAAACAATGGTTGTTAATCGAGGTAGGCGGAGCGTTTGGGCCTTAACGAGCCAGGGAATCTGCTTCTTCGACCTCAGTAGCTCGACCGGACTTGCCCTCAACTTTTACAATTTCGCTACGGGCAAGGTGACGCTCCTCCGGGAGTTTTCAAAGGACACATCAGTCGACACCGTTGATACTGCGCTGACCGTCTCTCCCGACGGCCACTGGATTCTCTACACACAGCTCGATCAATCCGGCAGCAATCTGATGCTGGTGGAGAATTTCCGCTGAGTGGAGTACAGACGCGGCTTGCAGTCAATGATTGGCAGATTAATTGGCGATAAATCCCCTTCTCACGATCAAACGCCCATGAAGTCCCCTCTGGGAAGTGCCCGAAACCGCTAACGATATTACCTGTTAATGCGCGGCGCGAGGCGGCAGCCGCGCTGGGGGACCAGTTGAGGACTTGCAGAGCCAGCGGCCCGGTTGTGGTTCAGTTTGAAGAGGCGTAGCCTAACCGAGCCGCACTGAAGAGAAGACTCCGGGTGCTCAAATATGCCAAGTGGGCGTCATGCTCGACAACCCCCTGAGACATCAGCCGGAAGCGCTCTCTGAAAGTCAGCGGTTCCGCAGCACATTCCGCCAACATTGTGGACGTCTTCTCAACCTGGACGAAGTAGGTTCGCATGGCAGCGACGCAGTTTGCATGCATCTCCATAAATTCCGCGTGGTTCATTCGATGCCCGTCCTTCTGGCGAAAAGCCATCTGCGGACTGAGCAACGATGCGGGCCTAAAATCATGCAGGCCGCTCGGTTCGTCTGGTTTAATGGGCCAGGTTAAGCGTACCACATCCTGACGTGCGCTACTGCGGAGCTGGAATCAGTCGCAGGCGCAGCCATCGGTACCACCATGGAGGCGGCGGCGACAATGCCGGGGCGCCGTCCGAACGGCAAATAGTTGCGCGATCTGAAACATGAATACCTAGAAGCGATATCGCCGCTTAACACTTACTTAAATTCCGATTATCCTCTGTCTTGCCCAAACGCGCGCCTCACACCCCGGCACTAATGCGGGATGGTTAGGGACAGCGCTTGAGTGGCGCTTTGTGCGATTGGCGTAGAGGAATCGGTGGCCTTAACAGTGAAGTTATAGGTCCCAGCAGTCGTCGGTGTACCGGAAATAGTCCCACCAGAAGAGAGCTTGAGGCCTTTGGGTAATGCGCCGGACGTGACGCTCCAGGAATATGGTTCAATGCCGCCATGGGCCAGCAATCCGCTCGCATAATGGATTGTCGTAGCTCCGTTTGGAAGGGGTGACGTCGTGGCGGATGTGAGCGGCTGATATGATCCACCTGGCGGGCAAGGCTTGGAAGGCAGCGTGAACGTACCGTTGCTGGAGAATTTGTCCCCTGCTCCAACCGAAGTAGCGGATTTGTCATCGTAGAACCAACTGAAGAAGGCCAGTTCCTGGAGGTGATAGGTTCCACCCAACGCGCCGCTGAGCACTACGGCCGTACCGTTAAGTGAATCTCCCACTTCAAAGTTGCTAGCACATCCGGTTTTTGTTTCACCTATGTGGCCCCACGCGGGCGTGGCATTGCTGCCCAGCGGGTCGTTCATCCACTCGCCGATTTCATGAGAGGCAAGCTCGACATCGAACACGGCGTTATACGGCGCCCGAGCCCAGGTTTGTACAGGGCTGCCGGTGTGGTAGTGTTTGCCCCCCTCTATGTTTCCCGAGGAGCCGCTGGTTACGACGTTATGCGTCAGGAAGAATGCGAACTGCGTGGGCGAAATCACGCCTGCGGCTTGCAAGCCTGGGATTATAAGACTTGTCATGGTGGACTCGAAAAGGCTCTCTGAAATGACCCCCTGTTGTTCTGTACAGTCAGTGCCAGTGCTGCCGACGGTCCCCGGCCCCAGGGGGAAATAGACTGGCGTGGCAGGAATCCAGTTGATGAAATTGGAATAAGACGAGGAGCCCCCGGTCCTGTTCCAGAACTCAGCCCTCATAAAACCATCGATATACTGAGCATTTCCGACGCTCACGCCGTTGAAAGTCAAGTTAGTAGGGAGTCCAAGGGGCGAAAACAGGAAGTCAGATGTGGGGACGCCGGCGTCACAACTGTCCGCTACCGTCGGATCGAATGTCACTAGTGTGCCATTCGAGTCGAAGATTAGAAAGATTAGCGGAATGAGAACCGCATTGATTGTGACCGGCTGAGGATTATTAAAGGGGTCGCCACCCACGAGTACCCCTTTATAAGTACCCCGACTACCGCTAAAACTGTAGTTGGTCATCGGAATAGTGGTCCCGGACTTGGCTTGAAACAGGGCATCGTCTATGGTCGCTTCGGTCCGCGACTCGACGCCCGGGTTCGACCCTATCTGGGGCGAAACGGGCTCCTGGGCGAAGCTCGGGGTCGCGACGCTAAAGGCTGCGAACGCGGTGATGGCGGCGAGTTCAACGATCCGAGTGGTCATTGGGATTATCTCCTTCCGAGGGCGGAGTATTGCATGGATGGGATTGTAAGTGGTTTGGCCGGCAACGACAACCCGCACGTTCGCGTAGTTTATGCCGAATTGGGAGGATCCATATCGCTTGCTGTTCAGGCAGTTGAGAGCTAAGGTTTACCTGTCCGATATTGACCAATAAGAGGTTCTAAATGAATGAGTTAACCGTAGTCGACAGGGCGTCCGAATGGCGGCGGATGAAGAGCCTCGTGCTGGATTCTGTTTCGTCGCCGATTACCAAGCGCGTCTACAACATGGCGCTTGATGAGTTCTTCGTCTGGTACGCCGCGGAGCCGCGGGCCGGCTTTACGAAGGCAATCGTCTCGGCGTGGCGCGTCTCGCTGGAGGAACGCAAGCTGGGATCATCCTCCATCATTGTTAGAATGTCCGCCATCCGCAAGCTGGCTGTGGAGGCGACCGACAACGGCCTGCTGGCGCCCGAACTGGCCGCCGGCATCCAGAGGGTGAAGAGCGCCAAATCCATCGGAGTCCGGATGGGGAACTGGCTGTCTCAGAAACAGGCCCAGACACTGCTGAACACGCCGGACATCACGACGCTGAAAGGACTGCGCGACCGCGCCATCATCGCCGTGCTGCTCGGCTGCGGGCTGCGCCGGTCCGAAGTCGCGGCGCTGACGGTGGCGCATGTGCAACAGCGCGATGGCCGGTGGGTGATCCTCGATTTGGTCTCGAAGCACAAGCGCGTGCGTACCGTTCCGATGCCGACGTGGGTGAAGGTTGCCACCGATTCTTGGACGACGCGCGCTGGCGTCACGGACGGCTACGTCTTTCGGCCTGTTCACCGCGGCGACGAGTTGCGGGGGGATCGCTTGTCGGAGAAGGTGGTGTGGCAACTCCTACGGCCGTACGCTGCGGCTGCCGGCGTGGCCGGCATCGCGCCGCATGACCTTCGGCGCACGACGGCCAAACTGTGCCGCGCCGCCGGCGGCGAACTGGAGCAGATCCAGTTACTGCTGGGCCATGCGTCGGTGCAGACTACGGAGCGGTACCTGGGCACGAAGCAGGATCTCGTGCATGCGCCCAACGATGGAATTAAATTGCGCGTTGCCGTGACCGGTGCCACCGGCGCTACTGCACCGGGTTCGAGTTCAGATACAGATACAGGTCAGGACTGCCGCCCAAGGTGCCCTGGGTGCTGATGAAGCGGCCATAGGATGGCCGGTAGTAGCGGCCTTCCATGTAGATGAAACTGGTCTCGGGATCTATCGGCACGGCCGCAAACTGGTAGCGGTTCACCACGCCAGCTACGCTGGCCTTCGCCTGGCCCCAGTCCTGGTAAGTGTAGTTGGTCACCAGGGCGCCCGTCGATCCGCTCACGCTGGCCACGTTGTCCGAGCCGTCATACTGGTAGTAAAGCTCGGTCGCGCCCGTGGCTGATATCAGGCCCATGCCGGAGAAATAGGTCATGGCGGCCGTGCCGCTCTCGGTCAGCACCTGGCCGGTTACCGGGTCGTTCACGTAGTGGATCATGGTCGTTCCGGCATTCTGCTGGACGCGCCGGCCGAAGCCGTCATATTGATACGTCGCGTTCACCTTGCCGCCCTTTACCGAGGTCAGCCGGTTCAGTGCATCATAATGGTAGGTCAGCGTGCCGTCGTTCAACAGGTTTCCGTTGTTGTCGGAGGTGAGCGCGGCTCCTCCGGCGGCTGTCATGCGGTTGGCGATGTCGTAGGTGTAATTGGTTGTCGCGGTCGCGATCACCGACAGGCGGTTCGCCGCGGCATCGTAGGTGTAAGTGGTTGCCGCACCGCCGGACGGAGTGGAGGACACCAGCCGGTTCACCGCGTCATAGGTATGCATGGTGATCTTTTTTCCGGAGGTAACTTGCAGCTTGTTTCCGACCGCATCGAACACATAGCTGAAGCTTGAATTAGTCGTCCCGCCCGCGGCCTTATTCGTCACCGACACCAGGCGGCTGGCGGCGTCGTACTTGTAGATGGAGCTCGCGCCGTTGGCCAGATTAGCCTTCGTCATCCGGCCGGCAGCGTCATAGACGTAAGTTGTTTTTGCGCCCGCACCATCCATGGCCGTAATCATCTCGTTGCGTTTGTCGTAGGTATACGTGTCCACCGTCAGGTTCGGAAGAGTCAAGGAAGTCCGGTTGCCGACAGCGTCGTAACCCAGCCCGACCGTCGCCCCATCCCCGGACGTGGCGCTCGTCAGGCGGTTAAGCACATCATAGCCATAGGTGCTGGTCCCCGTGAAATCGATCATTCCGGTCAGATCGCTATCGGCATCATAGCTATATGTGATTGAAGTGGCGTCGAACAGGTTCGCCGCCGTTTGCCGGTTGAGCGCATCGTAGACGAAAGCGTTGGTCTTGCCGTTGCCATCGGTGAGCCCCGTCAGATTGCCCACGGCATCGTAAGAGTACAGGTTCGTGTTCCCCAGCGGATCGGTGACCTTGATCCGCCGGTTCAGCCCGTCGTAAGCATTTAGCATCATGTGGCCGGCGAAATCGGAATAGCCGCTCAGGTTGCCGTTGCCGTCATAGGCGCTGTTGGCAACGTCGTTCAGCGCGTCGGTGGTAGTCGAGAGCTGATTCCGCACGTCGTATGCGTACTGCGTGACGTGCGCATTGGCGTCGGTGATGGACGTCAAATTGCTGTTCGGGTCGTAGGTGAAGGTCGTGAAGTGGCCCAGCGGATCGGTGACCTTAGTGAGGTTGTTGAGGTTGTCGTAGGTATAGGTCGTGGTATTCGAGAGCGGGTCGGTGAAGGTCAACCGCCGCCCTACTGCGTCGTAGGTGTACTTCCAGATCTTGCCCAGCGCGTCGGTGGTATGGATGAGGTCGCCCGCCGTATCGTAAGTGTACGAAGTGACCGCGCCGTCGGCATTGGTGTAAGTCAAAGGCAATCCAGTCGGATCGTATGTATAGCTGGCGGTTCCTCCGGCTGCATTCGTAATTTGGGTCAGATTGTCCTTGCTGTCGTAGTTGTAACTGGTGGTGTGCGCCAGCGGATCCGTGGCAGTCAGCAAATTGAAATTGGAATCCCATGTGTACTTCGAGAGGCCGCCCAGCGGATCGGTCGCCTGGATGAGATCGGAGCTGGCGTCGTAGGCATAGTTCCAGACCCGGCCCAGTTGATCGGTGCTGGTCAGGATCATGTTATTGGAATCGTAGGTGACGCTGCTGACTCCGCCGAGGGTATTGGTGATCGAGTTGATACGTCCCTGTGTATCGAAGGCGAACTTCGTCACGTTGCTCAGCGGATCGGTCTTGGTGGTGATTCCGGTCGACGGCGTGTTGTAAGCGTAAGTGGTTGTAAAGCCCGCCGCGTCGGTTCGTGAGGCGGCCCGGCCCTGCGCGTCGTAGGTCAGGATGACATTATTTCCGCGCGGATCGGTCAGCTGGATTATGCGGTTGTCCGCGTCGTAGCTGTACTGTGTCACGCCGCCCGCAGGGTCCGTGTAGGTGATGAGCCGGTTGAAGCCGTCGTACGCGAACTGCTCGGTACGGCCCAGCGGATCGGCCACGCTCGTGATGTGGTTGCTCGAGTCGAAGGTGAACGTGAGGGTGCGGCCCGAGTTGTCGGTGACGGTGGTGAGATTCCCCGAAGTATAAGTCAGGGTTTGCGTATTGCCGTTCGGGTCGGTAATGGAAGTCAACTGACCCGCAACGGAGAAATTCAACTGGACGTGGCTGCGGCGCGTAAGTGTGTAGGTGCTGTCGGCATTCTGGCGCAGCGTATCGAGCACGCCGGGAATGCCGGGTGTGAAAGCACCGCCGCCCGCGCCAGTCCAGGGGATTTCCTGGCCGTCGCCTTCCTTGATGACGGCGTTGGGGCCGTTGGGAACGAGGACGACGTTGTACGTATGGGTCCAGCCGATACCCAACGGGCCGGTATAGGCGTCCAGGCTGTTGTAGAAAGTCTCGAAATCGATGAGAAGCTTGCGACCCGGAAACATCAATTCGGCGGGGTCGGCGGAGTTGCCAGTGTTAAGGTTGATGTAGATGTCCTCCGTCGCGCCGGGGTCTTGGAGTGTGGAAGCAAGCAACCCGGCCTGCCTGATATTCTCCGCTTGGACGTCTTCAGGCGTAGGTGCGGGTAATTGATTATTCAAGATTCCCATTATCTGTGAAATCTCCGTGACAGTAAGGTTTTCAAAACGCAAAAGCCAGTCGGAATAGACGTTTGGACCAAGCTTGATCAAGATTCTCCTGCCGTTGAGCCGTGTGCGGCCATTATCTAGGGTCCACGAGCTAGGCCAGTAACGTGCATATTTGTTGCCAGTTATTGCTGGCTGCCCAGGAGTAGAATTGACTGAAGCTCCTTTACTGCTGTCAGGCGCCGCCGCGCTGCAGGAGTTGGACGCCAGCCCCGCGCAAACCTGGGGAACACATGATCCGCCGGTGCAGAAATCGCTCGTTCCGCCAGCGACCGACTTATCCGCAAGACTGTTCCCAGGAGCAGTGCCCAAGGGCGGGGCTGGAGTACGTCCGAAGTCATGGACCTCGTTTTCAATTGCAGCCCAATTTAGCACCCGGTTAGCCCCGGCCTCAGTGCTGAGAAAGCCGTGCGCTGAGGGTCCTGCTGTCCACCCACCTTGTCCTGGCGAAACACCCTGGGAGTGGCATGACCCACACGAGCTCCATGAGTCCTGCGCGGATGGGGAGGTGTCGAACCACGTTCGGTTCGATGAACCCGAAGTCCCACCAAAGGTCGAGATGTAGTTCACAACCGCGTCGTATGCCGTCAACCCGTTGCACGCGTCGCTGGAACCGGACACTGTGGCCCCGCCTGTTTCTCCTCCGGAACTGGACGGGGAAAATTTTGTCTGGAAGGCAATATGCGTCGCGTCGATGGCGATCCCTGTCACAGCGGTCGTGCCGGAACCGCTGAAAACGTTAAGTGACACTGTATTGCCAGGCGTCTCATTACAGCCGTTCGCTGTTATCACGAACGTATTCAATACCCCCGCGGCGGCCAGAGACGGCGACAGCGTTCCGGTGGGCCCGGTGACCGTCAAGGTGGTCTCGGCCGAGGCGGCGCCTCCTCCACTCCATGTCGCTTCCGCGAAGACATTGTCGCTCCCTGTTGCGCTAGCGGTGAAATCCGTTGAGAACGTGCAGGTTACGCCCGGCGCCACGCTGCCGCTAAACGTACTCGCATTCGTACTGCCGGGCGTCGCGAGTATAAACCCTCCACAGGTGTTCGTGGCATTAGCAGGATTCGCGATCACCAGGGAGGAAGGCCCAAACAGGCTGAAGCCGAATCCAGTGTCTGTAGTGGCACCCATGTTTGTAAATGTGCCGGTCACAGTGGTTATACCGTTCTTGGAAATAGTTGCAGGCGAGACGCCTGCCGTCACGGGACCGGCGGCATGCACCATCCCCGCCAAAACCACCCCGCAGGCGACCGCCCCATAGCCGGTCCTCAACCGGCAAACCGCAACTGCCTTGCTGCCCATTATCCCCTCCCGGTCGCGGCTACACTGCTGCAACCTGATCTAGAAGCGCACCAGGAGGGCAAACCGGATCAAGATTCTTGGGATTTTTTAACGTACCAGCCAAATGTTGCCGGCCGGCTCATCCAGGCTGAAAACCACGCGGTCGCGGGAGACCGCCAATTCCAGCTCCGCGACCGGAATACTGTTCAAACTCTGGCGCAGCGTGTGAAAGTGCCTGAGGGGCACAGGCTCGCCAGGGCGGCCGTTCTCGAAGGGCGCGTACCAGATGCAGCGGAAGCCGTCGCGATCGGAGAAGAAGTAGACCCGCCTGCCGTCGGGGGACCAGCGCGGAGCCGTGTTGACGCTGGCGCCGCCGGTAAGGGGGATCCATTGCGCGGGGCTCACCGCGGGGCCATCCCGCAACGGCGCCACATATACGTGCGACTGGTCGGGCGCGGTCTTCGCCGTGAATGCCACCCAGCGGCCATCCGCGGAGTACGCGGCCCAATACAGGTTCCACGAGGGGTGCGAAAGCAAGGCGCTTCGCCGCCCGCTGCGCAGGTCGATGGAAAGCACGCCGCGCGGCGCCGACGGGGTCATGGTCAGAATGCGGCTGCCGTCCGGCGATACGTCCCAGGGCTTCTCCACCATATCCACGTGCCGCACGGCCGCGCCGCCGCGGGCAGGAATCGAATACACGGCGGGGTGCCCGGCGTTCTCGGCCTCGTCCGCGGTGTAGAAGACTCGCGATCCGTCGGGCGTCAATCGCAGCCAGCTCACCTTGTCCTTTACCAGCGTGCGCCTGTTGCCGGATTCGAGGTCGCACGCAACGAGGCTCTGCGGACGCGCGAGGGCCACCAGGAGGTCTCCGCGTTCAGAGATGGAAGGCCGCATGGCGGAACCGCCGGTCAGGGGATCCAACTTGCCGCGCTGGAGCGACCAGATTCCCCAACGGGAAGAGCGTCCGGCGAAAGCCATCCTGCCGGCCGCGGTTGTAGGATTGTCGTCGAATCCGCTCCCCATGCTTACCCGCACCGCCTTGCCTGAGATCTTCCAATTTCGCTGCGAAATGGGGAGGGTCCACAAGTTAGACAGGGTGTCACGTTTGACAGAGAAGAGAATGCCGCCGGCGCCCTCTGCCCACTCGGCGGGCACCGACAATATCCCGCCGGCATCGTCTTCCTGGAGGACGCGCCGGGCGCCGGTGGCCACGGGTTGCTCGCCGTCGAGACCGGCGACCCACCAATCGGAAGAGGAAGGATCGGCGGTGCGCGCGCCGGCGAAGAGCAGGTGCGCGGCGTCGGGCAGCCACACCGGGTATCGTGCAGCCGCAAAGCCCGGCTCGATCTGCCGCGGTTCGCCTCCCGCTGCCGGGACCACAAAGACGCGACTGGTTCCAGGAGCGGAGGGGTCGCCGGTGCCCGGAATTCCGGTCCAATAGGCAATCCATCTACCGTCGGGTGAGTACCGCGGCCGCCGCCCGCCCCGAATCAGCAATCTGGGAGCGCCGCCGGTGAGCGGAATCGTCCACACCGCGCCGCCCTCCTGCTCGCTGCGATAGCATACGCGATTGCCGTCGGGCGAGAAGCAGGGCTCATGCTGGTCGGCGGCGCCGCTGGTCAACTGGCGTGGAGTGCCGCCGTCGACCGGCTGTACCCAGATCTCCAGATGATTGCCGCCCCGGTCGGAAGCATAGGCCAGCATGCGTCCGTCGCGGGAGAGCGCCGGCTCGGTAGTCAGTCCCGAGTCCCGGGTGAATTGCACGAGCGACCGGCCGGGCTGCGGCGGCCTGGTTATCCGGCGGTTCAGAAGTCGCAAACCCGGCGTGGCGAGCGCCACGATCGCTAGTGCCGGCGCCAGCGCGGCCGCGTAGCGCCACCATTTTCTGGACATGCGGCGTTGGCGCGCCGGTTGCGCTTCCAGCGCACCGCGCAGTTCGCCGGCGGTCTGAAAGCGGCTTGCGGGGTCTTTCTGGAGGCAGCGCGAGACCGCACTCCAGGCCGGCGAATCGAGCGCAGGCGGGTCGTCCCGCAACACGGCGGCCAGCGTGGAAGCCGGCGACGCCCCGGGGAATGCGCGCCGCCCGCTCAGCATTTCGTAAAGCAGGGCGCCCAGCGAGAAGATATCGGACCGCGCGTCCGCCGGCCGGCCCTCGGCCTGCTCGGGCGACATGTACGCGGCGGTGCCTATGACAGCTCCGGCGTGCGTTTCGAGCGCCTGGGATTGGCCGGCGGCGGCGCGTTCGTCGAGCTTGGCGAGCCCGAAATCCACCACCTTGGCCACGCCGGAATGCTCGATGATCACGTTCTGCGGTTTCAGGTCGCGATGCAAAATGCCCGCGGCATGCGCGGCTTCGAGCGCCGCCGCCACCTGCAGCGCGCAGTTCACGGCATCTCGAAACGGCATCGGACCGCCGGCCATGCGGCCCGCCAGCGTCTCTCCCTCCACGAATTCCATGGCCAGGAAATCGCGTCCCCCATCGTTGCCGGCATCGTAGACCGTAACGATGTTGGGATGCTTCAGAGCCGAAGCTGCTTTGGCTTCCCGCCAGAGCCGTTTGCGGGCATCCGGACTGGAGGCCAATTCCGGCCGCACAATTTTCAACGCCACCGTGCGGCCCAGGCGCGTGTCGGTGGCGCGATAGACCAGCCCCATACCGCCGCGGCCCAGCAGGCTCTCCAGCCGGTAGTGCCCCAGCGTGGTGCCGGTCATGGCCGCGGCGCGCGCCGCCCAAACCATCTCGGGCGTCGAATCCAGGAAAGTTCCCGCTGCGTCGCCGGCGGCCAGCAACGATTCGATCTCGCCACGCAGCTCCTGATCGCCGCCGCAGGCCGATTCGAGAAATGCGGCGCGCTCTCCGGCGGGCCGCTCCTCGGCCATCTGGTAGAGTTCTTTCAGCCGCGCCCATTCCATGGTCTTCAACTCAACTGGCGATAGAGCCACGCCTTGGCGAATTGCCAATCCCGCTTGACCGCCATGGCGGAAATGGCCATCTCATCGGCGGTCTCTTCGATGGTCAGGCCGCCGAAGAAGCGCAGTTCGACAAGCCGCACCAGCTTCGGGTCCACGCCCGCGAGGCGCGTGAGGGCGTCATCCAGCAGGAAAAAATCCACTATCTTACGGCCCGAGACCTCCTGGGCGTCTTCGACGAGCAATGCGTCTTCTACCGCGCGCTGTGCCGCCTTGCGCCTGCGGGCATGGTCGAGCAGCACCAACCGCATCAGCCCGGCGGCTACGCCGCATAGATGATTGCGGTTCTGGAACGGTTTACGTTGCTGGCGCAGACGCAGATAAACCTCATGCACCAGCACTGTCGGCGGCAGGCTTTGATTGGCGCGTTCGGATTGCAGGTATCGCCCCGCGATTTGGCGTAACTCCGCGTAGACGGCGCTCGTCAGGTCGTCCGCAACCAACTCCCCCGTTCCCTTGCTGTCCTCCATGTGGCGCCTGTTGAGATATTATAGCTGGGCCTCGAAGATCCGTAACGGTATAGCGGTACCCCTTTACTTCTTGTTTTGAGGTTCACCTCACTAGCAGCAGTCCTTTTATCCCCCTTATCGGTATTTGTCCGGCGAACCGCGCATGCCGCGCGTGTTTGGCTTCGTAGTGCGCCCCTGGCAGCGGGTGGCAACACTGGGCGCGGTGGGCGCCGCCGGCGCGACGTGGGCCAACGGTGGCGCGACTAGAGGCGAATGCCGCGTTACAACCTTCTGGTGCGCCGGTTCGGGCCGCGGATGCGTGAGCAAGCCTGGCGGACGCGGCGAACTCGGGTCCCGATCCGGCTCACTTTCGGGGTTCGTCTCGGCCGAAGCGGGCACCAGAAATGTTACTCTGGCCCGATGGCGACGCGCGCTGAAGACAATACAGACGGGTCGGATGAAATACGAGACATAGCCAACAACCTCTTTAGAATGAAAGAGGGGGCGCAGGCTGATCTGAAAGCGCTGCACGACCACCTGAATGAGCAACCGAGCGACACCCCCTGGTTCTTCAACACGATCACCGCGCTGCTCCGTGCGTTGGGTCGGGAATATCGCTACCTGGACATCGGATTCGCTAAGGATGGCCGATTGCTCGCATGGGCGTGCCGGAATCTGCTGGAGATCAATCTCTACACGGAGTATTCTTTGCGGTCTGAAGCCAATGCGAAAGCCTTCGCTGACGATCAGATCATAGATGCCCTCGATATCTTCAGCGCCTTCAAGAAGTGGATCATGGCCGGCGACCCGAATGCGACCACACCGCTGCTCGACATTACACTTGCCACCATGCAGCAAGCGAAGACCCAACTTGGCGTTACCCGTACCAAATATCTCAGGACCGAAGACATAGCCGTGGCGCTAGATCGACTCGACGAGTACAAACATTTCAACAAGGTTTCGTCCAAGCTGATCCATCCCACTGCGTATTCTCTACTGGCCGTTCAAGAAGAGTCCGAACAACTCATGCTAAAGCCGTACCTGTACCGGACCGGCACGTTCTATTTCGCAGGGGCATTCAAATTCGTTAGAAACCACGTCGAGAAATTCGGAACTGCTCCCCCGCCGTCGTAGCCCAATGGGGTGCGGCGCCTTTCCTCACAGGAGCCGATTTCTATCGCGGCCATCAAGCGGAGCCCGAACGCACACCGGCGCAACGTGGGGGAACGTGGCGCGACCCGGTGGCGGTCCTTCCGCGTTGGCCGGTGATCCATCCTCGGCGCGCCTGAAATGGCCGAGCCTTTCGCAGCTTCGGCGTCGGGCACCGGATCGGCGTTGGCTCGTCCTACCGCGCTGCGGTTCCTGCACAAACTTTGAGCGCCTATTGCCGCCAAAACATCGGAGCAGTAGAATGTTCGTAGCCGCCTAGCTCCTGCAGGGCGACAAGCGGGGACCCTTACCTGCTGGCGGCTCTCCCTCGGGGGCAAGGGGATCGCGGAGAAGGGGGCGATGACCAAGCTGCCGAAGCTGTCTGAAGCGATTCAGCGCAAGCTTGATCTCCAACACAGAGCCCTAATCCGTTTTCATGGCTTGACGGAGGAGCGCTTAAGGCGTCCCGACCCTCGAAGGGCCGATGGTGAGTTACGTACCGGAGTTCTGCTAGCGAGTCACGAAGTGGCCGTCGGAGATGCCCTGGTCACTCGAACAACCCTCTTAGCCATAAGAGCGGTTTGAGCAACTTGCCGGCACGTACCTTGCAATCTGGGCATTGTCGGCCGGAGACGCGAGAACAGAGGTTTTCGCCGAGTGGCTCGGTGAGATCAGAGTCTTAGTTGTAGCCGAGCTTACAGGTCTTTGGGCGACAAGCGAATGGCACCCGTCGTTCCAAAGCAGATGCGCGGTGGTGGCTGATCAAGAATTAGCGTCGCTCGTTGGCGTTTGGGAATCCCGAGCTAGCACGCTGGAAATCCAACACCTGGCCAATCCGCACCTCAGTCTTCGATCCCTTTTGGTGTCAGGCGGCGACTTAAGTTTCGCCGTGTCGGCGGCCATTCGTCGGGGACCGCCTATTTAGTACGGGTGAATAACAGGTCGACGGCAGCGAATCGCCGCGGCCGCGCTCTGCTCGTCCGCAGGAAATCCTTGGTCGAGCCAGTTGAAGTCCAAAACGCGAGGTTCGAGACGTAACCAATCTGGGTACTCAGCTTGGACACCCGACGGCGATTCGCACGGGGCCTGCTGAAAACAAATATGCGTGCACGGTTCGATCATAGTGCCAACTGGGCCGCAAAAGTTCGAAACGTATCCAGACTGGGGAGCCAGTCACTCCGTTGCAAACTCAACGGCACTCCTTGTTGACAGCATCGGACTGCACTGAAAGTTGCCCGCTATCCCAAACTTTCCGCACATGTTGCGGCTCGAATACTCTCCGCCCTCAGCGTCGGCGGGCGCCTCCGAAACAGCCGTGAGCGCCTCACCGCCGTGGAATTGGCTCCGAATTCTCCGTTTTCTCCAGTTGACAGGTCGCGTTTGTTGACAGGGGGGTTAAGAGCGGGGTGCCGGTCGCGTGTCTGAGTCAAACCGGCGCGCTCACTGTTTCCACGGTCCGAAGATCTGGCCAGAGTGGTGCCCCCGAACACCCGTTCCGGCACGTGGTTGCCCCTGTAACGCTCCAGGTGTCGTGTCCAGTCGATCGCCCGGACCGACTCTGCGCTGACCACCGGTCGAATCGTCGCCGATCCGGAGGCAATCCACAGGAGCGTGAAGTCGCCACCTCGTTGATCTGAATCATGCGTCCGACTGCTCCGGTCAGGATCACGCGCCACTCGGCGAGAGCCCACCGCGGGCGGGAGAAGCCAAGCCGGAGCCCCCAAACGCCCAAGAAGTCGGGTGCTGGGAGACGACGTTTGAGGGCCCTCGCCGGCGCCGCCGGACGCTGGCCGACTTCATGGAAGTAGTCACTGAGCGGTACGTCGGCGAGTTGACTTATCGTCAACTGACTCACGAAAGGGCCGCCCCTCTCAAGACCGGCTCGCCGCGCGCCTACGGCTTCTTCCGTTTCGCCACTCTACCGTCAGCGTGTAGTTCCATCGTTCCGTCGGCTGCCTTCACGAACTTGGTCGGCGGCGCGTGCCCGTCCATATCGAAGAAGGAATCCGGCGCCTCGGCAAGCAGCACGGTGCTGCCGACGCCTATGGCCGAGGTGAGTTGTCCGTCTTTCAAGCGAATCCGTACCACGGGCCCACCCGGAAATGCGTAGTCCCCAACGTAGGACGCGAGTACCGCCGCCTCGACCTGTACAACAGTCCGTTCTTTGGGCAGATAGTCCACCCAGCCATATTCGACGGCGACAGCACGCAGGATCTCGCTCGCGAGATCGCTGCCACTGTCGCCATTGGTCATCACAATGGCGCCCTCGCCCGAATCGCGATAGGCGAAGTATTGGCAGCGATACCCCTCGTTGGCGCCGCCATGGGAAAACGACGCGCGTCCGACCGTCTCACCGAGCCCGATGCCGAGCCCGTAGTCGCCT